>WNGB01036424.1_pt1 | contig 10122 bp, 14 predicted proteins | sample 5400681 | NCBI WGS metagenome assembly WNGB01 (sample SAMN13153367, study PRJNA577476) | soil metagenome | isolation source: 115 cm soil or saprolite under grassland replicate 2 | place: USA:California | collected 2016-06-15
TCGGTCCGGTTGGTCCCCGGCGGCGCCCATCCCCACGTCTGCCCGTCCGGCATCCGCCACGCGGTGCACACCAGCGGCACCCTCGCGCGCTGCGCCTCCCCGACCATCGCCTCCACATGGCCGGGAAGGTACTCGTTGTCGTCGTCGAGATAACAGATCCATTCGCCCGCGGCGAGGAACGCGCCGGCGGCGCGGGCGGCATGGCCGACCCCACCCCAGCGGCGGCCGCATTCGACGTAGCGGCGGCCGGTCACCCCATGCGGGGTGTAGCCGAGCTCCCCGAGCTGCCATCGCAGGTCCGGGTCGAGCCCGTCACCGACGATCAGATGCTCCATCGGCGAATAGGTTTGGGCCCACACGCTGGGGATGCACCTGTTGACGAGCAGGTTCGGGCGCTTCCAGGTCGGCGTGACCACGCTCACGAGCGGGTTCATGCGGGTAGCTGATAGGTGAAGAGCGTGTCGACGGTCGGCTGGGGATGGTCGAACAGCCGGTCAAGCGCCGCGCGGACGCCGGGGCAGGTCCCCTCGTCCAGGTCATGGCAGCACAGCCATCCGCTCGGCCTGAGGAGCTTCAACGCCCATTCGACATCATGGATGACGGTCCCTTCGACATGGTCCCCGTCGATGAAGATCAGGTCGTAGGAGCCCGGTTCGAGCTTGGGGAGGGCGGTCTGGCTTGGCTCGACCAGCATCGTGACCCGGTCGGCGACACCGTAGGCGTCCAGGTTGCCGCGCATGACAGCAAGCGAGCCCGTGACCGGGTGGGATCCGAGCTCGGCGTGCGGATCGACGGAGATGACGTGCGCGCCGGCCAGGGCCATCGCGATCGCGGAGTACCCGAACGCTGAGCCGACCTCCAGTGCTTGGGTGGCGTCGGCGGCGAGCCGTTGCAACTCGAGGGTTTCCGCTTCGGTGACGGAGGTGGCGATCGCGGGGACGGGGCCGCCGGCGAGCAGGACCGGCCGCCACGGCAGGAACATGGTCATGGGACCGGCTCCGGAACCGGCTCCGCTTCGATCGCTTGCAAGTAGTCCTCTTCCGCGAGCCACAGCGTCTTCATGTGGGTGGTCCGCACCCCGGTGTGCACATGGATCGGGATGCCGAGTTCGCGGGCGCGCATGCAGAAGCTCAGGTCCTCCCCGACCGATCCGTCCCGGGCGGGGATACGGTCGAACCAGGTCGGCCCGAACTCCTCCCCCATCCGCTGGAGCGTGTCCCAGTGGATCAGCAGGCACGCCGTCCCCGTCCCGTCGCAGCGGATCAGCGCGTCCCGTTCGTAGGCGGCGCGGACTTCGAAGGAGCCCATCCCGTCCGTGTCGGTAGTCCAGTCGAAGATGGTCGGGGTCGGGATGGTCTGCTGCCCGCCGTATCCGTCCTCGCCGATTTCCCGTTGCGCGAAACACAACGCGCCGATGATCGGCCGGTCGGCCGGGTCGGCTGCGGCGAGGAGCCGTTCGACCGTGTCCGGGGCGAATCCCATGTCGGTGTCGGTGAACCACAACCAGTCAGCCTTGCGTTGGTCAAGGAAATGCTGGACGGCACGGTTGCGGGCGACGGGGAGGAGACCCGCGAACGAGCAGCGGATCGCCAGGATCCCGCCGCGGCGAAGCCGCTGCCCAGCACCGACCATCAGGTCGTCCATGAGGAGCTGGAGCAGGCTGGCATGCCATGAGTAGGCGACCTGGTTGGTGTGGCAGTACGCGACCGTGACCGCGTCGTTCATGACGCCCGCTCCGGTGCGTGGGCGGCGAGCCGCTCCAGGAACAGTGCCTTGTCAGCGTCGGCGTGCTGCTCGCCGAGCCGGTAGACATCATCCATCTCGCCCTTGCCGAAGTATGGGTGCAGATGCTCGACCTTGGAGGCGAGCGCCATCGCCCACACGCCACGCTGCTTGGCGGCGGTGACGACCTCGTCGTCGCAGAACCAGTGGTGGTACCCCTCATGGGCCACCACGCCCGGCCCATCCCATGAGGCGCCGACCTCGTCGACGTAGGACCGGCGGATGAGCAGGTTGATAGTGGTCGCCGGCGGTGATCTTGGCGTGGTCAAGCCAGCCGGGCCGGAAGCGGACGTCGTCGCCGACCAGCAGCAGCCACGGCTCGCTGGTCTTGGAGTAGCCGAGGTTCACCTTGGCCGCGAAGCTTGTCTGCTCCCCGGACTCGAGCACCTCTGCGCCGGCGTCCAGCCATGCTGTGGCGGTGTCGGGATCGTCGCCCTGGCAGATCGCATACACGCGGGCCAGACTTGTGGAGGCGCGCAGGGAGGTCATGAATGGCTTGGCGTTCTGTGGGCGGCGTAGGACCGGGACCAGCACGGCGACTGTTTCGGCCGTTGACGGGGTCAACGGCTGTCGGTCCGGGTGGTCCTGGTCTGTGGTCGGGTGCTTGCGGCGGGCCGTGGCGGTTCGGTGAAGAGATGCGGCTGTGCCTTCACCAGTGGACTGTCGGCGTCCACCTCCTGGTCCAGGTCCAGCCATACCGGCTGGCCTTCGAACCCCACGTATCCGCTGACCTTCGATTTCACCGTGGCCATCTGGCCCTCCCCGCTGCGCGAAGTAGGCGTCCATCGTCAACTCTTGGTCTTTGATGTGGCCAAGTTGCACGGCGGTGTTCACAAACACCGGGATGCCGCACAGGCCCGCCCGCCAGCAGAACGCGATGTCCTCGCTGACTGGTGCCCCGTCATGCTCCAGCTCCTGGAACCACGGGAACGCGGCGTTGAATCCCCGCTTGCCTTCACGGCCCGGCAGTTCCACGTCGCGGATCCGTTCCAGCGCGGTGCGGTGGAGGAGCAGGCACGCCCCGCCGGTCGCGGCGACCTGGAACATCGCTTCGGGTGGCGTCGTCGAACCCGAAGCACAGCCCGCCAACGATCGGTGCCTGCTCGGGGTCGGCATGCTCGAGGAGCCGTTCGATCGTGTCGGGCCGGAAGGTCATGTCGGTGTCGACCATCCACAGCCAGTCCGCCTTGCCGTAGTCGAGGAACTGGCGGATCAGGCCGTTGCGGGGTCCGGACAGGTTCGCGCCGGACTGGGTCGCCAGCCTGCCGCCGCCTTGCACGATCCGCTTGTGGAACGCGATGTCGTAGACCAGCAGGTCCACGACCGATTCCATGAACGCCGCGTGGACGAGGCCGGGGTGGAGGTAGGCGATGACGACTTTCTCGTCGATGGGACGGGTCACCGGTCCACCTCGACGGTCTTGCCGGGGTTGGCGGTGGCTTCGGTGACCGCGGCGGCGATAGCCCGCTGTTCCGAGACGACCTCGACGTCGACATCGGACGAGCGGACGATGATCTTCACGCCTGGCAGGGCCTCCGCGAAGACCGCTCGGATCTGGTCGGCCTGCTGCGCGGCAGCCACCGGTGGGACGGTGACCAGCAGCACGTCGCCTGGCTGGACGTCCAGCCGTTTGACGTCTTCGATCGTGATGGTTTCGGACATGAGGCCTCCATGACATCGGGTGGGCCGGCATGGAACCGGCCCACCCGATGACCTCGGTGGATAGGGTTAGGCGTTGTCCTCGGTGCTGGGCGGCACACCCGCCGGGGCGTGCCCCATCGCCTTCATCGTCTGGGTCATGTGCGCCATCGCCCGACCGGTTGCCTGCACACACGCAGCGCTGAGCGCTTCGGCGACGGTCTGGGTCGGCTGGCCACTGGCCTGCCCACCGGTCTGGGTGTCGGTCTCCCCGGCCGTCATCTGGGTTGCGTCCATCGCACCTCCTACCCGAGCGGAGTGAACGTCGCGGTGGAGTTCAACTGAAGGACCCGGAACGCGGCCGGGTCGACCACGTCCGCGCCGACCCTCCAGAACGCGTACCAGCCACCCTGGCCGGTGGGCCGGAAGTTGCTGGACTTGACCATCGGGTCGTAGATCACTGACATGCCGACCCGGTCGACGATGTAGTACTCGGCGAAGTTGCCGGCCAGCAGCGGGTACGCGCTGGTGGTGACGACACCGGTCATCGAGGACGCCTCGTACTGTGGCTGGCCGAGCAGCAGGGCCGGCACGCCCATCCCAAGGTTCGCCCAGAACGCGGACCCGCCGGAGGTGTCGACCCGCCGGATCAGCGAGTAGAACTTCTTGTTGGCGACCCAGGCGGCCTGGGCGGCGTCGCGGGGCCGGAGCGCGTCGGAGACGCTGTACACGTCGTTGATCCCGAACGCATTGGTGGTCTGGGAGGCGACGATGCTGGTGGTGACCGCGGCGACCGCGGCGACCACGCCGCGGGGGACCGTCGCGCCGGTGTTGGCGACCGCGAACGCGGCGGCTTCCAGCCGGCCTTTCGCGTCGGCGAGGAGCCGGCCAAGCTCGGACGCGAATCCACTGTCCGCGAGAACCTCATAGCTGCCGAACACCCACGCGTCGGCCTTCTTGGGGGTGATCTTCGGCTGGCCGAACCCGGGAGACGCGTCGGCGGCTTCCACACCTTCCGCGGTCCACTCCGCCGACACGCCAGCGGAGGTGACCCCGTTCCAGTCGTCGGTGGCGATCGTCTTGATGGTGCTGATCTGCCGGAACGGGTTCGCCGCGCCGGCGTTGGTCAGGATGATGGTGGGGTCCAGCGTGAACGGGACGAGGTAGCCGCCGTTGGCGTCGGTCAGGCTCATCGCGGCACGCATCGCCTCACCGACGTAGGTGCCGCGGGAGGCGACGTACTCGCGGAACTGCTCGTGGTACTCGGGGGAGCCGGTGAGCAGCATGTGCCTGGCGATCAGTGGGGCGTGGCGGTTGTCGAGGTGGAGCAGGTCGTCCATCCGCTCCTTGCCCTTGTCGTCCACGTGCCGGGGCGCGTGCTCGACCGCGGCGAGCGCGCGGCTGATGGTGTCCTTCTCGTCGAAGGAGCCGTGGTTCCACAGCGACCGGACCAGCTCGTCGGTGGTTTCGAACGGTTCGACCTTCCGCATGATCTCGGGTCCACGCGGGCGGGCTGGCGATGCCGACTCGGTGGTCTCCGGCTGGAGCGCGGCGCGGAGAACCTCGTCGACCTTGCGCTCCCGCTCCAGCGCCTTGTCGTAGTCGCCCTTCTTGTCGTCCCACTCGGCGAGCAGGTCACTGCCGCGGCTGATCTCGTCGTCGGTGGCCTCTTCGTTCTCCTCGATGACCTTGATCTCGGCGCGGAGGGCTTCCATCTCCTCGCGGAGGACCTCGGACCTCTTCTTCGCCATCTATAGTCCCCTGTCTCGTACGGCCGCTCGGAAGCGGATCAGCTGAAGCCGACCGGAGTGCCCTTGGGTGGGCGGGTCCTCGGCGCCGGGTCCCAGGGTGGGAGTGGCGGTGTCGTCGTCCGGGTCCAGAGGAGTGGACGACGAGATGGTGCGTAGCTGCCCGACGATCTCTTCGCCGAGTTCACGGATCGCCGAGCGCACCGCGACGATTCCGGCGTCTTCATAGGCGGGGGTCGGGGTCGGGCCGTATTCGCGCAGGCCCAGCTCGATGTGGCGCCATAGTGGAAGCGTCCCACCGGCGCGGGGACGCGGGGGACGTGTCGGGTTGGAGCGGATGATCGGCCCGCGGAACGAGTAGCCGCGGAGATCCCCGTTGCGGATCGCCTCCAGGACCGAGTCAGCCAGCGGCGAGCGGTTGTACCGGGTCACCGTCCGCAGCCCACGGCTGTCAGCGTGGATGTCGACCGGTGACCCGATCGGTACGCTTCCCAGATCCGAGGGGGTTCCTTGGATTGTCATCCCGTGGTGGTAGTACACCCCGACCTTGTCGATGCCGTGTGAGAGGGTGCGGTCGAACGCGGACCGGAGGATCTCCTCCCGGTAGTGCCCGTACTGGTCGGTGATCTCGGCTGGGCTGTTGAAGATCGCCGCGTAGGCTTCCACGGTCCGCCCGTCGCTGTGGCCGTCGGCGGACCGGAGGATCTGGATGTCCTCCAACGCCCACGAACGGTCATAGATCGGCCGTTGCGGTTCGGCCCGTTGCGTCTCGTCGGCGAACTCGATCCCGAATTTCTTCCCAGCCACGCGGATCCGCTTCTTGATCCGCGCGAGCTCCTCCGGGGTGTACTTCGCCGCGTTCTTCTCCATGTTGATGTACGACCAGGCAGCCCGGCAGTGCTCCTCCGTGTCAAGCGGGTACCGTGCCTTCCCGTCGTCCTGGTAGCCCGGGTCGGCGTAGGTCACCTCGGACTTCGGGCCGTACGGCGCCTTCGTCTTGGTGTCGGCCACGTCAGCCGCCTCCTTGTGATCCATTCGCCAATGCGGGCACTGGCGCCTTCCCATTGCCCGCCGCAATCGCACGAAGCCCGCCAGGGGACAGGTTCGCGCCCGCCTGGTTCAGCAGTGCCCGGGCCTCCTCGGCGGAAAGCACCACGCCGACCCCGAGGTAAACCTTCTGGACCATCTCGACAAGGTTGCGGGCCCGCTCAACAGGAGTCACCTGCCCGTCGCCTTCACCGGGCCTGTTCAGCTGCACGCTCGTCAACCCCGAGTGGACAAGCAGGCTGTCGTCTTCGGCTTCAACCGCCGTCACGACCGACCCCGCCTCAAACCCCGCCTCGACAAGCTGGCGGATCGTCTGTGCCTTGACGAATTGCACCTGCGCCCGATCGGCGGCGTCCTCCCGCAGGAATGCGATCTGGGCCTCGTCGTACCACAGCCGCGCACCTGAGTTGGGAGGCGGCACGATCGCCTGCAGCGACCCGCACACGTTGCGCCACAACGGCCGCATGGTGGTGTCTGCCGTGACCCGCCGGGCTGCGGCGAAGTTCCCCGCGTTCAGGCTCGAGCCCTGCAGACCCTCCGACAGGCCGACGATGACCGGGTGGATCCCCGACGCCGCCGCGATCCTTGTTTCGCCCTTGCCCTGGGTGTTGGAGAAGTCGAGCTGCTGCAGATCCTTCCCGGCGACGGTGACATCCGCGCCACCACCCAGATACAGGGTCTTGTACGCGTTCCGCCATCCTTTGTGGGTCTGGTCCATCTTTTCGACGAACGTGCCGAACTGTTCCTCGGTCACCGACGCGTCGAAGCTCACCACCAGCTGCGGGGTCGCACCGTTGGCGAAGAACGCCAGCTTGTGTTCGGTAGCGGCCTGGTCGCCTTGGATCTCCCGGATCACCGGGGTCAGCCACGACATTCCGCGGTACCGCGCCGTCGGATCGGGCGTGAGGGCAAAATGGGCGACCTCGTCGGCCAGCAACGCCTCCGGAGGGGTCTGCCCATCCATCGGCGCGTAGATGAACCCGATGATCTCCGCGTCCAGCTGCGCCGTCGACCGTACCGGCTCACCGTTGCGGTCCCCCATCACGATCGTGACCCAATCGGGCCGCATCATCCGCAGCCGATCCACCTCGCCGGGCTGCCGCGCGACGAACGCGTTACCGCCGAAGTCGGCATGCGCCAGCGTCCGGGTGAGCAGATCACCGGTTGTCGCACGCGGCCAGGGCCGTTCGAGGATGTCCAGGTCAGGGGTGGAGAACAGCCGGCCAGGCTTGCCGGCGTTGAACCCCTGCCAGATGAACCACGCCTCCGAGAAGATCGACAGGCGTTTCTGCTCACACGCGAAGATGACCGAATTTCGCTTGAATGTCCCCTCAACCAGCCCGACGAAGTTGTCCTGGATGGTCTCCTCGTTCGGGCGGCCTGTCCCACCCGCAGCGAAGTAAGGAAGCTCCCCGAACCCGTCGAGGTTGTCGGTCGGGTATGGCCAGGTGATACCCCGAGTGATGTGCTGAAGCAGGTTCGTCACGGCTTGCCGTCCACGTCATAGAGCAGCAGGAACGACACCGCCGCAACCATGCCAGCCACCATCAGCGCCCAGCCGAACCCCCAGTTGACCCCGACCCCCCACGAGGTCATGGCGACCCCGGCGGCATAGCCCGCCCGGGCGCGGGCGCCTCTGGACGCGGCACGCGCCCGCACACCCAGTGCTGTGGCGAGCTTGCCGAGCAGAGCGGCAGCCTCGCCGAGGTGCCGGCGGGTACGTGAAGCAAGTTCCGCTGGGATTACTGCCATGCCGCCCACGGCTCCGATCGTTGCCCGTCCTTCTCGAACTCGCCGGCGACCAGCGCGTCGTTGCGGGCCGCGTCGGCGAGCACCCCGGCGACCGAACCGTCAATCTTCCGGGGCGAATGGGGCCGGTCCTTCTGGAGCACGAACGGCTTGCGTTCCCCATCGTCGACCCGCAACCGCACATACAGCTTGTGCGCGTTGGCGACATGGCGGGCCAGCCGCGAGTCCCCATCGTGGGTCATCTCACCCTGCCGGATCCCAACATCGGCGGCCAGGACCGCTGGCGCGAACCGGCCCGCCGAGTTCGTCGGGAACTCCGCCACCCGGTCCTTGCCGTACCGTTCCGCCCACGCGGCAAGCCACGCCTTGTACTCCCGCGGGTCGCCGTACAGCCGCAGCACCTTCCAGCGACCCATCATCGTGGCAACCGCCTGATCCACCTCATCCTGGGGGACCACCCACCCATCACCGGCGGGGCCTTGCGGACGCTCCCACATCCCGATCACGAACCAGTGCCGATCCCGGGTTGATCGGTGCCTTGTCGGGAACCACGATGGTCGGGTCGGCACGCTCGGCCCACAACGCCGGGTCCATCCACCGTGCGGAGCCAGCGCGACGCTCGTTCAGGAAGTACCGGCGCTGCTCATTCTCGTCCATCGTCGGATCGCGGAGCTCCGCCTTCAACCGCTCCAGCGGCATCCACCCGATCGCAGGGCCGTAGACATACCGCAGCGCCGCCTCGACTGCGGCATCATCGTCGAGGTCGATCTCCTCAGTGACGCCCTTGTGATCGAACAGCAGACGACCAGCCTGCCCCTTACGGACAGCCTCGTGGATCGCCTCGCACGTCGAGTTCTCACCCGGCGCATACATCGTCGAGGTGAGCAGCCCCCATGGCTGCGCGGCGAACCGCTTGGCGAGGTTCCGCTTCACCATCCGATACATCGAGCGGAGCTCCGGCAGCACATACAGATGCGGCTCGTCGAAGCAGGCCCAGGTCTCCTTCCCACCATCCTTGGCCGCCGAACTCGCCGTCGACGGGATGACCTGACCACCACCCGGCAAATAGATCCGGGTCGAGGTCTGCCAGTCCCGCCCGATGTCAATCCCCGGGTAGACATCGCCGAACTGCTCGGCGACGTGGGCCAGCATGAACGCGATGTTCCCGTAGGTGTTCTCGGTCTGGTTCTCCTCGGTCGCAAGGCACCGCAGAAACGGGTAGGTGACTGGCCGGCCCACCGGTTCACCCGGCTCGTACGGGTAGCCCCAGAAGCTCTGCTCGCCCTCAGCGGCCCAGTGGTCGAAACGGACCGGGCCAATCGCCTCGCCGGAGCCGATCATTCCGCCGAGCTCGCTCTTGGCCCGGCCCTTCGGCCGGGACAGCAGCGCCTCGTCGTGGACACGGCGGCCACCCTGGTCAATCTCATAACAGCCGACTACGAACTCGGTCAGCTCAGGATCCAGCTCGATCTTCCCGCCCTGCACGTCCCCTGGGCCATGAACGAGGAAGTGCTCGTACCAGTGGACGAGAGCGTAGCCGAGAGAACGTTGCGGGTCAGGTACCGGCGGCATCGTCGGGCCGGCGCCGCAACCGCGCCCGCGGATCCTTGGCCAGATCCACAACCGACGCGACAGGGCGATCCTCCGGCGCATCATCGACAGTCCACCGCAGCCGCAGCATCGCCATCGGTGACAACCCCAGCCGATCCTCGAGCTGGCGGACCTCGGCGAGGAGCGCCGCGGTCGCCGATGGCCGTTCCGCTTGCAACAGCAGCCTCGCATAGCGGGCGACCACCCGCGTCCAACCAAGCCGCTCCCACTCCACCGCCTGCGGCGTTGCCCACAGCGACGCCCACACAGCCGCCTGCGCCTTCGCCACCCGACCACCGAACGGCCACGCCGGCGGGGGATCCATCCGACCCGCAGCAGGCAGTCTCGTCATGTTGGCCGCAAGGCCACGGCCAGGCCGACGCTGCTGCGACTCAGGCTTAGGCGCGGGGCCCATTCCTGCCATGACTTATCCAATCAGGCGAAGTTGGTCCATCCGGTGCGGGGGCACCTCAAAAACATGCAAGGCAAGCTCAGAACAGCTTCTCAGGCGAACCGGCGAGTCTCTGACCTGCGGAAACACCCAGACTTGTCCGCACAAACGCTTCCA
>WNGB01015413.1_pt1 | contig 10121 bp, 11 predicted proteins | sample 5400681 | NCBI WGS metagenome assembly WNGB01 (sample SAMN13153367, study PRJNA577476) | soil metagenome | isolation source: 115 cm soil or saprolite under grassland replicate 2 | place: USA:California | collected 2016-06-15
AACCGAATGCGGCGCACTATCGACGCCCGTCGAGTCCAGGACCCGTAGTAGGCAAATTGCCGTCGATGCCGCGGTGGCGCGCCGGTTGGCGAGACGCACCCGTACAGTGCGTCGGACCCGTAGGCCACGGATCACCCCGGAGCGGAAGCGCTTCGGGAGGACCTGAGAGCAATCCAGGTCACGCGTCATCTCGGCGCGCCATACCCCTCGCTTCGGGGGGAGGAAAAAGAGACGGGCCACCCCGCGCCCGCACCAAGCCCGGGGCCAGCATAGCGTTGGCTTCGCTCCTCTCGGCCCCATCAATACGCTGTTTGACAATTGAATATGAAAACGTAGCCCGGACTGAGCGCACAAGCGCGTGAACGCGCTTAAGGATCAATCCGGGCTACAGGGTGCATGCACGCCTATGAACCGATGTAGGGCTCGTCGGGGCGCTGCACGCGGCGCAGGACTGGGAACCGCCAAGTCCACAAGACGACAGTTGCGATCGCCGCGGCGCCGCCGATGGCGACCGAGCCGACCGGCCCGAGCCACGCCGCCATCATGCCGGCGCGGAACCAGCCGAGTTGATCGGAGGTGCTGGCGAACAGCGAGCTCACGGCGGAGACCCGGCCGCGCATCTCGTCCGGCGTGGTCACCTGCATGAGCGTCTGGCGCACGACCGCGCTCACCATGTCGCCGGCGCCGAACAGGATCAGCGCGGTAACAGAAAGGAGGACATCGTGCGAGAACGCGAACACGATTGCCGACACGCCGTAGACCACGACGCCCACGTACATATAGATGCCGGCGTGCCGGCGGATCGGGATGCGGGTGAGGACGGCGGCGGCGAGCAGGGCGCCGACCGCGGGCGAGCTCCGCAGCACGCCGGCCCCCAGGGCGCCGATGTCGAGGATGTCGCGAGCATAGATCGGCAACAACGCCTGGAGGCCGCCGAACAGCGTCGCCACCAGGTCGAGCGACATCGCCCCGAGCAGGGTCTGGGAGCGCCAGATGAAGCGGAAGCCGCCGAGCAGCGTGTCCAGGCTCATCTTCGCGGGCCCCATCGGGTCCGGCGGCCGCGGCAGTAGGAAGCTCGCAGCCCAGGCGATCAGAATCGTGAGGACGCAGACGCCATAGACCACATAAGGACCGAACAGATAGAGCACGCCGCCGAGCGACGGGCCGATCAGCATCGAGAGCTTGCCGGCCGACACATGCGCCGCGATCGCGCGGCCGAGCACCGCCCGCGGGGCCATCAGCGGCATCAGCGCGGCGACGGCTGGAAGCTCGAAGGTGCGCGCCGTCGCATTGATGAAGACCAGCAGAAACATGGCCGCAATGTTCGGCCGCGGCAGCAGCGCGAGCGCCAGGAACCCCGCCGCAGCGCAAAGCTCGATCGCGTAGCAGATGCGCAGAACCTGCCGCCGGTTGAAGCGGTCGGAAACCTGCCCGGCGAACAGCATGAGGAGGAGCGGCGGCAGGAACTGCGCCAGCCCGATCAGTCCCAGGAGCGAGGCGCTCTCGGTCAGGTCGTAGACCTGATAGCCGACCGCGACCGTGATCATGTGATTGGTCACGTTCGACATGACGCGCGTGGTGAAGAGGAGCGCGATCGGGCGAATGCGGTAGAGCGGCGTCGCCGGATCGACGTCCCACGACGGGATGTCCGCTATGTTTCTCGGCTTTGCATCGGACGTGGCGTGATCGTGCGAAGCGCAACCCTGATCGGACCCACTCGTTCTATCGTCCATTCGGTGGCTACCGATCAACGGCCACGCGGCGCGCACGGCGGCGCTCCTGTGGCGATATTCGGAATATGATACGATGCCAGCAAGGGCGATGCGACCGGCTTCTCAGCAGTCGCGGCCTGCGTTGGGGAGAACGTCCATGCAGAATGCGACGATCGATGTCCGTCCGGTGTCCGCATCGACCGGCGCCGAGATCCGCGGGGTCGATCTGCGGGAGCCGCTGCAGGACCTGGCGTATCGGGAGATCCGCAACGCGCTCAACGAATACGGCGTGATCTTCTTCCGCGGCCAGAACCTGACGCCCGGCCAGCATCTCGCCTTCGCCGAGCGCTTCGGAGAGGTCGAGGCCGATGACACCATGTCGCTCAAGCACCCCGACGGCTATCCGATGATCTGCGAGGTCCGCAAGGAACCGGAGGAGACGCGCAACATTGGCGGCAAGTGGCACAGCGATCATTCTTTCGACCCGGCGCCGCCGCTCGGCGCCGTGCTGCTGGCGCGCGAGCTTCCGGACTATGGCGGCGATACGATGTTCGCCAGCATGTACGCGGCCTATGACGCGCTCTCCGACGGTTTGAAGAAGACGCTCGATGGCCTGCGCGCTGTGCATGCCAAGACGCGCGCCTACGACGGACTGTCGCGCGAGCGCCAGGTGAGCACCGACCACAGGGCCGAGGCGCATGCCAAATACGCCGCGCGCGAGGCGCTGCATCCAGTCGCGCCGCTGCATCCGGAGAGCGGGCGCCGGCTTCTGTTCGTCAATCCGAACTATACGACCCGCTTCGAGGGCTGGACCGAGGAGGAGAGCAAGCCCTTGCTCGAGTTCCTGTACCGGCACGCCTCGCGGCCCGAGTTCACCTACCGGTTCCAATGGCAGCAAGGCTCGATCGCATTCTGGGACAATCGATCGGTCTGGCACTACGCACTTAACGACTATCACGGCTCGCGCCGGCTGATGCACCGGATCAGCGTCAAAGGCACCGGCTTCGCGTCGAGTGCAGGCGTCGCGTAGCAAATGGAGATTTGCGGCCGCGAGCGGCTACGATCACGCAGCGACGGCAGACCGCACCTTGCCGTCGAGGCGCAGGAGCGCGCCGAGGCCGCGAACATCGTCACGGATGCCGGCCATGCGGAGCGAACACCAGATCGCCGCCTGGTTGCTGGTGACGACAGGCTTTCCCAGGTCGCGTTCCAGCTCTTCGATCACGTCGATGCTCTGGATGTTCGCGCAGCTGAGGAAATAGGCCTCGGCGGAATCGTTACGCAGCGCCATCGCGGTATCGTACCAGAACTGCGGCGGCGTGGTACAATAGGCGTCGGTCCCTGCGAGGCTCGCGGCCTTGTCGGCGACGATCTCGTAGCCGGCCTCGCGCAGATAGGCGAGCTTCTTGTCATGGTCGGCCTGCTTCGTCTCGGAGATGAACACCAGGCGCCGGGTGCGCAGCGCCTCGAACGCCGCGTTCAATGCCGATGCCGTGCTCAGGGCCGGGCGCTTCGTCACCTTTTCGATTTCGGCGACGACGCGCTTGTCCATGTCGACGCCGCCGGACATCGAGGTGCCGGTGCATTGGAGCACGATCACGTCGCACTTGGAATCGGCCAGCAGATCGGCGGCGGCCGTGATGCGCGGGATCAGCTGCTCCAGCGGCGCCTTGTGCCGGTTGGTCATGCCGATGCGGGTGAAATGCGGCACGACGCCGGCCGGCATGAACCGCTGCATCTGCGGCTCGACCATCCGATTCGAGGACGGAATGATGAAACCGATGCGGGCGCGCGGAACGACGGGCTCATAGGACGTGGTCATCGGTCTCCCTCACGATTGGCTCGCTATCGATCGCAGTGTAGGCTTCCCATCGCGCACAAACAACGACTGTGCCGTAATGAGCCGGGAGGACGACGATGTCTGACGCATTGAATTTGATAAGCCGCATCCTGTTATCGGCGGTGTTCATTGTTTACGGCTATCTGGCGTTTGCGGACATCAACGCCTGGCTCAATTTCAATCAAGCAGCGCTCAAGCGGTTCTTTGACCTAGTCGCCGGTGGCGCCGCGCCGCCGACATGGTTCGGCTATTTCATCGCGGCAATCCAACTGGTCGGCGGACTTGCAATCCTGGTCGGCTTCAAGACCCGCTGGGTTGCCTCTGCGTTCGTTGTCTACCTCATCCTCGTTGTCTTCTTCGCCCATAATTTCTGGGACATGCAAGGCGCCGCGCGCGGCGGCAACATGGCACATTTCTACAAGAATCTCGCAATCATGGGCGCTTTCCTCCTGCTCGCGCTGCAAGGCGCGGGACGTTATTCGGCTGATGGACAAATGTCACGGTCGTGAAATTTCGAGAACGTGGTCTCCTGAGCCGCGAATTCCTGAAGGCCGGCATCCGAAACCTTCACAATAGCGACGGGATCGCGAACTCGCGCAACCAAAGGGCCGTCCAAAGGAGGTGCTCGGCCCACGTCTCGCGTCTGCGCGCGAGCACCGGTTGAAGCACGCATTCCGTCGTCGTCGTCCGTCCGCTACTGCTTGACGTACTTGAACACGCCCCGCACGGTCGCTTCCGCGGTGTAGAGATTGCCGGCCGCATCGATGGCGATGCCTTCGCCCATGGCGCCCTCGGGAGCATTGGTCTTGTGCGGCGGCACGAAGATCGTCACCTTGCCGTCCTTCAAGCTCCCGCCGCGAATGCCCTTGAGCCAGCCCGGGTGCCGCTGCGGCGACGATTCGGAGTCGGCCGCATAGATCGTGTCGTTGGCGTCGATCGCGATCCCGCTCACGCGGCTGAACTCGCGATATTCAGAGATATACTTCCCGTCCTTGGTCAGGATCTGGACCCGGTGGTTGTGGCGATCGGCGACGATCAGCCGCCCCTGGGAATCGAACTTGACCGAATGCGGCGTCCGGAACTCGCCCGGGCCGGTTCCGGTCTTGCCGATGACCCGCAGGAACTTGCCGGTGCGGTCGAACACCGAGATGCGGCCGATCAGGTTCGGGTCCTCGACGTTGGTATGGCTTTCGGCCACGTAAATGTCGCCGTTGCCCGGGTCGGTGACGACGTCGTTCGGGTCGGTCAGGGCGTCCGGCGGGTTTCCCCGCACGCCGGGCTTGCCCAGCGTCATCAGCACCTGGCCTTGGGGACTGAACTTGACGACAACGCTGCCCTTCTTGTCTTCGCCCGGAAATTTCGTGAGCTCGTCGGGGCTCGCCGCGCGCGCGTCGGTCACCCACACGTTGCCGTCCCGATCGACATGGATGCCATGCGGCCACACGAACATGCCGCCCCCAAAGCTCCGGACCTCCTTCCCGGATTCGTCGAAAAGGTGAACGGGGTTTGCCTTGGTGCCGAGACAGCCCGGGGCGGTCCCGGGTGAGCAACGATCGACCGCCCATACGGACTTGCCATCGCGGTCGATGGCGACGCCGTTGGAACCGCCCCACGGCCTTTTCTCGATCGTGAGCTGTGCCCAATCGACGATGACGCGATAGGGATTGGCGCCGGTGTTGACCGGCGCAACGTCCTGGGCGTGCCCTGCTTGCATGGCCATCCCCACGGCAACCGCCGCAGCAAACCCACCTCTCGCGAAAGCTGACATCGAGGCCTCCCTTGTATGACAAGCTCGCCCTGTTATTCGGCCAGCGCGTGGACCACGCGGCCCGGGCGTCAGAAGGTAAAAGGTAGCACATCCAAGAACGGCGGTGCAGCGCTATCTGATGCGAAGACGTTCAGGGCTTATGGGGCCGGGTCACTTCGGGACGCTGCCGCTCTCATCACCGCGTGAGCAGATCGCGGCAGCCGAGATCGTCAACCGCCAGGAAGATGCGCTCGAGATTGTTCCACCAGATCACGGCCGGAATGTTGATGGAGGCCTGCCACACCGGCGTTGCGATCTGCCAGAGCACGGACAGGTGATAATCGTCGTCCAGCGCCCGGCGGTCATGGGCAGCAACACCGTTGGCCACCAGCGTGGCGTGATAGAGGTCCAACAGCGATCGCTCGAACAAGCGGCGGCGATCAGGATACCAGTGCATGGCGATCATGTAGGCGAGATCGTCGGAGCCGGTATCGACGCGCCAGCTGTCCCAACCTCCGCGTAGAACGCAACTTCCTGGCGGCCGGCGTTCCACCCGCCTTTGGCGCGGTCGGGAAGTCCGGTCTTGAGGATTAGCGATCTTGGCGTCGCATCGGGGGCGCCGTCATAGGTGAGACGCAGCCAGGTGATGCGCGAGAGGATCGTGTTGCGCGAACTGTCCACCGCGACATCACAGACGCGACCGCTGCCGAGCACGCCGGACCGGCGCAGCGCGTCAGTCAAATGGTCGGCATGCGCCGCGCTGGGTAAGTCATCCATCATGGCGTCTCGTCACGGACGCGACGGCGCGTCGAAATAGCTTAGGTCGGGCGGCGGCTGGCCGTTGCGGACCGGCATCAGCTTGCCGTCGCCGCTCACGAAATATTCTTCCGCGCCGATCCGCAGATGCGGGTTGGCCTCGTGGCAGTTCTTCTCCATCCAATACCGGACCGGCTCCCGCCAATAGGTGCGATCGACCGTCCAGGGCCGGGTCAGCGCATGATCGATGGTGGTGATCTCGTCGTGCAGGATGTCCTTGTTGGCCTTGTCGAGATAGATGCGCTCCTTGACCACGGTCTGGTTGTCGGCATGGAGCGGCAGGCCGCTCGACTCGAACACGCGCGGGCCCTTGAAGTTGCGGCTCTCGACTTCGAGCACGTCGTAACGTCCATCGCCATCTTCATCAATCCACTTACCCAAAGACGTTCCGCCGAATGTCGGCGGCGCGTCCTTGCGCCAATCGCGTCCATCGGTGTAGATGCGGCGGGTCGGGTAGCGCATCGGCACGAAATAGGTGATGTGCGGCCGGATGATGATTTCCATCGGCTCGGAAAAATTCATCACCTTCGGCATGCCGGGCAGGATGCAGGTCGAGCCGAGGCTATTGCCCTGGCCGCCCCGCTTCTGCTGCTTCACGCTGTCTTCGAAGATCGCCTGATATTCGGCGGTCAACGGCGGCTGCTGCCCGAGCCCCATGGGCTTGGTCGGGTCCCAGGGATTGCCGCCGCGCCCCGCGGTGGGATTGCGCCATTGGCTTTGCCAATCGGGATATTTCATCTCGTCGCCGGCGGTCGGCGCGACCATCATCGGCAGCGCGGCGACGATCGCAACGATCAGGTTTCGGCCTAGTGTCCCGAGCACTAGCATGATGGCCTCCCGGGGCTGCTCACGCGTCAGTTCTGCGACGACTTGAAGTAACGCAGGTCCGGCGGCTCCTGGCCCTTCGACACCGGCATCAGCTTGCCGTCGGCGCTGAGGAAGTATTCCTCGGTGCCGATCCGCAGATGCGGGTTCGACTCGTGACAGTTCTTCTCGATCCAGCGCGGCGGGTTGGTGCGCAGATGGATGCGATCGACCGTCCAGGGACGGGTCAAGGCATTGTCGAAGGTCGTGATCTCGATGTGCAGGACGTCCTTGTTGCCCTTGTCGAGATAGACGCGCTCCTTGACGATGGTCTTGTTGTCATCGTGCAAAGGCAGGCCGGTGGATTCGAAAACGCGCGGGCCGAGGAGGTTGCGCGTTTCGATTTCGAGCACGTCGTAGCGGCCATCCCCGTCCTCGTCGATCCATTTGCCGAGCGACGTGCCGCCAAAGCTCGGCGGCTCGTCGGTGGGCCAGCCGCGGCCGTCGGTGTGGATGCGGCGGGTCGGGACCTGCATCGGGATGAAGTAGGTGATTTTCGGACGGATGACGATTTCCATCGGCTCGGCGAAATTCATCATCTTGGGCATGCCGGCCAACAGGCAGGTCGAGCCGAGGCTGTTGCCCTGGCTGCCTTCCTTCTGCGCCTTAACGCTCGCCTCGAATCTGGCCTGATACTCCGGGGTGAGCGGCGCCTGCTGGGCGAGGCCCATCGGCTTGTTGGGGTCCCAGGGATTGCCGCCGCGGTTGGCGGTCGGGTTTCGCCATTGCGCTTCGAAGTCGGGATATTTCATCTCGGCGCCGATCGCGGGCGCGCTCGCCAGCGCCAGCAAGGCGATCAGCAATCCGGTCGATCTGTGCATGAGCGTTTCCACGTGATCGGCCGGGCTGTTTTCACTTTTGCGCTGGCCTGAAATAGCGCAGGTCCGGGGCCGGCTGCGCGTCGTAGAGCGGCTTGAGCTTGCCGTCGGGACTGAGGCGATATTCATCGAGCCCGATGAAGACCGCGCCGGGCGGCGGCTGGCAGTTGTATTCGGTCCAGCGCGGATTGCGCTCGCGGAGATACGTCTTGGTCACGGACCACGGGCGCGTGAAGGCGTGGTCGATGGTCGTGACCTCGTTGTGCAGGAGGTCCTTGTTGGTCTTGTCGAGAGCGAGCCGCTCCTTGACGACGGTCTGGTTGTCCTTGTGCAGCGGCAGGCCGGTCTGATCCATTGCCCGCGGGCCCTTGAAGTTGCGGGTCTCGACCTCGAACACGTCGTAACGGCCGTCGCCGTCCTCATCGGTCCATTTGCCGATGGAGTAGCCCTGGAAGCTCGGCGGCTCGGCCTCGGGCATGGGCGCGCCATCGGTGTGGATGCGGCGCGCGAAGGCCTCCTGGAAGATGAAGAAGGTGAGGCCCGGCTGAATGAGGATTTCCATCGGCGCGGTCAGGTTCATGAGCCGCGGCATGCCGTCGAGGACGCAGGAGCTCTGGTAGTTGTTGCCACGCCCGCCGGCGGCCTGATCCTTGAGGCTCGCTTCGAAGATCGCCTGATACTCGACGGTGAGCGGCGGCTGCTGCGCGAGGCCTTTGGGTCTGGTCGGGTCCCAGGCGTCGCTGCGGCCGTCGCTGCGCCATTGGCTTTCGAAGTCGGGATAGGTCTCGGCGACAGCGGACGCGTTCGCCAAGACGGCGACCGCCAGCGCCATCGCGGCGAGCGAGCATCGAACGAGCACGGGCACCTCCAATTCCGAACGGGCCGGAGTCAGGCCGCAATAGTATGAGAATTAGGCCCTTGCGACCACCGGCTGCCGCCGTTGCATTGTCAATGTGGCCGCGCGGGAGCATCCTGATGCTCGCAAGCTATGTCGGATTGGTAGGAGGCGCCCATGGAATTGCCAGAAGCGATCCGCCTCAAAATTGAGAAGAGCGGGAACCGGGACACGATCCTCGAAGTGGTGAGCCGGCTTCAACGGGACGGGATCGTGATCACACCGGACGTGGTGGCCGCGATCGAGGCGACGATCGAAATCACGGAAGGAGTGGTCGAGTAGGCCGCTGGGTCATCCAACCCGCCGGCCGGCGCCCGACATCACGGCAGCCAAGGCGGGGAGGGCGCTCGCCTGCATCATATCCTCCAGCGACACCGGCAGGCGCCGGCGCCAGTTCGGATGTTCGTTGACGGTGCCCGGCACGTTGACCTGTTCGACCAGGCCGAGCGCGTCTTCCATGGTCACGACCAGAAGCCGTGTCGGGGTGGCGGCGAGGTAGGCCGTCACCGAGGCGAGGTCGAGCGTCTGGACGCCGCGCTCGGACAACGCATGGCGCAGTGCAGCAAGCGCCGACTCCCGTTGCTCGTCGGTCTCGCCCGGGTCGAGCCCCAAGGCGCGCTTGACCGCGAGGTCGCGGCTCTCGAGCCAGCCAAGAAAGGTCGGCAGATCGTGGGTCGCGAAGGTCGCGATCGCATTCTCGCGATACTCTTCCGGTTTGCGAAACGCGCCCTTCCAGCCGCGCTCGAACAGCATCACCTGGTAGGACCACAGGCCCCAGTCTGCGAGCGTCTCGCGAAAGCCGTCGAGCACGGTGCCGAGATCCTCGCCGATGACGATGCACTTGTTGGCGACGCTCTCCTGCGCGGTCACCGCGAGCATCGCGTCGAGCGAGGAGCGCACGTACATGCCGCGGTCGGGCTTCATACCGCTCGGGATGAGAAATTGCCGCTGCAGTCCCATGACGTGGTCGAGCCGGATGGCGCCGGCATAGCGCATCGCGGCCCGCAGCACGTTGCGGAACGACTCGAAACCGCGCGCCTCGAGACCGACCGGGCTCACGCCCGCGAGGCCCCATTTCTGTCCGGCGGTATTGAGCATGTCGGGCGGGGCGCCGATCTCGACTGTGGACAGGATGGAGTCCTGCTCGCTCCAGGCATCGAACCCATCGGCGCGCACGCCTACCGCCACGTCGAGATAGAGTCCGATCGGCAGGCCGCGCTGCTTGGCTCGCTCACGGCACTGCAAGAGTTGCTGGTCCGCGATCCACTGCACGAACTCGTGGTAGGCGATCTCGTCTTCGTTCGACTTTCGAAGCATGCGGAGAAAGTGGACGTTCGGCCGGCGCCACTCGGTCGGCCATTCCCACCACGGCTGCCGGTAGTGGCCGCGCAGCCCCTCGAAGCAGGCGAATTGCGTGAGCGCGGGGGCG
>WNGB01030084.1_pt1 | contig 10121 bp, 9 predicted proteins | sample 5400681 | NCBI WGS metagenome assembly WNGB01 (sample SAMN13153367, study PRJNA577476) | soil metagenome | isolation source: 115 cm soil or saprolite under grassland replicate 2 | place: USA:California | collected 2016-06-15
GCTTGGACGTCGTCGTCGAGCACTGCGAGCCGTCCCCGCTCGAGGCCCTCGAGATACTCGTCCAGCGCATCCACGAACACCGAGAAGGGAAGGTCTCGCTCAAACTCGGATGCGGATCCCCACAAGACGAGGTGCCCGCGCTGCTCAGCGCGAGCGGCGAGTTCCCTGAGCAGCCGCGTCTTGCCGATCCCGGGTTCGCCCACCAGCTCGATCGCGCCCGGGCGGCCTCGATCGAGCTCGTCGAGTACCTGCTCGAACGAACCGAGCTCGCCGGCGCGCCCGACGACGGACTCGGCAGGTAGAGCCATGTCCCCTCCCTCCGGCCCAGGATAGTCAGCGTCGCCGGACCGAGAAATCAGGGTGCGGGTTCAGGGTGGCGCCCCGATGTCAGCACCGGTGCGCGGCCGCATGCTTGACCCATGACCCGCTACCTCCTTGAGCACCGACACCAAGAGCACACGCTCAGGGGGAGCGCTCCGGGCCACCGTCGGACGAGTCGATCTGGGCGGCATCGACACAAAGCACGGGCGAACAGACGGTGCTGTGGTCGCCCCGTGCGGGTGACTGGAGCATCGTGTTCATGAACGCGGACGCCAGCGCCAACGTCGATGTCCGGGGCGACGCCAGCGCAAAGCTCCCGATCCTGCCCTGGCTTGCCGGCGGGCTGTTGATCGGAGGAGCCGCAGGACTCGCCGGAGCCTCGACCCTCGTACGCGGGACACGGGCCGAAAAGCGCCCGAGCACGCTTCTGAGGAAGGGAGCCGTCATGACCACCATCGACCAACAGGGTCCTGCACTCGCAGGCCCAGAACACCCGCCCCGTACGGGGGCCGTCACGGTCACTCAGTACAGCCGCCGATCGATCCTCGCCATCTGGGCGGCGGCCGCCCTGCCCATGGGCGCGCTGGCTTGGATCGTCGCGCCGGCCATCGCCGACGGCAGTGACGCGGAGTCGCTCTTCCGGCCGCTGCTCGCGGCCTTGACCGCCGGGCTGATCTGGCAGTTCGTGCTCGTCGTCGGCCTGGTGGGCTACGAGCAGCGCAGCCTGCGCTGGTCCCGGCTGCGCGAGGCCCTCTGGCTGCGCCAGCCGCGGAGTCCACGCTCCGGCCGAGTCGGCGGACGGATCTGGCTCGTCGTGATCCCCTTGGCGCTGGGGACCGCGCTCGAGGGGACGCTGGTCATCGGGGCGCCAATCAGCCGGGACATCGGCGAGTTCCTCTCATCGGACGCCGGTGAGGCCATGTTCAAGGGCTCGTGGGGTTTGTTCGGGCTCGTCCTCACGATGCTGATCTTCAACACCGTGCTGGGGGAGGAGCTGCTGTTCCGCGGCGTGCTCCTGCCTCGAATGCAGGGCGCCTTCGGCGACCGTGACTGGGTGGCCAACGGCGTGCTGTTCGCCGCGTACCACCTCCACGAGCCCTGGGTCATCCCGACCACACTCCTGGACACGCTGTTCCTCGCGTACCCGACGAAGCGCTACCAGAGCGCGTGGATCGGCATCGCCGTCCACAGCGCGCAGACCGTCGTGTTCGCTCTGCTCCTGCTCACACTCGTCGTCTAGCTGTGATGCCCGTCGACCGTGATGACAGGGGTCCGATGAAGCCGATGCGCCGGATGAAGGAGGGTCGTCATGACCACCAGCACCGCTAGCGCCGAACTGCGCTCGGTGGCCACAGCGACGAGCGGCGCACGTCACGACCCAGCCTACAGCGACGCCGTTGGCGTCGAGTCTGTCGAGACCGGCCCACTCATCGACTTGCGGGGCGTCGAGAAGGTGTATCGGTCCGGTCGTCTCGACTACGCAGCACTGCGCGGCATCGACCTCCGGGTCGAAACGGGCGAGCTGGTCTCGATCGTCGGTCCGTCCGGCAGCGGCAAGTCGACAGTGCTCAATCTCATCACCGGCATCGACCGGCCGACTGCGGGCACGGTCACTGTCGATGGGCACCGCCTGGACCAGATGAACGAGGAGCAGCTCGCCGCATGGCGCGGCCGTCGGGTCGGCATCGTCTTCCAGTTCTTCCAGCTGCTACCTACTCTCACAGCGCTCGAGAACACCACGTTGCCACGTGACTTCGCGCGTATTGGGACGGCCAAGGACCGAGCCGCGAGGGCGGCAGGCAGCCTCGAGTTGGTCGGGCTGGGCGACAAGCTCGACCGCGTACCGGCCGAGCTGTCGGGCGGTGAGCAGCAACGGGTCGCCATCGCGCGTGCGCTCGTGTGCGAGCCAACCTTGCTCGTCGGCGACGAACCGACCGGCAACCTCGACAGCGAGACCGCCGCGGACATGCTCGACCTGCTCGTCCGCTTGAACTCGGAGGGGACAACAATCCTCTACGTCACGCACGACCGGGAGCTCGCTGCCCGCGCGCCGCGAACAGTGTCGATTCGCGACGGTCTCATCGACGAGGAACTCTTCCGATGAGCGCCCTCAGCCACAAGTCGTGGACGGATCTCCGCCGGCGCCCGGCGCGCGCGATCTCCACGATCGTGACGATCGCGTTTGCGGTCGCCGGACTGTGGATCTTCGCACTGCCCGTGCTCATGACCGATGCCATGAACAATCGCATCGCCACGGATCGCCTCTATGACGTTCGGCTCATGACCACGGACGTCGTCCTCGACGCGCCGCAGCTGGCCGAGCTCGGCACCGTCCCGGGAGTCGACGCGCTCGACGCCCGAACCCTCTATGAGACGAAGCTGGTTGCCGGCGACCAGCGCCGCGACGTGCTCCTCGTCGGCGTGCCTGATTGGAACGACCAACACGTCAACGCCATCGTCGTCGACGACGGCAAGGCCCCCATCGGTGACGAAGTCGTCACCGATGGGATGAACGCGCCGACCGGCCGGTACTCCGGAGAACTCGGGGCCACCGTCGCGATCGAAGACACTCGCGGTGACACGCGCCCGTTCACGGTGTCCGGACGCGGCGACACGCTGGTGTTCAGCCAGTTCGTCGCCCAAAGGCACGCGGTGCTCTACGCGCCCCAGACAACGGTGAACAGCTTGGCCCACGCATCGGGCATCAACTCGATCGAGCTCCGGGTACGCGATCCGCGCCTCGCGAACAGCGTGGCCACAGAAGTACGTGAGCGGCTGCTCGAGATGAAGCCCAACGTGACCTTCCCCGAGCTCGTCGACGTCCGCGAAGCCGGCGTGTGGCCCGGTCAGGAGATCTTCAACAACTTCACGACGCTGCTCTACATCGGAGCGGCGCTCGCGCTGATCTCTGCGCTCGTGCTCATCTCGAACACGATGACGACGCTCGTCGCCGAGCAACGACACGAGGTCGCGATCATGAAGTCGATCGGCGCGCGACGCCGACAGATCCGCCGGTCGTTCCTCCGAACCGCTCTCGCCTTTGGCGTGACCGGCACCCTCTGCGGGATCGCACTCGGCATCCCATTCGCCAACTTGGCACTCGGGTTCATCGGAAACCGCTTCTTCGGCGTGAAGCCGCAGTGGGGAGTGCCGGCCAGCGCGGTCATCGCGAGCATCGTCGTCGGCGTCGGCGCCACCCTGCTTGCGTCGCTTCCGGCGCTGCGAGCCGCGGCACGTACGCCGGTGCGAGCCGGCTTCGAGTCCGAGGTTGGCGGCGGCGGTCTCGGACCATTTGCCCGCACGCTGCGGCGCCTCCGGCTGCCGCGTCCCGAGCAGATCGGCCTGCGCGGCGTCACCTCCCGCCGGACCCGCACGTACGCAACCGTGCTGCAGATCACCCTGGCCATGAGCGTGGCGCTCGGGTTCCTCGCCTTGGGCGTCACCGTCGGCAACGAGACCGTCAGGACCTGGGACACGATCAGCTGGGACATGATCGTGAAGCAACGGGCCAACGTCCCACTCGATCGCGCCGCCGGCCGATTGATCTCCACCACGGCCGGTGTCCAGACAGCCCAACCGATTCTCTACAACACGCTCACAGTCGACGGCGACCAGATCGAGGCATGGGGACTTCCGCCCGATACCACGATGTACACGCCCGACATCCTCGCCGGCCGATGGCTGCAGCCGACCGACGACACGGAGCTGCGGAACGTCGTGGTGATCGGACGTGCCCTGGCAAGCACGACCGGTGCACACGTCGGCGACATCTTGACCGTCGACACCGCGCGCGGCCCGGCACGACTCAAGGTCGTCGGCATCGACAGCCGGCTCTTCAACAACGGCACGACCCTGTACCTTCCGCTCGCGACGTTCCAGCGACTGCTCGGACGATCCGACACCAACGCCTACTGGGTCGTCTCGGACGACCCGCACGAGGCGGCGATCGACCGGCTCGCGACCGCAGAGGAAGCGCGGCTGACGGCCGCGGGTTATCCGGTCGCCACGGAGATCCGGTACGTCGAACGGGCCGCCGGCCTCGAGAGCAACCGAGTGATCACCGCTGTGCTCGCAGCAATGGGCATCCCGATCGTGTTCATCAGCATGATCGGTCTCCTGAACTCGATGACGATGAACGTCATCGAGCGCACCCGCGAGATCGGAATACTGCGCTGCATCGGCGCATCCTCACGCGCCATGCGTCGCATCTTCCGAGCCGAGGCTCTCACCGTCGCCTTCGTGGGCGCGGTGCTCGCCATCCCTGGCGGTTGGCTGATGGGTGCGTTGCTCACGTGGACCGTCACGAAACTCTTCCATTTCGGTTCGATCCCGTTCGCGTTCCCTCCCGTCTCGGCCGGACTCGCCGTCGCGGCCACCCTCGCACTGGCCTGGCTCGTCGTCATTGTGCCGCTGCGGCGCGCGTCGCATCTCGAGCCAGGGAACGCGTTGCGCTACGAGTGAATGGAGGACTCATGAACTCGAACACGGGGACACTCGATCGCCTGAGTCAGCAACAGGACCAAGTTGACCGGTATGAAGGAGTAGCGCAGTACTCCCGCGCCCAGATCCTTGCGATGTGGGCGGCAGTGGCCGTCCCGATGGGTGTTCTCGCTTGGGTCGTTGCTCCCTGGCTCAAGCTCCACATTGGGGGCCGTGACCCGTTCGTTGAAGCGCTGCTGCTCTGCTTTGCCGTCGGACTCATCTGGGAACTCGCATTGACCCTGCTCCTGATCAGGCGAGAGGTCGGCACACTTGAACCGCCGCGCGTCCGCGACGCTCTGTGGCTGCGGCAGCCCCGCGATCCGAAGACGCGACGCGTCGGAGGAAGGATCTGGTGGTGGGTGCCGCTCTTCGTGGTCCTGTCCGCGCTCGCGAACCTGTTGCCTCTCGATCCAGCGGGGCCGCAGCCCCGGGATCTCCCTCGCTTCATTGACACCGACCGCGCCGAGCGCTTCTTCCACGCCAATTGGGCCTGGTTCGGGATGCTCGTCCTCGTTGTGCTGTTGTCCCCGATCGTCGAGGAGCTGTTCTTCCGAGGGCTGCTCCTACCGAGAATGCGAGGTGTCTTCGGAAGGCGCGATTGGGTCGCCAACGGCGTCCTCTTCGCGGTCCACCACATGCAGCAGCCGTGGAGCATTCCGAATAGCACGATCGACGGCGTGTTCGCTCAGGCGTATCCGACGCGGCGATTCCAGAGCGCGTGGATGGGGCTCATCCCGCACACGGTGCCGAGCCTCTTCATCATCGGCTTCGTCCTTACTCTGGTGCTCTAGCAGCGTGGTCCTGCCGGCAAACCAGCCGAGTGAGCTTTGATGCCTGCCAAACCGATGGGGCAACAGAGTCCCTTCGGCAGCTCTAGAGCCCCTGGCCCAGGCGGATCAACTTTCGAGTGGGCACGCGTGGCGCCGTGCGCGATACAGCCCACACGTTGACTCCGAAACCGGGGGATGGGCTCGGCGTTCGCTGGTCCAGCCACACCACCTCGCCACGGAAGGGATACGGCCCGACGATTTCCACCCGTGCGGATTTCCCTTGATCGGAAGCGGAACTGTCCGCTCGTTGCGACGCCGAACATCGCTATCGGGTGTCACCAGACGCCGGGTCTGCGGCGCGGGCTCTCGGTGGTCGTCGTTCGCCGCTGCCTCACGCGGTCACCCAAGTCCTCGCGCTTCGGGCCTTGTCGCCGGAGGAAGGAACGAGCGGCGACGCTGCACAGACGGCTCTGCGTCTCGATAGTGAGCGACGAAGCGCACCGAATGAGCACCCAGAACCGATCGCGAACGCCGGCTGGCCAGACCGGCGAGGGCAAGTCGACGATGGCCCGTATTCGCGTCAGTGCGGCTGTGAGACGCCGAAGGCGATCAGCAGCACGTGAGCGACGATGAACGCGAGAGCAGCGACGAGAGCGATGAAGGCGGCGCGACGGCAACCGGGCCGGGTCGCGGCGCCGCGCGCAAAGCGGCCGATGCGCTCGACTTCCCCCATCGGGCTGTACTGGTTGTGCTCGAACGACCGTGTGGCGATACACCGCCACCGATGTGTGCTCGGCCTACACCTGGGGCCGAGCTGCACGCGACGGCCCGCAACCCGTTGGCCAGGTGGACCTCGGAGCTCGCCGGTCGCGTCGCGCGCGAGCTCGCCACCCGAGGCTGGCGGCTCGAGGCGGTCACCACCGACAAGGGCAGCGAGTTCCGCAGGGGTGCAGCGCACCATCCTCGACGAGTGCTGGAAGCCGACCTTCGCCCGCTACCTCCTCCCCAAGCAGACCGGGTTGCGCCGCGAGCTCGAACGTCTCCTGCACGACTACAACACCGACCGAGCCCACAACGGGCGCTCCACCAAAGGCCGGGTCCCCGACGCGGTGCTCGGCAAGGCCAAGACGTTCAGCCGATGAGAGGGAGGCGTCGCCTCACCTCGGGAGGGGAGAGCCTAGACGGTGTCGTAGCCGGGCGGGCGCTGGAACCCGCTCGTGACCTCCGCAATCGCTGCGGCGACGTCGAGGAGTTCGTTGTCGCGCCAGCGCCTGCCGACCAGCTGAGCACCGATCGGCAGCCCCTCACCCGAGCGGGTGATCGGCATCGAGACCACGGGATTGCCGGTGAAGGTGAAGATCTTCGTGTAATGCGAACCGGCCGCGTGGTACGGCACCTTGTGGCCGTCCACCTCGATCGATCCCCCCGGCTTGCGGTGCGTGAAGGCCGGCACCGCCGCCGCCGGACAGAGCCAGGCGTCCCAATCCGACAGGAACTCCTCCATTCGAGCGATGAAGGCGTCGCGGCGGTTGAGGCCGCGTATGTACGCGTCCCCAGCCGTCGCCATCGTCTGCAGGCGCACCACGAATCGGATTGGACGGGGAAGCTCGGGGCGGGCCTCGAAGCCTCCAACTGCGCGACCTGCTTTCTCCAGCGCCGCGACATCGAACCCGGGTAGATCGCACCGCTCGACGCGGCATCCTGCGTCCGCCAGCTGCCCAGCCACGAGCTCGAGCGCGGCGCGGATCTCGGGGGAGACCGGCACGCCGCCGAAGCCGTCAGTCCAGCCGATGCGGTACTCGCGAAGCGGCCGCGGTGGCATGTCGTCACGGGGAGCAGGCGGCACCTCCCAGTTGCGGCCATCGGCGCCTTCGATCAACCCCAGGCACAACCGCAGATCCTCGACCGAGCGCGCCAGCGGGCCGACGGCGGCCATGTGCCGGACCCTTCTGCCCATGCCAGGCGTCTCGGGGATGTGGCCCGCGGTCGACACGCGGTGCTCGGTCGGCTTCAAGCCGAAGACGCCGCAGAAGTGTGCCGGGATGCGAATCGAGCCGCCGAAGTCGCTGCCCATCTCGAGCGGGGACAGGCCCGCCGCGACGGCCGCCGCTCCGCCGCCGGTGCTGCCGCCGGGCGTTCGCTTCGTGTCCCACGGGTTGTTCGCTCGACCGAGTAGCGGCCCGTCGGTTTGGAAGCCCGCAGCCAGCCGCGGCAGGTTGGTCTTGGCCAGAATGATCGCCCCTGCGGCCCGCAATCGCGCGACGACCGTCGCGTCCCGCTCGGGCACGTAACTCGCCAGCGGTGGGTAGCCAGCGGTGGTGCGCAGACCAGCGGTCTCGAGGGAGTCCTTGACCGTGACCGGCACGCCGTGCAGTGGGCCCCAGACGTCTCCCCGCGCAACGGAGGCGTCGGCCTCGATGGCTCGCCGACGCCCGCCCGCCTCGTCCAGCGTGACGATCGCGTTCAGCGCCGGGTTGTACCGCTTGATCCGCAACAGATGCGTTTCGAGTACCTCGACCGCTGAGATCTGACGGTCGCGGATCAGCCCGGCCAGAACGTGAGCCGGCTCAAAGCCCAGGCTCGCTTCGGTGGGCGCGCGACTGCGGCCGGGCGCCTTCGTCCCGTCGTGGCGCATCGTCAGTTCTCCTCGCGTCCACACGAGTACAGCCGGACACGATCGGTCAGCCCATCTCCGCGGTGGAAGTGGACCTGGCAGGTCTCCGGCGGGCAGCCATACGGGTGAGGGCCCACAAAACGGCCTTCCAGGATCGTGACCCGGTCCCCGGACAGCACGCGCGTGGGGTGCAGCTCGACGCCCGCCTCCGGATACGCGGTCACGACCGCGGTTACCGCCCGGCGGCCGCGGACCTCATCGCCTCGCGCGCGGACCACGACGACGTCGTCGGAGAAGGTGCGCACGAACGCCTCCCAGTGCACGGAGTCGTCGATCGCTCCTCCGTGGAGCGCGACGCCCCGCTCGCGCGCTCGCCGCGCTCCATCGTACGCAAGGCCCGCGCTCGCAACCAGGGCCTTCGCCAATCGGTGCTTGGCCTCATTCAGGCGGCTGCGAACCGTGCCGACCGGAACGCCGAGGATCGCCGAAATCTCCGCATAGGAAGCATGGCCGCCGAACCAGCGCAGCATGGCCGTGGCCTGCATCGATGAGGGGAGCGCGGACACGGCGCTCCAGACCCAGTCGCGGAGCGCAAGAGCATCGACGACCGCTTCCACCGATCGCTCCACGTCGCAGCTGGCTCCGGGCGGCACCTGGACTTCGCGCTGCTCCAGGGAAGAATCGCGGCGCATGGATGCGAGGCAGACGTTGCGTAGCACCGCGTGCAACCAGCCTCCGACCGCATCGGGGTCGCGCAGCTCGTTGATCCGGCGTAGCGCGATCACGAACGTCTCCTGCACGGCGTCCTCGGCGCGGCTGTGACCCAGCATCCGCAGGGCGGTCGCATGGAGCGGCACCCGATGGCGTTCCAAGAGGGCGCCGAGGCTCGCGACATCGCCCGTGCGCGCCGCGCGGGCCAGGTCGCCGTCACTCGGCGTCGCCTCTGGGCGTGCACGTGACGCCATAGCCCTCATTGTCCTCTTAGGATGCGCGAGCTGAAGGAAAAGTTCGGACCGGCGTTCCGAAGGTTGACGACCGAGGGACTGGTCTAGAAATCCTCTCCCCGAGTAGTGCCGACACATCCGCGCGCGCTCGGACATCCACCGCCGCACTAGGCAAGGCGGCGCACCCTTTCGCTTGCCCGTCCAAAGACTCGCAAAGGAGCACGCCGCCTTGATCAACGATGATGCCCTCTATCGGTTCCGGCTGAAGGTCTTCGCAGTCGCCGAGGAGCTCGGCAACGGCCGGCCGCCTGTCGGATCTTCGGGATCCACCACTCGACCTACTACCGCTGGCGGCGCCTGGCCCTGGGCTACGGCCTGGAACTGTTGCGGCCCCGGGAGCGCCGCCGCCGCAAATGCCCAACGCCACCGGGCTGGGTCGCGGCATGGGCAAGGACTGACACCGGTCGCTGGCGAATCGGGTCAGATTGGCTCGAGGATGACGACGGGAATCTCGCGATCGGTCTTGGCCTCGTAGTCGGCGAACCCGGGGTAGTCGTGCTTCTGCTCGGCCCAGATGGGTTCGCGTTCGTCGACGGTGGCGGTGCGGGCCCGGAGGCGGCGGGTGTCGGTGCCGATCTCGGCGGTGACCTCCGCGTTGGCGACGAGGTTGTGGTACCAGTCGGGATGGGGTTGGCTCGCCCGCCTTGGAGGCGAAGACGGCGACGCGGCCGTCGCCGAGGTCCTGGTACATCATGGGGTTGATGCGCTCGCGGCCCGTCCGGGCTCCGATCGTGTGGAGCAGGAGGATGGGTGCGCCCTCAAGGGGCCGCCGACCTTGCCGGCGTTGGCGCGGAACTCCTCGATGGTCTTGCGGTTCCAGTCGTTCGCCTGGCTCTTGAAGTCACTCATGTCTGATCCTCGGTCTCGTGGGACGAGTCGGGCGGTTGATGGACCGTGCGCCGGATCACGACCTCAGCGCCGTGGCTGAAC
>WNGB01015415.1_pt1 | contig 10120 bp, 7 predicted proteins | sample 5400681 | NCBI WGS metagenome assembly WNGB01 (sample SAMN13153367, study PRJNA577476) | soil metagenome | isolation source: 115 cm soil or saprolite under grassland replicate 2 | place: USA:California | collected 2016-06-15
CTCCGACGGCCGCGACTCGAGCAAGGTCGCGTCGAAGCTGCGCGTGAAGGCGTCCGAGGTGGACGAGATGGCGCAGCGGATGGAGGGGCGCGACCTGTCTCTCGACGCGCCGCTCGGCGATGACGGCGGGACGTCGCACGTCGACTTCGTCGCCGCCACGGACCCGGGCGCCGACCACGAGCTCTCCGCGGCGCAGGAGCAGGCGATGGTGTCGGGGCGCGTCGGCGCCGCGCTCGCGCGGCTCGATCGCCGCGAGCGGTTCATCATCGAGCAGCGGGTCATGAGCGAGCAGCCGATGACGCTGAAGGAGCTCGGTGAGCACTTCGGCTTCTCCCGCGAGCGCGCGCGCCAGCTCGAGATCCGCGCGAAGGAGAAGCTCAAGACCGAGCTGCACGCCCTCGCCGTCGACCTCGACTGGCCTACGGACGGCTCGCCCGTCGACCTCGACGACGCCGCGGCGGCCTAGCCGCATTCCCGCGCCCGTCCGGCTTCGGCTGCGCCCTCCCCGCCGCGTCGATGGGCGCGGCCGCCGCCTCCGCGCGCACCCCGTCCACGACCGCGGCGGCGATCCAGATCGCGGCCGGCACGCTCGCGACGAGGAGCGCGCGGTGGACCGTGCTCTGGTCGATCGTGAACTCCGGGACGAGCACGATCGAGCTCACCGCCACCTCGGCGAGGAGCGCCGCGACGGCGAGCAGCGGGACGAGGAGCGGCCCGCGCGCCACCGCGCGCGCGCGAACCACCACCGCGCCGGCGAAGAGCCAGAAGATCGCGCCCTGGTTGCCGGAGCGGAACAGCCCGCTGTCGAGGAACACGGCCGCGGCCTCGCGAGACGACGCGGACTGGCCGTCGCCCGCGCCGACGGCGACGGCCGCCTGCCGGACGACGAGCTCGACCATCGGGAAGGCGCCCGCGATGCCGACGGCCGCGATCTTGCCGGCGGCGCCGAGCGCGACGGGCGCCGCGAAGAACGCGGTCGCCCCCCACGGGATCGCCGCCCCGCCGCGCCACCGCTCCCGGATCGCCTGCGCGAGGAGCACCGCGACGGGCGCCGCCGCGACGAGCTCCCCCTCGCGCTTCACGAGCGCCGCGAGGCCGAGCAGGAGGAGCGTACGCGAGAGATCGGCGCGGTCGCGCGTCCGGCCGTACTCGAGCGCGAACGCGATCCCGCCGGCGACTCGCATCGCGAGCACCGCGTCGGAGTAGGTGGACGTGCAGTGGTAGAGGAAGAGCGGGATCGAGAGGATCCCGAGCGCGCTCGCCCACCCGCGCTCCGGGCTCCCCCGCGCGACGCCGAGGCCGACGAGGAGCACGAGGAGCGCGACCAGCTCCGTCAGGATTGCGTAGTTCACGTGGAACTGGTCGAGGGTGCCGGTCGCGATCCACCCGACGGCCGGTACGAACGTCGGCAGGGGTCCGGCCATGGAGAAGACGGCGCGCGCCTCCGGCGTCCACTCGTCCGCGAACGCGAGCATCGGCGCGAACGCCCGCACCCGCACCGCGTCGTCGGTCTGCGTGGGCGTGTTGGCCCCGTGGAGGAGGACGCCGAGCGTCACGAGCGCCACGTAGAGCGCGACGGGCACGAACACCCATCGCGGCCGCGGGAGCCACCCTGTGGCCTTCGACTCCGGGACCGCGTCGCCGACCCCACGCCGGAGGCGCTTCCAGGAGAGCGCGGCCCAGAGGACGATCGGCGCGAGGACGATGCCCGCGAGCGTCGCGCGCCCGAGCGGCACGCGCAGGACGAACCGGACCACCGGCGCGATCGCGGCGAGCCACCCCGTCCCGACGAGCCACGCGAGCGCGAGATCCGTGGCACGGTGCCCGGTGCCGAGGCGGAGCACCCGCAGCAGCGCGAGTCCAGCGGCGCCGAGCGCGAGGAGGGTGATGACGAAGCTCATCGACGCCGCGCGACGAACGCCCGAGGGCCCACCGTCGCGACCGGGACGAAGCCGGGGGGGAGCTCGGAGGCGCGGTAGGAGACGATCACGTCGAGGTCGCTCGTCCGCAGCTTCCCCACGTCCGCGATCCCGGTGTGGACCTGCTCGCCCTGCCGCACGATCACGCACCGGCGCGGGGCGAGGTCGAAGCACAGGGTCTGCGGCGCGAACCAGCCACGCGGCGAAGAGATCGCGCCGACCCGCTCCTGCGGCCCGATGGTCGCGCGCGCGAGCGCGGCGAGCGCCCCGAACTCCTGGAGGTAGTAGTAGTTCGTGCGGATCCGCTCCTCCGCGTCCGGCGTCGGCCGGACGTTCGCCATGGGCGCGAACCGGACGAGGGTGTAGCCGTTCCACAGCGCGAGCGCCACGAGCGCCGCCGCCGCAAGGGCGGTGCCCGGACGCCACCGCGCCGTCCGCAGCCGCAGGCCGCCGAGCACGGCCCCGAACGCCACGAGAGCGACGAGCGCGACGACGTCGGCGAGCCAGGTGCCGCACGTCTCGCACCACGACATCGGCGTGACCGAGTTGATGAGGACGGGCCCGACGCTCTCGGGCGCCCAGAACCTCGCCCGGTCGTACGCCTCGCGCGCCTGCGAGACGTCCCCGCGCGGAGCGAGCGCCCGGATCGACCGGACGAGGACCCGCCCCTCGCCGTCGAAGCCGAGCGCGGGGTGCGCCGAGGGCGTCCAGCCGGCCACGGTCTTCAGGTCGAACCGGATCGCGGTCGACCGGCGCGGGAGCGTCTGGTACCGCCACGGCCGGCCCCACGGCGTGGGCTCCGCGCCGACTTGGACCGCCCAGATGAGGAGGATCGGGGCGTCGGCCTCTACGACGAGCTCCAGCTCCTCGGCCACGAACGGCAGCTGGACCCGCGTCGGCCCCGAGACCTCGAACGCGAGCCCCTCGGGCGTGAGCGTCGAGCGGACGGACGGATCGAGCCGTTCGCGGAGGCGATCGAGGGACACGGGCTGCAGCGCCGGGGCGGCGAGCACCGGCCTCGCGATCGCCGCGAGCACGAGCGCCGGGAGCACGTGAGAGAGGACCGCGGCGCGGTCGGCGAGGCGAGTCATGGCGCGCGACGACTCTACGCCATTCCGTGCTTCTTCAGACGGTACCGGAGCGTGTCCCGCGACACGCCGAGGAGCCTCGCCGCCTTCGACTGGTTGCCGCTCGCCCGCTCCATCGCCTCGCCGATGAGCTTCTTCTCGACGTCGTCGAGGACGAGCCCCTCCTCGGTCATGTGCGGCACGATCTTCTCGGCGCGCTTCGGCGGAGCCGCCCTCCGCAGCTCGGGCGTGAGGTGCTCCGGCCGGATCTCGTCCGCGCCTGCGTGCAGGATGAAGGCCCGCTCGATGACGTTCCTGAGCTCGCGCACGTTCCCCGGCCAGTGATAGCCGCGGAGCATCTCCATGGCGGCGACCGACAGCCCGTGGACGCTCCGCTTCATGTCCTGGTTGAACCGCGCGATGAAGTGCGCCGCGAGGGTGTCGACGTCGTCCGCATGGTCGCGGAGCGCCGGGACGGCGATCCGGACGACGTTCAGCCGGAAGAACAGGTCGGCGCGGAAGCGCCCCTCCGCCACGCGCTCCTCCAGGTTCACGTTCGTCGCCGCGATGACGCGGACGTCGGTGCGCAGCTCCTGCACGCCACCGACGCGGCGGAAGGTCTTGTTCTCTAGCAGGCGCAGGAGCTTCGCCTGGCCGCCGGGCGGCAGGTCGCCGATCTCGTCGAGCATCACCGAGCCGCCCTCGGCGCTCTCGAAGAGCCCGCGCTTCTGCGTGTGCGCGTCGGTGAACGCGCCGCGCTCGTGCCCGAACAGCTCGGACTCGAGCAGGTGCTCCGGGAGGGCGGCGCAGTTCACCTGGAGGAAGGGCCGCTCGGCGCGGGCGCTCCGGAAGTGGATGGCGCGCGCGACGACCTCCTTGCCGCAGCCGCTCTCGCCCTCGATGAGGACGGTCGTCGTGTCGCTCGACGCGAGCCGCCCGATCATCGTCCTCACCTGCTCCATCATCGCGGAGCCGCCGATGATCGCGTCGAGCGCGGTCGTGCCGCGGCGCTCGTTCGTCAGCGTCATGATCTCCCGCCGCGAGCGGGCGCTCGCGATCGCCCGCTCGACGGCCGCGTCGAGCGCCTGGAACGGGAACGGCTTCACGAGGAAGTCCATCGCGCCGTGCTTCATCGCGTCGACCGCGATGTCCACGGTGGAGTGGGCGGACATCATGAGGACGGCGAGCTCCGGGTGCAGCGACAGCGCGCGCTGGAGCGTCTGGACGCCGTCGATGCCGGGCAGCCGCACGTCGAGCAGCATGAGGTCGGGCGGGGTCGCGGCCACGATCTCGAGCGCCTGCTCGCCGGACTCCGCGGAGAGGACCTCGTAGCCGTCACGCTGGAGCCGCTCGGCGACGGACCAGCGGATCAGCTTCTCGTCGTCGACGACGAGGACGCGGGCTTGCGGGGTGCTGCTGCTCATGCGGCGTGCTCCGTGGCGCGCCCGGAGCGCGCCTGCTGCAACGTCACGGTGAAGACGGTGCCCCCAGCGGGTGGGCAACGATACCCGATGTGCCCGCCGTGCTCGGCCACGATCCGCGCGGAGATGGCGAGGCCGAGGCCGTTTCCCTCACGCTTCGTCGTGAAGAACGGCTTGAACACCTGCGCCCGCAGGTCGGACGGGATGCCTGGGCCGGTGTCCTCGATCTCGACGACGACGTTCCCGTCGCCCCCGCGCGACGTCACGCCGAGCGTCCCGCCGGCGCTCGACATCGCCTGGATCGCGTTCAGGCAGATGTTCAGGAACACCTGCTCGAGCTGGAACGGATCCGCCATCACCGGCGGCAGCGCCTCGCCGAGCTGCGGCTTCACGACGACGTTGCCGCCGCGGCACTGCTGCGACACGAGGAAGAGGACCTTCTCGAGCGAGCCGTTCACTTCCGTGGCGCGCAGCTTGGCGCGCGCCGGCCGCGCGAAGCTGAGGAGGCTCTCCATCGTGTGCGCCAGCCGCGCCACCTGGTGGCGCATCTCCGAGACGACCTCCGCCTGGCGCGGGTCCTTCGCGAGATCCTCCGCGAGGAGCTCGAGCGCGCCCGAGAGGCCGGCGAGCGGGTTCTTGATCTCGTGCGCGAGCCCGGTCGCGATCTCGCCGACCGCCGCGAACCGGTCGGCCCGCACCATGCGCTCCCGGTAGAAGGCCTCGAGCTCGGCCTGGCTGCGCCGCAGCGCGGCGAGCGTGGCGTCGAACCCGCGCGTCGCGATGCCGAGCTCGTCCGGGCGGCCCTCGTCCGCGCGCACCGTGAGGTCGCCCGCCTCCGCCCGGCGCATCGCCGCGACGAGCCGCTGCAGCGGCGTCACCGCCTGGCGCCCGAGGAGCCAGAGCGTGATCGCCATCAGCACCACGAACGCGGCCGCCGCCGAGAGCGAGAGCGTCTTCGCGAGCTGTGCCTGCGCGTGGAGGACGGGGACGCGGGTGAACCGGAGGTCGAGCCAGCCGTTCACCCGCGACTGCTTCCCGTGACAGCGCGCGCACGCCTCGGCGTTCACGATGGGCTGGATGACCGCGTACTCCGTGTCGTTCCCGCCGGGTGACCCCACCACGGCCGCGCGCTCGAACCGGTGGAGGTCGCGCCACGGGACGGTCCCGAGGAGCCGCGCCGCCGACGAGGCGGAGACGTTTCCCTGCGCAGAGAGGAGGCTCGCGACGACGAGGTCGGACCCGTGCCCCGGGAGCGTGTCGAGGAGCATCGGCACCTCGTATGGGCGCCCCGCCAGCATGACGTTCGAGATGCCGCTCGCCACCATGCCGGAGAACACCTCGGCGCGGTCATGGCGGCCGCGCTCGATGTCCGCGCCGTACATGTGCACCGCCGCGGCGACCATGGCCGCGAGCGTCGCCGCGAAGAGCAGCGCGGTGGGCAGGAGGATGCGCGCTCGGATGCTCGAGTCCATCCGGCGAAAGGCGCGCTCGATGAGGTTCATTTTCGAGTAGGACCGAGGGAGCAGGAGACCGCCATCATCTCAGGGACGGCCCCTGCGGGGAAGCCCGGGCGGCCGGTGAGCGCGCGACGCGGCGTCACTCTGGAGTGAACATCGCGGCGGAAGATCTCCTTCGCGGCTTTTTTCGTGCAGTTATCGGGCCTCCGGGCAAGTCCCATGCCCACGGGACGGCGCCAAATTCCGGCAGACTGTGAGGGGGCAAATCACGCAGCGCTTGCGTGATATGCCCCGGTCGGGCCGCTCAGGCGAAAGCGCTGCGTGCAGGCGTCTGAACGCCTGCATGTACCCGATTCGCTCAAGTGACGGGCGGATGCTAGCCTGCGCGCAAGGCCCCGATTCGACCCATCGATCCTTCCCTTCCGGGTTTTCCGGGCACCCTGATTGCATCCGCCAGCGGCGCCTTGGCCATCCGCGCGCGCCCCCTTCCGGGAAACGGAGCTACGAACCCAGTGTCCGTGAGATCCGTCGAGACCCCTCCACCGCGCGCCCTCGCGGTCTCGCGAACGTGCTCCTTCGCGCTCGGGGTCGTCGTCGCGGCGCTGTGGGTGTGCGCTGCCATCCCGGCCGCCGCGCGAGCCGCGGACGTGGCCCTCCCGCCGCCGCCCGCGGGGACGAAGCGGCTCCCGATCCCGCTCCCGCCCCCGCCCCCCGGGACCGCTCTCCAGCAACGGCCGGTGGGTCCGGGCGCATCACAGCAACCCGGCACAGCCGAGCGCTGCACGGGGTGCCACGCGCCGGTCACGCAGGGACGCGTCCTCCACGGCGCGCTCGAGAAGAACGATTGCTCGGTCTGCCACCGCGCGATGCCCAACGAGGCCGGCAAGTGCCGGTCCCGGACGGCGTCGAAGTGGTCGCTCGTGCGCTCCGAGCCCGAGCTCTGCTACGGCTGCCACGCCCGCAAGGACCAGCAGAAGTCGGTCCACACTGTGATCCGCCAGGGCGCCTGCCTCGCCTGCCACGCCGCGCACTCCTCGAACTTCGCGGGGCTCATCTCGCAGCCGCGCGAGAAGGTCTGCTTCGAGTGCCACGACGCGGACTCGCTCTCGACGAAGCCGGTGAAGCACGCGCCCGTCGCGGAGGGGAAGTGCCTCGACTGCCATGACCCGCACGGCGGCAACCTCCCGAACAACGTCAAGGCGGAGAGCGGCAACGCCTTCTGCCTCAAGTGCCACGAGGCGAAGGCGCCGGCCGGCAAGGGGACGCCCGGCCCTGGGTACCGCATCGACATGGAGAAGAAGGTCGTCCACGCCGCCCTGAAGCGGACCGATTGCCTCGGCTGCCACGACGGCGGCCACGGCTCCGACAACCTGAAGCTCCTCAAGAAGAACCCGGTGGACCTCTGCTACGGCTGCCACGAGCGCAAGGATCGGGCGAAGTTCCCGCACTCCGCGGTCGTCGTCGGCGACTGCGCCGTGTGCCACGACCCGCACACCTCGAATAACCCCAAGCTCCTCGCGAAGGCCACGATCCAGGAGACCTGCTTCATCTGCCACCAGGACGATCTCACGGGACGCAAGGTCGTCCACGCGCCGGTCGCGAAGGGCTGCGATCAGTGTCACGACCCGCACGGCTCCGCGCACCGCTTCGCGCTGAAGGGCGGCGACGGCACCGCCGTTTGCTACAAGTGCCACAAGCCGGTGGACGGCGGGAAGGTGAAGCACGCGGCGCTCGAGCGGTACGGGTGCACGGGGTGCCATGACCCGCACGGCACCGACCGCGGCGCGCTCATCGCGACGCGGGTGAACGCGCTCTGCACCTCGTGTCACCCGGAGCAGAAGGACGGGCAGCACGTGTCGCCGGTCGTCGAGAAGCACCCGGTCGGCGGCAACCTCAACGACCCGCGCCGGCCGGGGCGCGACTTCACCTGCGCGAGCTGCCACAACCCGCACGGCTCCGACTTCCCGCGCTTCTTCTACTTCGGCAAGTCACCCATGGAATCGTGCGACGGCTGCCACGGCGACAAGAGCGGCAAGCACCCCGAGCTGAAGAACGTGGTGTCGAACGCGAAGCGGCCCGTCCCCACCACCGGCACCGGCGGCGGCGCGGGTGCGGGCAGCCCGGGCTCGGGCGCCGGGTCAGGCTCCGGCGAGAGCACCAGCGGCACCGCGGCCGGCTCGCCCGGTCGCTTTCCCCCCTCGAAACCTCCCGGAGACACCCGATGACGTTCGTCCTCACCGCCGTCCTCACTGCCCTCCTCTCGACGGCCGCGGGGGACGAGGTCGTCGCCCGGGTCGGAGACGCCCGGATCATGCGGAGCGACCTGGAGGCGCGCATGCGCGACTCCGATGGAAACGCACGCGTGCCTCCGACGGCGGCGCTCTCGAGCCTCGTCGACGAGATGCTGCTCGCGCAGGACGCGCGGCAGCAGGGGCTCGAGCGCGATCCCGAGTTCGCGCGCCTCGTGTTGCTCGGGCAGAGCAGGATCGCGGCCCGGCTGCTGTCGCAGCGCGACCTCGCGGCCAAGCAGGAGGTGCCCGAGGCGACGCTCCGGTCGATCTTCCACTCGACCGCGGATTCCGCGCGGATCAACCTCCTCTGCTTCACGACGCGCGAGGACGCGGCGGGCGTCGCGGAGCGCTTCGCGAAGGGCGGCGACCTCTTCGCGGAGGCGCAGCGCTCGCTCGACCCGGCAGCCGCGCGGAGCATCGCGCACCTCATCCGCGCGCAGCTGGACCCGGCGCTCGCCGAGGTCGTCTTCCGCGCCTCGCCGGGAGCGATCGTCGGCCCCGTGCAGCTCTCGCTCGGCTGGGCGGTCGCGAAGGTCGAGAAGGTCTTCATCGGGGATGAGGACGAATACAAGGCGAAGCGCCCGTCGCTCGTCGAGTACGCCCGCACCCAGATCGCCGAACAGGGCCGCCGGCACCTCGTCGAGCGGCTCCAGGACCGGGCCGTCGTGGACGAGAAGTTCCTCACGTCGCTCGGCAAGCACGTCGAGGTCGCGCCCGAGCAGCTGGATCACCCGGTCGCCGTCGTCGCGGGCCACCCCATCCGCTACAAGGACCTCATCCAGAAGTTCAGGTGGATCGCCGGCAACGGCAGCGGGCACTTCGCGGGTCCCTCCATGAAGGTGCAGCTCGTGCGGCGCGACGTGGACGAGCTGCTCCTCGGCATCACCGCGCTCGAGAAGGAGTACACGAAGGCGCCCGAGATCGTCGCGGCGCGACCCGCGCTCGAGACGAAGGCGCTCGCGGAGCTCGCCTCCGAACGCGTCCGGAACGGCGTGCCGCGGCCCTCGGAGGAGGAGCTCCGGCAGCTCCACCGTGAGTCGAAGACGGCCGAGCCGCTCGAGGAGGTCCGGTACGAGCTCCTCGCGCGCCTGTGGGTGCCCCGCCAGGCGGCGAAGGTCCGGGCCCACGTCGCGAGCCTCCGCGCAAGGACGCGGATCGTCGTGGACGAGGCGGCGCTCGGGCGCGTCGCGCCGACCCGCTGAGCGATCGCCGTTCGAGCGGGTTGCACCGATGGGCTCCCCGTTCGCCCCCCGAAGCGCCAGAAAGCGTCGGTCCCGATGAGGAAGAGCATGGCCCAGCACGCGATCAGGGGTCCCGGCGGGATGCTCCCGCTCCTCGCCGAGGACGACGCCGCGATCGACCTTCTCATGCTGATCGAAGGCGAGACGAGCGGACGCGCCCTCGACGACGTCCTGCAGCAGTTCGGCAGGTCGCGGAGCACCTACTACGAGAAGCTCCGGCGCTTCCGCGAGCAGGGGGTGACGGGGCTCCTCGCCCGTCCGCCCGGACCGAGCAGCCCGTGGCGGCGGCCCATCGACGTCATCCGCTACATCGTGACCGCGAGGCTACGCAGCCCTGCGCGCACCGCACCCGACATCGCGGAGGCCCTCGTCCGCCTCGGACACCAGGTGAGCGTCCGGAGCGTCGAGCGGACGCTCACGCAGTTCGGGCTGACTCGCAACGCATCCCGCACCCCCGAGACCGGCGGCCACCCCGAGCGGGAGTGACGGTTGAGACGGCTGGGGCTCCTCCTCCTCGCGGGACTCGTCACCGCCGCTCCCGCGGCGGCGCAGCCGTTCCCGACGCGGTCGGGCGAGCTGGGGGTCCTCGACGTTCCGGACGCCGAGATCGTCGGGATAGGCGGGAGCGCGCTCGCGGCCGAGCTCCGCGTGGACCGCGTGGCGGGCCAGCCGATCGAGGGGGGTCCCCTCCCGCTCTCGGCGGTCGCCGGAATGGGGACCGACC
>WNGB01015416.1_pt1 | contig 10120 bp, 8 predicted proteins | sample 5400681 | NCBI WGS metagenome assembly WNGB01 (sample SAMN13153367, study PRJNA577476) | soil metagenome | isolation source: 115 cm soil or saprolite under grassland replicate 2 | place: USA:California | collected 2016-06-15
GACCTCGATCGTGCTGACCTCGCTCTCGGAGGACGACCAGATCCCGGTGGAGCTGACCCGGCAGCTCAGCGAGGCCCGCATCGCCTACCTCCCAACGGTCGAACGGGCGGTCGCCGCCATAGCGGCGTGCTCGGCAGCCCTTCCGCACTCGTGGCGCCCCGATGCGGACGATCACCACTCGCCCGAGGCTGCCGACCTTCGCGGCCTGGAGTGGGTGGTCGAGCAGCTCCCCGAGCACCTGCCGTGGGCGCCCTGGCAGATTCTCGACGAGGGCGACGACGCCCTTGCAGCAGCGGACCGGCTCGGGATCCCGCTGGTGGCCAAGGCGGCCGGGCGCACGATCGTGCACCGCACCGAGCTCGGAGCCGTCCGCTTCGTCCGGGACCGAGCCGAGCTCGAGCTGTCCGTCGGCGCAGTGCGCGACGTGTGCCTCCAGCACGCCGACGTCCTCATGCTCCAGGTTGCTGCCGAACCCGGCTTCGAGGTACTGGTGTCGGTCGTGCGGGATCCGGAGTTCGGGCCGGTGGCCTTCGTCCGCCCCGGCGGGACACTCGCCGAGCTGATGTCCGGCCAGACCGTGCTGTGGAGCGGCTGGTCCGATGACCGCAACCTCGAGGTGCTGCGACGCTCGCGCATCGGTGATCTGCTCGCGTCGTACCGCGGCGGGGCGGCGTACGACGTCGCGGCGCTTGCGGCGGTGCTCGCTGACTGCCTCACGGCTGTCGCCCAGGACATGACCTTCCTCGAACTGAACCCAGTCATCGTGCACGAGCACGGAGTGACACTCGTTGACGCAGTCGCCCGTTCATGACGGGAGCCCGCAAGCATTACGTTCGAAAGGACTCCGCATGACCATCGGAACCCCCATCAACTTCGACCTCATCGCCGACATCTCCGAGCTGGAGATCGGCCGTGTGGCGGCCCTCGAGGGCACGCCGATCCGGGTGGAGCAGTGGAACCACGAGGCCTCCTGGGACTCCGTCAAGCACTACTCGTGGGGCCTCGGCGACGACAACCCGCTCTACTGCGACCCGTCGTACGCGGAGGCGACGCCGTACGGCTCGCTCATTGCACCGCCCACCTTCCCCTTCACCGCCTTCGACGGTGCGATCGGCGCCGGCCTTCCCGGCGTCCAGCCGGTGTACGCCGGGACAGAGTGGACGTTCCACCGCCGGCTGCGTCGGGGCGATCGCCTGGTGGCGTCGGCGACGTTCGGTCCGGTCGTGCGCAAGTCCGGACGGAACGCGTCCGACATGCTCATCCAGTCCGCGCTGTGCCGCTACGTGAACCAGGACGGCGCACCGGTCGCGGAGTCGGTGGCCAGGACCTTCCGGGTGCCGCGACGAGCCGCCACGGACGGACTCGCGTTCGAGGCACGGGACGAGGCCGTGTGGACGGACGCCCAGCTCGACGAGATCCGTGCCGAGGCTGTCGCCGAGTTCCGGCGAGGGGCTGAGCCGCTCGGGGACGTATCTGTGGGTGACATCGTGCCCGCCGTGGTGAAGGGTCCGATCGGACGGATCGACATGACCGCCTACTACGCCGGTTGTCCGGGCAGCCCCGGCTACAAGTCGGTCGAGCTGGCCTGGAAGTACCGGGAGTGGGCCCACACCCAACCCCAGCGTCTGCCGTCGAACTATGACGCCTCCTACTTCCAGGAGCGGGTGCTGCCGAGTATCGGGCACCAGGACGCTGCAGCAGCGCGCGAGCTCGGGATGCCCGGGGCCTACAACAACGGTCCGCAGCGGGTCGGCTGGTTCGCCCACTGCGTCTCCAACTGGATGGGCGACGGTGCCTTCCTGTCACGCCTCAACGTGCGGCTCAACCTTCCGGAGATCTTCGGCGACGTGGTCCGGATCGGCGGTACGGTCACTGCAGTGGACAGTGCCGTTGTCCAGCTCGAGCTGGCGGCGACGAACCATCTCGGCGAGCCCACTGCCACCGGGACCGCTGAGGTGGTCTTCGACGACTATGGTCGGGCATGAGCCGACGACGAGAGGGTGAGCGGGCATGAAGGCCCTGCGCGTGACGCGCGGCGAGATCGGGGCCCGCCTGCGCGACGTCCCTGAGCCCTCTCCTGGCGTCGGGGAGGTCCTCGTCCGGATCACCGCGGCCGGCTTGTGCGGCACCGACCTCTCAGCCGCTGACGTGCCGGCCGCCGGCCTGGTCACCCTCCCGGAAATCACCTTGGGGCACGAGCCGGCGGGTGTGATCGCCGGGCTCGGTCCAGGTGTGAAGGGCTGGGCCGTCGGCGATCGTGTCGTGGTGTCCTCGATCGTGACGTGCGGCAGGTGCAGCCTCTGCTCGCGCGGCATGAGCGAGATCTGTTCGCGCGCCACTGTCATCGGTCTCAACCACGACGGCGCCGTGGCTGAGCTCATGGTGGCGCCGGCGGTGAACCTCGTGCGCCTGCCCGACTCGGTCCCAGATGACGTCGGGGCGATCTTGACCGACGCTGTGGCCACGCCGTTCCATGCGCTGGTCACGCGCGGTCGACTGGTGCCGGGTGAGACGGTGGCTGTCTTCGGAGTGGGCGGCCTCGGCCAGCACGCCTTGCAGCTGGCCCGGGCGTTCGGGGCCGGCCTCCTCATCGCAGTCGACAGTCGTCCCGAGCAGCTGGAGCATGCGCTCGCGTTGGGAGCCGACCATGCGTTCCTGTCCACCGATGCTGAGCTGGCCGACAAGATGCGGGCGGCCAACGGAGGCGGCGGTGTCGATCTGGCCGGTGTCTTCGTCGGGTCCAGTGCTGCCATCGCGGCCGCCTTCCGCTCGGTGGCCAAGGGCGGCCGCCTCGTCGTGGTCGGTCTGACCGAGGACTCGGTCGTGCTCCCGCCCTCCTCGTCGTTCGCGCGTCGTGAGATCTCGCTCATCGGCTCAGGCGGCTTCCGCATGGACGAGCTGGAGCATCTCGTCGACCTGGTCGGGGTGGGACGCCTCGACCTCAGCGCGTCGATCTCGCATCGGCTCCCCCTCGCGGACGCTGAGGTTGCACTCGACCTGCTGCGCAGCAAGACCGAGGCTCCCCGGCGCGTGGTGATCGTGCCGAACGGCGGATGAGTCAGCGATGACCTCCGAGCGAGCCATGTCGGCACAGGACATCAAGACGGGAATCGAGCGCTTCAGGCTGGGCGACCGGTCGGACGTCGCGGTGCTCTATCCCGACGTGTGCTTCGCGTCGTTGGCCGCTGTTGGCGACATGCCCGTGACCCTGCTCGTCGAGTCGGTGCTCGCCGGCTGGCACCCGGAGTCGCAGCTGACGGCACCTACGAGTTCGGACGGCCGAGCGCCGTTCCCGGTGGCATCCCTGGTCGTCTCGCGCGACGGGCCCACCCAGTTCCACCCCGAGCTGTCGAACCGCGAACCGGTCGAGATCCAGGTCTGGGCCGACGGTCGAGTGTCTCTGGAGATCGAGTTCCAGGGCGCGGACGTGACCACCGTGGCCGCCCGATGGGCAGCGACTGCCGAACGCGTGCTCGAGTCCTGGTCGACCACCCAGGGCGTTCATCTGGTAGGCGTCTTCAACGACCGAGCTCGGTCCTTGCCTGACGTGTGGAACGCATCGTTCTCTGTCACGAATCCGCAAGACCATGTGGTCCGCGAGCTGGTCGAGCTGGGGGAGCGCGCCCTGCGCACCGCAGAGCTCTCGATGACGGGTTGGGGCGGCGAGGACGACGTACGACGTCTGCTCGCCGACGGCGACGTCCATGCGGTCCTCGGGTGGGCGCCTTCGGTCGTCCTCGAGTTCTGGCCCACGCCTCCCGACGCGACCCAGTCGTCGTCGTTTGCTGCCGACGTGTGCGCGTTCGCCAACGGTGTGCGGGGCGGTGCCATCGTGATCGGCGCGCAGGCCGGGCCCGAGGGCGCAGGCCTGCAACCGTTCGCCGCCGAGGACCACGTCGTGGCGGTGCAGCGCATCCTCCGGGACCAGCTGTTCCCCGTCCCGGAACGAGTCGCGGTCAAGCCGCTGCCCGTCACGGGCGATGACGACGGGCGGGGCATTCTGGTGGTCCAGATCCCGCCACAGGACGAGCTCCTGTGGCCGTTCGTGGTGCACGACCGCGGCGAGCACATCACGCTGGTGGAGCGCGCGGGTGCCGAGTCGATCACCCGTGGCGTGGCCGCGGTGCACGCGGCGCTGTCGGCCGGCACGGCGTACCTTCGTGGGAACGCCAGGGAGTGAGTGGGCTTCTAGAAGGTCGGGGGGGTGATGACCCAGATGGCGACGAGGTCCTCGTCGCCGACACTCTCCCAGGAGTGCGGCCGGGTGCTCGGGAAGTAGATGGCGTCGCGGGCGTTGAGAACGTGCTCCTGGCCGCCGACGGCGAACTTCATCGAACCGGAGATCACCACGCCCGCCTCCTCACCCTCGTGCACGTGAGGATGGCCGCCGCTGCCCTGGCCCGGAGCGGCTTCCACCCAGATGATCTCCATGCGCTTCTGGAGGTTGGGCGACAGGAGCTCGTTCGCGATCTGGGTGCCGGGGTAGACGATGCGCCTACGCTCGCCGTGCCGCAGCACGGCGATCTCGTCGTCCCCACCCGCGGACCCGGTCGCCGGCTTGCTCTCGAGCAGGGCACCCACGCTGAAGTTGAGAGCTCCGACCATGGCCTTGAGACTGGAGAGCGTCGGGTTCGCGACGCCTCGCTCGACCTGGCTGACGAAGCTGGTGGACACCCCGGCCTGCTCGGCGAGCTGAGACAGGCTCATGCCCTGCGCCTGTCGTCGCTCGCGGATGATGGCACCCAACTCGACGGAGTCGAGGCCGTCCTGCGGATCCACCATGTGCGTGAGGCTAGCGGTCGCCATGTCATCCGCAAAGCGCGACTCGTCCCGTGTCGGCCGCGGCGCTCGCTGACGTGTCATCGGACTGCTCCTGTCGTCGTGACGGGGACGGGGTCGGTGGTTCGTCCGGGCAACATCAGGCCGCGGGTCGCGGGGAGATCGAGGCCGGCCGCCAACGCCTGCCGGCCCCGGACCGACAGCTGCTGCCAGTTCACGGTGAGGACGCCGCAGAGCCGGTCGTGCTCGTCGGCGAACAGCCCGAGGAGGCGGTCGGGCGCCTCGCGCACGAGTTCGTGTCGTACGCCGCGACCCGGGTCGCCGGCGATCTGGATCTTCCAGTCGTACTGGTTGCTCCACACGTAGCCGATCGGGCTGTGGTCGCGCAGGTCGTCGGGCTGAGTGATGTTGTGCGCGACCACAGCGGCCTGCTCGACGGCGTTCGTCCAGTGCTCGGAGCGCACCAGCCCGTCCCGCACCGGATGCCACCATCGGGCCACGTCGCCCACGGCGTACACCGCGGCGCCCACATCGGCGCGACAAGCGCGATCACATACGACGCCGTCGTCGACACTGATGCCCGAGCCGTGCAGCCACTCGGTGTTGAGCTCAGTGCCCAGGCCCACCACCGCGAGGTCCGCCTCGATGCGCGTCCCGTCGCCAAGGGCGACGCTCACCCCCGACTCGGATCCGGTGAGCTCCGTGACCCCGGTGCCGAAATGAGGCATTGTGCCGTTTGCGACGTGCAGGTCTACGAACAGCGATCCGACCTCGGCGCCGAAGTGCCGGGCCATCGGCACCAAGGCCACATCGACGATGTCGACGTGCAGTCCCTTCTTGCGGGCTGCCGATGCGACCTCTGCGCCTATGAAACCGGCGCCGACCACGACGATGCGGTCGGCTCCTGACATCGCACTCCTTAGCGCGACGGCGTCGTCCCAGCCACGCAGTTCGTGGATCCCAGTCGTGCCCGACCAGGGTGAGCGACGAGCCCGCGCGCCGGTGGCGATGACCAAGGCGTTCTCGTACGCGAGCGATGAGCCGTCGGCGAGGTGGAGCTGCCGTTGGCTGATGTCCAGGGAAGTGGCCGCGACTCCCAGCCGGACTTCGACTTGGAGTTCCGCGGCCTGGTGGCGGGTCAACAAGGTCGGCTGGCCCTGCTGGTCCCCTTCGAGCGCGGCCTTGGAGAGCGGCGGTCGGTCATAGGGCAGATGGGTTTGGGACTCGATGAGCGTGATCGTTCCGGCGTACCCCATTCTGCGGAGCTGCTGGGTAGTGCGTACGCCGCCGATGGACCCGCCCACCACGACGACTCCGGTCACGACGACTCCAGGAGCAGGGCGGAGACCGGACAGCTCGCGGCAGCCAGCTCGACGCGCTCGACGTCGGCGGGCTTGACCTCCGTCGTGCGGAGCTGCACGACACCGTCGTCCTCCAGCTCGAAGTAGTCCTCGGCCTCGAACACGCAGTTGCCGTAGCCCTCACAGAGCTCGACGTCCACCGTCACTCGCACCATCGTCATCCGTTCCTTCCCTGCAGCCAAGGGCGACTCTGTACCATCAGTATCCAAGTCTTGAAGCATCAGTGTAGGGATCGTCGGCTTGTTGAGCAACGGTTTCCGGCCTGTTCCCCCGCAGACGAGCCAAGTCAGGCGCTCTTGTGGCTCTTGACACCCTTGCGAAGCGGCTGCGAGGATGTACTGACAGTGTAAGAAACTGTTCACCAGGAACAGCAGGGAGTGATCGTGTCCGTCCAGATCCAGACCCCCGACCGCTACGGTCCCCGCCAGCGCCACACCAAGGCCCTGGATGTGGCCAGACGTGGCCTCGCCCTCGTCGAGAACCACACCAACGACCAAGCGGACGCGATCTACGAGCAGCCGACGAGCCGCTACCTCGACCCGGCCCGGTTCGAGCGAGAGAAGGACGTTCTGTTCCGCCGCCGCCCCGTGTTCGCGGGACTCAGCGTCGAGCTGCCAACTCCTGGTTCCTACAAGACGCTTAACCTGCCCGGCTGCCCACTCGTGATCTCGCGGCAGGCCGACGGCTCACTCCGTGCCTTCGTCAATGCCTGCCTGCACCGCGGTGCGAATGTCGCCTACGAAGCGGGCACGGCCAGGACATTCGTCTGCAAGTACCACGGTTGGGCGTACGACCTCGACGGCTCGCTGCGCAAGGTGCGTGGTGGTGACAACTTCGGCACGCTCGACCCCGGCTGCAACGCGCTGGCCCAGGTGGCAGTGGCCGAGAAGTACGGACTGATGTTCGTGCGTGGCACTCGTCTGATCGAGAACCCGGCACCGATCGACGTCGACGAAGTGCTGTGCGGACTCGGTCCGCAGTTTGCCGAGTGGAACTTCGAGGCAGGTCTGGCGGAGCCGTCTATCCACCCGCCCGTCGTTACCGCGTCCAACTGGAAGCTCGCGGTTGACGGCTACCTCGAGCCGTACCACTTCGCTTCCCTGCACAAGACGACCGTGGCGAAGTACAACAACTCCAACCAGGCGACCTTCGACACTTATGGCCCCCACTCCATGAGTGGGTTCCTCGGCCGCAAGCTGAGCGAGCTGTCCGGGACGGATGAGGACCACTGGCCGCTCATGCGCCACGTCCAGCTCATCTACGTGCTCTTCCCGAACGTGATTCTCTCGGTGATGCAGGACCATGTGGAGTACTCACTCCTCCTTCCCGGCCGCACGATCGCCGAGAACGTCATGCACCATAACTACTTCGCGTACGCCGACTGGACCTCCGCCGAAGTCCACGAGAAGCGATTCCACAACACCCAGTGGATTCTGACGGCTGAGGACATCCCGATGGCCGAGGAGGTCCACCGCAACATCGCAGAGGGTGCCCTCGACTCGTTCTACTTCGGGCGCAATGAGCCGGCCCTGCAGCACTTCCACAAGACCATCGAAAGCGAGTTCGCCGCCGCGGACTGAGCCCACGACCGACGCGATGTCGGGCCGAGCCCCACATGCCGCCATGGCCTGACCCGCCATGGACACACCTAGGAGATGAGCAGTGTCCCAGCACACCGAGCACGATCACGTCGTACCCACACTTCAGTACGCGTCGAAGCTCCACTTCGGGCCGACCACGAATGACACACACGAAGGCATCGACACCAATCGCATGCGGGAGGCTCGCGCGGAGCGCACGCGCGGCGTCATGCGTGCGGCGAACATCCCGGCCCTGCTCGTCACCGGGGCGGAGAACGTGCGCTACCTGTGCGGCTTCTTCTGGTCCGAGTTCCAGCTGCAGGCCGGCTACGCCCTCTTTTTCGTGGACCATCCGCCCGTCGTCTACGCGCCCGCGGGTTCGTACCACCAGATGCCGGACCAGGCTCCGTGGATCTCGGAGTGGCGGATCGCCCGCTCCTGGCTCGAAGGCCCCGTCCCCGAGTCCGCCGCCGACGCCGAGTCGAAGCTGTTCGCGGACGAGATCGCGGCGGAGCTCCGCTCTCGAGGCCTCGAGCGTGAGCCCCTGGCCGTGAGCGAGTTCAGCCCGCGTGCCCTCGGCGCGCTGCAGTCGGTCGGCATCGACACCGTGTCGGGCCTCCCACTGCTGATGGAGAGCGCGCGGATCAAGACGCCGGACGAGATCAACTGCCTGAAGATGATCGCGTCCATCAGCTCCTCGGGCTTCCAGAAGGCCCTCGAGATCCTGCGCCCCGGCATGCTGCAGAGCACCGTCGCCAAGGAGGTCAAGCGAGCCGTCGAGGACGCCGGCGCCGAGTTCGGGGCCTCCAAGGTGATCTCCGGACCGCTTGCCTTCGAGCGTGGCATCAGCAGCAGCGATCGTCGCATCGAGTGGGGCGACCTGGCGTACGTGCTGACGTGCGGCAGCTCCTATCTCGGCTACACCGCCTGCCTGTACCGGCAGTACGTCGTCGGCCGGCGAGCCACCGGCGAGGAGGCGGGCTGGTACGACGTACTGCGCGACCGCCTCGACTCGGTGATCGGTGAGCTCAAGCCAGGTGCCAGCACCGCCGATGCCGCCAAGCACTTCGCCCCCGCCAGCAAGTGGGGATACTCCGACGAGGCCGAGCTGCTCACCATCGAGTTCGGACACGGCATCGGGTTGGTCAACGCCGGCTCTCGCTTCGTCCACTACAACCCGCCGATCATCAACCGGCAGTGGTCCTTCGAGCATCCCGAGGAGATCCAGCCGGGCATGGTCATCGCAGTGGAGGGCATCGAAGGAAAGCACCGCGAGTCCGGGGTCCGGCTGGAGACGATGGTCGTCATCACCGAGAACGGTCCTGAGGCCCTCGACTTCTATCCCCGACACGAGATCCTGGCCGCCGGTGTCATCTGATCAGCCGAGCCGCATCGCCCACGCCGCGCGGGCTCCGGCACGCGGCGCCTGGTCCGAGCCCGGAACAGAACTCGTCGCCCCCGGAGTCCACCGGATCCCGCTCCCTCTCCACGACGAGCTTGCTGCGGTCAACGTCTACGCAATCGAGCGTCCGGACGGCCTGACCCTGGTCGACGCTGGTCAGGCCATGCGCAGCTCCCGTGCACTTCTCGAGAAGTCCTTGGGCGAGCTGGGTCGGTCGTTGCCCGATGTCCGCGAGTTCCTGGTCACGCATGCGCACCGCGACCACTACACGCTCGCCACGCAGGTACGACGCGACCTCGGGACCCGGATCCGCCTGGGCATTCGCGAGGCCCCGTCGATCGCCGCCGTCTCCGATCCCGACTGGCCGGCGTACGTCTCGCAGCTCGCCGAGCTCCGCAGATGTGGCGCTGAGGCGCTGGCCGACGAGGTTGTGGCCGAGACTCTCGAGCAGGGGATGGACGCGTCCGTCTGGGGGCCGCCCGACTCCTGGATCGTCGACGACGAGGTGATCGAGATCGGGACGCGGCGGCTGCGGGCCATCTCCACACCCGGACACACTCAGGGGCACCTCGTCTTCCACGACGTCGCCTCCGACCTTCTCTTCGCAGGCGACCACGTCCTGCCGCACATCACGCCCTCGATCGGCCTTGAGCCCGTGCCGGGCCGCTCGCCCCTGGCCGACTTCCTCGGGTCGCTGCGCAAAGTCAGGCGGCTTCCCGACTGTGTGCTCCTGCCGGCTCACGGTCCGGTGGTTCCGTCCTCGCACGCCCGGGTCGACGAGCTGTTGCTGCACCATGACGACCGGTTGCGGCACACGCTGGAGGCTGTTCGCTCGGGCTGTGTCACCGGCTCCGACGTCGCGCGGCGCCTGAAGTGGACCGGCCGGCTGGTCGGCTACGAGACGCTCCCGATGTTCCACCGCATGCTCGCGGTGGTGGAGACCTCGGCACACCTGCGGCTGCTCGTCGAACAGCAGTTGCTGACCGAGACGGTGGACG
>WNGB01015418.1_pt1 | contig 10119 bp, 9 predicted proteins | sample 5400681 | NCBI WGS metagenome assembly WNGB01 (sample SAMN13153367, study PRJNA577476) | soil metagenome | isolation source: 115 cm soil or saprolite under grassland replicate 2 | place: USA:California | collected 2016-06-15
AGTACCCACCCAAGAAAAGGACACCGCAATGACGACCAGGCAGAAGGTGGCCCCGCCGACCGCAATGGGCTCTGACCATCTGGCGAAACTCCGCGAGCAATACGGGTGTGGCCCGGTGGAGTTCACGGGAACAGGCGACGCGCTCTACGAGCGGCACTTGATCTTCGACAACGTCGTCAAACCGACCGCCGTCGGCCCACGCGAAAGGTTCGAGGCCTTCGCCCGTTCCGTGCGGGACATCCTCTCGCAACGCTGGGTACTCACGGAGGACACCTACGCGCGCGAGAACCCCAAGCGCGTCTACTATCTGTCGATGGAGTTTCTCATCGGCCGCTCACTGGCGAACAACGTCACGAACCTCCTGCTCGATCCCATCGCCAGGCAAGCCGTCAAGCAGAACAATCTCGATTGGCTCGGCCTGCTCGAACAGGAACCCGACGCGGGCCTGGGCAATGGCGGGCTCGGGCGGCTGGCGGCCTGCTTCCTCGACTCGATGGCCACGATGCAACTCCCCGCGATCGGCTACGGTCTGCGATACGAATACGGCATGTTCCGTCAGCGCATCCGGGACGGCTGGCAGCAAGAACAGCCGGACAACTGGCTCCGTCGTCCGGACCCCTGGGAGGTCATTCGCCCTGACGACAAGGTGGAGGTCAAGCTGAACTGCTCCTTCGAGGTGCGCGGGGGAACTTTGCGCGCCATCGTCGGGAAGCCGTCCAGTTTGATCGGCATACCGTTCGATCGCCCCGTGGTGGGCTACGGCGGCAAGACCATCAACACGCTGCGACTCTGGTCCGCGGCGGCTTGCGATTTCTTCGACTTCCGGGTATTCAGCCACGGCGAATTCGTCGGGGCGGTGGCCGAAACCCTGGAGGCCGAGTCCCTCACGCGGGTCCTGTACCCCGACGATTCCACGAGCCTGGGGCAGGGCCTGCGCTTCGTGCAGGAGTATTTTCTGGTCGCCTGCTCGCTGGCCGACCTCGTACGCCGCTTCCGGCGCAACAATGCCGATTGGAATACGCTGCCCGAACACGTCGCCATCCAGCTCAATGACACGCACCCAACGCTCGCCGTGCCGGAGTTGATGCGGATTCTGCTGGACGAAGCGCATCTTGGCTGGGACCAGGCCTGGGATCTCACGCAACGGACCCTGGCGTACACGAACCACACGCTGTTGCCCGAAGCCTTGGAACGCTGGCCGGTCGCGTGGTTCGAGATGTTGCTGCCGCGTCACCTGGAGATCATCTTCGAGATCAACCGCCGCCTGCTCGATTCCGTCCGGGGCCGCTTCCCCGGCGACGAGGGTCGGCTGGCACGCGTGAGCCTGATCGAGGAAGGCCCGACCAAGCACGTCCGCATGGCGAACCTGGCCATCGTCGGCTCGCACAGCACCAACGGCGTTGCCGCCATTCACTCCAAACTCCTGCGCACGGTGACGGTCAAGGATCTGGCTGAACTCTTTCCCGAGCGCTTCAGCAACAAGACCAACGGCGTCACGCCGCGACGCTGGCTGCTCCTGGCAAACCCGGCGCTGGCCCAGACCATCACGGAAGCCATCGGCGATGACTGGATCACCGACCTGGCCCAACTGAGCAAGCTCAAACCGCTCGCCGGCGACAAGAACTTTCGCAACGCCTTCCGCAAAGCGAAACGTCAGGCGAAGGAGCAGTTTGCCGGCTGGCTCAAGGCAACGTACAACCTGACCGTGGACGTTGACACCATCTTCGATTGCCAGGTGAAACGCATTCACGAATACAAGCGGCAACTGCTCAACGCTCTGCGTGTCGTGGTGCTGTACAACCGGCTGCGCGCAAATCCGGGCCTGCAGATGGCGCCGCGGACGTTCCTCTTCGCGGGCAAGGCGGCACCGGCCTACCAACTCGCCAAGGTCATCATCAAGTTCATCAACAACCTGGCCGCCACCATCGACGCCGACCCGGCGATGCGCGGCCGGATCAAGGTGCTGTTCCTGCCCGAATACGACGTGACGCTCGCCGAGCGGCTGATCCCTGCCAGTGACGTCTCCAACCAGATCTCGACCGCCGGCTACGAGGCCAGCGGCACCAGCAACATGAAGTTCATGATGAACGGAGCGCTGACCATCGGCACGCGCGACGGGGCGACCATCGAGATGGCCGAGGAAGCCGGGGAGGAGAACTTCGAGTTGTTCGGCCTGACGGCGGAGCAGGTGGCCAGCAACCGCAGTTGGTACAACCCGCACTGGCACTACGAACACGAACCGGAAACCCGGGCGGCGTTGGACCTGATCTTCGCGGACCACTTCAGCCGCAATGAGCCGGGCGTCTTCGCCACCCTGCGCGATACGCTGCTGACGAATGGCGACCACTACATGCACCTGGCGGATCTGAAGTCGTACCTCGAAGCGGATCAGCGGTTGGTCGAACTGTATGCCGACCCGGACGCCTGGGCGCGCAAGGCCATTCTGAATGTGGCCGGCTCGGGCAAGTTCTCCAGCGACCGCACCATTGCCGAGTACGCGGCCTCCATCTGGAACGCGGAGCCGTGCCCGGTGTCGTGAGTGGTGAGTGGTGAGTGGTGGTTTGCAGAGGGTGGGTGTGCGTGCAATGCAATGCAATCCAACCACTCCCTTCCTCCCCACCTCTCACCAACCCGAACCACTCACCACTCACCACTCACCACTCACCAGAAAGGAAGTGCCTCATGACGATCTCCCCCCTTGCGGGGCAGCCGGCTCCGAAAGAGTTGCTGGTTGACCTGGCCCGGCTCGAACGCGAGTATTTCGAGCGCCAGCCCGACCTCGGTGATCCCAATCAGCTGGTCAGTTTCGGCACCAGCGGACACCGGGGCACGCCGTTGCACGGCACGTTCACGGAGGCGCACATCCTGGCCATCACCCAGGCCATCTGCGATTACCGGCGCGTCCAGGGCACGGACGGCCCCTCTACCTGGGCAAGGACACGCACGCGCTGTCCGCGCCGGCCCAGCGCACGGCCCTGGAGGTGTTGGCGGCCAACGGGGTCGAGACGATCATCCAGAGCGACGATGGCGTGACGCCGACGCCGGTCATTTCGCGAGCCATTCTCGTCTACAACCGCGGCCGCATGGAGCACCTCGCGGACGGCATCGTCATCACGCCGCCGCACGATCCCCCCGAGGATGGCGGCTTCAAGTACAACCCGACCAACGGCGGCCCCGCCGACACCGACGTGACCAGGTGGGTCCAGGATCGAGCCAACGAACTGCTACGGAGCGGCAATGCCGGCGTGAAGCGCGTGCCGTTCGTGACGGCCCTCAAGGCCGGGACCACGCACCAGGAAGACTTCGTCCAGCCCTACGTCAACGACCTGCGCAACGTCATCGACATGGACCCCATCCGCAGCGCCGGCCTCAAGCTCGGCGTGGACCCACTCGGTGGCGCGGCCGTGCATTACTGGGGCCCGATCAACGAAATGTACGGTCTGAATATCGAGGTGGTGAATCCCAGGGGCGATCCGACCTTCTCGTTCATGACCGTCGATCACGACGGCAAGATCCGCATGGGCTGCTCCAGCCCCTACGCGATGGCCCGGCTCGTCGGGCTCAAGGATCGGTTTCGAGTCGCCTTCGCCAATGACCCCGACTCGGATCGACTCGGATCGGCACGGCATCGTCACGCCCTTGGCCGGGCTGATGAACCCCAATCTGGCGCACGCCAAACCTCCTCCAACAGTGAGGGACTCCCCCCCCCAAGCCAACAATGCTGGGGATGAGGAATGAACCGGCCTCGAAGCGGCTCGCATCATTCTTGAGCATGAAATCCAGCTTTGAGTAGTTGTACGGATCCACCACGCTCTTCCATCCCACGCTGGTCGGACGAATCTTCTCGAGCTTGCTCGGGTTGACGGCAAATATCGCTGCTCCCGGGGGGCGACCAGCCACTTGTGGCTGTTCGCCGCGAGGTAATCGATGTGCATGGCCCGCACGTCGCTCGGGAACACCCCAAGCCCTTGGATGGCGTCCACACAGAGGTCGATGTTCCGTGACCGACACAACTCCCCGACGGCGTGGAGGTCGGTGCGGAAGCCGGTCGCGAACTGGACGAAGCTGATCGAGAGCAAGCGCGTCCGCGCATCGATCTGCCGTGCGAGGTCGTCGAGCGAGATCCTCCCTTCGCGGCAGGGCGCCGTCTTGACCCGAACGCCCCGCGACTGAAGGTGGACCCAGGGGTAGACGTTGGCCGGATACGCCCCCTTCGGCGACGACAACAACGTCGCCTTGCTGCCAGGGGAACCCCTCTGCCACCAAGGCGAGACCCTGGGACGTGCTCGCGAGAAACGCCACGTCGGCCGGGTCGGCGCTGATCAACCGCGCCGCCGCTCCCCGGACCGACTCGACCACCTGGACCCACCGGTCAATGGATGCCCCGCCATTTGCTGCCGTGTCGCGGACCCACCGTTCGACCTGCTCGTAGGCCCTCCGGCTGATCGGTGCGACGTTCGCGTGGTCGAGGAAGGCCCAGTCGGCTGTGACCGGGAAGTCATCGCGATACGTATGTTCCATGCGCCTACCTCCTGATCGGGAGGACACTCACTGGCCCCCTGGCTTCGGCATTTGTGAGCAGTTCGTTCGGTCCCAGGCGCTTCTACGCAAGCCGCCCCATGCGAACCCCCGAAGCGCCCGCTCAATCGGCGCAGCCCGAAGTGGGCCCTACGGCTGAGCCTTCAAGGCGGAATTCGGTTCTCCTCCGGCATTCAGCTGGCCGTCGTCAACGGATTTCCGGGACCCCAAGAGGGATCCAAAGACCGTGATGACCGTCGAAACCACCAGGATGCCTACCATCGACACGACAATGTGTACTGGGTCGCCCTCGACGTTGGCGACCACAGCGTATGGTCCGAGGAAGATCAGCGGAACTGCAATGGCGAGGAAAGCGGCGAGCGGAGCGACCCGCCGCCAGTAGACGGACAGAAGCAGTGGCGGAACAACACAGCAGGCAACCGATCCGTTGATGTTGAAGAGCCACTCCCCCTTGAGGGGCACCAAGACGACGAGCAAAGCAGCCAATACCGCAATAGTCACCATCGCTATCTCCCCGACGTACACGGCGCGCTCCTCCGAACCGCTCGGGTTGACGTACCTCCGATACACGTCCACGCTGACGATCGAGGAGATGGCGCAGTAGGCGGAATCGAGCGTCGAGGACAGCGCACACATGGCCATGATGCCGAAGGCCACGATCGCCCAGTGAGGGAGAAGCACCCCGAGGACTTCCACGTTGATCATGAGCGGATTCACCTCGCGCCCGCCAGCGGTGAGCGCTGCGTTGATCTCCGGGTTTGCCCCCAGGAATCCGAGTAGCGACAAGGTGATTGGCACCACCCCGAAGAGGCACGTCGCGAAGATGCGGCTCCGCCGTGCGGCGAAAGCCCGCTGGTAGAACATCTGGTCGGAGAACGGCACGGCCAAGAGCGCCAGCGACGCGGGGATGCCCCAGGCGAACGCGATTTCGGTCTCGACAATCGTGCGGTGCCGGCCGGTGACGCCGCCAATCCCCCTGGACACCTCAGATAACCCGCCGGCGGCGATGATCGCCCACGGTACGAAGATCAGGCAGAACAGGAGGATGAAGTACATCTGGTATTTATCGGTCTCCACCGAGGCCAGCAGGCCACGCCAGACCGTGTAGGCCAGTGGGATCCCGACCATGAACGCGACGCCCCAGGCGAAGGGGACGTTGGAGCTGGTGCTGAGCAGGAAGGCACCCACCAAGGTGTTGAAGATCACCGCGACGATGTCGATGATCAGGACGGTGGTGACGGTCGCGAGGTGCGGCAGGGTCCGCCCCCCGAAGCGGTGGTTCACAAACTCAGGCATGGAGTGGCAGGAGGGCATCAACTCCCGCATTCGCACGGCGACGATCGCGAAAGGTACGAAACACAATACGTTCGGGACTACGAACCAGAAGATCCCCGGGATGCCTTCGAGGTACGACTTGAGAGAGCAGAAAAAAACGGCGGGTGCCCAGATCCAGGTCACGGCGATGGACAGCGCTAATGATCCGCTCGCTCGCCCTGGAAGGGGTCTGGGATGTCATTGTCAAGCGATGGCAGCGGGACAGGCCGTAGCCCGACTCAGAGAGTCGGGCTACGATGCCTTACAGGTAGGCTATTTCCTCCCGTTCGCCTTAGCACCTTCCACTCTGCGAGCCCGCAGCGTCACTTCCACGGCGCTGTCAGCGCGGCAGGCTTGAACTGGTCCGGCCCAAATGTCGGCTTGGGGTCAATCTCCGTGAAGTAATACTCGCCCACAAGCTGCCCGTCGTTCCCTTGCTCGTCCTTCCCCAGCAGCACGGAGCCGACCTGTAACTGGGTCTCGACGTCCACGTAGAGAATGAGTTCGGTGACGTTGCCGTCCTCCGGCTTGGCGTAGCGCGTGCGGTGGAACTTGTGGCAGCGACGATCGCCGGCCTCACGGACCGTATGAATACCTTCGTATTCGACATGCAGGGCGTTCTCGGCGCGGGCCTTCTTCCAGTTCTTGAGGATCCGCTGCATGGCCTGCTTGATGCCGAACTCGGCGATGGTGTAACGCCCCGATTGCCTGGCATCGTCACCGTCCACGGCTTTGCTGACGACGCCGAAAATTCTGGGATTGGCCAGGGCGAGCAAGTTGTCGTTGTTTTCGCCCTTGACGTAGAGGACGCGCAGAGCCTTGCGCTCGGTCTTCTGCAGCCACTCGAAAAATACGCTGTGCGGTTCGTCCTTGAAATGAACCTTGATCACCTCGGGGGGATACAGGTCGCCGCCGATGAACTCGCGTTTACGCAGAATCAGCGTGTAGCCCTTGCCCTTGACTTCACGGTCGTAGCGCTCCAGGCACTGCTCAAGGAAGGCAATCGGGTCGCCAATGGAGTTGGCGGTGTTTGGGTTGGCTGGGGCGCGTTGCGGTTCCTGGGAAGCCAGACGCGGATAGTCCGGCGCAAGCAGCAGACACAAAGGTAAGCACAGGAGAAAGCGGGCCATGGCTCATCCTTCAGTTTCCGGCCTGGGCGACTCCAATGGCTTGTCGGCAGGTAAACTCCGGTCATTTTACCTAGCTTCCCACCGAGGTCAACCATTGGCAAGTGTTCGGCCAGGGCAGGAACGCCTACCATATCCATCGGGAGGAGGACCCGAGGCATGAATAACCTTTTGTTGGAAAACGTGCAGTATCAGGTCCAGGAGACACGTCGCGGCGTCTGGCGGCGCTTTCTTTACCCGAATGGCCAACTTTTCGAGGAGTTCACGTCGCACCGGCGGGTGTTCGGGCTGCCGCTGCTGCACTTCACGCGCGGCATCTGCCCGGAGACGGGTAAGCGGCGCACGGCGAAGGGGGTGATCGCGATCGGCCGATTCGCCGTGGGCGTCCTTGCCCTGGGGCAGGTCTCGGCGGGCGTTTTCGCCGTCGGGCAACTCGCCCTGGGGCTGCTGCTGGGGTTGGGGCAGGCGTCGCTCGGCCTGGTCGCGGTGGGGCAATTGGCGGTTGGCACGGTGCTCGGCCTGGGTCAGTTCGCGGTGGGGTACGTGAGCATCGGGCAGATGGCCCTGGGCGAATACGTGCTCGGGCAAATCGGCGTTGGCACCCACGTCTGGGACACGCGCGGCCAATCGCCGGTAGCGCGGCAGTTCTTCGAGTCGCTGCTGCCCTAAAGAAGTCCCCAACAAAGGGGAAGAGCTGAACGAGCGGCGGGGTTTATCCCCGCCGGCCAGACGGCGGGGATAAACCCCGCCGCTCGTTTTGTGTGAGTGCCTCGAAGGCCGTGTTGCTCCAAACCACCAGGGGCTTACGCCCCCCGCTCGCCAAAGAGAGAGTGTCTGTTACTGTTTCGCGGGGGGGAGGGGCAGCGGCACGGGGCGCGGGCCGATCCGCGGTGGCGGCGGCAAGCGCGTCTCGAACGTCGTCGGCGCCAGGCTCTGCGTCCGTACCAGTTTGCCTTCCTTCGACACCTCGTAGGCCATGCCGAACTCGACGCCGAAGGTAACGCCGGTCTTGAACTTCTGCGGGAACGGCGGCCTGATCTTGGCGGGACCGCCCGGCGGCAACCGCCGGGGATCCGCTTGCGGCCCGGCGCCGCCATCGACGAAGGTGTACTGCCCATCGCTGATCTTCGTGAGGAAGTGGGCACGCAAGCGCTGCGTCTCGGGCAACCATGTCAAAAACATGAGTTCCGAGGTCTCGCGCGGTCCGGTCGCCTTGCCATCCTTGATCGCCTTCTGCCGCGCCTCGCTCATGGACGCCTCGGTGCCCTGACTTTGCGTCTTGACGTACTCGGCGTAACGGACCTTGAGCTGCTTGACCACCTCGGCTGTCCGCAAGGGGTACGCGGGGCTGCCATCGAGAACCTTCATGCGCGTGGCCACGAAACTGTCATTTTTCGGGCTACCCAGGCCGCTGTTCACCTCGACCTCGACCAGCGCGTAGTGAGCCGTCACGCCCCAGGGGGTGACGTTGTGCGGCCGGGCGATGTCCAGTGAGGGGAAGACCTGCACTTGCCCCTCCTTCTCGCCGACCGGCACGCGCAGGTTGGTGATCTGCGCTTGCCCCATCACCGGCACGTAGACCCAGCGATAACTGTTGCCGTTGTGGGCGAAGCAGAGTTGATCGGCCGGTCCCGAGCGGCCCTCGGTGCTCAGCACGGGTTGGCCATCATAAAGAAGGATGCCGACGACCGTGCCCTTGAGGGGTTCCTGTTTGCGGTTGGGAATGAAGCCGGCCCGATCCTTGAGGGGTTCGTCAGCGGGTGGGTCGGCGAGGCCGTTGGCGGCCAGAAGGGTGCAGACCGCCGCGGCCAGCAGGCTCAGCGTTGTCGCGCGAATGGTGAAAACCATGGTTGGCTCCCGGTCATCGAGAAGGAGGGTCAGGATGAGGTCAGCTTATGCCGGGGCGCGCACAGGGGCCAGGGGCAAATAATTGTATTGGCGGTCCGTCATGTCGTTCTTACCCGTGGATCGCCGAATACCGCCAGGTAACGCGACCACACCTGCTCCTCGACGATCCGCTCGTAGCGCTCGGCAAACGCCTCGCCCCGCGAACACCAGCCCTTGGGGTTGGTGATTCGGTCGTGATGGTGTCCAAGCTCATGAACGAGGACACGCATCAGCAGGAAGCACCGCGCCGTCGCGGGCGTGAGCCAGCAGCGGACTTGGGTCTTCTCTTCGGGGAAGAACTCATACGGGACACGCAGCCGGTCGAGGAACGCCCCGTCGCGGGCAAAGAAATCGCGATGGAACACCAGTTCCAGGTTGCTCGGCAGCGCGCAGACGGCAACCTTGCCAGGGCGAAACCATCCCTGGATCGTGTTGCTCCCGGCCACGAGCAAGATCTGGTTGAGGCTCGTTTTGAGGCTGTCCCAATCGGGAAGGAGATGAACGAAGGTGTAGACGTCAGCGCAGCGGAGCACGTGACGATAGCCGCGGCCAGGTCGCAGCCGGGCGATGCTCACCTGGGGCTGACCGTAATTGTCGGGCGTCGGTCGCCAGTTGTTCTTGCGCTGCACGCGACCGTCACGGACTTTCGGAGCCGTTTTGCGTCGTTGCCAGCTCATCCGCCGCTCCTCGGAAGGTGGGAGCCCGAAGCGCCAGCGCGGGTTTGCCTTCTGCCGGTCCCGCGCTGGCGCTTCGGGCTCCGATCGGGAGGGGGACACTGCCGCAAGAATGAAGGTTCGCCCGCCTGGGCCATCCATCCAGCGAATTCCTGCCCTTCCGCCTTGCATGGTTGTCCCCTACAACCGATAATCGCGGAAGATCAATTACGAGCCCCCCGACCGACCTCGGCCGGGAGCGAACCGTTTCCATCGCCGGAGGGGCCCACATGAAATCCGCCATTTGGGTGCTCGCCCTGCCGTTGTCGCTGCTTGCTGTGGGCGAACTGCGGGCCCAACCGCTCCCGTACCCTGCGCCCGGCGCTTACGTCTACGGAGGCGGCTACGGCGGTTCCGGCGGGGGCATTGGCTTTGTCTACTCGCGCCGGCACCTGTCCATTGCCGGCTTTCTCGGCGGCTTTGGAGCGAGCCGGTACAGCGCCGGCGGAGTCTACCTCGACGCTCCTTACCTGCAACCTCCTGCTCCCCCGACCATCATCCTGAACAACCAGATAACGCTCGATCTCGGCGGCGAGGCG
>WNGB01029708.1_pt1 | contig 10119 bp, 11 predicted proteins | sample 5400681 | NCBI WGS metagenome assembly WNGB01 (sample SAMN13153367, study PRJNA577476) | soil metagenome | isolation source: 115 cm soil or saprolite under grassland replicate 2 | place: USA:California | collected 2016-06-15
GGCGGCCCCGGACGCGACCGGCGCCGCCGGTCATGCCCGCGAGGAAGAGGGCCCATCGTGAACATCACCGAGTCAAACGACGCCGCCGCCGGGGGTGACCGCGGTGACCGCTGAGACGCTGGCACCCGCACTCCATGGCCCGGCGGTGGTGTGCCCCTCTTGCCAGGCGCGGCTGGACGGCGGGCCGGTGGTGTTCTGGTGCCCGCGCTGCCACCACCGGGTGCAGGCCGCCGACCTCGACGTCGACTACCGCCCCCGGGTGCGGGAGGTGGCGTGATGCCGGCGCCGCTGCCGGATGCGGTGGCTGGCCTGTCATTGCTGGCGGGCTGGGCGGCCGACAGCCTGGTGCTGCGGTCGCGGCTGCGGGCGGCCCGCCGGGATCCGCTGACCGGCCTTTTCACCCGCGACCCGTGGGCGCGGCGGGCCCGCCGGATCGCCGCCAGGCCGGCGGCGCTGGTGACTCCTTTAAACGCATAAACGACACCTTCGGGCATCTGGCCGGGGACGCGGTGCTGGCGGCCACCGGGCGGCGGCTGGCCGCGTGGGCCGCCCAGTGCCATGGGGTGGCGGGCCGGCTCGGCGGGGACGAGTTCGCCGCCGCGGTCATCTGCCACATCGGCGGCGCGGAGGCCGCGGCGGCGCTCGATTCGCTTGCCGCCGCTCTTGCCGTGCCGGTGGTTGCCCGGCCGGGGGTGCTGGTGCCGGTGAGCGTGACGGTCGGCGCGGCACGAGCCAGCCGGTTCCCCCGCGGCGATCTTCCGGCCGCGCTGGCGGCCGCGGACGCGGCGATGTACCGGGCCAGGCGCGCGGGAGCCCGCTGGCAGCTGGCCGCGCGGCAGGAGGCCCCGGTGACCGGGCGGGCGCCGCATCGCCGGGCCCGCCACCACGGCCGCGAAGTGAGCCAGCGGTGAACATCGGCCTGCACGGGCTCCGGATGAGTGCGGCCAGGCGCTTGCCCGCGTGCGCGAGGCGCTGCGCGTGGTATCGGTCCGCGGGCCTTACCCGGACCGGGGTGGCGGCGAACTGGTCCGGGTCTACCTCGAGATACGGCTGGGCGGCCCAGCCGGTCCAGTTGTGAAGGAACGTGAGCGCTGATGACGTGTGAACGAAGCGCCCAGGGCGGGCGCGTGGTCGCCGAGCGGCGTGCGGTGCTGCCCGCGGGGCCGGAAGGGGCTGGCGCCGCGCGGATCGCGGCGCGTGCCGCGCTCAGCGAGTGGGGCCTGGCTGATCTGGCCGGCGACATGGCGCTGGCGGCCAGCGAGCTGGCCGCGAACGCTTGCGTGCACGGCGCGCCGCCGGTGGAGCTGCGGCTGGCGCTGGAGGACCGCCGCAGCGGCCAGGCGCTGGTGTGCGAGGTGAGCGACGCCGGCGCGGCGATGCCCGGCCTGACCGCCGCGCCGCCGGGCGCCGAGCATGGCCGCGGGCTGGCGGTGGTGACCGCGCTGGCGGAGGCGTTCGGCGTACGGCCCCACGCGCGCGGCAAGACGGTGTGGTTCCGGGCCGGCGTGCCCGCCCCGGCCCGCGGCAGGCAGGTGGCAGCGTGATGCGCTGGCTGCTGGTGCCGTGGGCGCCGCCCCGCGTGCTGCCCGGCTGGACGGCGCTGGCGCCGCTGTTCTTCGCCGCCGCCGGGGCGGGCAGGGTGCTGGCGGAAGCGCGGTCGTGGCTGGGCCGGCGCGGGGCCCGCCACGGCCGCCCAGCTTGCCGTGCTTCAGATCCGCGCGGCGCAGATCCCCAGCCAAACGGGCGGCCGGGGTGCTGCCACGAGCAAGGGAGACGTGACCTGATGCTCACCAAGGCGCAGGCCCTCACCGAGGACCGGTTCCACGAGAACGGGTCGTGCCGGGTGTGGCGCCGCAACGGCGCGGCGCAGACCTGGAAGACCCGCCCTCACGAGTGGCGGATCCCGGTCAAGCACGGGTTCCGGGACACCGGCCAGATCTGGCACCACGATGCGGACCGCTTCCACACCGAAAGCGACTGCCCACACCGCGGGCGGTCCTAATGGGGCCGTGTTATCCCGTCCCCGCGGCGGCCCGGCAGGCAGCGGCCCCGGGAGGCTACGGCCACTCCCCTGCCCCGGTGGAAGGTGCACGATGACTGATCCAGCGCAACGGTTCGCCGATCCACAGATCCAGGCAGCCAAGATTCGCGGTCAGCTCGCGGCGCGGCCGGCCGCCGTGGCGGCAGAGGTAGCCAAAAGGCGGTGGCCGGCGATGCTCACAGGGTGCCGCCCCCCTGCGTCAGGCGAGCGGTCTCAGAGGCGGGCAGGGCCTGGCCTGGCGAGCGTCGACTGGGACCAGGCGGGAGTTTACATAATCTGGGCCGCTTCGGTTCTGGCGTCCATGTCGACGCTCTACGACTTGGCCGTCAATTATGGCGGCGGGATTCCCGGAATAGGGATCCTTTTCCCGCTGACACTGGACGTCTACTGGCTGACAGCGTTGCGTGCGGCGAAAAACAGCAAACTGAAGGTGCCCGCCCGGATCGTTGCCGCCGCACATGCTGTCGTTGCTTTTGGCATGAGCACCAGTGGAAACATTCTTTACCACGAACTGGATGCGGGCCAGTGGCACCTGGGGCACTGGAAGGCGATGCTTGTCGCCCTCATTTCATCGGTGCCGCTGATTGCGGCAGTGGCCGTCACGCATCTGGCATTGCTGGCACGGCCCGCGACTGCCCCAGCTGCGCGCAAGGTGCGGCCGCCCCAGCGAACCGCCCCACGACCGCCCCAGCGAACCGCCCCGAACCGCCCCAGCGAACCGCCCCAGGGTCACCCGGGCCCGGAGTCAACCGCCCCAGTGACCGTCCCGCCGAGCCACCCCGGCGAACCATCCCAGGGCGATGGGGCGCCGACGGCTCTCAAGCCGGGCGGCCGCCCAGACCCACGGGTGCTGGAGGCCGCCCGTGAGGAGTGGCACGCCGCGTGTCACCGCGGCCAGATCCACAGCCGCCGCACGCTCGCCGCGGCAGTCAACGACCGCTTCGGCTACACGGTCATCGGTGAGACGTCGTGTGAACGTGTGATCGACGCCGAGCGGGCCACCCGGAGGACCGGATGAGCGGGCGCACGGCTACCGCGGAGTCGGGCCGCAGGACCCGGTGGCACCGGCAGGTGAACGCCGAAAAGGATCTCGTGAACAGGCTCGGCGCGGCGGTCGACTACCTGCGCGCGGTGGCCCGGCAGACGCCTACGGGTGCGGCCCGGCGCGAGGTCCAGGCCGCGATCACCGCTGTCATGAAAGCTGCGGACAAGATCGAAGGGATGAACCGTGACGGTCACACAGAGTGACGAAAAACGACCAACAACAACAACCAACAGTGTGGAAGCCGCCGCCGGGCCGGCGCCTATGCGCGCGCGTGCGCGCGAGGCTGGCACGCCGAGGGCAGGCGCGGAGCGTGACGAGGACCGTTTGGCGCGCGTGGGTTCCCGGATCCGGTCAACGGCCCGCATGGCCGTCACCCCGCCAGGGGAGTGGCCGGTCTGGGACCGCCACCCGGCGTCCACGCGTGTGGTGGCTCAGCGGATCACCGGGTGGGAGACGTGGAACTGTGACGGGGCGCTGCTGCGCTGGGCCGCGCGGGCCGTGGGCATCTTCCTGCTGGCCTGGGAGGTGGGGACCAGCCTGCTCAAGGTCTGGCCGCGCAACAAGATCTGCTGGCTGGTCACCATCGCCGCGCTGACCGTCTACTGGCTCGCGTAAAGAGGAGGACCCGTTGAACATCGCCTGGAACAGCCCGGTGATCTACGCTGGCGCAGCCTTTGGCGCCTGGTGGGCACTGCGGCACTTCGGCAAGCTGCCCACCGTCCGCATGGTGCTGGCCGTCATCGCTGGCTGGGGTGCCACGGTCCTGGTCGGGTCGTACGTGAACCAGTTCTTCGGCTGGCTGCAGACAGAGGCTGGCCACTATCTGCACGGCAGGTGGGCGGAACTCGTGCCCGCCCTCCCGGTCGCGGCGCTGCTGTTCGTCGGCGTGCTTGTGATCGTCAGCGCCCATCCGCGCAACGCCCCCGACCGCACCGCCGAGTTCCTCGCCGTGGGCCTGGCGGTCCTGCTGTTCGCCGTCGCCGGCAGCCGCATTCCAGGACTGGGGGGCTGAGCCGTGGGCGGATTGCTGAAACTCCTGGCAGTCTGGCTGATCATCGGAGCGCTGCCCCAGCTCCGCGCCGATGCGGCGGCACGGGGCCCGCAAATTCGCGGCCGGGCACGGGAGCGCATCAAGGAGCACGGCCGTGCTGCCCGCGAGGACGGCCGCCGCAAGCCGGCCGAATGGTACGGCTGGGCGCTCACAGCGGCCCTGCTGGAGTCTGGCCGCGCCATCGGCTACATCTTCCGGTCCGCCTGGCACGGCTGGGGCGGTTACCGCCGCCAGGTCCAGGCCGACGTCCGCCGCTGGCGCGCGAAGAACCGCGCCAAGCGTGCTGGGGCGGTTGACAGCGGCGATGACCCCCACCACCCCACCACCCCACCACCCAGCGGCGGCCCACCGCCCCACGACCACCCCACCGAACCATCCGCAACCGCCCCAGGCGAAGCGCTGACCGCCCCACCAGGCACCACCGCGGGCGGCCCTGCTGGAGACCCAGCCGCAACCGATAACGTGCGCCCATTCCGGCGCAGACCCGAAACAGATGATGGAGGCGAAATGACAACAGCAACAGGCGAGGCGACAAACCTCGAAATGGCGGTCCACGTTGCCGACGCGCTGATAGCGAAGTGCGCGGCCGAACTCGATGCGGCGACGCACGAAAAGGGCTTCGCCGAAAAGGACCGCACGGTTGCCGACACATACGGCGGCATGCTCGCCCAGGCGGGCATAACGGGCCCCGTTCTTGATGCGCTGGCGCAATTCAGTGATGCCGTGGAGCAGCGCATCAAAGCGGCCGAGGCAAGGATCGCGGCAGCCGACAGCGCCCTGCAGGCGGCACGAAAGGCACGGGCCGGGCTGAAGCGCCACGAGTCCGCGGCAGATGCGCTCAACGCTACCGGCGGCGCGGCGAACCGGACGTCCTGGTACACGGGCGCCGGCGGCACCGCCGCGTCCTGACCAACCCCCTCGCTCCGGATAGGGCCGTGGACCCGCAAAACCCCATAACGGGGCCACGGCCCGCAGGGAACGGACCCGAACCGGGAGGCAGGGATCATGGAAATGACTGAGGATGCGCAAGGCCGGGACGGCGGCGGCCGCGAGCTGGCGCCCGGGCTTCCCGATGCCCAGTCACCGCCGCCGGACTGGCGCAAGACGCGCCGGATCCGGCGGGCCCTGGCCCAGGCGCAGCGTGAGCCCCTGCTGCCCCTCGCCGGAATCGGTGCAGCGTGGGGGGATGGCGTGCTGGTGCACGCCCTCGGGCTGAATCCGTGGCTGTCGGCAGCGTCGGCGGCAGCAGCCAGCGGCGCCCTAGGCGGAGCGGCCCTGCTAACCGTGCGGGAGAGCCTGGGAGACGCACTGCGGCGGTACGCCACGACTGCGCTCGTTTATGGCAGTAGCTGGTCCGCGTGGACCGCGGCACACGGGGGCGGCGGCGTGGTCAACGCCGTGGCCCTCGCAGCCGGGACGGCCCTCAGCCTGCCGTGGTGGCTGAAACACGCAGCCACCTGGACAGCCGGGGACGAACAGCCGGCCGGTGATGACGAGCCGGAAGCATGCCAGCTGAGCGAACTTGAGCAGGTGTGGCGACAGTACTGCGCACCGGCGAACAAGGCCGCCCCCGGCACCAGGCTGAAGAACGTCGAGGACATGCTCATCGGTGGCGTCAAGCGGGGCGAGCGCGCCGACATCGTACTTCGCCGCGGTGAGCAGCAGGCAGCCGACGTGATCCGCCGTGCCGGCCTGATCGCCTCGGCGTGTGACCGCACCGCCACCCAAGTAGACGTGGAACCGCACCCGACCGGCCGCGAGTCCCTGGCCCGGGTCACCATGCTCGACGTCGACATGCTGGCCGAGCCTCGCGACTGGGAACGCTCAACGCTTGACCCGGCGACCGGCATAGCCGCCGCGGGGACGTTCTTTGACGGCCTGGACTGCCATGTCCGGTTCTGGATCCCAGGCAACGGTGCCGTCCACTGGATACTCGCCGGCAACACCGGCGGCGGCAAGACGACCTTCATCTTCATGCTGCTCGCCACGGTCACTGACCCCGGCAACCGGGTCCCGGTCGTTCCAGTTCTGATCGACCCCGAAGAGGGCGGCCAGTCGCTCATCGCCTGGCAGCGCAAGCTCACCTACAGCTTCATCGGCGAACAGGAGGCCATCCGTGCCCTGCGTGGTCTTGATGCGGTAATGGGCCAGCGCGCCAGGGAGATGGCAGAGGAAGGGCTCGACTACTTCGAGCCCACCGGTGAGCGGCCGCTGATCTACGCCGTCCTCGAGGAAGCTTCGGCGCTCCTGGCCGAGTCCCAGCACAAGGCTGAGGCGGCACAGATCGTCACCCGCCTCGGTAAGCGCGGCCGTAAGCGCGGCATCTCCCTGGCACCCGTCACGCCCGTGCCGTCGCTGGACGAGATCGACTCGCACGTGTTCCGGTCCATGATGCGGATGGGCAATGTGGTCTGTTTCCGCACCGGCGACCAGGTGACGCACGGGATGCTCGGCCTGCAGGTGGATCCGTCGCTGCTGCCCGAATATTTCGAGGACGGCACGCCGACGCACGGGTTGTGCTACATCAAGGGACCCGATGGACGGCAGGCCAAGGTCCGGTCCCTCAACGTCCCAAAAGAACGCAAGCAGGCCATCGTGGACGCAGCCGTTGAGTTCCCGATGGACAAGTCCAGCGCCTGCGTCTTTCAAGCCGCGTGGAACGCGCCGCTCGCCCCAGCCGGCAGCCAGGCCAGCCCGCCCGGTACCGCAGGCGCGGCGCCTGGTGGTGAGCTGCAGGAGATGCGCGGACGTGATGGCCGCAATCCGCGATGTCACCACCAGCCCATCCACGGTCGGTTACGCGCTTCAGACCCTCGTCGCTGATGGGCTGGTCCACACGGCGGGCGACAAGCAGCCCTACGCCATCACCGAAAAGGGCCGCGAGCACCTGCGTGATCAGGCCAGCGTCGCCTGATGGGGGAAAGCACCGTGGGCGGCGCACGCGGAACCGCACCCAGTGAACGGCTGGACCGCGCCACGAGCGGGGTTGCCACCAAACTCAAGGCCGCCTTCGGTGCGCAGGGTCGGCTCGCCGCTCCCCATGGCCGCCTGCCAGGCGGCGGGGCACAGTGATGCAGACACCACGTTCGGCCCTCCGGGGACTGGTCCTGGGGGTCATCGCCGTCCTGGCCCTGACGGCATATCTCGGGCACCGGAACCCGGCCGCACCGCCCGCCGCCAGCGGTGCCCAGTCATCGGGCGCGAACGTGGCCCTCGGCCGGCAGATGGCCGCCCAGCGCGGCTGGACCGGTTCCCAGTTCACCTGCCTCAACGAGCTGTGGACCCGAGAGTCGGGCTGGTCGAACACGGCCGAGAACTCCAAGACGGGTGCCTACGGCATCGCCCAGGCGCTCGGCCACGGCCCGACGAACCAGTACCCAGCGGGCCCCGCGAACCCGCCAGCCTCCGATCCCCGCGCCCAGATCAAGTGGGGGCTCGGCTACATCGCAGACACCTACCACAGCCCATGCGGGGCGTGGGCGCACGAACAATCCCAGGGATGGTACTGATCATGAAATTTGGAATGCCCAGGCGGGCGGCCTGTTATGCCGGGCCGATGCCCCGGTCCCGGCCGGGTGGCAGCACACCTTGGGGCCGTCCTGGCGTCCGCAAAGCGGCTTGGGCACGGCCGGCGGCGCGGCGCATCCGCCGCGCCGCGCGGGTGAGGGCACAGGACCAGACGGCTGCGGCAGACCTCCATGCGCGTGGCCCGATCGAGACGCGAAAGCCCGGCGTGTACGTGTGGCGAAGGACACATCAGGGTGAGCACGTTTACCGCACCGGGAAAGACGGCAGGTTAAGATTCCTGTTCTCCCTCTCCGGCCCCGCCGGGGCGATGCGAAGGTGTGCCCGCTGATGGCCAGCCGGCCGGGCAAACCCCGTTCCCGCACGGTCACCGCATCACGGTCACCAAAGCAGCGCCAGCCGGGGAAAGCACCCAGGCCGCGCCAGCGCAGCGCACCACGTGGTACCGCCAGACCGCCGGCACCCAGCACCCCGCGCCCGGCCCCCGCCAGGCCGCCCGCGCCGCCGAAAGACCCGTGGGTCGCCAAGGCCATCGGGAAAACGCTGGCAAAAGCCGCACTCGGCTTAGGAACAGCCGCACGGTACCGCAGCGACGGCACCGGGGCCAGCAAGCGCAGCGATGCGGCCGGCTTCGCCTTGGCCACGGTGGCGGTGGTGCTTGCGGTGGCGGCCTGGCGGCCGCGCCCAGCCTGGCTCACCTTCGCGGCAGCTGGCTACCTGAACTGGGCGCTCCCGCTCTTTGCTGGCCTGGCCGCGGTGCGCTTGATGCGCTACCCGCGCCAGGTGAAGGCAACTGTGCGGATTACGGGGGGCGCGGCGGCGGCACTCGCTGGCGCAGACGGCTTGGCGCAGGTGGTTTCGGCCGGTGCGGGCGGCGGGATCGGCAACCTTGCTGCCGCGAGGATAGAGCATTCAGCAGGCCGGTTCGTAGCCGGCATGGTCATGCTGATGGCGTGTGTAACAGGAGCGCGGGTTGCGGCAGGCTCAGCTCGCAGACAGAACATCGCAAAGGCGGGCCCGGCCGCGTCAGCCCGCGCCACCGTACCTGCACCAGGGTACCCAGCGCCTGCGGTGCGCACATTGGGCACAGCTGCCGAAGCCGGTACTTGCACACGGCAGCCGGGCGCGCAGGAGCCGCAGCCACCCGGCGGCGACGGCGTGTGGCGCGCGCCGGGCCCGGCCGCCGCGGCGCAGGACGATTCTGCGCCGTATCCGGCCACCAGCCAGCCCGCGGCCAGCGATAAGCATCCGCGCACGGACGGGCCCCCTGAACGGCAGGGGCAGCCGGCGATCCCCGGGCCGCAGGGAACCTACGTTCTCCCACCCGTGGCGCTGCTGAAGCCCGGGACACCGCCGCGTCAGCGCACCGCGGCCAACGACGCCATGGTGGCCGCGCTCAACGAGGTGCTGGCCCAGTTCAACGTCGACGCGCAGGTCACCGGCTTTGCCCGCGGGCCCACGGTGACCAGGTACGAGATCGAGCTTGGCCCGGCGGTCAAGGTCGAGCGGGTCACCGCGCTGTCCAAGAACATCGCCTACGCGGTGAAGAGCGCAGACGTGCGGATCCTCTCGCCGATTCCCGGCAAGTCGGCGATCGGAATCGAGATCCCGAACACCGACAAGGAGATCGTCAGCCTCGGCGATGTGCTGCGCGCGGCCCTGGCCGCGGGCAGCCCGCATCCGCTCACCGTCGCCCTGGGCAAAAACGTCGAGGGCCGCACCGTGGTGGCGAACCTGGCCAAGATGCCGCACCTGCTCATTGCCGGGGCGACCGGATCAGGGAAATCGGTCTGCATAAATAGCTTGATCACCTCAATCCTGACCTGGGCGACCCCCGACCAGGTCCGGGCCATCCTCATCGACCCCAAGCGTGTCGAGCTGTCGATCTACGAGGGGATCCCGCATCTGATCACGCCGATCATCACCAACCCGAAGCGCGCGGCAGAGGCGCTGGAGTGGGTCGTCGGCGAGATGGAACGGCGGTACGACGACCTCGCTGCCTCCGGGTTCCGGCACCTCGATGACTTCAACAAGGCGGTCAGGGCGGTGAAGCTGACCGCGCCGCCCGGCAGCGCTCCCCACGACCGGGTGTACCAGCCGTATCCGTACCTCATCGTTATCGTTGACGAGCTGGCCGACCTGATGATGGTCGCGCCGCGCGACGTGGAAGACTCCGTCGTCCGGATCACCCAGCTCGCCCGCGCGGCAGGCATCCATCTCGTGCTCGCGACCCAGCGGCCAAGCGTGGACGTGGTCACCGGCTTGATCAAGGCCAACGTCCCGTCCCGGCTCGCCTTCGCGACGTCCAGCCTCGCCGACAGCCGGGTCATCCTGGACCAGCCGGGTGCGGAAAAGCTGGTCGGGCAGGGCGACGCGCTGTTCCTGCCCATGGGAGCCAGCAAGCCGCTGCGGCTGCAAAACGCGTTCGTGACGGAGAAGGAGATCCGCGAGGTCGCC
>WNGB01041532.1_pt1 | contig 10118 bp, 7 predicted proteins | sample 5400681 | NCBI WGS metagenome assembly WNGB01 (sample SAMN13153367, study PRJNA577476) | soil metagenome | isolation source: 115 cm soil or saprolite under grassland replicate 2 | place: USA:California | collected 2016-06-15
ACAGGTCGCCGCCCACGCGGCTGACGGGTATGCCCGCGCGTCGGGCAAGGTCGGCGTCGTGCTGACGCATCTGGGGCCGGGCCTGACCAACGCCACGACCGGCGTGGCCAATGCCGCGCTCGACTCGATTCCGATGGTGGTGATCGCCGGCGACATCCCGTCCTACTACTACGGCCGGCATCCGCACCAGGAATTCAACCTTCACCAGGACGCGGATCAATTCCAGATCTACCGCCCGTTCTGCAAGCGGGTCTACCGCGTCGACCGCGCGGCCGATCTGCCGCGAATCATGGAGCGCGCGTTTCATCTGGCGCAGTCGGGACGTCCCGGTCCCGTGCTCGTCTCGGTGCCGATGGACTTCTTCTCGACGGCGCTTCCCGCCGATGCATTTCACCAGATGCCGGCGACCATCGCGCGGCCGTCGATTGATCCCGCGGTCGCCATTGACATCGTCAACCTCCTCGCCGGAGCAGAAGCCCTTGAAGTACCAGTCGCCCATTCACTGATGGGCAAGGGTGTCATGCACGAGGAGCATCCGCTGCTGCTTGGGATGACCGGCTTCTGGGGCACGCCGATTGCGAACGACACGTGCCGCAACGCCGACGTGCTGCTGGCGGTGGGCACGCGGCTGGCGGAAGCCAGCTCGAGCTCGTGGGATCCGCGGTTCACCTTCGCCGCGCCGCCGACGCGCGTGATTCACATCGATGCCGACCTCGCCGAAATAGGCCGCAACCTGCCAACCGAGATCGGCGTGGTCGCGGACGCGAAGCTCGCCCTGGCGGCGCTCGTGGACGCCGCGCGCGGCAAAAAACACCGCGGTCGCGGGTCGCTGCGCGCCGACATCGGCCGCGGGCGGCAGGAGTTCGCGGCCAAGTGGGCGCATCAGTGGAGCTCCGATCAGTTTCCGCTGCGTCCCGAGCGGATCCTGAGCGAGCTGCGACGGGCGGTGCCCGAGGACGGCTTCATCGTCACCGACGTGGGCTGGAACAAGAACGGTGTGGCGCAGCAGTTCGCGATCACCGTGCCGGGCACGTTCGTCACGCCGAGCGGACTGGCGACGATGGGATTCGGGCCGTCGGCGGTGCTCGGGGTGAAGATGGCGCAGCCGCACCGCGCCGCCGTCGCGCTGATCGGCGACGGGGGGTTTGGCTCGAATCCCTCGGTCGTCGCCACCGCCATGGAGGCCGGCCTGCCGGTGGTCTGGCTGATCATGGACAACGCCGCGTATGGAACCATCGCAGGACTCGAGCAGATGCACTACGGTTCGACGTTCGGATGCGTCTTCGAATGCGACGGCCGGCCGTACCGCGTTGATTTCGCCGCCATGGCGCGCGCGTGCGGCGCGCGGGGTGTGATGATCGACGCCGCGAGCCAGCTCGGGCCCGCACTCCAGGAGGCCCTCGCGTCGAGGCTGCCGACGGTAATCCAGGTACCGATGGAGAATGTGCCGACGCCGACACCTGGCTACTGGAACATCAACGACATCTACCTCAAAGGCGAGTGACGCCCGGACGCCCGACACACGTTCGCTGGTTCCCAATCCTGGCGCTGGTCGCCTTTGGAACCATGCTGAACTACCTCGATCGGACCGTGCTCGGCATCGCCGCGCCAAGCCTGACCAAAGACCTGCAGTTGAATGCGGCGATGATGGGCCTCGCGTTTTCCGCGTTCTCGTGGAGTTACGCGCTGCTCCAGATCCCCGGCGGCATATTTCTCGACCGATTCGGGACGAGGCTGACCTATTTTCTTGCGCTCGTCGGCTGGTCGGCGTCCACGGCAGCCATGGGCGCGATCAACAGTGTCAGGGGACTCGTGCTCACGAGAATCGCCGTAGGGGTGTTCGAGGCGCCGTGCTTTCCAGCCAACAGCCGCGTGCTCGCCGCCTGGTTCCCGCAACGGGAGCGCGCACGTGCGAACTCGGCCTACTCGGTTGGCCAGTATGCGGGGATCGGCTTTCTCAGCGTTCCGCTGTTCTGGGTGACGCAGGCCTTCGGCTGGCGCGGCCTCTTTGTGATCGTCGGCGGCATCGGGGTGGTCTTCGGGCTCGTCTGGTGGAGGATCTACCGGGATCCCACGCAGAGTCGCAGCGTCAATGAGGCCGAGCGTCAGCAGATCGAAGCAGGTGGCGGCGGCGAATACAAGGGCGAGCGGATTCGGTTCCAGTGGAGTCAGGTCGGCGCGTTGCTGCGTCACCGGCAGATTGTCGGCGCCTCGATCGGACAGTTCGGCGGAAATTCGACCCAGGTGTTTTTTCTCACCTGGTTTCCCACCTACCTCGTTACCGAACGTGGTATGAGCTTCCTCGCGGCCGGGAGGCTGGCGTCGCTTCCCTATATCGCAGCGTCGGCTGGCGTGCTGGTGGGGGGCTTCTCCTCGGACTTTCTGCTGAAGCGCACGGGGTCAGCCAATCTTGCGCGCAAGCTCCCGATCGTGGCGGGGATGTTTCTCGCAGCGACCATTGTCGCGGCCAACTACGTGCCCGCATCCGATAACGGCACCGTCATCGCCATCCTCTCGGTGGCCTTCTTCGGCCAGGGCATGACCAACCTTGGCTGGACCGTGATCGCCGACGTGGCGCCCAAGAACCTGATCGGACTGACCGCGGGCATCTTCAATTTCAGCGCGAATCTGGCGGGCATCGTCACGCCGATTGTGGTCGGCGTGGTCTACGGCATGACCGGCTCGTTTTTTGGGCCGCTCGCGTACATCGCAGTCGTCGCCCTGATCGGCGCGTTCTCGTACAGCGTGATCCTCGGAGACATTCACCGTCTCACGGTTGATGACGTCGCCATGGGCCAGCCGGTCCACCCGCGCGTCTAGCGCCTCAGAAGTTCAGCTCGATCTTCACACCGTCCGGGTCGTGCACGAAGATCTGGACGGTGCCGTCCCGGGGCACGATCGCCTCCCGGAAGACCAGACCCTCAGCCTCGAGGGCCGCGCGAGTCGCCTCGAGATCGGTGCCCTGGAAGGCGACGTGATCGATGGCACCGGTGGTGGCGCCGGAGGCGGATGCATCTTCGACACGCTGCACGAGGTGGATCACTGGATGCTGTCCCAGGTACAGCCAGTAGCCCACCGACGCGACCGGAGGACGGTCGCCGACGCTGAGACCGAGGATGCGCACGTAGAAATCGCGAGTACGGTCGACGTCGCGGCAATGAATGTTGACGTGCTGCAGTGAGGCCACAGGCATGACTTCGTTACTATAATCGCGGCCGATGGCGATCCGCGGCACCGCATCAGCCTCCATCCCGCAGAAGGCGACCCAGCAACAGCTGGAACGCATTCTTGCGAGCGCGACGTTTCAGCAGGTGGGCCGGCTGAAGCGGTTCCTCGATTTCATCGTGCGGGAATCGATCGAGGGGCGCGGCGACGAGCTCAAGGAATACGTCGTCGGCGTTCAGGTCTTCGGCAAGGAGCCCTCGTTCGATCCACGCACCGACCCGATCGTCCGCGTGCAGGCGCGGCGGCTGCGGGCGCGTCTCGACCGCTACTACCGTGACGAAGGGCAGCAGGACGAGCTCGTCATCGATCTGCCGAAGGGCGGCTATGCACCGGTCGCGCGCCGCCGCGAGGCACGGGCGTCCACCAAGCAGTCGCTCGGCGCGGCATTCGCCAGCCGAAACACCATCGCCGTGCTTCCGTTCGCCGATCACAGCCCATCGGAAGATCTTGGATACTTCTGCCAGGGCGTGACCCAGGAGGTGATTCACGCGCTCGCTCGCTTTCGTGGTCTACGCGTTCTCGCCAGCGATCCCGCGCAGTGGCATCAGCGCGCGGACGTACGGGAAGTTGCCACCCGGCTCGATGCCGCAATGGTCGTCACCGGGAGCGTGCGCCGATCGGGCGAGCAACTCCGGATCACTATTCAATTGATCGACGCGGCCAGCGGGAGCTACCTGTGGTCCGAGGCGGTCGACGCCTCGATCGCCGACGCCTTCACCGCCCAGGACCAGGTGGCCCGTGTGCTCGTCAAACGGCTTCAGCCGGAGCTCTTCGAGCAGCCGGAGCTGCGCGCACGCCGGCAGCCAACGGCAAATCTGGCTGCGCACAATCTCTACCTGCAGGGACGCTACCACCTGAATCAACGGACCGAGGAGGGTCTTCAGAAAGCGGTCGACTTTTTCGAGAAGGCGATTATCGAGGACGCGCACTATGCGCTGGCCCACAGCGGCCTGTCGGATGCGTACGCGCTGCTCGCACATTACGGCGTCCTCCAACCGACTGAGGTGTGGACCAAGGCGGCGTCGAGCGCCGCCTCCGCGGTGATGCTCGACGGGAACGCGGCAGAGGCGCATACGTCCCTGGCGCACATGAAGTCGACGCAGGAGTGGGACTGGGAAGGCTCCGAGCGCGAATTCCAGCGCGCGATTGCCCTGAATCCGCGGTACCCGACCGGCCATCACTGGTACGCCATGTCGTGTCTCGTGCCGCTCGGAAGGCTGGATGACGCCCGGGAGCAGATCGAGACGGCCCAGTCGCTCGACCCGGTGTCGTCGATCATCGCGCGCGATCTCGGAGTGATTCACCTGTACCGCGGCGATCTCGACGCGGCGCTCGATCAGTGCGACCACACCATCGAGCTGAATCCACACTTTTCGCCAGCGTACTTGACGCTGGGGGTCGTCCAGGAGCAGCTCGAGGACTACGACGAAGCGGTGGCCGCGCTGCAGCGTGCCGTCCACCTCTCTCCACAGACACCCCGGATGAACGCGGCCCTTGCGCGCATGCTCGCCCGTTCCGGCAAGCGCGACGCGGCGCGGACGATGCTGAAAAAACTCGAAGCGCAAGCCAAGGCGCGCTACGTCTCGCCGTTCGAATTCGCCACCATCCATCTCGCGCTCGGTGACGTGGAGGCGGGATTCAAGTGGCTCACCCGTGCGTGCCGTGACAAATGTTTCGAGATCGTCGCGCTCAGGGTCGACCCGAGATTCAAGGAATTCCGCGACGACAAACGATTCAGCGCGATCGTCCGCCAGGTCGGCTTGCGATAGTCTCTTGGTGAATCGCGACCCCAACATTTCAAGCTAGGAGAACCCATGCCCGCTGTCTCCCTCCTCGCGACGCTCGTCGCCACCATCCTGGGATTCGCGCTCGGCGCCCTCTGGTACGGACCCATCTTCGGCAAGCCGTGGATGGCGGCGGCCGGCGTGAGCCGCGAGCAGCTCGTGGCCGGATTCAACCCGGCGAAGGCGTACGGCATCACGTTCGTGCTCGGATTCATCGCCGCCTGGACGTTTGGCCTCTACGTCGGCGAGCACCCGGGGATGCGGTTTTCCGTCGCTGTCGGCGCCGCGATCGGCATCTGCTGGGTGGCGACCTCGCTCACGACCAATTACCTCTTCGAGCGCCGGAATGCGCGGCTGATCCTGATCAACGGCGGATATCATGCGGTCAGGTTCATGCTCACCGGTCTCGCCTTCTCGTTGTTTGGATAATTCATGGTCAAGCACATCGTGTTCTGGAAGATGAAAGAAGAGTTGTTGGCGTCGGATCGCGAAGAGGCGCTGCGAAAGATCAAGCAGGGCTTCGAGGCGCTGCAGGGTGTGGTTCCTGGCCTCTTGCGTGTCGAGGTCGGCATCGATTTCATCAGGAGTGCTGAGTCGTCTGATTTTTCCTCGCGTGCCGCCCTCGACGCGTACCAGGCCCACCCCGCGCACCAGGCGATGGTGCCCCTGGTCCGGGCTGTCCGCATTGAAAGACGGGTAGTGGACTACGACGCCTGATACGACGATACTGTCGCCCGAGATCGCAGCCGCTCACCATCACTTACAGAAGGTAGAGGGTCGAGATGAAACGTATTTCGAAAATACGGGTTCTGTTGACGTTGCTGTTGACGCTGGGGCTCGCGGCCCCCGCGGCGGCTCAAGGAGAGCGTGGCATCATTGGCGGCACGGTCGCCGATGCGCAGGGGGGCGTCCTTCCCGGCGTCACCGTCACGGCGCGCAATATCAATACCGGCGTCGTCCAGTCAGCGGTCACCGACGCTGGCGGCCAATACCGCTTCGGCGCATTGCCGCTCGGCAGCTACGAGATCAAGGCGGAGCTGCCCGGCTTCACGACCCCCACCATCACGAACCTGACGATCACGATCAACCGCGAGCTCCAGCAGAACATCACGATGGGGCTCAGCACGCTGCAGGAGTCGGTGACCGTCACCGCCCAGGCGCCGGTGGTCGAGGTCACCAAGAGCGAGGTCTCCTCCGTCATCACGCAGCAGCAGATCGAGATGCTCCCGGTCGCCAACCGCGCCGCCGTGACCCTCGCCCTGCTCCTCCCCGGCACGAGCCAGGACGGCTCCCGGCCGCGGCGCAGCAACGCGCAGGTCGGCGCGGGCACGCTGCAGTTCACGACCAATTCGCTCGCCGACGGGACGATGAACATGTCCACCAAGGCGGGCGAGCCGCGGCAGGACTTCCCGCAGGCGGCGATCCAGGAATTCAAGGTGTTCACCAGCCAGGCGCCGGCCGAGTACGGCGGCCGGGCGGGCGGCGTCATCAACGTCGTGACGAAGAGCGGCACGAACACGTTCAGCGGTGAAGGCTACGAGTTCTTCCGCAACAAGCGCATGAACAAGGTGGACAAGTTCACCAGGGCGCTCGTCAAGCAGGGTCTGGGCAGCGATCGCTACCAGCGCAACCAGTTCGGCGGCGCCCTCGGCGGGCCGATCGTCGAAAACCGCGCCCACTTCTTCATCGCCGAGGAATACACGCAGGAGAAAACGAGCTACGTCGTCAACACCGGCAAGCCGCAGTTCTACGGCAAGTACGAGGGGGTGTTCGACGGCGCGCTGCCGAACCAGGAGTTCTTCGCCAGGGCCGACGCCCAGCTGACGGCGAAGCAGAACGGCTTCGTGCGGTGGGCGTATCAGCGCGCCGAACTGGTGTGCGAAGGCTGCGGCGGCCGCGCGGCCAATGCGGGCAATACGCTCATCCCGCGCGACGCGCTCGTGATGGGCCACACCTGGGTGCTCGGCCAGCGGTTGCTGAACGAGTTCCGCTTCAACTATGCGCAGCAGCACCAGTACCAGAGCCCGAGCGGCCTGCAATACTACAAGGCCTTCGACTTCTCGCAGGCGCGGTTCCAGGGCACGACCGCGACGTACAACTTCCCGAGCTTCTCGTGGGGCAACGACAACTTCTTCCTGCACCACGCGATGATTCGCGAATGGCGCGACGACTTCTCGATTTCGGCATCCGGGCACAACATCAAGTTCGGCGCGGACGTCCAGAACAACCCGATGCGCGAGGACACGCAGGGCAACCCGAGCGGCACCTGGAATTTCACCAACGACCAGGTGTTCGACGAGGCAAACCTCGGGCGGCTTGTGGGGCCGATCAACACGTTCACCGCGTCTTTCCCGGGCCTGATCCGCTACCAGCCGCATCACTACTACCAGATGTACGTGCAGGACGAGTGGAAAGTCGGCTCGGGCCTGACGCTCAACTACGGGCTCCGCTACGAGCGCGACACGCTGATCTGGAACGAGAACCGCAAGAACGACGCCACGTTCTATCCGCGCGTGCTCCCCTTCGTGAACTTCCAGAACCGCGGCGACAACAACAATATCTCGCCGAGAATCGGCATTGCCTGGGACGTCGCCGACGACGGCCGCAACGTGGTGCGCGCCGGCTATGGACGCCTGTTCAACACGATCATGAACGGTACGCCGGGCGCCGAGGAAACGACGCTGCGGCAGACGAGCATCAGCATCAACAACCCGACCTATCCAGACCCGTACCTGGGCCGCTCGCCCGCCTCCTTCGCGTCCACCGCGCCGCCGAACATCAACATCGTGTCGGACGACTTGGTGAATCCGTATGCCGACACGGTCAGCCTGGGTTACTCGCGTCAGCTCGGATCGGACATGGCGATCAATGTCGACGGGGTCTACACCAAGACCAACGCGTTCAACGCCACAGTCAACATCAACTCGCCCCGCCAGGCATCACCGGGTGTGGTGGCGACGCCAGCCGTGCGCCCGCTGCCTGAGTGGGGTCGCATCCAGCAGGTGCAGTCGATCGGCGACCAGGACTACCGGGCGCTGCTCGCGCGCTTCGAGAAGCGTTTCTCGAACCGCTACCAGTACACGCTCTCGTACACGCTGCAGCGGGTGACCGACAACTCGTTCGGCGCGACGTCCACCGGCACGATCACCGACTTCTATCATCCGGAATGGGATCAGGGGTACGGCAACGCCGACCGGCGCCATGCGTTCGTCGGCAGCGGCGCGTATCTGCTGCCCGGCGACGTGACCTTCGGCCTGGTGTGGACGCTTCGCACGACGGCGCCGTTCAGCGCACGCGCGGGACGCGATCTGAACGGTGACGGCGCCAACACGGACTACGTGCCGGGGACGCACAAGGGCCAGGGCAACCGCGACCTCGACGTCGCGCTCGTCAACGCATGGCGCGCGCAGAACGGGTTGGGCCCGGTCGATCCGAAGAACTTCAGCAAAAACGATTTCAACCGTGTCGATATCCGCCTGAGCAAGGCCATCAGCCTTGGCGGAAGCCGGCGCGTGGAGTTCATCGGGCAGGTGTTCAACCTGTTCGGCCGCGACAACCTGGGCGGCATCGGCAGCAGCTTCCAGACCAACGCGCTGTCCGATACGTTCGGTCAGCTGACGACAGCGCAGCCCCGGCAGCAGACAGAACTTGCCGTGAGAATGACGTTCTGACGCGGAGAACCTGAAGGACAGCAGGGCCGCGTTGACACTGCGTTGACGTGGCTCTACGCTAGCGTTCTCGCCTGAATCTGGAGGTTGGTGACTATGAAGGCCACGTCGTTCGTCGCGATTCTCGCTTCTGCGGTTCTCTGTTTCGCGCTGCCCGCGGCGGCCCACCATTCGTTCGCGGCGGAGTTCGACATCAACAAGCCGGTCAGCCTGAAAGGCAGCCTGACGAAGATGGCGTGGGTCAATCCGCACGGCTGGATCTACATGGACGTCAAGACGCCCGATGGCAAGGTCGAAAACTGGGCCATCGAGGCGGGCGGTCCTACGGCGCTGCTCCGTCGCGGCCTGCGCTCCAGCGATTTCCCCGCCGGGCTCGAAATCGTCGTCGAAGGCTACCGGTCGAAGGACGGCAGCACCAGGGCGAACGGCCAGAAGGTAACGTTCGCCGATGGCCGCAACTTCTTCCTCGGTCCCGACGACGCCTCGCTTCCAGCGCCTGCGGCACGCTGATCGCATGCGCGTATTCCCGGCCGCCGTCGCGATCGCAGCAGCACTCTGTCTCGCCGGCGCCGCGGCACAGGGACAGAACAGCCCGCAGGCGCCCGTCATGTCCGACGAGGTCTTCAAGAGCGTGCAGGTGCTGAAGGGAATTCCCGTCGACACGTTCTTCGAGGCGATGGGCATGTTCGCCAGCTCGATGGGCAACGACTGCACCTTCTGCCACGTCAAGGAGGCGTACTTCGATCGCGCGAAGTTCGCCGTGTCGACGCCGAAGATCGTCCGCGCGCGCGGCATGATCCTGATGATGAACGCGCTCAACAACACCTACTTCAAGGGTGAGCAGCGGGTGACGTGCTTCACATGCCATCGCGGCAACAACACGCCCGTCCGCGAGCCGGATCTCGCGCTTCAGTACGGCGCGTTCCCGGAAGACCCGAACGTGATCGCCTTTCCCGAGTATTCGTTGGTGTCCGCCGAGACGCTCTTCGAGAAATACTTCCAGGCGATCGGCGGCCGGCAGCGGGTGGCCGCCCTCTCGTCGCTCGTCGGCAAGGGCACCTACGAAGGGTTCGACACGGCGTTCGCGAAGATCCCAGTGGAGATCTACTCGAAGGCACCGAACCTGCGGACGATGGTCGTGAAGATGGGTGGGGGTGAGAGCTTCAGGGTGTTCGACGGCCGCAACGGGTGGATGGCCGGGCCCGACACGCCGGTGCCGATCCTCCAGTTGACCGGCGGTAACCTCGAGCGCGCGCGGCTCGAGGCCCTCGTCGCGTTTCCGGCGAACATCCCCCAGGCCTTCACGCAGTGGAAGGTCGGGCGGACGGCGATCGACGGTCAGGAAGTCTTCATCGTGCAGGGTGGTGAGGAGGGGCTGACCAACTTCTATTTCGATCAGTCCGGGTTGCTGGTGCGGCTCGTCCGGTGGACCGTGACCCCG
>WNGB01015423.1_pt1 | contig 10116 bp, 8 predicted proteins | sample 5400681 | NCBI WGS metagenome assembly WNGB01 (sample SAMN13153367, study PRJNA577476) | soil metagenome | isolation source: 115 cm soil or saprolite under grassland replicate 2 | place: USA:California | collected 2016-06-15
CGAGTTCGAGATCGATCGGTTCCGGCAGACCATCGAACAGAAGTTCGATGTCGGTGCGGTTCGCCGCCGTCTCACCATTCGGGATGTCGATCTTCGCACGGAAGATGCGACCTTTGCCGGCATCATCGGGCCCTTTTTGAGTCCAATAAATTTGTCCGCGGTCCGGATCAACCGTGATCCCGACGCACCATTTGGTCAGGTCGGTGCCTGGACGCGCGTCGCCCTTGCTGGTGTCGACCAGGGTTTCGATATTTGAACCATCCAGGTTCGCGCGCATCACGCGCATGCCTTCGCGATCGCACCAGTAAAGTTTGCCGCTCTTCTTTTCGAGATGAAGTTGCTTCGCAGTAAACGTCTTGCCTTCGCTAATGATGGTTACGCGATTCTGCCCGTCGAGATCGACGCGCTCGATCGAGCCATCGTTCTTGCTCGGAACGCCCATGTTGGTCCAGTAAATGTGTCCGGCTTCAAGATCGACGACGACGCCATCAGGGACTCGAGCTCCGCTGACAATAACTTTTCGGTCCGATCCGTCGGCGTTAGCCGAATGAATCCGGCCGCCGCTTGCTTCGAGGAAAAACAATCGGCCAACAGTGTCTTTGCCGCCGGTTGTACGTGTTGCTTTTAAAGTTTCAGTTGCACTCATATTTTCTTACCTCTTTCTCAAGTTTTCGAAGATCGACATTTCAGAAAATTTTCGTCTTAAGCCGCGCGCGCTTTTGATTCCGAGATGCCTTCGAAGTTCGGCTTCCGTTTCTCAAGGAATGCGTTGAACGCTTCCTTGGCTTCAGCCGACTGGACTCGAACGGAGAATTCCTGGTTCTCGAGCTTTACCGCGTGCTCGAGTAGCTCGCGCGTTGACGACCTCATCAATCGCTTGCTGGCCCGCAGTGCGGCGGGCGGTTTCTTCGCCAAATCGCGTGCTGTCTGCGTTGCAGTGCCGAGCAACTCCACGTCCGGCAGAACTCGTGTCACTAAGCCGAGCTCGACAGCGCGGTTCGCATTGAAAGGCAGTCCCAATAAAATCAGCTCGGCCGCGCGGAGATATCCGATTCGTGCTGGAACCGAGTAGCTCGATCCGAGCTCCGGAACCAGAGCGAGGCTAACGAACGGCATTTGAAATTTTGCGCTCTCACCCGCGAAGACGAAGTCGCAGTGAGTTAACATGGTGGTTCCACCTCCGATCGCAGCGCCCTGCACCGCGACGACGATTGGCTTGTCGAAGTTAATCAGCGCTTCGATCACGCGAGCTTGTGGACTCTCATCTGGACCGGGCGGGTTCTTTAGAAAGTCTTGTATGTCGTTGCCGGCGCTAAACGAATCTCCCGCCCCGTGCCAAAGCACAACGCGAATCTGATCGTCTTTCGCGGCGTCATTCAAGAGATCGGCCAACGTGATGTACATCGCCGATGTCATCGCGTTTTTCCTCTCTGGCCGATTCAACTGAATCCGCAAAATGTATCCGGAACGCTCAGTAATAATGTCACTCATATCTGATCTCCTAGACTGCCTTCGGGGTCGCGGTTGGGCTCGCGATTAAATCGTCCGGCTCAAATCGCCGCGCTCCTTGTGCGGAAAATCTTGGGCACACCGGAACGAATCCTTCGAGCGCTTCAAGCATCGCTCCGTCATCCAAATCCATTCGGTAACGCGCCAGTTCCGAAACCGTGATCATCACCAGTTTGTGCTTCTTGCAGAAGCGGATGAGGTCCGGCACGCGCGCCATCGTGCCGTCATCATTCACGATCTCGCAGATCACGCCGGCGGGATAGAGTCCCGCGAGACTGGCGAGATCAACTGCGGCTTCCGTTTGGCCGCGGCGCTCCAGGACGCCGCCGGCCCTGGCGCGAAGCGGGAAAACATGGCCCGGTCGCGCGAAGTCGTCCGGACGACTGCTTGCGTCGGTGACGGCCAGGATGGTTTGCGCCCGATCGGGGGCCGAAATGCCCGTTGTCACGTCGGGGCCTTTCACGTCAATCGAAACCGTGAACGCCGTGCCGCCCAACGCGGTGTTGTCTGGCGACATCGGGGCGAGTTCCAATTCATTGAGGCTCTCGCCGGTCATGGCCAGGCAGATCAGTCCCCGCCCGTGCATGGCCATGAAGTTGACGGCCTCCGGCGTGATCATTTCCGCCGCCATCGTCAGGTCCCCTTCGTTCTCGCGGTTTTCATCATCCACCACGACGATCATGCGTCCGGCCTGAAGCTCGCCAATGGCCTCCTCAATGCTTGCGAACTCGAAATCCTCGTCATACTCCGTGCTTTCATGCTGACCGAGACTTAATGCGTGCCCCATTTTTTCCTTTTTGGTCCGCAGGTAAGCAAGGGAGTGCGGCGTTGGCGCGGCTTCGCAAGGCACTTGCACGACGACCTCGATGCCGGAATCAACCAACGCGCGGGTTTTGTGGCGGTTGTTCGAGAGAAGCCGGATTCGACTGAGGCCCAGGTCGTGCAAGATCGCGGCCGGCAGGCTGAAATCGCGGCAATCAGCCACGAACCCCAGTGCATGATTTGCTTCAACCGTATCCAGACCGCCGTCTTGCAGCGCGTAAGCCTGCAACTTCGCCGACAGGCCGATGCCACGGCCCTCCTGATGTTCGTAGATCAGCAGCCCGCGGCCCTCCTCAGCAATGGCTTGCATGGCCATCTCTAACTGGTCCCGACAGTCACACCGCAGCGACCCGAGCATCTCGCCCGTTAAGCATTGCGAATGGATGCGCACCAGCGGAGCGCCCGCCGTCACGTCGCCCAGAACAAGCGCCAGCGCGGTCTCAACCCGGTGGACGCCGTTGAGTATTTCGCGCTCGAACCCCAACGCTCGAAACATCCCCCATCTCGTAGGCATTCGGGTGGAAGCAACTCGTCGGACTGTTCCGATTTGGGTGGTTGCTTTCATATTGGTCCTTCGAGGGAGTGCGATCTCCTACGCTGCCACTGCAGCTGGTTTGGATGTTGGCGAGGTTGGTTTCCCGATGACGCCACCCGCGCGTAGGCGTTCGATTTCTTTCGCGTCGAAGCCGAGTTCTTGGAGAATTTGTTCGTTATGTTCGCCGATTTTCGGTGCGCCTTTCGCCGGAACTTTGGTCACGCCATGCACCTGAATAGGACTGCTGATCGTCGAGGTCAGCTTATCTCCGGCTCCTTCCAGCGGAACAACGATGTCATTCGGTCGCAGTTGCGGATCATTGATGACCTCCTGCGGATCGCGCACGGCGCCGAAGGTGACGTGAACGCCATTGAAGACTTCATACCAATGCGACATCGGCTGCGAACCGAAGATTTCATCGAGCATTGCTGTCAGCTGCGGCCGGTTCTCGGCTAGCTTCTTGGGATCGGAAAATCGGGGATCGGTCAGGAGCTCTTCACGGCCCATCGCTTTCAGAACAGCGGGTATCTTGTCAGGCGTGACCACCAGAAGGAACCAGGTGCCATCCGAAGAGCGATACACATTCAATGCGGCATTTGCAGGATGCGCTCGATCATGTAATCCGTAGAAATTCGCCTTGGTGAGAGCGGCCTGGATAAAGACACTCGCCGACCAAATACCCGACGCGAGCAAAGAGGTCGTGACATACGATCCTTCGCCAGTGCGTTCGCGACGGTAAAGAGCCGTTGCAATCGCCGCGTACAATGCGACCGCGGTGGCATTGTCGCCGCTACCCGCTACAGGCCAGGTCGGCGGCGCGCCGGCGTCGCGTGTCATCGAGAGCAAACCGCTTCGCGCCCAATAGGCCGTGAGATCAAATCCGGGAAGAGCGGCGTCGGGACCTTTCTCGCCGTAGCCGGTGACATCCGCATAGATCAAACGCGGATTCCATTTCGCGACGTCTTCATACTCCAGTCCCAACTTCTTTCGCGCCGGATGTGGAGTGTTGACGATGAACACGTCAGCCCACTTGACTAATTGCTCGAGAATTTTCCCTGCTTCCGGCGATTTAAGGTCGAGTGTGAGGCTGCGCTTGTTGCGGTTAGCCAATTGAAAGGGATAAGGCTCTTCCGAATATGGCTGCGGCGGGATCTTCTGCCCTATTCTCCACAACTCGCCCTTGGGCGGCTCCACCTTGATCACGTCAGCGCCGAAATCCGACAAGATGACGGCGGCGCTCGGGCCAGCGATGAAGCTCGCAAAGTCGACTACTTTTAGCCCCGAAAAAATGTTGTCAGTCGTGGTTGTATTTTCAGTTTTCATAATTGTTTCCTCGTTTGTTGAGATTCAGCGTCCTTGAAATTGTGCGGCGCGCTTTTGCAGGAAAGCTTGCGTGCCTTCTTTCTTGTCTTCTGTTCCGGCGCAGAGTCCGAAGAGCGAAGCTTCCAGCGACAAACCTTCTGCCTGGCTCGTCTCCAGTCCTTTGTTAACCGCCTCGAGTGCGTACTTCACTGCGAGCGGCGCGTTGGAAAAAATCTGCTTCAGGATCGCTTCCGCGCGCGTGATCAGCTCCGCGGCCGGGACGACTTCGTTAACGAGGCCTATGCGATAGGCTTCCTGCGCGCTGATGATCTCTCCCGAAAGAATGAGCTGAAGCGCGCGCCCTTTTCCGACCAGCCGCGGCAAACGTTGTGTGCCGCCGCCGCCGGGGATCACTCCCAGTTTCACTTCGGGCTGACCGAACTTCGCGTTCTCAGCAGCGATTCGAATTGTGCACGCCATGGCTGTTTCGCATCCGCCACCAAGCGCAAACCCATTCACAGCAGCGATCACCGGCTTGCCGAGATTTTCGATCAGGTCGAGAACTCCTTGTCCAAACGTGCTCGACTTCTCCGCTTCAACGGCACTGATCTGTGCGAGCTCGTTGATGTCGGCGCCCGCGATGAATGCTTTATCGCCGGCTCCAGTCAGGATGACGCCGCGCACGGCGGCGTCATCCTGTGCATCCTCGAACGCGGCCTTAAGATCCTCCCACGTTCTCTTGTTCAGAGCGTTGAGGACCTTCGGACGATTGAGAGTGACATAGGCGATCACGCCTTTCTTGGCATACGAGACAGTTTCGAGATTTAGTTCTGTGGTTGTTGTGCTCATAAATGGTTCTTCTTTGAAGTTGAGGTTATTCGTTAGGCGTTTGATTACAGAAAAGCGCTGAAGCCTGTTACGGCTTTGCCGACGATGAGGTTTTGCATCTGGAAGGTGCCTTCGTAGGTGTAGAGCGCTTCGCAGTCGTTGAAAAAGCGAGCGACCTGGTAGTCGGCCACAATGCCGTTACCGCCGAGGATTTCTCTGGCCCACGCGACGGTCTCACGACACTTGGAAGTGCAGAACGCCTTTGATAGCGCCGCATGGGCGTCGCTGAGCTTGCCCTCAGCATGCAATTGCGCTTGGCGCACGATCAGGCATTGCGACGCCGTGATGTTTTCGATCATCCGAGCCAGAAGGTCTTGAATAAGTTGGAACGAGCCTATCGGTTTTCCGAACTGCAGACGCTCCTGGGAATACTTAAGCGCAGCCTCGTAGGCGCCCATCGCGCATCCCGTCGACATCCAGGCAACCGCGTAGCGGGTCATCTTCAGAACTTTCGCGGTGTCGCGGAAAGAGTTGCCGCCCTGGAGACGATTTTCTTCGGGCACGCGGCAATCTTTCAGTGTGATGTGGCCGTTCTGCACGACCTTGAGCGCGACTTTGTTCTCAATCTTGTCAACGCTGAAGCCGGGTGTCGTCTTGTTCTCGACGATGAAACCTTTGACCTGGTTGTCGGCGACGTCGCGCGCCCAGATGATCGAGATGTCGCACCAAGGCGCGTTGCCGATCCAGCGCTTCTCGCCGTTAAGAATCCAAGTATCGCCGTCGCGCTTCGCCGTCGTTAGCAAACCACCAGACGCGCCGGAACCTATCAACGGTTCAGTTAGGCCGAAACAGCCGACCTTGTCGAAACGCGCCATTGGTGGGAGCCACTTCTGCTTCTGCTCTTCCGATCCATCTATATAGATAGAGCCCATCGCCAGTCCGTTGTGCACCCCGAGAAAGGTCGAGAATGACGGGTCAATCCGTGCGACCTCCATTTGCACAAACCCTAACAACGCCAGACTTCCGCCGGCGCAGCCATAACCCTTCATGGCAAGGCCACCGATGCCGAGTTCCTTTACTGCCGGCAGTAGGTCGAAGGGGAACTGATCCTTAACCCAATAGTCGGTGATAACCGGCGCGACCTTGGTTTCCATAAACTCACGCACGCGTTTAACGATCGCGAGCTCCTCCGCCGGCAAGGTTTCGTAGAGATAGTAGAAGTCACTGTTGGGCGCGGGCAGTGGTTTTCGCGGCTTGGCGCCCTTTGCCGTTGCTGGTGACGCAGTAGTTTTTGTAGCAGTAGGTGGGGTTGTCGTAGTTGGCATATTAGATCTCCTTTTCGTTAGGCTGAGAGTTGAACCGACCAGCCGTCGGTGTGATTTGAAACCGCGGGCAGCTTGGATCCGTTGGACTGACAGAGGGCCCAACCGAGCACGTAGTCCGCGATCTTTGTTTGCTGAAGGAACGTGAAATTTGCCTGGTCGGGGAATTCTTTGTAATCGGTTTCGGCTTTCGATTCTCGATAACTGTCGAAGTTTGCCTTGACCAACGAGGTCGGCACCACGCGATCTTTGCCGCCTGCAACCAGGAGCAGTGGCGCGCGCGTGTCGTTCCGAAAATTGACTGTGATTGCAGTGTGCCGAGTGAAATTTGCGAACGCTGTTTGCAACAGAACCCGATTGGGAGCCGGCGCGCTGTAACGTTTGAAGGCCGCGAGCGATTCGGTTTCCGTCAACGAGTTAGCAAACGCGCGTTGAAATTGCTGCGCTGTCAGCGAGGCGGCTTTGTTGCTAAGAGACTTGCCGAGAACTGAGAACGCCAGTTTCAACATCGACAACGGCAGCCGAGCAATTCCCTTTACGGGCGCACTGGCGATCGCCACACCGGCTGCGCCCCAGCCGCGATCGAGAAGAATTTGCGTCACCAAACCGCCAAAGCCATGTCCGATGATGATCGGCGGAGTTTCAAGCTCGCGAATGATTTGCTCGTAATGATCGACAACGTCTTTCAGTCTAAGCGATGCGAAGCTGCTTGGATCGCGGCGAAGTTGTTTGATGTCGCCTTCCATGCCCGGCCAGCTTCGGGCGACGACGCAATAGCCTTTATCCGAGTAATTTTTAACCCAGTGCTCCCAGCAGAGCGCTGTAATCCAGAGGCCGGGGATGAGGACGATGGTCGTGATGTTCATTGCGAGGAGCTGGCGGCGCGCGCGAGTCGTTCGCCAGGAAACTCCAGCCTGATCGGCGGGCGGAAATTGAATGCGGCCAAACTGTTGATGAGCAGTGGATCGTGTCTGTAGTTGGACTCCCAAACAACCGGCCGCAAAATTCGACGCAACTTTATGACGTATGCTTTCATGTTAGTGCAAGGCATGCGCTACATGACCGGCTCAACGGCGGTCGCGGTGCGTTCGTTTGTGAAAATATTGCTAAGAAAAATCTTAAATCTCCGCGCAGCGCGGCCGCAGCGTCGGCTCCAATAACCGAATGCGCCTAACGAGAGGTCGCTGAGCACCTCCTCGCGAACGGTTTCCGGCGCCAGATTCAGTGCCTGGCAGACGTTCAAGAACGAAAACGGCCAGGAACAATCATCGGACATGACCCAGCGATAAGCATCGAGATAGAATTCCCGCTCGATTTCGCTCGTTCCGCCATGGAACCGTCGCAAATCCAGCCCGGCCTGTTTTAGGATCCCGGCCGCCAAATCTTTCCGGCTCGTTTCGAATTGGTAATCGTCGGCAGCGTTCATGTTGTTGTGAATTGCTTTGTCATTTCTTTCTCAATCTTTCGAAGATCGATATTTTAGAAAATTTGAGATTTCTTGGGCGATCTTCAGTGCCAGCTGCGTCCTGACCTGTCCCGTCGAATCGAAACCGAACAGTAGGATGATCAAGATGAAGACGATTGGCGTTGTGCTCATGGCATCTTCGATTATCGACAAAAAATTGCCGCGGTGAGGAAACCGAGGAGAACACCGAGCAACGGACTCGAGAGGGCGAACCAGAATGAAACGTTCCAGCCTGAGCCTTGGACGCTTGGATTTGTCTTCATACTATTTTCTCAAGCGTTCGAAGATCGACATTTCACAAAAATTTGAAGAATTGTTGAACCGCTGATAACGCGGATAGCGCGGATGAAACGCAGATTCCTTCCGATCCGTTTAATCCGCGTAATCCGCGGTTGCTTTTCTCAAGGACAAAAATTGCCAGGGCGATGGTGGCGAGCAGAAGACCGAGCAATAGGCTGGTCAAAAGGCCACAGTCACCCGGCTAAGAAATACATCCGCCCCGTTTTCATGTTTGGACACCTCAGCGGCAATCGGATTCCAGATGTGTTGATAGCTTGGAATGAACCGGATTGCAGGAGTGATAGCGAAATCGTAGAAAATTTCCATTCCCATTTCGTCGTTAACTGAAGCCGTGTTGAAGGTCAGTCGCTTGATACTGTTCTTTAAGTCATTGCTGATCGCGTTGTAGTAATAGCCAACGCCAAAGCTGTCATACTTTCTCACCTCGCAGAGACCGTGCGCAAACAGCGCCACACTACCATGAACAGTGACTGTACTGGCTTGCGGAGGTGAGTAGCCAAACCTCGCGAATATTCCAACTCCGTTAAGCGGCTGGCCACTTTTCAGTTTTCCGGCAATCGTGGCTGGATCATCCCTTACGTAGAGGTACTGCGAAATGTTCTCGATCGTACCCCAGGTAGTCGACTTGTGATTAATCGGGAACTTTTCATTCGCAGGATTGCCCAGAAGAATGCCAACCGCGCTTGGAATCTGTGCCAGGGACAATGAACCAAAAGGTGACTCCAGGTCGATCTTTGCCTTGTTGGTCCAATTGTATTGCAGCTCGAACTGGCCCGGCAGACCACCGATCGCGTACGAAAATATCCATCCGGTATAGAGGTTTACCGTGTCAAAGGCGTGAGCGACAAAGTTGTTTGCCTGCGTGTTCGGATCAAACACTCCTCCAGCAATGGTTAACCACCTGGTTGGAGTCCACACTCCAGCCGCCGCAATCGTATGTGTATTATAGAAAGTAAGCGCGATCGGGTTCTTGTTGAAATTCAGGTTCGCAAAATAGTATTTCGCGCTGTCGCCGAATAGCGTTTGGTCGGCGATGTCGAGGATCGCCAGCTTGCCTAACAGAAGACTGAATTGCGGCATCAGCGCCTGGACCAGAAAATATTCCGTCGGATAGATATCGCTGTCCAAGAAAGGACCGGGAAACGCGAGGCCGGTGTTCTGCGGTGTCGAGGAACCGACCGTAAAAGTATTTTTCGCCGAGTCCCCAAATCGGGAGTCCACGGTAAAGTAGAAAAGACCCCCCGGCCAGAGCCCTGCGCGTCCCGTGTCAATGTTAATAGAGAGCTGAATATTCTCGACGAAAGAACTGCCGGTTTTGAGACCGCCTGAGGCCACATCCTGGTAGGCGCTCGTTGAGTATAGATCAAAGAAAATGCCATGCTCCGCCAAGCTTGTTCGGAAGCCGCCCCAATCACTGGTCAGTTGCGTATTTTGCCAAAAGTCGCCGACAACGGTGCCCGGAAGTCCGAACACAGGTCCGTTGTTAAAGAAGGGTAAAAGAACGGGGGAAAGATTGGCGATGGAGGCCTTGTCTGTTTGGACGGGTCCCCAGTCGGGGGTAGCCTGAGCAGGCCCCGGCGGCTCACCGCTAGCATCAATGTGACGAAAGCCTGCGAAATTCTCGGTGGCAATTGCCGAAGCGGTCCAGAGCAAAGAAATGGCCAGAATGCACGGCGCCAGATGGATCACACTGCGCCACGACTTCATCGATTGGTTCGGCGGTGTCATAGAACCGAGCACGATTGTGACACTGTCGCCAACAGTCTCTTAGATCGTTTCTCCGTACAATTCCTTCAAGCGAGTGTGCGCAAAGGCAAGTCCTTTAGGCATATCCATTCGCCCACCGATGACTTCGATGTATGCGCCCGATTTGCATTCGCGGGCTGCTTTCAGGGCGGCATCGAGCTCGCCCAGCGTTTCGACACGCGCGGTAAACCAATCGGTGCATCCGAGAGCGTGCGGCACATCTGCGTAACGCCATTTTGCCAGATCGTTGTAGGACCAATCTGGATTTGGCTCCAGCGCCCGCTCCA
>WNGB01018736.1_pt1 | contig 10116 bp, 10 predicted proteins | sample 5400681 | NCBI WGS metagenome assembly WNGB01 (sample SAMN13153367, study PRJNA577476) | soil metagenome | isolation source: 115 cm soil or saprolite under grassland replicate 2 | place: USA:California | collected 2016-06-15
GGCCGGACGTGGGCAGGCCCGCAGCGGCGATCGCGTCCGCGGCCGTCGTGCCGGCCGGGACCACGACGGGGGCGGTCACGACGGCTGCACGATCTGCGGACACGGTTTTCTCCTTCGGGTACGGAGCGCGCGAATGCGCCCGGACGAGGTGTCGTTCGGACCAACCCAGGAATGCTAACGGCTACCCCGGCGGGCCATGACTTCTGCCACCGTACGGCGCGCCGCCGGCCGTGCGTATCGAGTTTCGCGGCTTCTCCGGGGTCTCCGCCGCGCCGGCCGCGATCAGGCCGGGCCGGTAGCTCAGCGCTTCCAGAACGCCGTACGGCTCCGCTGCGGCCCCGTGGTCCGGTCACCGGGGTCCGTCGCGCCGCCGCTCGCCCGGTTCAGGACGTCTAGCGTCCGCGACCACAGCCGCGCGAGTACGTCGCCGTCGTACCGGCCGTCGCAGTCGGCCAGCGCCTCGGCGAGCTTCACCAGCTCGGGCAGGTCCAGTTGGTCGATCAGTGCCCGCAACCGGCTGCCCAGGTCCGCCATTCTCGGGGGTCGGCGGCCCGGTCCAACGAGTCCCGGCGAGCCATCCCCGCTCGCTGCGGTACGCCGATCGCCGCGGGCGCGAAGCCGGTCATCGCGGTCCGCATCCGCCGTGATCCAGCGGGCGCCGCCGCGGCCATCAGCTGCCAGCCCGCCGGCAGCTCCACCGGCTGGGTCACCCGGTGCAGCTCGCCTCCGGAGTTGACCGCCCGGTCGTCGACCGCCACGTACGCGGTGAACCGGCACAACACGCCGAACCGCAGTGACGTGTCCACGATGGTGCGCTCCAGCCGCTGCCGCTCCTGGTCACCGGCGGAGGTGACGTACCGGTCCTCGAGATCGCGCAACCGGCCGCGCGCCCAGACCGCCGCGACCGCCGGGTTGTCACCGGTCACCGCCTTGGCGGTGGTACGCCACGCCGAGCCGTCCGGACGCCACCCGGTGACCGCGACCTCGCCGCCGCCCCCGCCCCGGTAGCGCCCCATGATCCGTACGGGCGCCCCGGCGAACAGGTCGGGCAGCCGGGCCGGCGACACCGAGTCGGCGGCCACCCACGGCGCTTCCAGCGTGATCCCGGTGACCAGCGGCGTGGCGATCCGCCGGTGGATCCGGTCCATCGCCTCGTCGAGCCGGTCCTCACTCTCGACCAGTTCGCACCGGCCGCCGCCCAGGGCGGCCAGCCGTCCCAGGAAGCCGGCGTTGACCGCCTGGTCGATCCCGACCGTGTGCACCCGGGTCGCTGCCAGCGACGTACCCAGCTCGTGCAGGATCTGGTCCTCGTTGCCGATCTGCCCGTCGGTGACCAGCACCAACACGCGATCCCGGGTGGTCTCGTGTGACATCAGGTCCAGGCCGTCCCGGAGCGGGCGCAGCATCTCCGTACCGCCGCGCGCCTGCAGCCCGGCGAAGAACTCCACGGCCCGGAACCGGTGCCGGTCGGTCGCCTCGACCAGTCCACCCGGAAGCTCGTCCGGCCGGTCCACCACGTTGTCGAACGCCAGTACGGCGAACCGGTCGCCGCCGCCCAGCGTGTCGATGATCCGGGCGGCGGCCCGGCGGGCGGCGACCATCTTCCAGCCGCCCATGCTGCCGGAACGGTCCAGCACCAGCACCACGTCCCGCGCCCGTGCCTGCTCCGGAAGCACCGGCGGCACCAGGGTCAACTGGAAGGTGCCCTCGTCGCCCTCCTCGTCCGGTACGACGGCCAGCGACTCCGTCACCGCCGCGACCTCGCCGTCCGGCTCTTCGCCGCCGGGCGCCCAGCGCAGCACGAAGTCGCGGTCGGCCCGCTCTCCCGCCCCGATCGTGATCTCGGCGGCACCGTCGGCCTCGGCGACGTCGACCTGGTGCAGGCTGCTCCGCAGGTCGCGCAGCGGCAGGCCGGCCGGGTCGAGTCGTACCCGGATGCCGAGGCGCACCGGGTTGGGGAAGCCGGGCAACAGTACGGGCGGGGTGATCCGGGAGGCGTCGGGCACCGCGTCGGTGTCGGGCTCGACGCCGCCGCCGACGGAGCCGTCGATCGGCGTACCGGGGATGTACCGGGGCGCCACCACCAGCGGGAACCGGTACGTCGCCGTACCGTCCTCGTACGGCACGACACCGGCCAGGGTGAGCCGTACGGTCACCCGCTCGCCCGGCATGATGTTGCCGACCCGCATCGTGAACACGTCCGGCCGCTCCTCCTCGGCGATGGACGCGCGCTGGCCGGCCTCGATCGCGCGGTCGTACTCCTCGCGGGCCTGCTGCCGCTCCTTGAGAACGCCCTCGACGACCCGCCCGTCGGCCTCCATCCGCATCCCGGTCACCGCCGCCCGGTCCGGCAGCGGGAACACGTACGTCGCCTCGAGCGGCACGTCGTACGGGTTGGCGAAGCCCTGGCTGAGCGTGGTCTGCACCGACAGCCCGGTGATGCGGGCGGTCACGTCGATCTGGTCCAGCGGGAGGTTGCCCCGCTCGGTGGTGAGCGCGCCGAGTCCGGCCCGCTTGTCCGGCGTCAGGCCGGCCAGCTCGTCTGCGCCCATCGGCGTTATCTGGATCGTCATGACTCCCCCTCGGATGGCGTACGCGTCAGCCCGCGGCGCGTCAGCTGGTCGATGAGCGGCCGCGCGGCTTCGCGTACCGCGGAAAGGTCTTGGGGTTGCGGTGCGGCCGGCAGCAGCAGTGTGACGCCGTCGGTGAGCTCCAGCGCGTACCGGACCGTGAGCCGCTCGTCGGCGCCGGTGGCGGGCGCGGTGGGCGACACGTCCCTGGCCGCCGCGGGTACCGCTGTAGCGGAAGCCGCGGGGGAAGCCGCCCAGAATCGAGTGCGCTTGGCGCGGCCGGACGGAACGGACGCCGGCGCGGCGCCGTCCGGTATCCGGGCGACCCTGCGGAGCGTGGCGTCGGTGGCGCCGGCCAGCTCGGTCTGGATCTCCGCGAGCGGCCTGCCCGCGGCCTGCAGCCGCTTGATCGCGACGAGCTGCCACAGGTGGCGCTGCCCGTACCACCCGGTACGGCCGCGCAGCACCGGCCGGTCCAGCAGGCCGATCGTGGTGTACCAGCGGATCGCGCGCCGGTCCGGCACCTGGCGCACCCGGCGGCTCGGCTGGTCGGCGGCGCCGTTGTCGAGCACCGTCGCGACCTGCGCAACGAGCTCGTCCAGGGTCCAACCAGCGTGTTCCATGCGGCAATACTGTCACTGTTATATGACAGTGTCAAGGCCGGCCCACACGCCCGGCCCCGACTAGACTTCGCGCACCCAGTTCACACCCAGGGAGTACGCAAGTGCTGGTCGAACTCATCGTGCGGCTCTTCCGCAGCTCCCCCGATCCCGCGCCCCCCACCGTGGCCACCGGTCCCGGCGCCGGCCCTCGCGCCCGACTCGTGGCGCTCATCGCCGGCCTCAGCGACGAGCGGCTCGCCCGGCTGGAACGCGGCCGATGGCGGGGAATCCTGCTGCGGGGCCTGGCGATCGCGCTGCCGACCCGGTTCAACCCACGGCGGGCGGGCGAGCTGAGCGCGACGATCGCCGTGGCGTTCCCGCACCCGGACCGCACGGACCCCGACCGCTTCGAGGTGAGAGTCGCCGGCGGCCGGTGCCGGGTCCACAGAGGTCCCAGCGACGATCCGGACCTGGCTCTCGAGATCGGGGTGGCGGACCTGATCAGGCTGGTCACCGGCCGGACCAGCGTCGCGGTGCTCTGGGTCAGCGGCGAGCTGGACATCACCGGCGACCCGATGTTGCTGGTGAGACTGCCCGACGTGTTCAGCGGGCGACCCAGGCCCGGAACGCCGAAGGCCCCGACGGCGTGACGCCGCCGGGGCCTCCCGGTAGTTGCGTGACGGTCAGCGCGCCTGCAGCGCGTCCAGCGCCACGGCCATCGCGATCACCAGCCGGCGGTCGATCCGCGGGTCGTGGATGTCGACCACGTATCGGTCGCGCAGGCCCCACTTCTTGACCACGGAGAAGGCCGGGTGCTCCCCGTTGAACGTGAACTCGAAGTCGTACGGCAGCCAGGACAGCGAGTCGACGAAGCGCCGCAGGATCGACACCAGCATGCTGCTCTCCTGCCCGGTGGCCGTGCCCAGGCCGGGCTGCTCCAGGTGCCAGGTCGAGCGGAACAGCGACTTGCCGAAGTCCTTCTTGAACAGACCGATCGGCCGCCCCGACGCGTCGAACACGTCGTACGTGGCGCCGAGGTCGATCACCTGGCGCGCCTTGAAGCCGAGCACCGGGCGCTGCTTCGTGTCGTCGGCATAGAGCGTGACCTGCTCCTTGAAGGCCAGCCGCTTCTGCTGCGCGAACGCCAGCATCTCGCCTTCCGAGCCGTCGGGATTGGCCGCCCGGATCTCGTACTGGTTGACCATCAGCCGGATCCGCTGCCGTACGATCAGCTGCCGCAGGGCCTGGATGTTCGGAGCTGTCACTGCCGCTCTCCTGTTCGGGTGCCGGATATCTGCCCGACACAGCCTCGCACAGCGACGCAACCGCCCTGTGCTCAACGCAGCTTCGGCAGCACCTGCTCGGCGTAGAACTCGAAGAAGGCGTCCTGGTCCGGGCCGATCTGGTTCACGTACACCTCGTCGAAGCCGGTCTGCCGCTGCCGATCCCGAACCGGAACCGGCCCTCGGTCTGTACCGCCGCCGTGGCCGCGGCCTGCGCCAGCACCGCCGGATGGATCCGTACGGTCGGACAGGTCACCGCCGTCGTGACCGGCAACCGGCACACCGCCGAGATCGCCCCCATCACCCCGGCCACACGAACGACGACTGCCCCTGCTCGTCGATCCACGGGTGGTAGTGGTCGGAGATCCAGAGCCCGTCGAACCCGGCGGCCTCGGCGAGCCTGGCCTGGCGTACGAGTTCGAGCGGGCCGTGTTCCTCGCTCGAGAGGAAGTATCCGATCTTCATCGGTCATCACCACGCAGGTCCTCGGGTGAGGTCTTCCGGCCGCTGACCGCGTCGCGCACCCGGTCGACGAAGCCGGCTCCCGGCGCCAGCAGCTTGTTCCACGGCGGCCGGTCGGGCGCACTGGGATGCGGCCTGGTCGGGGCCAGACCCTTCGCCAGCTCGATCTTGAGACCCAGCTCGACCAGCTCATCCTCGGTGCACGCTTCCCGCAACCGGGGGAACAGATCAGACTCCTCCTCGTGGACGTGGTGCCGGATCGCGCCCATCAACTGCTGGCACAGCACGTCGAACCGCGGGTCGTCGGCGTCCACCCCTTCCAGGTCCTTCATGGTCTGCTCGGCTTCGGCATGCTCGTGGATCTCGTGGTCGGCAACCTTGTCCCCGTCCGGCAGGTGCTGCCGCGCCGCCGGGTAGAGGTACTCCTCCTCCGCGACGGAGTGGCGTACCAGTTCCGCGGTGACAGTGTCCGCGAGGTCGCGCCGGTGCTCGCCGCTTCCCTCGCCCCGCGCCAGCTCCGCGAAGAGCCGCTCCACCTCACGGTGATCCGCTGTCAGAATCTCGATCATGTCGCGGTGGCGCGTCTGTGTCGTCATGTCCGGCTCCTTGTCGGGTTACGTCCACCAGCCGTACCCACCCCGGCCAGACGCGATTCGTACCCCGACGGCGAAGACAGTTGGCCACGGTGGACACCAGCCCGAGGCCACGCCCGGCAAGCACACCTCACAACGCCGCATCAGCGCCAACGGCGTACCCAAGAGAGACAGGCGAGAAGAAGGCACCACCAGAGGCGCGCAACGTCGCGATAGAAGGCAGAAGAGGGTCGCACGCGGGGGGTGCGGGGGGTCGTCCCCCCGCACGGCATGACAGGTGAGCGAAGCGTGCGCTTTCCGCACGCACAAAGAGCCCGAACCGGTGGGCGATACTGGGATCGAACCAGTGACCTCTCGCGTGTGAGGCGAGCGCTCTCCCGCTGAGCTAATCGCCCGGGCGCGGCATCACCTTACCCGACTGCGGCGGCGGTCTGCACATGGGTTGCCGGGTCAGTCGGAGGTGAGGAAGTCCCAGGCTTGGCGGGCCCATTCGCTGCCGGCTTCGTTGCGCAGCGCGAGCCATCCGACGAGTCCGATGAGTACGAGTCCGGCCGCGCCGAGGCCGAGTCGGACCAGCCAGGACTGGCGGCCCACCCAGTGGGTCCAGGAGGTGAGTTTCTGCCGGCCGTAGTGCAGCAGGTGTTTGGCCCAGACGAACTCGATGGAGAGGATCGCGAGGCCGCCGAAGACGACGAGCCAGCCGGGGCCGGGCAGCGGGATCATCACGATGCCGAGCAGGATGACGGCGATCCCGAGGACGGCGACCACGACTTTGAGGGTGATGCGGCCTGCCGGGGTGCCGCGGATCCGGTCCAGCAAGCCGGTTTTGGAGCTCACGGTGACAGGGTCCTCGGTTCCGGGGCTGCCGGCATCTCGTTCGGCGAGCATGGCCGCCTTCGGAGTGCCCACATTGTCACGCAATGCACCCCTCCATCGAGGATCGTCGAGCCGCAGTCAGGTCTCGCTATGGAAACGACCGTATCCAACTGCGGAAAGCTCATTACCACCTGGCGGCCTCGACAGTTAGACGGTTGTACGGCCAGCCACCCGCCACACCGCCGTGGTCACGCTACAGGGTGAGTTGGGCGTATGGCAGCACGTGATCAGGGGTATCACCTTGGTCGAGAGGATCCGGGGCGCACCACCGCCCCGCCTGGCTCCAGGGGGAGTTGTCGATGGGACCGATACGCCCTACCTCGGTCGAGGTAGAGACGTCGCTGCACCTGGTCGCACCCGACGCTGTGACACTGCCCGTACGGGCCAGTCTCAAGTACGATCCCACGGATCCGTACGCGGTGCATGTGATGTTTCATCCCGATGCGTCCGGCGCCGAGCCCGTGAGTTGGTCGTTCGCCCGGGAGTTGCTGGTGACCGGCATCGACGAGGCCGCGGGCATGGGTGACGTACGAGTCTGGCCGTGGGCGACGCCTCGCGGTGAGGTCGTCGCCCTGGCCCTGTCCTCGCCCGACGGCAACGCGTTGTTCGAGGTGCAGCGCAGCGTCCTGGTGCGGTTCCTGCGCCGTACGTTCTCGGCGGTGCCGCGCGGGCGGGAGAGCGAATACCTCGACATCGACACCGCCCTGACCCGCCTGTTCCAACGCTGAGACCACGCCGGCGCCGAGCTGACCGCGCCGACCGATCCGATCCTCCCGGCCCGCTACTGCAGCGGGCCGATGACGTCTTCCGCCGCGGCGAGCACGTCGTCGAGCTGTCCGATCACGCCGTCGATCTGCGGCGCCATCTCGGAGTCCACCAGCATCGCCGGCACCCGGCTGCGGATCACCCGGTGCACCGCGCCGGTCGCCGGCCCGGGCGCCCCTGCCTCGGCCCGCAGGTCGATCCCCTGCGCCGCGCACAGCAGCTCCACCGCGAGGACCGTACGCGCGTTGTCGAGCACCTCGTGGGCCTTGCGTACGGCGTACCAGCCCATCGAGACGTGGTCCTCCTGGTTGCCGGAGGTGACGATCGAGTCGACGCTCGCCGGGTGGCAGAGCACCTTGTTCTCGCTCACCACGCTGGCGGCGGTGTACTGCGCGAGCATGAATCCCGAGTTGGTGCCGGCGTGCGGCGCGAGGAACGGCGGCAGGCCGCGCGACGTCGCGGGGTCGAGCAGCCGGTAGACCCGGCGTTCGGAGATGCTCGCCACCTCGGCGACCGCCATCGCGAGCATGTCGGCGGCGAACGCGAGCGGCTGGCCGTGGAAGTTGCCGGTGCTCATCACCTCGTACCCGCCGTTGTGGTCGCTGACCACGACCGGGTTGTCGACCACCGAGCCCAGCTCGATCTCCATCACCCGCCGGCAGTGCGCCACCACGTCACGCGCGGAGCCGTGCACCTGCGGCGCGCACCGCAGCGAGTACGAGTCCTGCACCGCGTGCTCGGAGAACCGGTGACTGGCGAGCAGCGGACTGTCGGCCAGCAGCGCCCGCAGGTTCGCGGCGCTGGCGAGCTGACCGGGGTGCGGCCGGATCACCTGCACCCGCTCGTCGTACGCCCGGTCGGTGCCGAACAGCGCCTCCACGGACAGCGCGCACGCGATGTCGGCGAGCTTGAAGCACCGCTCCGCGCGGTCGATGGCCAGCGCCAGCACCGCCTGCATCGGCTCGGTGCCGTTGATCAGGCTGAGCCCCTCCTTGGGCTGCAACACCAACGGCTCCAGGTCGTGTTCCTTCAGCACCTCGGCCGCCGGCCGCCCCGCCGCCGGGTCCCCCGGCGCCCGCAGCCGGCCCTCGCCGATCAGGGGTAACGCCAGGTGCGCCAGTTGCGCCAGATCCCCCGAAGCCCCCACAGACCCTTTGCTGGGTACGACAGGCAGCAGATCCCGCGCCAACAGCTCCAGGAACCGGCGGGGCAGGTCCACCCGTACCCCCGAGATACCGGCGGCCAGGGTGCGGGCCCGCAACAGCAGCAGTGCCCGAACCACCTCCGGCGGCAGCGGGTCGCCGACCCCGGCGGCATGACTGCGCACCAGGCTGAACTGCAGCTGACTCAGTTCGTCCGCCGGGATGTACGTGTCGGCGAGCGCCCCGAACCCCGTGGTAACGCCGTACGCCACCGTGCCCTTCTCGACCGCCGAAGCGACCACACCGCGGCTCGCGGCCATCCGTTCGTCAACGCTTGGACCAAGCTCGACACGCGCACGGCCGTACCCGACGTCGACCACGTCGTCGACCGTGAGCGCGTCTCCGGTCATCACCAGGACACGCATGGTCGTGACATTAAACGCCCACGCCCGCCACCACACCACCGACCCGGCCGACATCTCACCGCCGGCACACGGGCCGCGCGGGCGTGGGCGGCACTCTAGGCTGGCGCGGTGCGAAAGCTGTTGACGACTGCGCTGGTCGGCGCTCTGCTGATCGGTGCCGCGGCGTGTTCGGGCGACCAGCCCGCCCCCCGGGCCGGCTCCTCGGCGACGCCGAAACCGAAGCCGAGTTCGCCGGCGCCGCCGCCCGACATCACGCTCGAGTTCGCCGGAGACGTCCACTTCGCCGGGCGTACCTTGAAGCTGCTCGACGAGCCGGACACGGCGTTCGGCCCGATCGCCGACACGCTGTCCGGCGCCGACGTCACGGTCGCCAACCTCGAAACGTCCGTCACCGAGCGGGGTACGCCCGAGCCCAAGCAGTTCCACTTCCGGGCGCCCGCGAGCGCGTACCAGGCGGTGAAGGCGGCCGGCATCGACGTCGTGTCGCTGGCCAACAACCACGCCATGGACTACGGCCGCGACGGCCTCGACGACACGACGCCGACGCCGCGTACGCCCCCTGGGTCACCACCGTCAAAGGCGTCAAGATCGCCGTCCTCGGGCTGAGCCAGATCTCCGAACTGTCCGAACGCTGGGCCGCAGGGGACGGCCGCTCCGGCGTCGCGATGGGACACGACCTGCGACGCGCCGCCCAGGCGGTCAAGGACGCCAAGGCGAAAGCCGACGTCGTGATCGCCTTCATGCACTGGGGCCAGGAAGGCAACCACTGCCCGACCGACCGGATGAAGTCACTCGCCAAGGCCCTCGCCGACGCCGGCGCCACCGCCGTCATCGGCACCCACGCCCACCTGCTGCTCGGCGACGGCTGGCTCGGCTCCACGTACGTCTCGTACGGCCTTCTCGGCCACCGGCCAGCCACTGCCCGCCGAGGGCGACGAAGCCACCCGGATCAGCGACAAGTTCGCCGGACTCCACGCCTGCACCGGCCTCGCCGACCACGCCTGAGCGGACGCCTCCAGCCGCTTCGCGGAAAAGTTCACGACACACCCACGCGAAGTGCCCCCCGGTTTGGCAGTCGGTAAGCGCCTCAGCTACATTCTTTGGGCGCACCGGGAACGGCATCCGGTAGGCAATGCGGACGTAGCGCAGTTGGTAGCGCATCACCTTGCCAAGGTGAGGGTCGCGGGTTCGAGTCCCGTCGTCCGCTCGGTAGCGGTGCCCGCGCACCGCCAACGCCAACCCCGGCTCAGGGGTCGAAATCTGGCGGGATGGCCGAGTGGCTTAGGCAAGGGCCTGCAAAGCCCTGTACGCGGGTTCGATTCCCGCTCCCGCCTCGGGCGCTTAGCTCAGTGGGAGAGCGCTTCCCTGACACGGAAGAGGTCACTGGTTCAATCCCAG
>WNGB01033819.1_pt1 | contig 10116 bp, 8 predicted proteins | sample 5400681 | NCBI WGS metagenome assembly WNGB01 (sample SAMN13153367, study PRJNA577476) | soil metagenome | isolation source: 115 cm soil or saprolite under grassland replicate 2 | place: USA:California | collected 2016-06-15
GAGGACGAAGATCAACCCGGTGATCAGCCCGGGGCCGGTGATGTCGACCGGGCCGAGGTGGATGCCGGACGTCGCGAGGTAGTCCTCCAGCTGCACGATCAGCCCGGCGCCGAGCACGCTGCCCCACAGGGTGCCGATCCCGCCGAGGATGGTCATGATCACGACCTTGCCCGAGGTGGTCCAGTACACCTCCTGCAGCGAGGCGAACCCGTGACTGACGGCGTACACCCCGCCGGCCAGGCCGGACAGGCCGGCGGAGATCACGAAGATCACCACCTTGTACCGGTCGACCGGGTAGCCCAGGGCGCTGGACCGCGCCGGGTTCTCCCGGATCGCGACCAGCACCCGGCCGAACGGCGAGTGCACGATCCGCCAAGCGACGGCAAGCCCGGCCAGCAGGATCGGCAGCGCGGCGTAGTAGAAGTAGAACGCGTCGGACAGGTCGAGCCCGAAGAGGTTCTTCGGGATGCCCTGCAGGCCGTTCTCGCCGCCGGTCAGGTCGCGCCACTGGTTCGCGATGAAGTACACCATCTGGGCGAAGGCCAGTGTCACCATCGCGAAGTAGATGCCGGTCCGTCGTACCGCCAGCAGCGCGATCGGCACCGCGAGCGCCATCGCCACCGCCGACCCGCCGAGCACCGCCACCGGGAACGGCAGGCCGGTCTCGATCGCGATCACGCCGGCCGTGTACGCCGCACTGCCCCAGAACGCGGCGTGCCCGAAGGAGAGCAGGCCGGTGTACCCGAGCAGCAGGTCGAGCGCGACGGCGAACAGCGCCCAGGTCGCGATGTCCATCGCCACCGGGGGATAGACGAACCACGGCAGCGCCAGCGCGATCATCAGCCCGGCCGCCAGTCCCGCCCACCGCCACAGCCGGGGGAGCTCCATGAGCCGGCGGATCACGCCGACGCCTCCTCACGGCCGAACAGCCCGGCCGGCCGCCACAGCAGCACGACCGCCATCAGGATGAACACCGACGTCGTGGCCAGCCCGGGCACGTACACGTTGCCGAGCGCCTGCAGCATGCCGATCACGAAACCGGCGGCCACCGAGCCGAAGATCGACCCCAGCCCGCCGATCACGACGACCGCGAACACCAGGACGATCAGGTCCGCGCCCATCAGCGGGCTGACCGCCCGCATCGGCGCCGCCAGCACCCCCGACAACCCGGCCAGCGCGATGCCGAAGCCGAACACCGGCGACACCCACCGGCCCACGTCGATGCCCATCGCCCGGGTCACCTCGGGCCGCTCGGTCGAGGCCCGGACGATCATGCCGACCCGGGTCCTTGCCAGCAGCAACCAGGCGCCGAACGAGACCAGCACCGAGAACGCCAGCACGAAGACCTGGTACGACGGGAAGCTGAACAGGCCCAGGTCCACCGAACCGCCGAGCCCGCTCGGCTGCGGGTACGGCTGCGGCTGGACGCCGTACTTCATCCGCAGCAGGTCCTGGAAGATCAGCGTCAGCCCGAACGTGAGCAGGAAGTTGTAGAGCGGGTCCAGCGCGGCCAGGGGCCGGACGAGCGTCCGCTCGACCAGCATCCCGGTCGCGCCGAGCAGCAGCGGCATCACCACCAGCGCGACCCAGAAGCCGGTCCCGAACTCGCTGAGCAGCACGAACGCGCCGAACGCACCGAGCATGTAGAACGCGCCGTGGGCGAAGTTGACCACCCCGAGCATCCCGAAGATGACCGCCAGCCCGAGTGCCAGCAGCGCGTAGAAGCTGCCGTTGACCAATCCGTTGAACGCGTGCTGCAGGAAGTCGCTCATCCCTGGCCCATCGTGCAGGTGCTGTCCGACAGCGGCTTGAACGCCTTGTCGGCGGGGATCGTGGCGATGATCTTCTCGTAGTCGTAGTCCTCTGTGACCTGGCTCTGCGGCTTCACCTCGGCGACATACGCGTCGTGGATGACGCGGTGGTCCTCGGCGCGGATCTTGCCGTGCCGCAGGAAGAAGTCGTCGACGTGCTTGCCCTCGAGGTTCTTCACCACGTCGTCGGAGGCGTCCGTGCCGGCCGCCTGGACCGCTTCGAGGTAAGTCATCGCCGCCGAGTAGTTGCCCGCGTGCGCGAACGACGGCCGCGACCCGGTCTTGTCCTTGAACCGGTCGGCCCACTGCTTGTTCTGCTCGTCGAAGTTCCAGTACCAGGCGTCGGTGAACTTGGTCCCGGCCAGTGCGTCCGGGCCGAGCGAGTGGATGTCGGTGATGAACATCAGCCCGACCGACAGGTCGATGCCCTTGTCCTTCAGCTTGAACTGGTTGTACTGCTTCACCAGGTTCACCAGCTCCCCGCCGGCGTGCATGGTGCCGAGCACGTCCGGCTTCGCGGCCGGCGCCTGCAGCAGCTGGGAGGAGAAGTCGCCGCTGGTGTTCGGGAACTCCGACGCCTTCTTGCCGACCACCGTGCCGCCGGACGCCTCGATCGCCTTGGTGAAGCTCTTCTCCATGTCCTGCCCGAACGCGTAGTCCGGGTAGACGATGTACCACTTCTTCTTGCCCGCGGCAGTCACCGTCGTACCGGTGCCGTTCGCCAGCATGTAGGTGTCGTAGGCGTAGTGGAAGGTGTACTTGTTGCACTTGTCACCGGTCAGCGCGGTGGTGGCCGCGGTGATGTCGATGAACAGCTTCTTCTTCGCCAGCGCCTGGCCGGCGACCGCCAGCGCGGCCGACGAGGTCGGTACGTCGAGGATGACGTCGGCCTTCTGCCGGTCGTACATCTCCTGCGCCTTGGTGTTGGCGATCTCGGGCTTGTTCTGGTGGTCCGCGACGACCACCTCGATGTTCTTGGTGACCGCGTCGTCGCCGTGCTTGGCCTTGAAGTCCTCGACGGCCATCTTGACCGCCTCGACCGCCTTCGGCCCGGACAGGTCGGCGTAGATGCCGGACTGGTCGTTGAGCACGCCGAGCACGATCTTGCCGTCGCTGATCCTCCCGCCGCCACCGGACGGGCCGCCCGCGCCGCCGCAGGCCACCAGCAGCGAGCCGGCCGCGAGGGCCGAGATCGCGGGTACGAGATTGCGTCGCATCAGTTCTCCTCCGATGGGGTGTTCAGATGCCGAGGTAGTCCAGGAGCTCGTGCTCGCGCTCGGCCACCTCGGCGTTGTCGAGCGTCTGCACCACCCGTCCGCGGTCGAGCAGGTAGTGGCGGTCGGCGACGGTGGAGGCGAACCGGACGTTCTGCTCGACCAGCAGCACCGTCACGCCGGACGCCTTGACGTCGCGCAGGATGTCGCCGATCCGGTGCACCAGGACGGGGGACAGGCCCTCCGTCGGCTCGTCGCACAGCAGCAGCCGGGCGCCCATCCGCAGCACCCGGGCGATGGCGAGCATCTGCTGCTCGCCGCCGGACAGCTTCGTGCCGGGGAACCTGCGGCGTTCCCGCAACACCGGGAACGACTCGTACACCCGGTCCAGCGACCAGGCGTCCGCGCTCGTTGCCGGCGGCAACTTGAGGTGCTCCTCGACCGACAGGCCGGCGAAGACGCCGCGGTCGTCGGGCACGAACCCCAGGCCGCGGCGGGCCCGCCGGTGCGCCGGCAGCGCGGTGATGTCGGCGCCGGACAGCGTGACGGTGCCGGCCGTCGGCCGGTGCAGGCCCATCAGGCAGCGCAGCAGCGTGGTCTTCCCGGCACCGTTGCGGCCGACCAGGGTGACCACCTCGCCGGCCGCCACGTCGAGCGAGACCTCGCGCAGCACCCGCGCCTCGCCGTACGACGCGCTGACGCCCCGGACGCTAAGCAGCGGACTCACCCCCGAGGTAGGCCTCGATCACGCGGGAGTCGCCGCGCACCTCGTCGTACGGTCCCTCGACCAGGATCCGGCCGAACTGCAGCACGGTGACCCGGTCGGCCAGGCCGGCGACGACGCTCATGTTGTGCTCGACGAGTACCACGGTGCGGCCGGCGCGCACCCGGCGGATCAGCTCGACGGTCTGCTCGACGTCCTCCAGGCCCATCCCGGCCGTCGGCTCGTCGAGCAGCAGCACGAGGGGATCGCGGGCCAGCGCGAGGGCGAGCTCGAGCGCGCGCTTCTGCCCGTACGCGAGCGCCGAGGCCGGCACCTCCGCCAGCCTGGCCAGCCCGACCTGGTCGAGCAGCTCGGCGGCGCGGCCGTCGAACCGGCCGAGCACCCGGTCGGACACCCAGAAGCGGTGTCCGAGGTTCGTGGTGGACTGCAGCGCCAGCTCGACGTGCTGCCGCAGGGTCAGCTGCTCGAACAGGCTGGTGATCTGGAACGACCTCGCCACACCGAGCTGCGCGATGCGTTCCGGCTTCGCGCCGGTGACGTCGCGGCCGGCCAGCGTGATCCGGCCCGCGCTCGGCCGCAGGAACCCGGTGAGCAGGTTGAACAGCGTCGTCTTGCCCGCGCCGTTCGGCCCGACCAGGGCATGGACGTCGCCATTGGTCACCGTGAGGTCGACGGAGTCGACGGCGGTGAAGCCGCGGAACTGCTTGGTCAGGCCGGCGGTCTGGATCACCGGCTGGCGTTCGGTCATGCGTTGCAACGTAGGAGCGGCGGACCACCGCCTGCTATGGCGGGCACCGACACAGTCGTCCGGGCCGCTGTGTGCGCCGTGCACAGGCGACGGCACCGCACATCCGAGCTCCGGGAGCTGTGTGCCGCCGGCACATGGCGCGACCGGAGCGGGACGGACAGCATCGGCCGCAAGCTCCGGACGACCGCCGCGAGGTTCGCATGATCACCAAGCTGATGACACTGCTCGTCTCGACCGGACTGCTGCTGGCGGGTACGCCTGCGCCGGTGCTCGCCGCCGAGGGCCACTGCGCGGGCCAGGAACGGATCCGGGTTCCCGGTGCGGAGCGGCAGGAGCTGTCCTGCCTCGACGACCTCACCACGGCCGGGACCGTGGCCAGCGGGCACACCGTGCCGGCCGACTGGGCCGGGCTCAGCTCGGTCCGGACGGTGAACCCGGCCGGTGTCGCGGGGATCCAGGTCGACGGCTACTTCAGTGACACGTCGACGACCAACGCGAACCACGGCTGGAACCACGACGCGCAGTTCGTGCTGCGGCTGCCGGACCGGTGGAACGGCAAGCTGATCGTCACCGGCGCACCCGGCGTGCGGCGCCAGTACGCGCTGGACGCGACGATCTCCGACTGGGTGCTGGGCCAGGGCTATGCCTTCGCGGCGACCGACAAGGGCAACACGGGAGTGACGTTCTACCGCGACGGTGCCGCGCCGGGCGACGCCGTCGCCGAGTGGAACCGCCGAGTCACCGAGCTCACGATCGCCGCCAAGACAGCCGTCCTGCAGCGGTACGGGCGGGTTCCCGGCCGGACGTACATGACCGGCCTGTCCAACGGCGGCTACCTGACCCGCTGGCAGCTGGAGAACCGGCCCGGCCTGTACGACGGGGGAGTCGACTGGGAGGGCACGCTGTTCCGCGCGGACGGCCCGAACCTGTTCACCTACCTGCCGACGGCGCTGCGGTCCTACCCGGTCTACCGCGGCGGCAGCGCGGCGGCGCACGAGGAGATGCTGCGCGCGGGCTTCGCCCCGGGCTCGGAGTTCCTGTGGGGTTTCCACTACCAGGTCTACTGGGACCTCACCCAGCGGATCTACCGCGAGGAGTTCGATCCGTCGTACGACGGGGACACCGAGGCCGGCACGCCGTTCTGCGCCGGCGGGACTCCCGCGTGCGATGCCGATTACGACTACTTCAGCCGCCCGGCGGCCGTCCACCAGGCGGTGCGGAAGGTCGAGCTGACCGGCCGGATCGGCAAGCCGCTGCTCACCCTGCACGGCACCCTCGACTCACTGTTGCCGCCGGCAACCGACTCCGACGTCTACACCCAGCTGGTCCGCGGACAGGGCCGCGGCGGGCTGCACCGGTACTACGTGATCGAGGACGGCAACCACGTCGACGGGCTGTACGACGTGTTCCCGGCGCAGCTGCGCCCGGTCCTGCCGTGCTACCGCGACGCGCTGACGGTGCTCGACCGCTGGGTGTCGGACGGGGAGCGGCCGCCGGCCAGCGGGACCGTGCCGCGGCCGGCCGCCGGTGTGAACCAGACGGCCGCCCAGAACAGGGCGACCACCGGGACCGCTCCGAGGATCAGCCAGTCGCCGCCGGACGCGTTGCCGGCGAGCAGGTCGATGGGCCGGAAGTAGTGGAACGGCGAGGCGAACCGCAGACCGCCGATGCCGTCGATGAGCAGCGCGATGAAGTTCATGAAGAACCACGCGACCACGATGCCGACGGTGATGCCGATCGCCCGTCCGCGCAGGCTCGACCGGGCCGAGACGAGCATGCCGACCATGGCGATGCCCACGAACAGCAGCCACGAGCCGGTGAAGGCGCGCAGGACGGGGCCGATCGACAGGTCCCGTACCCCGCCGATCGTCTGCCTGGCGATCAGCACGCCGGCCAGCCCGCCCGCCTCGGCAGCGGTCACGGCCAGGATCGAGGCGAGCGCCTTGGCGAGCAGGAACCGCACGCGGCCGACCGGCCGGACGAGCACCAGGTCGATGGTGCCCCGCTCGACCTCCGTGGCCACCGAGCCGGCGGCGACCAGCAGCGCCGAGGACGTCAGCAGGGACAGGATGACGGGATGGGTCATGGCGGCGCTCAGCCACCCGTCGGCGTGGAAGAAGTCGGCCGAGCCGCCGAGGAACGCCGTCATGGCCTTGGGTGGTGATTGGAAGAAGGGCAGGTCCGGTGCCTCCTCGAGGAACGACGACGAGGCGAGGAGCACCAGGTAGAAGAACGCACCGACGCCGAGGGCGAGGACGCCGAGGGTGCGGCGCACCTGCCGCAGCGTCTGGCGCAGCACGGTGAAGCTCATCGCGCCCGCCCCGTGCCCGGATCGCCGTAGATCTCGAAGAACGTCTCGGCGAGATGCTCCGGCTCGGAGAGGAACTCCTGCACCGCGAACGTACCGAGCCGTCGCATCAGCGGCTCCATGTCGCCCCGGAACTCGAAGCGGTGGACCAGGCCGTCGCTCTCCAGATCCGAGACGCCCTCGATGTCGAGTGCGGCCGCGTCGGCGGGCGGCTGCTTGAGCACGAGCGTGCAGTGCCGCACGCGCTCACCGGTGAGGTCCGCGGTCGCCCCGGTCCGCACGATCCGGCCGGCCTTGAGCACCGCGACCCGCTCGGTCGTCTCCTCCACCTCGGACAGGATGTGGGAGGACAGGAAGATGGTCCCGCCCGCCTGACGGTGCTCGGCGAGCAGCCCGACGAACCGGTCCTTCATGACCGGGTCGAGGCCCTCGGTCGGCTCGTCGAGCACCAGCGCGCGGGGCTCGTGCTGGAACGCCTGGATGATGCCGATCTTCTGCTTCATGCCCCGGGAGTACAGCCGGACCTGGCGCCGCAGCTCGGCCTGGGACAGCTCCAGCCGGTCGCACAGCTCCTGCCGTCGTACGGGCGGGCGCCGCTGCAACGCGCCGAGGTAGTCGAGGCACTCGGCGCCGGTCATCTGCGGCCAGATCCCGAACTCACCCGGCAGGTGCCCGACCTCGGCCAGCACCGCGTCGAGGTCGGTGGCCACATCGTGTCCGAGGATGCGGATCACGCCGGCCGTCGGCCGGATGAGGCCGAGCATGCACCTGATGGTGGTCGTCTTGCCGGCTCCGTTCGGGCCGACGTAGCCGAACGCCTCGCCTTCCGCGACCGACAGCGACACGTCGTCCACCGCCAGCTTGCGGCGGTACCACTTGACGAGCCCGTCGACCTCGATCGCCACGCCCATCGGCCGACCTCCGCTCGGTCCCGAAGCGCCCCCGGGTTTCCGTGCGGCCCGGACTGCCGGCCAAGCGACTCCTGGGGTGATTGCAGCGTAGTTGGCCCAGCGCGGTGGTGGCGGCCGACTTGGCGCTCCGACATGTTGCGGCCGGCACAGGCTGGACGCTGAGCGCGGGCAGACAAGGACCTGCGAGGCGATTTTCCTTCGCCGGCATTGTCCGGATCAGGTGGTTGGGGGTCGCCGGCGAGTCTTGCAACTCGCCAGCCTCTCAGCCTTTCGGCTCCCTCGCCCGTCTCGCAGGCCACCTTCAGGTTACGCCTGCGGCATCGGAATCACTAGGCCGACGGCACCGGCACACACGTGGCGTACAGCATCAGCTGACCTGGGTGGCGCGCAGCTGATCCGGCGGCACGTCGGAAAGGAGTCCGTCAGCCGGGGCGACCCAACCGGCGGTCAAGAGCCTCGGGGTTGACCAGGCAGCGGGGTCGCCGGCCCGAGAGTCCGGCGAACAGGTTCTCCACGGCGAGCAACCCCATCGCCGTGCGGGTCTCGATGGTGGCGCTGCCCAGGTGGGGGAGCAGGGTGATGTTGTCCAGCCCGGTCAGTGCCTCGGGCACATCCGGTTCGTGCTCGTAGACGTCGAGCCCGGCAGCGAAGATCTCGCCGGTGCGCAGTGCCTCGGCGAGCGCCACCTCGTCCACGATCGGTCCGCGCGCGGTATTGACCAGTACCGCGGTCGGTTTCATCGTGCCGAACGCCTCCGTGCCGAACAGGTGCCGGGTCTGCGGCGTCAGCGGGGCGTGGATCGAGACGACGTCCGACTCGCTCAGCAGCTCGTCCAGCTCGCGCCACTCGACGCGCAGCTCTGCCTCGGCGTCGCCCGGCAGCCGCTCCGCGTCGGTGTAGACGACTCGCATCCCGAAGCCGAGACCGCGCCGCGCGACGGCGCGACCGATCCGTCCGCAGCCGACGATCCCGAGGGTCTTGCCGCACAGGTCGTGGCCGAGCATCATCTGCGGTCCCCAGACCCACGGCCTGCGGGTGCGGAGGAACCGGTCGCCCTCGGCCACGCGGCGGACGGTGGCCAGGATGAGCGACCAGGCCAGGTCGGCGGTCGCCTCGGTGAGCACGTCGGGCGTGTTGGTGACCAGGACCCCGCGCCGGGTGCACGCCGCGACGTCGACGTTGTCGAAACCGACGGCGTGGTTCGCGACGATCCTGAGCCGGTCGCCTGCCGCGTCGAGCACCTCGTCGTCGATCCGCTCGGTGAGGAGGGTCAGCAGACCGTCCTTGTTCTCGGCGCGGCGTAACAGCTCGGCGCGTGGGATCGCCTCCGGCGGCCCGGTGTAGAGGTCGAGCTCGCAGCGGCCGTCGAGGGCGCGCATCGCCTCCGGGACGAGCTCGCGCGTCAGCAGCACAGCAGGCTCAGCCATGGGCCGGCTCGCTCACCAGCGTCTCGAACGCCGTCAGTGCGGTGCGGATGTTCTCGACGGAGTTGGCATACGAGAACCTGAGGTACCCCTCGCCGTACACGCCGAACGCGGTGCCCGGCAGGCAGGCCACCCCGGCGTTCTCGAGCATCCGGCCGGACAGCGCCGCGGCGGACATGCCGAGCTCGCGCACGTTGGGGAAGGCGTAGAACGCGCCGCCCGGCTCGACACAGGACACCCCGGGAATCGCGCCGAGGCCGGACACGATGACGTCCCGCCGCTCGCGGAACGCCGCGGCCATCCGCTCCACGTCGTCCCACGGTCCCTCCAGCGCCGCGATGGCGGCGTGCTGGCTGAACGCCGAGGTGCAGGACACGGAGTTGATCACCAGCCGGGTGACCGGCTCGACCAGGGCGGGAGGCAGCACGCCGAAGCCCAGTCGCCATCCGGTCATCGCGAACGTCTTCGACCAGCCGTCGAGCAGCACCGTCCGCTCGGCCATGCCGTCGACGTCGAGGACGCTGTGGTGCGTGCCGTCGTAGGTCAGGGCCCAGTACACCTCGTCGCTGAGCACCACGAGGTCGTGCTCCATCGCGGTGCGCGCGACGGCCTCGAGCTGTGCGGCGCTCGACACGCTGCCGCACGGGTTGTGTGGCGAGTTGAGGATCAGCAGCTTCGTGCGGTCGGTGACGAGCGACGCCAGCTCGTCGGGGTCGACGGCGAAGCCGTTCTCCTCGCGCAGCGGCACCGGCACCGGCTTCGCGCCGGCGAACGCGGTGATCGAGGCGTACATCGGGAAACCCGGGTCCGGGTAGAGGACCTCGTCACCCTCCTCGCACAGCGCCAGGATCGTGAAGAACATGATCGGCTTGGCGCCCGGCGTGATCACCACCCGGTCAGGTGTGGTGCGCATCCGCCCGGTGCGTTCCAGGAAGTCCGCCACCGCGGTGCGCAGCTCCGGGATGCCCGGAGCGGG
>WNGB01016871.1_pt1 | contig 10115 bp, 9 predicted proteins | sample 5400681 | NCBI WGS metagenome assembly WNGB01 (sample SAMN13153367, study PRJNA577476) | soil metagenome | isolation source: 115 cm soil or saprolite under grassland replicate 2 | place: USA:California | collected 2016-06-15
TACTGCCTGGGTGGTGGGCTGCAGTTGGCGCTGGCGTGCGACATCCGCATCCTCAGGGAGGACGCGGTGCTCGGGCTGCCCGCCGCGCTGGAGGGCCTGCCGCCGGGGATGGCGCCGTGGCGGCTGCCCCGATTCATCGGGCTGGGCCGGGCGATGCGGCTGGCCATCAGTGGGGACCGCGTCGACGCGGGCGAGGCGCTCGCACTGGGTCTGGCAGACCACGTGGTGCCGAGCGACCGGTTCGCCGAGCGGGCCGCCGCCGTGGTGGAGCGGTACCGCGCCGTCCCGCGGGCGGCCGCCAGGGCGACCAAGGAGCTGGCCCGGAGCTCCTTCGACGTGAGCTTCGACGCCGCCTATGCCCGCTCCCGCGAGCTGGTCGAGCGATGCCTGGCTGATCCCGACGCCGCCGGCACCCGCGCGTCCTGGGCGCGTCGGCGCGGCTGAGGTCATCGCCGGTTGATCACGACGACCTTCCAGGTCCGGAGTCCTCGGGGCGGGGCACGATCTTCTTGATGACCTTGGCCGGCACGCCCCCCACGATGGTCTGGTCGGGCACGTCCTTGGTCACGACCGAGTTGGCGGCCACCACACAGCGATTCCCGATGTTGACCCCTGCCATCACGGCAACCTTGTACCCGATGAGGGTGTTGGACCCGATGTGGACCGGGTCGGGGATCCGCCCGCTGTGAGGGAACGGGACCGAGAAGTCGTCGTAGGCGTGGCGGTGGGTCTCGATGACCACGCCGGCTGCGACCATCGCGTGATCGCCGATGGTGAGCGCCGCACGGTCGTCCAGCATCACGTCCCGGTTCAGGAACACGCCGTCGCCGAGCTCGATATTGCGGCCGGAGTTGAACAGGACGTTGTGGTGGATGACCACGTCCTCCCCGCACTTCTTGAAGACACGCCTGGCCAGGACGCGGCGGAGCTTGATGGCGAAGTCCTGCAGCATGGCGGCGGGTGTCCGGTCGAACATCCGCCAGAACATGACGTAGTACAGATCGGACTCCAGCGCCATCTCGCGGTCCCGCCCCTGGAATGGGTCGACGGGAAGCTCGAACCGACCCGTGTTCAGGAAGTCGTCGACCAGCTTCGAGACATTGCCGAAGAACTGGGACCCACGCTCCGGCAGGCGATCGGTCATGACCAGCTCTTCGAACTCCGCGAGGAGCTCCGACTCAGCGTTGCGGCTCATACGCCTCCCCACCCTGTCCGGCCTGAGACCGAGGCGCTCACCGATGGTCGAGCCATCGCACGGGCCCGCCGGACCTCCTGAGTCTTTCTCGCGATCGTCGAGACGTACTGGGTGATCACCCACGTCCGACCCGCCAGGCGGCCAAAGGGGCCGCCCATCTTGGACCAGCCAGGGGGATACGCTTTCCGCACAGGGACCTCCACGACCCTCAGGCCGTGGAGGGCCGCCTCGAAGAGCGCTTCCAGCTCGCTCTGGTAGTGGTCCCCCTCCAGTCGGATGGCTTGGAGCGCTTCGGGGGAGAAGCACCGGTAGCCGCAGCACGGATCGGTGTAGGTGCGCCCGAGGGTCGCCCGCAACACCGCGATGAGCACCTTCCGCACCAGATATCGGTTGAGCGGTGTGGGACCCCTGGATGCGTCTGATAGAAACCGGCTGCCGGTGGCCAGTGCGCACCCTCCGACCATCACCGGCCAGACCAGTCGCTCCAGGTCGGCCGGGTCGTGCTGGCCGTCAGCGTCCATCGTGACCAGACAGGACGGATCCAGGTCCATGGCCCGGGCGAAGCCAGCCCGGAGGGCGGCGCCCTTGCCCCGGTGGTTCGGGAGGCGGACCAGGACGGCTCCGTGGTCGAGCGCGATTGCCCCCGTCCCGTCGGTCGAGCCGTCGCTGACCACGATGACCCGAACGGGGACGCCGAAGAGGCAGGCCGGGATACACGGGAGAAGGGCCTGGAGCCGGTCGGCCTCATTGAAGGCGGGGACGACCACCGCGATCACGCTCGCTCCTCCCTCACAGTGCGGCGCGGGCGCCGCTTTGCGCAATCCTAGCTCTTCCCGGTCCAACGCCTGGGATCGACGGAGGTGAGTGCCCGATACTGGGGGCATGGACCTGCCGGTCATGCCGCCGGTCGCGCCGATGCTGGCCAAGCCGGTCGCCCAGCTTCCCACTGGGCCCTACAGCTTCGAGCCCAAGTGGGACGGGTTCCGCACGATCGTGTTCCGCGACGGCGACGAGGTCGAGCTCGGCAGCCGCAACGAACGGCCGCTGACCCGCTACTTCCCCGAGCTCGTCGCCGCGGTCGCCGCGCACCTGCCCAGCCGCTGCGTCATCGACGGCGAGATCGTGGTCCCCGACCCTGCCGGCCGGCGGCTGGACTGGGACGCGCTGCTGCTGCGCATCCACCCCGCCGCCAGCCGGGTCGCCCTGCTGGCCGAGCAGACCCCTGCCCGCCTGGTCGCCTTCGACCTGCTCGCCCTTGGGGAGGTCGACTGGACCGGCCAGCCGCTTGTCCGGCGCCGCGCGGCGCTGGAGCGTGCCCTCGCGCACGCGGGGCGGCCGGTCCACCTGACCCCCGCCACCACTGACCGCGACCAGGCCGCCGGGTGGCTGGGGCGGTTCGAGGGCGCTGGCCTGGACGGCGTGGTCGCCAAGGCCTTGGCCGGGGTCTACGAGCCGGACCGGCGGCTGTGGTTCAAGGTCAAGCAGCAGCGCACCGCCGACTGCGTGGTCGGCGGCTATCGGCTGCACAAGAGCGGCCCGGACGCGATCGGCTCGCTGCTGCTCGGCCTGTTCACCGACGGTGGGGAGCTGGCCAGCGTCGGGGTCATCGGTGCGTTCCCGCTGGCCCGGCGCCGGGAGCTGTTTGCTGAGCTGCAGCCGCTGGTGACCACCTTCGAGGGGCACCCGTGGGACTGGGCCCGGTATCAGCAGGAGGCCGCCGAGCGCGCCTGGCGGGGGTCGGCGACCAGCCGCTGGAACCCTGGCAAGGCGCTGTCGTTTGTGCCGCTGCGGCCCGAGCGGGTCGTCGAGGTTCGCTACGATCACCTGGAGGGCCGCCGCTTCCGCCACACCGCCCAGTTCAATCGCTGGCGCCCTGACCGCGACCCGCGCTCGTGCACCTACGCCCAGCTCGAGGAGGCGGTCAGCTACGACCTCGCCGAGGTCCTCGCGGCGGCGGCGGGCCAGGGGACGTAGGGACCGGCGGTCGACGGCCGGGGCAGACACGTCGTACACGACGAGATGGTGTCCGGCGGCGGGCAGTCGCCGCGCCATGGGCGTCCCGATGTTGCCGACAGGCGTGATTGACGCACAATCACGATCGACAGTCGCGACCGGCCAGTCGGCCAAGCGGGAGGACGGATGAGCGGGTTTGCTCTACGTGCGCGCACCGAAGTCGGGACGCTGGCCGACGGGGAGGCGGTGTGACCGCGGCGACCGCCGACGGGCTGGCCCTGGTGCGCCGGATCGCCGCCGCGGACCACTTCCTCGCGGTGCTTGTCACCGTCGACGCCGCCGGCGTTCCGCAGGTCTCGGTGGTCAATGCCGGGGTGTTGCCGCACCCACTCAGCGCCAGGCCATGTGTTGGGTTGGTGGCCATGGGTGGGACGGCCAAGCTGCGCAACCTGCGCCGCCGCTCACACGCCACGGTTGTGTTCCGGGCCGGCTGGGAGTGGGTCGCGGTCGCCGGGCCGTGCGACCTCGCCGGGCCCGACGACCCCCTGCCCGGGCTGCCCGACGCGGGGCTGCCCGCCCTGCTGCGCGATATCTTCCATGCCGCCGGCGGCAGCCACCCCGATCTGGACGAGTACGACCGGGTGATGGCGGCGGAGCGGCGCACCGCCGTCCTGGTCGAGCCCGCTCGCATCACCACCAACCCGCCCAGCGTTTGAGCGGTAGCGGATGGACGCCGACGATGATGCTGGGGTGAGTCTCAACAGCGAGCCGGCCGTTCCCGAGGCAGCCGACCCGAAGCGGTGGCGGGCGCTGGCGGTCACCCAGGTCGCCGGGTTCATGACCCTGCTCGACGTCAGCATCGTCAACGTCGCGCTGCCGTCCATCAAGCGCGATCTGGGCGCGTCGGCGGGGACCGTGCAGTGGGTCGTGTCCGGGTATGCGCTGGCCTTCGGGTTGGCGCTGGTGCCGGCCGGTCGGCTGGGGGATACGCTGGGCAGGCGGCGGATGTTCCTGATCGCCCTGTCGGCGTTCGTGGTGACCAGCGCGTTGAGCGGTGCGGCGCCGACGGCCGAGTTGCTGGTCGGTGCCCGGCTGCTGCAGGGTGTGGCGGGCGGCATGCTCGCCCCGCAGAGCTCCGGGTTGATCCAGGAGCTGTTCCGTGGGGCCGAGCGTGGCAGGGCGTTCGGCATCCTCGGTGCCACGATCGGGCTGTCCACCGCGGCCGGTCCAGTGGTCGGCGGCCTGATCCTGGCTGCTTTCCAGGGTCCGGACGGCTGGCGCTGGGTGTTCTACGTCAACGTGCCGATCGGCCTGGTCGCGCTGGTGTTGGCCGCCCGGCTGGTGCCGTCCACGTCGGGCGGACGCTCGCGCAGTGCGCATCTGGACCTGGTCGGGTCGCTGCTGTTGGGCGGTGGCGTGCTCAGCCTGCTGCTGCCGCTGGTGCAGGCCGAGGCCGGCGGTCTGGGCCGGTTGTGGTGGCTGTTCGGGGTCGCTCTGCTACTGCTGGCCGCGTTCGCCTGGTGGGAGGTCCGAACGGTGCGCCGCGGCCGGCAGCCGCTGCTGGACCCTCGGCTGGCGCGCACCTCCGGCTACGCCGCGGGGCTCGGGATCGGACTGGTGTATTTCATCGGGTTCACCGGCATCTGGCTGGTGTTCGCGCTGTTCTTCCAGGATGGGCTGGGCTACTCGCCGTTGCGCTCGGGGTTGGCCGTGACCCCGTTCGCGCTGGGGGTGGCGGTCTCGGCGGTGATCGCCGGCCGACTGGTCGCCCGGGTGGGGCGCTGGCTGACGGTGTCTGGGCTGGCCGCGGTCGTGGTCGGGCTGGCAACCGCCGCGCTGGTGCTGCGGCACGTCAGCGGGGACGCAGCGGCGTGGGCGACGGCGGTGCCGCTGCTGGTGGGCGGGCTCGGCGGCGGCATGGTCACCTCCCCCAACGTCACGCTGACGCTTGAGTCGGTGCCGGTGCGGATGGCGGGCGTGGCCGGCGGGGCGCTGCAGACCGGCCAGCGGATCGGCTCGGCGATCGGCACCGCGGCGCTGGCCGGCGTCTTCTACGCGGTGCTCGCCAGTAGCGGCCGGGACTACCCGGCGGCGGTGTCCGACGCGCTGCTGTGCGCGTCCGGCGTCATGCTGCTGGCGCTGCTGCTGGCCGTGGTGGAGCTGGTCCGGCGGCGGTCCCTCGACGAGCAGCGTGCCCCGACCTCGCGGCCAGAACACCACCTGCACCACATCTGACGGGTCGACATGCCGCACGAACCTCAGGGTGGTCGTGGAGCCGCAGCGGCCGCCACCAGGCGCTCAGTTGCTTCGTCGATCACGTGGTCGTGCTCCATTGCGAAGCGCGACTCCCTTTGGCGCCGAAGGAGCTCCTTCGCATCATCCGCGGAACACCAACGCCTCTCGCGTCCCGGTTCCGTGGGCTCCTGTGGTTGCCCCGTCCACACCAGGAACGGGATCACGACGACGGAGCCGGAGGAGCTACCGGGGAAGCGGTACGGTGGGAGCGGATTGGGATCGACCATTCCCTTCACGCCGGCCTCCTCCAAGGCTTCCCTGATCGCAGCCTCCAGGAGCGACTCGTTTGCTTCCACGTGACCCTTCGGGAACGTCCAGCGTTCGACGGGGGATGCCGGCTCCTTCGTCCGAACCAGGAGGAACTCAGTCCGCTCCCGCAGGAGGCGGGCACAGATGGCCGCAGCGCGGATCCCGGCGAGGGGACCTGGCGCCTCTGAGCGAGATGCCGTACTCGGCGCGCCCTCCAAGTGCTCCTCGTATCGCTCACGGAGGCGTTCCGCGGTATACCCGCTCATCACGATGCCACCCAGCACCGCCACAGCGAAGCCGACCACGAAGCCGGTATCGACCCTCGCGGTCCGAGCGAGAAACCAGACGCCGATCGGCAGGAGGAGCAGCAAGTCGAGCGTCAGGGCTCGGGCGATACGTTGCCGGCTCCGTTGATACTCCATGAACTTCGCCAGACCATCATCGCGCTGAAGCGCCGCTTGGCGGAGGCGCTGAAACCTCTGGGATGGGAGCGGCGGCTTGACCCTCTCGTACTTCTTCAATGACAGGATCGCCACAGCTGACTGAGCAATCCGGCTCCGCCACGGCGAACGGTTCTCGGGCCACGCCCACTTCATCATCAGCGTGAAGAGCGAGTTGGCGGCACCATCCACGATCACCCCCAGGCCGTAAGCGAGGGTGGCGTAGGCGAGGAGGACGATCGAGCTGTCGCCGATCCACCTTGGCGGGCTGCTCCAACCCGCGAGGGAGGCAACGAGCATGCCGAACCAGATCGAGGCGGTGACGCCAGCGACGAGGATCTCAAGGACGCCGATCGTGACCGGAAACGTGGTGATCCCTTCGGGTCGCGCTGCGAGCGGGCGATCGCCATGCGGCCTCTTCGCTTCTGTAGCGCGGTCCTTCATAACAACGAGGGCCCCCGAGCGCAAGCCCCGCATCCGCGACGCTCCGGATTTGGGTGCCCAGGCCGCGCAATTGAGAATTACCGGGGTTGGGGGCGAAGAGTCAAAAAGATGAAGGCGTAACGACGTCGCCGTGAAGGGGCTCGAAGCCCTGCCCGCCCGACTCGGGCCAGCCGAAACACAGCCGCCTCGGAGAGCCCGAGGCGGCCGTGGACTGACTCGCAGCAGGATCTCGCGCTGATCTACAACGCGAGAGGGGTTCCACCGCACGAGATCGCAGAGAAGCTCGGCCTGAGCACCTACACCGTGACGCAGATGATCCTGGAGGGCAGGAGGCAGGCGAAGCCGTGACAACCCGGCCGATCGGCTCGGTCGGCCGGGATGCCCGTGACTACGGCAGCGTGACGTACTGCCCGAGGAACGCCCGCGCCGACGGGGTGTCCATGCGATAGTCGACGTTGGTCGCGCGGCACATGAAGTCGCCGGTAATAGTGGTGCCGGCGACGATGTTGGTCTCGGCGGCCCCGGCGCCAAGGAAGTTCGGGCCGCCGGAGTCGCCGTAGCAGGTGCCGCCGTCACCCAGCGCGGGGTTCATGGAAATGCGCAGCCAGCTCGGGTTCAGCGCCTCCAGCCCACCCGATGCGACATAGCGGATGTCCGCGTAGTGGAAGGATGGGCCCTTGTCGATCGTCACCGACTGCGCCCCATACCCCACCGAGGTGAAGCGGGTCCCAACGCGGAGGCTGCTCAGCGACCCCGCCGCCGGCAGCCGCGCGGGCGTGATTCCCTTGACGGCTTTGTCGAGGACGACGACCGCGACGTCCTGCGGGTCGCTCTGCGCCTGGTTGTAGTTCGGGTCCGCGTGCCAGGTGCCCCAGTAGGTCTTCCCCGTCGCGGGGTCGTACGAGGAGTCGAACGTGACCGCGACGCGGCTGACGTCCTGGTCGCAGTGGGCCGCGGTGAGGAAGACCGTCGGCGAGATCAGCGTCCCTGAGCAGGTCTCCCAGGTGCCGTCGGGGTAGGCCTGTGGCGCAAGCAGCGCGCCGACCTCGGGATGGCCGTTCCCGTCCGGTGTGCCGTAGGTGATCGCACCCGCCGGCGCCGCAAACGCCAGTACCGCCACCACGGCGATGCCGATCAGCATGACTCTCCGCATGCGTGACTTCCCTTCCTCCTACGTGGCGGACCGGGTGGCGACCGCCTCTCCCTACCTACAGAGCGCAGCGTCGACGCGGCTGGTTACATGTGCACGAGGTCCGGCGCTGGGAACGCGCCGCGGGCGGCCCATAGGGTTCAAGAACTCGGCTGGGTGCGCTGGGTGGACGCATTCATGGCACCCGACGCGGTCGCGCGCCGACTGCCTCAGGGCCGACCGGACTTGCTGGCGAGCACCTCGTCGACCTTGGCGCGAAACGCAGCCAGGCCGGACCCTCCCTCAGCGCCCTTCTGGCCCATACGCCCGACGAGGCGGGCGAGCGTGGGGCCGTGCACGTCCCGGGGGTCGGACACCCCGCTGTAGTGCGGGCTGCGGCGCAGGAACTCGCGCGCGTCGGCGGCGCTGACCTCGGCCGCCTCGACCAACGCGTCGAATCGCTCGACCAGCCCTTCGTCCGGCTGCTTCCAACTGGCCATGCCGGGAACCGGCATCCGCCTGGCGCTCGTCGCGCTGTCGTCGGCCGGGGCGGGCCGCCGACCGCGGCTGGGTCGTTTCGAGCTCGCCACGGGCGCGGTCCGACCACGCCGCTGCCGGCTGGCGGCGGCATGCTGGTCCGCATGGCCTGGATGGCTGTCCGTGGGCTCGGCACCATGCGCCTCGGCTGGCCCGGCAGCCCCCGTCGCGGCGCCGGCGGAAGCCTCGCCCGCAGACGACTCGGCCGCCGGAGGCTCGGAGTCGCCTGGCCCTTCGCTTGCCGGCCCCAGCCGTCGGGTCACCTGCTCCTCGGCGTCGGCTGTGCTGTCCGACAGCTCCAAGATCGCCCGGAGCTGACGGTCGAGGAAGTAGTGCTCCTGCGCCCACAGGTGCAGTCCGAGACCCAGGCGCATGGCACAGCGCTTGAGCGCGTCGGAGGCGGCGTCCTTGAGCCGGGCGCCGTCGTGCGGCCAGTTGTGCACGTCGCCGACGTCGCCGACCTCCTCGATACGGACTCGAACGCCGTCAACCTCGCAGGTGAGCCGCCACACGCCACCGACGACGACGTTGTGGAGCGCCGGCGTGCCGGCTCTGGCCCGACGGCTCCTGCCGTTCGGGTCCGGCGTGGCCGCGGTGACGTTGCCCCGAATGATCTCCACAAGCTCGAAGTCGAAGGGGCCGACGATACTCAGCAGGCGCTGGGTGACGACGTGATGGGCGACATAGTCGATGCCGTCCTTGCGCTCGATAAAGCCCTCTGGGAAGCGGCGGGCCAACTGGCTGAGATCGTGCATGAGCTCGCCCGGCATCTGGCGCAGGTCGTTGCCGGCGGTCACGAGGCCCGCTCCCCGGGAGCTGGGACCGGTGCGCCAGCCGTGCGCCGGTCCCCCGTGTGGAGGTCCCGCACGCCGTGCGGATCGGGGAAGGCCCCTGGGTTGGTCATCGCGTGCTCGTCCACCGTTCGACGCTTCACCTCGCCCTGCTGTCGTTGAGCCTGGGTCTGTTCTTGTCTACGCAGAAAAGCGTACGCGGTACCTGTGACAATCAGCCCGTGGCTACCACGACGGGCGATCCCAGCCTGGCTGGCGGCGGCGTCCAGAAATCCGCGTCGTCGGCTGGCGTGTCGTAGAGGGTCGTGAAGATCTGGTGCGCCGACTCGCGGCCCTCGTGCTCGCTCCAGATCCACTCCGACCAGGTCGCGAATCCCTCATGCAGCCAGATGTCCGGCCAGCGGGCGAGTGTCACCGAGTCACCGAACCACATGTGCGACAGCTCATGCGCCAGGGTCGTCTCGTCAGGCGGCCGGTCGAACACGGGCTTGGTCTGCGTCTCCAGCGCGTAGCCAACCTCTCTCGCGTCGTGAGGTCGAATCGGCCCAGCGTCGCGGTCGCCAGGTAGGGCGCCATCGGGGACCGCTCGCGCCACAGGAACCTCGTCCTGCCGTGGCGTGAACGACGCGACTCGAGCACGCCGTTGGCCATCACGGTGAGACCGGCGGGGACGGTGACGTCGAAGTCATAGGTCGCCTTGTCCTGGGGGTTGTCGTTGACCGGGTACCACCCGGCGACCCCTGCGGCTCACCAACCACGAAGGCCCCGTCACCGGTCGGAACCCAACCCTCGATCGACTCGTCGGGATCGGTGACCACGGCCGGCACGCCGGCGTAGCCCACCACGACCGTGAACGTCCGCCCGGCCCGCAGGCCCTCGCGCGGGGTGATCACCAGCTCCTGCCCGGCACGGGAGAACGACGCCGCACGGCCCTCGACCAGCAGCCGCGAGATGCGGAAGCCACGCAGGTCAAGATCGAACCGCGACAGGTTCTGCGTGGCGGTCGCCCGGATCGTCGCCGTCCCGTCCAGGTGATGAGTCGCGGGATCGTAGTCGAGCCGGAGGGTGTAGTGCGTGACGTC
>WNGB01015425.1_pt1 | contig 10114 bp, 9 predicted proteins | sample 5400681 | NCBI WGS metagenome assembly WNGB01 (sample SAMN13153367, study PRJNA577476) | soil metagenome | isolation source: 115 cm soil or saprolite under grassland replicate 2 | place: USA:California | collected 2016-06-15
GACCGGCGAAACCCGGGATGCCACTCGAGCGCGCCCGCCCCGGCGAGAACGGCGTCCGCGCGGACGTGTGACTCGTCCTCCACGACGAGGCGGAGTGGGCCCGCCGGCTCGGGCGGCGGCGGCGACTGACCGAGCCGCGAAAGCACGAACGAGATGAGCGGCACCGGTTGCGCCTCGAGCAGGACCGGCGACGGCTCGGCGTACTGAGCCGCCGCGGCCTCCGCGAGCTCGCGGCCAGCCCCGGGCGTCACCGGCGCCGGCAACGGCGGAGCGAGCGCGACCGGCCCCGGCGCGGGCGCTGAAGACCCATCCGACGACGGCGCCAGCGCGGCGTCGCGCAACGCCGCGTCGCGAAGCGCCGCCGGGAGCGCTGCCGCCGGCGCCACCGGCTGGCCGGCGAGGGTCGCGCCCGACGGCGCCGGAGAGACCCCGCTCCGCGACTCGGGCGCCAGCGCGGACAGGCCGCTGCGTGACTCGGACCCCCGCGCCAGGCTCGCGGCGTGGCCGAAGTGAAACGACGGCGTCGCGGGGCGGCGGATGGTCGCCGCGTGCTCCAGCTCCTCGGCCAGCGCGTCCTGCTTCGCACGCCGGAACGCGGCCGCGGCCTCCACCACCTGCCCCTGCTTGGCGTAGACGTAACCGAGGTAACTCCAGGCGCGCTCGTCCGACGGCGCCAGCCGCACCGCCATCTCCAGCTCCGGCAGCGCCTCGTCCATCCGCCCGAGCTTGAGCGCGACCAGGCCGAGGTTGCGCCGGCCGTTGCCGTCCTGCGGTGCCGCGGTCACGACGTCGCGGTACGTCGTGCGCGCGTCCTCGAGCCGCCCCAGCTTGAACCGCACCAGCGCCAGCAGGTTGAGCGCCTTGAGATCCTTGGGCGTATGGGCGAGCACGCGCAGGAGCTCGCGCTCGGCGTCTTCGAACTGACCCGCCGCGACCAGCTTGCCCGCGGCGCCGAGTCGGCCGCCGCCCATCCCCGTCGTCTCCCGCGCGCCGGCGCTCATGGCGTGGGAGCCGCCAGCTGGTATTGCTCGTACCGGCGCAGCACCATCCCCACGTACGCGCGCGTGGTCTCGTAAGGCGGGATGCCGCCGTACTTCTCCACCGCGCCCGGGCCCGCGTGGTACGCGGCGATGACCTTCACCTTCTCGTCGGCGGAGCAGACCGTGAGCTGTTCCACCGGACGGCCAGCCACCGCGACGGAGGCGGGCGTCTTGCAAAACCGCCGCGCCAGCACCGCCAGATAGCGCGCGCCCCCCATGATGTTCTGCCGCGCGTCGAACGTGTCGGTGACGCCCATGAGCTTCGCGGTCGACGGCAAGAGCTGGGTCATCCCCTGCGCGCCGGCGCTCGACACCACGTGCGGGTCGTAGTCCGATTCGGTCTTGATGATCGCGCGTAGGAACGCCTCGGGGATGCCGTAGAACGACTGCCCATCGCGGATGTCCTGGTCGTAACGGCTGTAGCGCGCCGGCGAGCTGTCGCGCGGCGGCACGAGGTCGGTCGCGCCCCGCAGCGCGGCCGCCTTGCCCGGGCCGGTCTTGAACAGCACCTTCCAACGCCCGCTCGCGGGCTGCTTGTTGGTGAACTCGACGACGCCGTCGGCGCGCTCGCGCGACCAAAACGTGCCGGCGCCGGCGTCGCGCGCGGCGCCCAGCAGCACCAGCAGCAAGAGACCGGCCAGCGGCCAGCGGAGAAGAAGAAAACGCGTAAAACCCGCGATCACGACCCGGCGGATCGTAACACGGAAGCCCTGCTAGAGTCGGAGCCGTGCTGGAGACGGACTACCTGGTGATCGGGTCGGGCCTGGCTGGACTCTACTTCGCGCTGCGGGCCTCGGAGCATGGCCGGGTGCTGATAGTGACCAAGCGCGCGCCCGCCGACGCCAATACGTCGTACGCCCAGGGCGGGGTCGCAGGCGCGCTCGATCCGGAGGACAACGTCGCGTCGCACGTCGAGGACACGCTGCGCGTCGGCGACGGGCTTTGCCACCGCGAGGCGGTCGAGATCTGCGCGAGTGAGGGCCCCGAACACATCCTGCGGCTGGCCGACGAGCTGGGCGTCGGGTTCGACCGTGACGCCCAGGGCGCGCTCGCCCTCGGCCGCGAGGGCGGCCACACCGCCCGACGCATCGTCCACGTGAAGGACTCGACCGGGCGCGCGATTCAAGAAGCGCTGCTGGCACGCGTCGCCGAGCGCGGCGATCGAATCACGCTGTTGCCCGATCACATGGCGATCGACCTCTTGACGACCGCGAAGTACGGCGGCCCCAACACGGTGTTCGGCGCGTATCTCCTCGACCAGCGCACCGGTGAGGTGCGCGCGGCGACCGCGCGCGCGACGGTGCTTGCGACCGGCGGCTGCGGCAAGGTCTACCTCTACACGACCAACCCCGACGTCGCGACCGGCGACGGCGTCGCGATGGCCTACCGGGTCGGGGCACGCGTCGCCAACATGGAATTCTTCCAGTTCCACCCGACGGTGCTCTATCACCAGGCCGCCAAGTCGTTCCTGATCAGCGAGGCGCTGCGCGGGGAGGGCGGCATCCTCCGGCTGCGCGACGGGACCGCGTTCATGTCGCGGTACCACCCCGACAAGGATCTCGCCTCGCGCGACATCGTGTCGCGCGCGATCGACGCCGAGCTCAAGCGCACCGGCGACGACTACGTGGTGCTCGACATGACCCACCTGCCCGGCGACTTCGTGGTCGAGCACTTCCCCACCATCCACGAGCGCTGCATGGCGCTCGGCATCGACATGCGCCGCCAGCCGATCCCTGTCGTACCGGCCGCGCACTACAGCTGCGGCGGGGTCGCGGTCGACGTCCGCGGACGGTCATCGGTGCGCAACCTCTACGCGATCGGCGAGGTCGGGATGACCGGCCTCCACGGCGCGTGCCGGCTGGCCTCGAACTCGCTGCTCGAGGCGATGGTGTACGCGGCGCGCGCCGCCGACGACGTCCGCAGCGCCGAGGCGGCGCGCCCCGCCAACGTCGCCCCGTGGTACCCGGGCGAAGCCGGGTCGTCGGACGAAGCGGTCGTGGTCACCCACAACTGGGACGAGATCCGGCGTCTGATGTGGAACTACGTCGGCATCGTGCGGACGGACCGCCGGCTCGAGCGGGCCGCGCGCCGCATCGAGCTCATCCGGTCGGAGATCCGCGACTACTACTGGAATGTCACCATCAGCGCCGACCTGCTCGAGCTCCGCAACATCGCGTTATGCGCCGACCTCATCATCGAGTCGGCGCGCCGCCGCCCCGAGAGCCGCGGCTTGCACTACAACCTCGATCATCCCGACCGCGACGCGCGCTACGCCCACGACACGATCCTCGCCCGCGGCGACGGCGTCGTGGTTTAGGCCCAATGCCGTTCACTTAGACCGACGCCCCGCGCGCCGCCATCGCGCGGAAGGTTGGCTCGGCTCGTGGGGTTGGCTTCGATCCGCGCGAAACAGGGTGAGGTGCGCCCCGGAGATCGTCAGTGAGCGCGGGACCCCCGCTACGCGCGGCGCGAAGGTCGCGGTCTAGCCATCGCCACCTGCCGCTTGTTGGCGGCGCGCGGGGCGTCGGTCTAAGTGAACGGCGCTAGGTTTAGGCCACGCTGGTCGTGAAGATCCGGGTCAGGGCGGCGGCGGGGTCGTCGCAGACGCCGGCGTGGGCGGGGCCGGGCTGGACGACTGTGCTGCGTGGGGCGGAGAGCCAGTGGAAGCGTTCGGACGGGGTCAGGCGCGCGATCTCGCCGGCCGCGGGATCACCGTCGACGACGGCCTGGATGGCCGCGAGCTGGCGCTTCACCGCGGCTCGGTCTACGCCGGGGGCGAGCGCGCGCCAGCGGGTTTCGTCGTCGACGAATCGGCAACCGATCCACGCGGCCGCCGGACAGAACACGATCACGCCGGCGTTGACGCGCTCGTCGCGGTCGACGCGCGGGACGACCTGGACGATCACGTAATCAAACGCGCGCCGCTCGGACACGCTCCGCCTCCTCGACGATTGCGGGCAGCGCGGCGCGACGCGCCCGCAGCCAGGTCATGTAGGCGGCGCGCAGCTCGGCGCCGGCGCCGTCGAGCCAGGCGTCGGGAACCGCGTCCACCGCGCGCGCGAGCGTCGCGTCGTCGAACGCCGCCGCCAGCGCCGCGCCCGCCTCTGGCAGGCGATCGGCGAACCGCAGCAGAACGTGATCGGCGACGTGCGCGAACACCTTCGCCGCCGACGACGCCAGCGCGTCGTCGCGCCTCGAGCCCGCCCCGCCCTCCCAGCCGTGATGCCACGTGAGCGAAGCGCCGTGGTCGATCAACCAAAGCTCGCCCTGCCACCAGAGTAGATTCGGGTTACGAGCGGTGCGGTCGACGTTGGCTGCGAACATGTCGAGCGCGACGATACGCGAGGCGACGTCACCCGCCATGGGCACCTTCGCGGCCACGTCGTAGCCAACCGCGCCCGCGAGGTACGCCATCGCGAGGTTCGAACCCACGCTGCGCAGTAGGCCCTCCCGGATCTCCTGGTGCGGCTCGCTGCGGCCGATGGCGGCGTCGACGTCGATGACCGCCAGCGCCGGCACGCGCAGCCCCGCGGCGCGCGCCAGCTCGCCCACGATCATCTCCGCCGCCAGCACGCGCCCGCCTTGCGCGCTGCCCCGCAACTTCACCACCCACAGCGCCCCGTCGTCGGCCTCCACCACCGCGGGCACCGACCCGCCCTCGCGCAGGGCGACCACGTACCGGGTCGCGGTGAGGGTTCGGGAAGCGCCGCGCGTCATCCCTTGGACCAATGCATCACCCGGGCGCGTTTGGCAAGCCGGCGACGGCGGCCTCGGCATGCTGGACGAGCCAAGTTTGCGCCCGCGCGTGTCTCGCCGCATGCCGCCCCGGGGGGGAGCACCGTGAACCGCCCCAGCGCGGCACCGCGCGCGCGCCGTCGGCGGCGGGCGGTCACGGCGTGGGTCCGCCAAGGATCCTGTATGTCCCTGCCATCAGCTGTTGGCGGCCAGCCAAGCATCGAGGTCGGCGCGGTCTCGTTCGATGATCGGCGTCGTGGGAGCAGCGTTGAATTCCTCGCGGGCGCGGCGGACGAGGCCGATCGCCCGGGCGCGATCGCCGCCCGAGGCGAGCAGGGCGCGGCCGAGCGCGAAGTGCACGTCGCCGAGGAAGGCGGAGCGCTGCTCGAGCCTGTCGCGGATCTGCACGCTGCGTTCGAGGATCGGGACCGCCTCAGCGGCGCGGCCGGCGCCGAGGTAGCTCAGCCCGAGCGCCCACAACGGATAGCTGATCGGGAGCCCCTCACGGTCGCTCTCGCGTTCGAAGATCGCGATCGCGCGTTCGGCGTACTCAGGCACCTCGGCGAACCGACCGGCGCGCGACAAGAACTCGGCATGGTTGGTGAGGCCGACGGCCGTCCTCGGGTGCTCGGGGCCGTAGCCGGCGCTCTGGATGCGCACCGCGCGCTCGGACTCCGCAACCCCCTCCTCGATGCGCCCGAGGCGCACCAGGCAGTCGGCCAGGTTCGACAGCGTGTTGCCAATGTCGGCCGCGTCGGGGCCCAGCGCCCGTTCCTTGGCGGCGATCGCGAGCTTGGCGTCTTCGATCGCCTCGTCCACGCGGCCTTGCGCCGCGCGCACGAGCGCGCGGTTGTTCAGGTACCAGCCCCAGGTCACGTCGTGGCCGCCCATCCGGCGCAGCAGCATCTCGGTATGGCGGCACCAGGTCTCGGCGACGTCGAAGCGGGACTGGAACCATCCGCTCATCGCGATCATGAAGCTGGCGGCCTCGACGGCGACCTCGTCATGGCGCGCGAGCTCGGCGGTCCACACCGCTTCCTCCATCGAGGCCAATGCCGCCTCGGTCCTCACCGTCTCGACCTCGAGCGCGCCGCGCACGAACAGCGCCTCCGCGAGCGTCGGGCCATAACCGACCCGCCGCGCGTTCTCGACCAGCGGCTCCGCCGCCTCGAGCCCCTCGCGGTAGCGCCCGACGCGCAACAACGCGCGCACCTCGGTGACCCGCGCGCGCAGCTCGGCCACCGCGACCCGCGTCGCCTGATCGTCAGGAGGCCGCACCACCGCTCGCAAGAGCTCGACGTCCTGACAGCGCTCGAGCGTACCGAGGGCGGTAGCGGCGCTGACCGCGTTCTGCACCGCCTCCGCGGTGGCGGTCTGGAACAGCCGGCACAGCGCCTTGAGATCGTCGAGGCCTTCCAGTAGGCAGGCCATCCGCAGGTCCAAGACGTCTGTCGATTGTTCGCCGCGCACATGGGTGGCCTCGCATACGTCGACGTAGAGCTCGGACCAGCGGCGCGTATAACGATCGAGGATCTCGCTCGCGCCCGCGAACGCCGACTCGGCATACGCCTTGCCCGTCGCGAGAAAGGACTGCCGCATCGATTGTTTCTCGGCGGTGTCGACCGCCGGCTCCCAGATCCCCGCGAGCTTGGCGGCGGCGCCCCCCGCGAAGCCGCCGCGACCCGCGCCGGGACGGCGATCGAGCTCCGCGAGCAGCGCGGCCATTGACGGGTGGCGATCCTCGGACGCCGTGCACATCCCGCGCGTGAGCGCGCTTCGCACCCAGGCGGGCACCGGGCTGCCGGCCGGCGCCGGCGTCAGCTTGCCCATAGCGACGTTCTGGCAAAGCTCGCCGAAGGTCGCGCCCGCGAACGGCCGCTCGCCATAGAGGGCCTCCCACAGCGCCACGCAGAAGCTGAACTGGTCCGACCGCGCGTCGGCGGAGCGCCCCTCGAACTGCTCGGGCGACATGTACGCCGGCGTCCCCAACATCGCGCCGGTCTGGGTCAATTTCAGCTCCAGCATCGGCGAAGACGCGAGGCTCGTGGAAGGCGGCGGCGACGACCGGCCTGGCTTGACCACCGCCGTCGAATCGAGGTCCGCGGTCGCGGTGGACGCCGGTCCCCCCCACGGGGGCGAAACCGTGGCGTCCACCGTCACACGGGCGAGCCCGAAGTCCATGACGCGTACCTGGCCGTTGGCGGCCACCATGACGTTGTCGGGCTTGAAATCGCGATGGACCAGGTCGCGCTCGTGTGCTGCGGCGAGACCACGGCCGGCCGCCTCGAAGGTGTCGAGGATCTCTCGCCAGGACCGGCTCCGCTCCTGCAGCCAGTAGCGCAGGGTGTGACCCTCGAGAAACTCCATCGCGATGAACACGCGGTCCCCCGAGGTGCCAGCGTCGTACACGACCACCACGTTCGGGTGCGACACCTTCGCGGTCGCCTGCGCCTCCCGCATGAGGCGCTTGCGGTTCTCGGCGGCGTCGCCAGAGCGATCGGCACGCACCAACTTGATGGCAATCTTGCGGTCGAGCTCCGGGTCGTACGCCGCGTACACCTCGCCCATCGCGCCGCGCCCGACACAACCGAGGACGACGAACCTCCCGAGCGCGGCGCCCCTTCCGAGCGCCGGCCCGTCTACCGCCTCCGCATGCACGACCCCCGCCTCATCGGCAGATTCGTTCACGCGCCTGAACTGTTGGCGAGCGGAGGAAGGCTTTGCCGACCGGAGCGAGCGGGGGCGCGGGGGACCAAAGCGCGCGCAGCGCGCGACGTCCCCCGATCTAGTTGTTTCCGGCGACTTCCAGCAGGCGGCGCTCGATGGTCGAGGCGTCCTCGGGCACGAAACCCGCGTTGACGTAGCGGACGATGCCCGACCGATCGATCACGTACGAGGTCGGCATCTTCTCGGGCTGCAGGCGCTCGGCGATGAGACCGTCTGGGTCGTGCGCCACCGTGAGCGACCAGCGGCCGTGGCTGCGCAGGAACTTGTCGACGTTGGCGCGCTGCTGGTCGACCGAGACCGCCAAGATCTCGATGCCCTTGCTCTTGAGCCGGCGCGCCATCGCGTCCAGCATGGGGAGCTCCTGCTTACAGGGCGCGCACCACGAAGCCCACACGTCGAGCAGCAGCACCCGGCCCTTATACGACGCGACGTCGATCTTCTTGCCCGACAGCGCGTCCACTTCCATCTGGGGCAGCGGCGCGCCCACCCGGTTCGACTCGCCGCCGGATCCGGATCCAGAACCGGCCCCCGAGCCGCCCGACGTCGCGCACGACGCGAGCAGCGCCGCCGCGGCGAACCCGAATCGCACCGCGACCACCTTCATCACTGCCCGAGCGCGTCCTTGATCCACTCGCGCAGGCTGTCGGAGTCGCGGCCGTCGGTGTATTCGCGGCCGTCGATGTAAAGCGTGGGCGTGGCCTGCAGCCCCGCGGCGGCGCCGTCGGCGCGATCCTTTTGCACCCGCGCCTTCACCGGCTCCGACGCCATATCCTGACGGAACTTCGTGACGTCGAGGCCGACCTCCTTGGCCGCCTTCTCGATCTCGGCCGGCGTCAGCTCGTCCTGCTTGTCCCACAGCTTGTCCTGGAACTGCCAGAACTTCCCCTGCTTCTGCGCCGCGACCGCGGCCTCGGCGGCGAGCCGCGCGTTGGTGTGCTGGGGCAGCGGGTAATGCTTGAAGTAAAGCTTCACGTCCGAGCGGTACTCGTCGATGATCTGGCGCAAAACCGGCTGGAATCGCCGGCAGTGCGGGCACTCGTAGTCGGCGAACTCGATAAGCGTAATCTTCGCGGTCGCGCTGCCCTTCATGGGCGCATCGGCGACGTCGATCTTGCGCGGCGGCATCGGCCGGTAGCGCTTGACCAGCGCCTCCGACACCTCGGAGTCCGTGAGCCCTTGGTCGACCAGCCGCAGGACGTAGCGGAGCGCGGCGAGCGATTTGCGGCAGCCGTTCTTCGGATCCTTGGCCGACTGGATCAGGCTCTGCGCCTGCCCGCAGATCGACGACTCGCGGTTCACGATCCGGAAGAAGACCTTCTTACCGAAGTCGTCCAGCTTGGATACGTCGACCCCCTGCGGCGGCGTCGTGTCCTCGGCGCCGGCCTTCGCGGCCGCCGACGCTTCCGCCGGGTGCGCCTCAGCCGGCGTCTTCGCGCAGCCCGACACGGTGGCAAGAGCCAGCCAACTGGTCGCGTACAACGACAGGCGCCCGCGCATCCGTCGGATAGGTATAGGAACGCACGCGGCCCAAGTCAATTCAGTCGGGGCTCCGAGCCGACCAGATTGATTGACTCAAGTCAGCGCGACATCTTATATATCGTCGCGCTTTCGAGCGACTCCCTGATGACGTCAGACTATTTGTCCGCGGCGCTCATGATCCTGGTCGGGGTCGGGTTCGCGCTGGCCTTGACCGCGGCGGCCAAGTACCTCGGCCCGAGACGCCCGAGTGCGGCGAAAGACGTCCCCTACGAGTGCGGCTCCGACGTCATCGGCAGCCCGCGCGCCCGTTTCGAGGTCAAGTTCTACCAGGTCGCGATCGTGTTCCTGGTGTTCGACATCGAGACCGCGTTCCTCTACCCGTGGGCACTTCGCTTTCGCTCGCTATCGTGCGCGGGGCCGCTCGACGCCGGCGTGTGCACGGCGGGGGTCTCGTTCTTCGGTCTGGGCGAGATCCTGGTGTTCATGGCCGTGCTGATCGTCGCGCTCGCCTATGTGTGGCGGAAGCGCGCGGTGGGCTGGGAGTAGGCAACCGTGACCAGCGAATTCCACGTCTCCAAGCTCGACGCGGTCGTGAACTGGGCGCGTAAGTTCTCGCTGTTCCAGTACCCGTTCGTCACCGCGTGCTGCGGCATGGAGTTCATGTCGGTCGCCGCGCCCAAATACGACATCGCGCGCTTCGGCGCCGAGTTCCCGCGCTTTTCGCCCCGCCAGGCTGACCTGCTCATCATCGTCGGCACCATCACCGAGCGCCAGGGCCCCGCCCTGCGCCGCATCTACGATCAGATGTGCGAGCCCAAGTGGGTGGTCGCGTTCGGCGTGTGCGCGTCGACCGGCGGTTTCTACCAGAACTACTCGACCATGCCGGGCGCCGACCAGGTCGTGCCCGTCGACGTCTACATTCCCGGGTGCCCGCCGCGGCCCGAGCAGGTGCTCGACGGCCTCATGCTCCTCCAGGACCGCATCCAGCGCCGGCAGGGGCACAACCAGCTTCGCATCCTGGCCGACCACGCGAGATAAATCATGAGCCTCAAGGCCCTCGAGCGGCTCAGCGACCGCTTCGGCGACGCGGTCACCGCCACCCACAGCAAGCTCGGCGACGACGTCGCCTACGT
>WNGB01026761.1_pt1 | contig 10114 bp, 9 predicted proteins | sample 5400681 | NCBI WGS metagenome assembly WNGB01 (sample SAMN13153367, study PRJNA577476) | soil metagenome | isolation source: 115 cm soil or saprolite under grassland replicate 2 | place: USA:California | collected 2016-06-15
CATATAGAATCCTGGGGCAGGCGCTCACGGCCATTGGCGCCTTGGCAAGCCACTCCCGTGACCATCCCCATTCGGAGGGGCCTCCGAACGTCTCCGGCGCCCCATCAAAAATAGCCAAGCTATAAGCGCGTTAGCACACAGACGGAGACGTTGGCGGCGCGCACTATACTTTTTCATGTAACTCAAGACTGTGGTCAAATAATAAACCCACCTTTTTAGACACAAGCCTAGTTTTTAGACAGTAAGCCAATCAGGTAGGACGAAGGCGCCAACGTGGGAGCAGTATCAGCTTGCCAGTTGTATGAGGCTTTAAGCGGTCGAAGTGAAACGTGGGATCATCCCGACCCGGATGCGTTAAATAAGAACTGTTGTACGTTTCGGGCGCAATGAAACCACAGCATGGTTTCAGGCCAGCGCCTCTTCAGAGGTCTGCCGATGTGGACGTTTTCACAATGATCATCAGGACTTTACCTGGCTGCCGCGCCTAGATTTCAAGTAGGAGGAGAAGGACGGGTAGGTTTTCGCAACCGATTCTTTCCATTCAATTGTGTCTATCCCTTTCCCTGGAGGTAAAACATATGTGCGATTACTCTTTGCATGGCATCAAGAACCGGCTCGCCAATGAAGGCGAGCAGTTGTTCATTCACAAGTTTAACACCGGCTCGAAAGGGCTGGCTTCAGTAACAGATCTGAAGAACCTCGACAAACCGGCCCCGGCGGGCGCGGGCGTGTGGGCGAGATTCAAATGCCGGGTTGAAAATCAATGGAGATGGATAATCGACGATATGAAGAAGGCGCTGCCGGCGGTCTGCATTCCTCCGGGTGCCCGTTTGCATGTGGACGGGATTCCGTCGCGCATGCAGAGGCAGTTCGGGGTAGGACCGCGTGAGGAAGTGACGTTCGTCCAACTGACCGCCGAACCGTTCAGATATCGCGACGCCATCCGCTTCCACAACGGCCAGGAAGTCCTTCTGCAGAAGCTCTCCGACGGGCTGAGAATGGATGTGCTGAGCCTGGCGTTGGCCGAAGAGGCGCCGAAACCCGCCGCGAGGTCTTCGATACTCGAACAGGTAAGCGTCGGATAAGCGTCTCCCTGCACGTGTTTTGTCTCCTCCCCTGCGGTAAAAGAAAGATGGAATGCAGAATTTGCAATCAACGGATCAGCTTCGTTAAAGGCAGCCATCCGGGCCGAAAGAGAAAATCGACCTGGGCGGTCCACGAAAGCGAATTGTCAGACGCTCTGACACAGGCGAATGGCGAGATCGTGACGCCACATCCCGGCGCTCAACGCAAATTGCGGCAGGAGCTCGAGGGGAAACACCGTCGCGAACAGCAGGCTACGGCGGAGGCGCAGCGCACGGCCGCGCCCCCCGAGCCTGCTGAGCAAGCCGAGAGCGCCGAATGGCATTAGAAGGCGACGGCCTGAGGTTAGACTGGTCATAACAAAGCCGGAAGCGCGAGCCATCGAGCGCCTGCGACAAGAGTTCTTGCCGCAGGCGCTCGATGGCTTCGCTCAATCGGAGTAGCCGTTCATGTCGTCATCGACAACGCAATGACAGATTGGCGTACTGTCATTGTTTTTTCAGGATCATATTTGGGGACAGCATGCCCTCTGAAATCAGCGTTTCATTTGCCAATCGTATGAAATGTCAAAAAAAGTGACCGAACGCCTAAATGGAGATCGTTGTCTTTACCGTCCCCTTGTTGCTTATTGCGCTCGAAACTCCAAAAATCCTCGAGATCCTCTGGTGGCAGGCGCGCTCTGCGCATATCAACAACACACGCATAAACCATCCGCGCCAGAATCGTTTTCAACGCCTCGAGTCAGTCCGGCAAAGTAATATGCGATCGAAGAAATCAAAAAGAGCTGCGCCGCTCGTTAACCCAGACGCCAGGAAGGCTAGAAACGATGCGGCCAGTGGCGCGATGAAAACCGCCAAACCAACCAAGCGGGGCATGATGTCGCAGGCTGTGGCTGCGGAGGGTCAGGCGCAGTCGTCGCCCTTCGATATTACCGGGCGCCAGCGCGCAGAGGTGGCGAGGCGCGAGAGTGAAGGACTCAGCCAAGCCGTCCTGGGGTCAATATCGACACAGATTGCCGTCCTCGACAAAAAAGGGAAGATTATTGCGGTCAATGACGCCTGGACAAGATTCACGCTTGAGAATGGCGGGAAGAAGTACCTTCGCCGGACAGGCGAAGGTGTCAGCTACTTTAATGTCTGCCGCCGCGCTGAAGGCGCCGACGCCGCACGGGCGCTGGAGGCCTTGCGCGGAATCCAGGCCGTCCTGGATGGATCTCAATCGCATTTCACTCTTGAGTACCCGTGCCATTCGCCGGCGAGACAACGCTGGTTCACTTTGTCTGTCAATCCGCTGCTCGGAAGCTCCGGTGGAGTTGTGGTCACGCACTATGACATTACCGCGCGCAAGCAGGCCGAGGAGGCGGCCAGCCGCTACCGGGCGCAATTGGAATCCGTCTTCCATGCGATTCAGGACGGGATCGTGGTGGCCGATATGGAAGGCGCCTTCCTCTTGGTCAATGAGGCGCAGGCGCGCATGAATGGGTTCCCCTCAGTCGAAGCGATGAAACAAAATCTCACTCCCTATCAAGAGCTATCCGAACTCAGGTACCCGAATGGGAATCCGCTGCCGTTCGAGGAATGGCCGATCAACAAGGTCATCAGGGGCGAATCGATCAGGAATTGGGAACTGCGCGCGCGGCGCCGGGATACCGGGCAGGAATGGTTTTTGAGCTTTAGCGGAGAACCGGTGCGTGACGCGCAGGGAAAACAAATCCTTGCCGTGGTGGGAACCAACGACATTACTGAAAGCAAGCGGGCGGAAGAAGCCGTGCGCGAGTCGGAAGAAAAATACCGTACGCTGTTTGAATCAATTGACCAGGGCTTTTGCACCATCGAAGTTTTGTTTGATGAAAACGAGAGGCCGGTTGATTACCGATTTCTGGTGGTCAATCCGGCATTCGAGCGACAGACTGGAATTGAAAACGCGGCGGGCCGACGGATGCGTGAAATCGCCCCATTGCACGAAGAACACTGGTTCGAGATCTACGGTCATATAGCTTTGACGGGCGAGCCAATGCGCTTTGAGAACCCCGCCGAACAGCTCCATCGCTTTTATGATGTGTATGCCTGGCGTGTCGGCGAACCGGCGGAAAGAAAGGTCGCAATTCTCTTTAACGACATCACCGAGCGCAAGCGGGCTGAGGCGGCTCTGCGCGAGAGCGAAGACCGCATAGCCGGGATCATCAATTCGGCGATGGACGCCATCATCTCGGTAGATGAAGGGCAGCGCGTCATCCTCTTCAACGCGGCAGCCGAGAGGATGTTCGGCTATTCGGCGGCGGAGGTGATTGGCCAATCCATCTCACGCCTCATCCCCGATCGGTTCCGCGCCTCCCACGAGGGGCACATCCGCCGCTTCAGCGCGACCGGCGAAACCGGCCGCGCGATGGGGGCGCTGGGCGCGATCAGCGGACTGCGCCGCAACGGAGAAGAGTTCCCGATCGAGGCCTCGATTTCGCAGTTGGAAGCCGGCGGCCAAAAGCTCTTCACGGTCATCCTGCGCGACATCACGGCGCGCAAACGGGCGGAAGAACAGTTGATCGAACAGGCCGCCCTGCTCGACCAGTCGCACGAGGGCGTCGTCGTCCGTGATTTAGACAACCGCATACGCTATTGGGGCCGCGGCGCCGAACGTTTATACGGCTGGACGGCGGAAGAGGCGGTCGGCAGGCCAGCTCAGGAGCTGACTTACAGGGAACGTTTGTCGCAGTTGGCGGAAGCGACCGGGATCGTGATCGAGAAAGGCGCCTGGAACGGGGAGATGCGCCACTTCACAAAGGATGGGCGGGAGGTCATTGTCGAAGGACATTGGACCTTGGTGCGCGACACTGAGGGCAATCCCAAAACCATCCTGGCGATCAACACCGACGTCACCGAGAAGAAGAAGATCGAATCTCAGTTCCTGCGCGCCCAGCGGCTGGAAAGCATCGGGACGCTGGCCAGCGGCATCGCGCATGATTTGAACAACATCCTTTCGCCGATCACGATGGGCGCGCAGATGCTGCAAATGAAACAGCAGGATGGACAGAGCCAGCGATTGCTCGGAGTCATGCAGGCCAACGCCGAGCGCGGCGCGGAGATGATCAAACAATTGCTCTCGTTTGCCAGAGGAATCGCCGGCGAGCGCGTGTTGATCCAGCCGAAGCATCTGATCCGCGAGATCGTAGGGATCGCGCAAGAGACTTTCCCCCGGTCAATTCAGATCGAACGACATCTGCCGGAGGGTCTGTGGGTGGTCAATGGCGACGCCACGCAACTGCATCAGGCGCTGCTCAACCTCTGCGTCAACGCCCGCGACGCAATGCCGCAAGGCGGCAAACTGACGACTGAGGCTGAGAACCGGAGGCTCGATGAAATGTACGCGCAGACGCTCAAAGGCGCCAGCCCTGGCGACTTTGTTGTCATTACGATCACCGACACAGGCGGGGGCATCCCGCCTGAAATCATCGATCGGATCTTCGATCCATTCTTCACCACCAAAGAGCCGGGCCGGGGCACAGGACTCGGATTGTTTACTGTTCAAGGCATTGTCACCGGTCACGGCGGATTCATCACTGTCGAGACCCAACCCGGACGGGGAACAAAATTCAAAATCTACCTGCCGGCCCATGAAGCCACGAGCCTGAAACAGGTTGAGGAAAGATATCTGGACATCCCTTTCGGTAATGGGGAACTGATCATGGTAATTGACGACGAGGCCGCCGTCCGCGAAATGACCGGGACGGCGCTTGAAACCTTCGGCTATCGCGTGATGACTGCAGATAACGGGGCGACTGCGCTCGCCGCCTTCGCCAGCCACAAAGACGAGATCAGCGTCGTGATCACGGATATGATGATGCCCGTGATGGACGGACTTGTGACCATTCGCGCCCTGCAAAAATTGAACCCGCAAGTCTCAGTCATCACCAGCAGCGGCCTGACCGAACCAGTGAAGAAGGCCGAACTCGAACAACTCGGCGTCAAAACATTTCTGGTGAAACCGTACAATGCGGAGGCGCTGCTGAAAACTGTGGCGCAGGCGCTAAGCTATAATTGATAGGCCTCTACGGCAGAACCCCCAAGCCGATGACGCCTCCCCCGATTTCGATAGCGTCAATTACCGGGACGGCGAGTGCGCGAATCGACATCGATCCTCCTTATCGACCAACGGGAAACGGTGATCGCCGAGAAGTTCAACGCGATGGTCGAACTGGGGATGAGAAATAGCAGGCTCAAAGATTACTATGATCTGTGGGCGCTGGCCAGTGGATTCGATTTCGACGGCGAGGACTTGTCGGAGGCCATCCGCGTGACCTTCGCCCGCAGACGGACGCCACTGCCATCGGAACCGCCGGTTGCGTTGACGGCGGAATTCGCGGGCGCGGCCGCGAAACAAACTCAATGGCGCGCCTTCGTGCGGCGCGGAAAATTGCGGGCGGGTGAGGCGTCCCTGGATGAGGTCACCGCGCTGCGGTTGCGGAGCGCGGGAGGGGCGTCGCCATTTTGCCGCTCGACTTCGAACTGACGGAGCGGCAGGCGGCCGAGCTGCTGAACGTTTCCCGCCCCTTGCTGGAAACGATGCTGGAGGATCAGGAGATCCCTTCGCGCCAAGCCGACGACGTCCGCCGTGTGAAGCTGGCGGACGTCGTCGGCAACAAACGTCGCCACCTCGAAGAACGGATGAAGATTTTGGACGAGCTCATGGCGCAGGCGCAGGAACTCGACATGGGATATTGATTCGCAAGAAAGGAACGCCATGCGGGCCGAACTCGAAAATCAGTCACTTACCATGATCCCGGCGGACAGACCAGTCTCCATCGCTGCCATCGATCCGGTTGAGACGGCGATCACGCTCTGGGCCGAGGCTAGCACGCGCGCCGAGACCGGGGACCGCGAGCAACGCATGCGCGATAAGCGCCTGATCGTCCGATCGTTCCTGCATTATGTCGGCAAGCACCCCGGCGAGGTGGAGCCTATGGACGTTCGCGCCTGGCGCAAGCATCTCGGATCGTTGAAATCCCAAAACACGGTTTATTCTTACCTCTCTCGCGTCTCCTCGTTCTACGAATGGCTGCGCAAATACCCGGAGGTCAAAGATCACATCCGCGGAAATCCCGTCGCGATGGTTCGCCCGTCGGCGCCGCGGCCCTACCAGACCGAAAAGACCAAGGCATGGACCGACGAAGAGATGAACGCCATTCTTGACGCGATCGCGGCGGGGGCGGAGGGAGGCTCGGTCCACGCGCTGCGCGATTACGCGGTGACGCTCTTCTATCTCTTCTCCGGCCTGCGCCGCAATGAGCACTTCAGTTTACGTGGAAGCGACATCGAGCTGCAGGAAGAGGGCTTGATCGTCCGGTACAAACGAAAGGGGGGCAAGTTTCAGAGAAGGGAGGTGAGCCACCCTGATGTGAGGCGCTCGTCGCCTATCTGAAAAAATCGAATAGGCTCTCCGTCCTCCACACTGGCGACCCACTCTGGACCCGCCACGATCGTGCCGGCGAGCCGGGTTTGCCACTCACGTCACGATCCTTCGCCAACGATTTGAAGAAGTATGCGGCGAAGGCCGGAATCAGGGAGGTCAACATTCACCAGACGCGCCACACCTATGCGAGAATCGTCTTTGAAGATTGCGGCGACCTGCTCGAAACACAATCGGCGCTCGATCACGAAAATCAGGCGACGACGCGTGTATACGTTCATACGATCGCTGTGAAAAAAGATAAACATAGTGATCGGATCGCGCGCAGAATTCGCCGGCGTGAGGGGAAGGCTTCCGGAGCGTGACGTTGATTATCCTGCGGTTGCTCGAACGAAGCATCACGACGAGAAGAAGTCGTCTCAGTGACCTATTGATGGTGTTGCAATCGGACAATCGAGATCAGTACCAAGTGCTTGATCCTGTAGCTTGAGTAGGAGAAATTTTATGCGAAAGCAAGTAATTGATCGAGTCATACCAGTCCCGACAAATGATAAGCATTACTGGTTATAGACTTGAGGTCTATCGCGCGCGTCGAAGTAACCTCCGAACACAAGAAATTCCCTATTGAATCCGCGCTGCTGGCTGAGACGGGGCCAGGTTGGCGGGCCTCGCGCTCTGGCGAGCAGACCCTCCGCCTTCTATTCGATGAGCCGCGGCGAATCAAGCTTATCGAGCTGCATTTTACCGAAGTTGAGAGGGCGCGCACGCAAGAGTATCTACTCAGGTGGTCAGGTGACGAAGGGCTGTCTTACCAGGAGATAGTTCGCCAGCAGTACAACTTCAGCCCGCCAGATACGGTGCATGAACGAGAAATTTATGCGGTAAACCTTAATGAAGTAACCATACTGGAATTGAGCATCGTTCCAGATATTAATGGCGGAGGCGCCTGTGCGTCGCTTGCTCAGCTGCGGCTGGCGTAGGGCTTGTTCTATGACAGGGTATCTCGGCCCCCAAGTGGTTGACATCATAACTGAAGACCCCTGGCAATAAGTTAACTTTGTTGCCAGTGGTCTATACGATATGACGATTTACTGATTCTATGCAGGTGGGCGTCCGGGCTAGTTGCCATCGTCACCGGGTCAGTCGTCCTCTCCCTGGGTCTCGCGCCTGTTACGGATCATGAGAGCGATTCGCACAAAATCCGCCAAATTTCTGCGGCCTGCTCTCACTACTGGCGGTCTCCGCGCAGCTCGAGAAGGAGGTCGAGCAGACGGACGGCGATGTGATCGCCCCCGCCCGAAGCAACGTCGCGGCAGGGGGAGCCGCCGGGGATGCAAAGACTTGAATCAAAGTTCATTTTTGGAGAGAAAATGCAGGGTAATAATTTTCGCGAGCTGTTCCGGCGCTACGAGCACAATCCGATTCTGACCGCCGACGCCTGGCCCTACCCGTCCAACAGCGTCTTCAACCCCGGGGCCACGCTGTTGCCCGACGGCGAGACGCTGCTGCTAGCGCGCGTGGAAGACCGGCGTGGCATCTCGCACCTGACGGCGGCGCGCAGCCAGGACGGAATCACCAACTGGCGGATTGACCAGCGGCCGACGCTGCGGCCCGACCCGGAGAATTACCCGGAAGAACTCTGGGGTATCGAGGACCCGCGCATCACGTGGGCGCCTGAGCTGGATCGTTACGCGGTCACCTACACGTCGTATTCGACGAGCGGCCCGCTGGTCTCGCTGGCGCTGACGCGAGACTTCAGGGAATTCGAGCGCAAGGGCGTGATCATGCCGCCGGAAGACAAAGACGCCGCGCTGCTGCCGCGGCGCCTCGGCGGGCGCTGGGCGCTGATTCATCGCCCGGTGTCGAGCTTTCCCGGCTCGCGCGAGAACATGTGGTTGTCCTACTCGCCCGACCTCAAACTCTGGGGTGAGCATACGGTGATGCTCGAAGCGCGACACGGCGCATGGTGGGACGCCAACAAGATCGGCCTCTCGCCGCAGCCCGTCGAGACGGCGGAAGGCTGGCTGGTGATCTATCACGGTGTGCGGATGACGCCCGCCGGGTGCCTGTACCGGCTGGGACTGGCGCTCTTTGATCTGGAAGACCCGGCGAAGCTCGTCCGTCGCGGCGACGAATGGGTATTTGGCCCGGACGCGCCGTACGAGCGCGTGGGCGATGTGGGCGACGTAGTCTTCCCGTGCGGCGTCATCCACGACCCGGCCACGAATGAACTGCGGATGTATTATGGCGCGGCGGACATCTCGATCGCGATGGCGACGGGCGATGTGGCCGAATTGCTCGACTGGTTGAAGAGGGCGCCGCAATCATAGGAGGGCATCATGCGTGTGGCAATGCTCGCTCCAATCTAGTGGCGCGTGCCGCCACGACATTACGGGCCGTGGGAGCGCGTCGTTTCGCTCCTCACCGAGGGACTGGTCTCGCGCGTCGTTGATGTCACGCTCTTTGCGATCGCCGATTCGATGACGCGGGCGAAGCTGGGTCCATGCAACGATTCGCCCTTATGCTCTGCAGAGCATAAAGGCGAATCGTTCTCGAGGCTCGTCTAAATCTACCCAGGTTACGGTATGTCACAGTTCAAAGGACGCGTCAATTCTTTTACTTGGTTGAGCAGTTTCCGCCATGCGTCGTGGACATCTCATCGAGGAGCCGGAGTATCGCGTTCGTATGCTCCAGCACCCACTTCGGATTCGGGTTGGCCGCGCCGGTCTCACGTTCCAGTTCGATCAGACGCGCGCTCAGGCGCGTCAGGCAGGCTTCCAACCATTGCGCCCATCCGTATCCGGCCTTGCGTCATGCCAATTTGCTTCTGCCGGTAGCGATCCAACTGATGGAAGCTGCGCCAGATCTCAGCCGTCACGTCGCGCGCGAAGTCGCCGTCGACCGAACCGCACTGCTGAACCTGATCGCGGAGCAGCCTGGCATATGTAGCTATGTTTTGTAGATATGACATCGCCAGCAGATTGTTCAGCGTCATCGTCATTATGGGCATTTCCACCTGCCCACCTCGACGCCGCATCTCCGGCTGTCGCCGGTTGTCCTGCGCCGACGGTTTTTGCCCGCCGTGGCCTTCGTGCTGGGCTAGCGTCACTACATCCACGGCGGTCCAGCAGAGAAGGACTGCGACTGTCATAATCACGGAATTGTATTTCTTCATCGCCGTCCTTCCGCGCAATTTTCATGGCCGTTCGGTACGGCGCGGCGCGCCTGACGATATCCGCGCGCTTTCAAACCTTATAATGTGGGGAGGTTGATGACCTTTGAGGAGCGAAACATGGAGGCGTCAAAAACGCTAGCATACCGATAGAGGGCATACAACCTAAGCTCTGCTGCGGCTGGCGATCACCCGCCGTGCTTGTGAGCCGGTTGTGGTTGTGGCGGCTTCTCCCGCCGTCCCTCTCTCACCTTGGCCATCACTTCCTCGTACTTGTCGGGCGGCAGCACGCGCACCAGAGTCATCATGCCCACCACTGTGCCCGACCAGCCCGGCGCAAGCCCGTATGTTTCCGGTTTGGCGACGGCCTCATCCATCACCATTACCATGTCCTGCGGATAGCCGGGCACTCGTCGCCTGTCCGCCTCGTCCGCGCTGATCGCGCCATGCTGATGACCG
>WNGB01015427.1_pt1 | contig 10113 bp, 10 predicted proteins | sample 5400681 | NCBI WGS metagenome assembly WNGB01 (sample SAMN13153367, study PRJNA577476) | soil metagenome | isolation source: 115 cm soil or saprolite under grassland replicate 2 | place: USA:California | collected 2016-06-15
AGGAATCCGCGGCGCGAAATCATCGGGCGCCGCCTGTGCCCGCGACCTTGAGCACGGCGCGGATCACGCGGGCGTGGCTGCCGCAGCGGCAGAGATTGCCCGCGAGCGCTTCGCGCACCTGCTGCTCGCTGGGCCGCGGTGTGTTGGCGAGCAGCGCGCGGGCGGCCACCACCAGGCCGGCCGTGCAGTAGCCGCACTGCGCAGCCTGCTCCGCGATGAACGCGGCCTGGAGGGGGTCGACCTGATCGGGGGTGCTCAGGCCCTCGATGGTGATGACGTCGCGGCCGCCCACGCTGCGCGCGGGGGTGACGCACGACCGGATGCCGCGCCCGCCCACGAGCACGGTGCAGGCGCCGCACTGGGCGAGGCCGCAGCCGAAATGCGTGCCGGTCAGGCCGAGGTCGTGGCGCAGCACGTAGAGCAGCGGCACGTCGGGATCGTCCGACTCCACCTCCCGCGTCCGGCCATTCACCCGCAGGGTCAGCTTGGCCATACCGTCTCCTGTGTGGCGGGAGTGAGCTAGTTCGGCGCGACCTTCTGCCAGCCCTTGTCCGGATCGAAGAGCTTCATCTGTCGCGCCAGCGTCGAGGTGTTCGGGCCGAGATCCTTCTGATACACGACGCCGTCATGGCTCACGATGAACGACATCACGCCGGAGGCGCCGTACTGCGCGGGGAAGGCCACCAGGCCGAAGCCGCCGATCATGTGACCACCGGCTACGTAGTCGGACGCCCCGTCCGGCGCATCCGGACCCTGGGCCGTGAGGATCCGGTAGAAGTAGCCGTGATAGGGCGACTGAGTTCCTCGTCCGCCGTATCCCTCGGCCCGGGCCTTGGCCACGAGCGGTCCGAAGGGGCTCGCGGCCTCGCCCGGCTTGGCGTCCCAGTAGAGGCCGTCCCGCTTGCCCGCCGTGCTCCCCAGTCGCTGCGCGTATTCGTGGACTTCGCCCTGCTTGCGCTCCCGGGCATAGTACTCGCGCTGGGCATCGACGTAGGCGAGGCACACCTGGATGGCGTCGAGCTCGTTCCGGCCGATGCGGCGGTTGAGGATCTCTTCTCGGCCCGCCGCGGTATCGAAGCGCCAGCTCGCGCCGTCGGGCACCACGGGGATGGGGAAGGGAAAATTGTCCGCGCCCACGTAGAGCACGATCTTTCCGCCCCCCGCTTCGAGCCGGTGCGCCGCGTCGTATGCGCGCAGGAAGGCCTCGCGCGCCCGCTGGTCTTCCACCGCGTCGCCCGAGGAGACGAGGGGACCGCTGGTCGGTCCTAGCACTTCGACCATCACTTTGGTGTCGCCTTTGCGAATGGCCTCGATGAGGCTTTGCACCGCTTCGTCCGGAGTCTCGAACAGCTTCTGCTTGCTCGGTGCGGCCGCCCATGTCATCGAGCAGGTCATCAGGCACATGAGGACGGCGAGGAACAGCGCCGACGAGCGCGCGCGGGTCATCATCGTTTACCCCGCCCGCCGCCGCCACCGCCACCTCTGGTACCGCCTCCACCGCCCGCGCCGCCGCCACGCTGGCCGCCTCCCGCCTTGACGCCGCCGCCCGCGGGCGCGCTGCGCTGGCCCCCGGCGTTCTGGAAATTGCCGCCGCGACCCGCCGTCGACGCGCCCAAGCTCTCGCGACTCGCGCGGCCCCGGGCGCTGTCCATGCTGGCGTTGCGCCCCTGGCCCACGCCTTCGAAGGCCCCGGGTGCTCTCGCCTGTCCCTGGCCCGCGCCGCCGAACTGCTGTGCCTGTCCACGTCCCGCGCCACCGAGCTGTGATGGCTGGGCGCGTCCGGCGGGCGCGCCCTGGCCGCTGCGGCCCGCGCCGAGCGTTCCCTGCTCCATGCCTCCGCGCGCCATCTCCTGGCGTCCCTCGGCGGCGCGGCCCCGGAAGGCCTCGCGCGATTGCACGTTGGACGCTCCCGCCTTGTTGAAGCGCTGCTGGGTCGAGGCATCACGGTACTGCGCGCCCTTGCGATGCTCCGGATTGTGCTGCCAGTTGCCCGAGCCGCGATTGTTCTGGATCTCCGTGCGCCGGTTCGCGATGTTCGTGTTGTTCACGTTGTGCGTGTAGTTGTTGTACTGGTTGACGTTGACGTCGACGTCTCCGCGACCCCAGTTGCAATTGCCCCAGAGCGCCCCGCCCACGGCCAAGCCGACGCCGAACGACAGGAGCGCCGTGCCCGCCACGTAGCCCGGCGGATAGTAATAGTAGGGCGGGTATGCGGGATGGGGCCACGCGCCGTAGACGACGGTCGGGTTGTAGGTCGGCACGTAGATGACCTGCGGATTGGCGGGCTGGATCGTGATGATCTGTGCGGGCGCCTGCTGGACGACGATCTGCTGGGGCGGAGCCGGGGCCACCGTCACCGTCTGCTCCGAGGTGCTCTTGAGCGTGCCCGCGGCCTCCGCCTTGCCCCGCAGCCGCTGGATGGCGTCCATCAAGTCCTTCTGCTGGCCGAGGAAGGCGTCACCCAGGTTCTGCGTCCAGTCGAGCTTCTCGTTCATCATGGTCAGCACCTGCGGGAAGGCCACGAGGGACTTGACGCTGTCGTCCCACGTCTCCTTCTTGAGCGCGTCGTCGAGCTGGGCGCCCTTGAGGCTCGCATTGGCCTTGGCGAAGCGCGCGGCCTGCACGACCTCCAGGGGATAGGTGGAGGCCATGAGGATCTGGGCGATGAGCGGATCGGGATAGAGCGCGATGGGGGCCGCGATCTGCTCGAGCTCTTCGGGCCTGAAAGGCTGGGCGGCCGCCGCCCCCTGATTGGTCTGGGTCGCGGCCGGCCCCGGAGCGAGGAGGAGCGCGACGAGGAACACTCCGAGAACTCGCGCGATCGGGCTCGCCGGCCATCGTGACTGCATCCCGGTCAGACTTCCTTTCTGCCGACGCCCGGCGCCGTGGTGGCGCTCCCGGCCCCATCGGACGAACGCGGCGATCATGCACCGCGGATCACCACGCGTCAAGGCGTGTGGCCCGATCGTGTTGCGGAGGCTGGGTATACTTCGATGTCAAGGAGGTGCCATCACCATGGACACCATCAAGCCGCTCTTGACCGCGACCGCCACGGCCACCGGCGGGCGTAACGGACACACGGAAGCCAGCGACGGGTCAGTGAAAGCCGATCTCTCGGTGGCGAAGGAAATGGGCGGGCCGGGGAAGCCGGGCACGACCACGCCCGAGCATCTCTTCGCGGCGGGCTACGCGGCCTGCTTCGGCGGCGCCCTCGACTTCGTGGCCAAGCGGCAGAAGAAGGACGCGAGCAGGGCCAAGATCGTGTGCGCGGTGTCCATCGGTCCGCGCGACGGCGGCGGCTTCGGCATCGCCGTGAAGATGCAGGTCGAGGACAAGAGCCTGCCCCAGGCCGAGCTCGCCGCCCTCGCCAAGGAAGCCCACGAGCAGATCTGCCCCTATTCCCACGCCACGCGCGGCAATGTCCCCGTCGACTTCACCGTGGTGGGAGGGTAGGCGCGAGACCCTCTCAGATCTGCGCCATGCCTCCGTCGACGAAGAGCTCGGCGCCCGTCACGTAGCTGCTGTCGTCGGAGGCAAGGAACACCACGGCCTTGGCGATCTCGTCCGGCGTGCCCATGCGTCCCAGAGGCACGGCGCCCACCATGCCCGACTTGAACTCGGTGAGCTGCTGGGGAGAGAGCCCGAGGCCGCTCAGGCCGGGCGTCTCGATGGGGCCGGGGCTGACCGCGTTGACGCGGATGCGGCGGCTCTTGAGGTCGATCGTCCAGTTCCGCGCGAAGGACCGCACGGCCGCCTTGGTGGCGCAGTAGACGCTGAACGCCTCGAAGCCCTTCGAGCCGGCAATGGAGGCGTTGAGGATGATGGAGCCGCCGTCCTGGAAGAGGGGCAGCGCCTTCTGCACGGTGAAGAGCAATCCCTTCACGTTGGTGCCGAAGATCTGGTCGTAGTGCGCCTCGGTGATGGAGCCGAGCGGCACCATCTCGCCGCCGCCCGCATTGGCGAAGAGCACGTCGATGCGTCCTTGCCGCTGCTTGACGGTGGCATAGAGCCGATCGAGATCGGCGAGCTTCGCCACGTCGCCCTGGACGGCCACCGCGCCGTGGCCGATCTGCTTCACCGCCTGATCGAGCTCGGCCTGACGCCGGCCCGTGATGAAGACGTGGGCACCTTCGTCCGCGAATCGCTGGGCAGTGGCGAGGCCGATGCCGCTGTTGCCCCCCGTGACCACCGCGACCTTTCCCTCGAGCTTCTTCGACATGGCGGAGGCCTCCCGTGAATGTACGACGTGTGGTCGGATCTGCACGCGTCAGAACGGCCGGCTCACCGTTTAGGACGGACGAGGCGAGGAAAGGGATTCGGCGGGGCTCGATGCCGCGGCACGCCCGGGCTCGGAGCGTGCCGCGGCGAGGCGCGTGCGTTACTCGGTGAGGGAGCGGTAGATCTCCACCTCGGCGGGGCCCTCGGTCAATCCTTCCTTCTCGCGACGCTCGCGATAGGCGGCGAGGTAGGGGGCCTTGCGGTGCACGTCGAAGGCCGCATCGTCCCTGTACATCTCGTAGAAGAGGAAGAGGTCGGGATCCTTCGAGGAGCGATGCGGGCGATAGACGAGGCAGCCCGGCTCCGCTTTCCGCACGACCCCCGCCTGTTCGGCGAGCAGTGTGGCCAGCGCATCCCCCTTGCCCTTCGCCGCCCGGATCTTCGCCACTACCGTGAGCACATTGGCCATGGTTCAGCTTCTCCTCTCAGGATGGTGCTACGTGGACGAACGCGCAGCGTGGAGCGCATTCTACGCGATGGTGGGCCACTTCGGCCGGGCGGCGAGGCCGGCGCGCGCGTGGTAGGGGCGGGCCAGCCTCTCCACTCGGCTCAAGACCTCGAGCTCGTCCACCATGGTCACGCGCCGGTCCTCGAGGAGGAGGCGTCCGTCCACCATCACCGTGCGCACGCTGGCCCCGCTCGCGCTGTACACCAGCGTGTTCACCGGATCGAGGAGCGGCCGCCACTCTGGCAGGTCGAGATCGAAGATCACGAGATCCGCGCGCTTGCCCGGCTCCAGCGAGCCGATCTCGTCTCCGAGCCCGAGGGCGCTTGCGCCGTGAAGGGTGGCCATCTCGAGCACGACCTCCGGCGGCATCACCGCCGGGTCGAGATGCGCGTCCTTGGGGACGAGGCCGGCCAGGGACATGAGCCGGAGCATGTCGAAATGGTTCGAGCCGTTCGCGCTGTCGCCCCCGAGGGACACGGCGACGCCGGCCTCCAGCATCTCCGCGAACCGGCCGTGGGCGAAGAGCCCCTTCACGTGCTTGAGGGCGGCGGACGGGCAATGCGAGATCTTCACGCCGCGCCGGGCGAGGAGCGCGATGTCGTCCGGATCCACGTGGACCATGTGCGCGAGCTTGGTGCGCGGTCCGAGCACGCCCCAGTCGTCGAGGGCGCGGAGGGGCAGGGTGTCGGCCGTCGCGCGCGACGGGTGCGAGGCGAACTGCATCATGCCCCAGCCGGTGCCGTGCCGCTCGGCCAGGGCATGCGCGCCGCGAATCAGCGCCTCCGAGCAGGTGCCGAAGCCGATGAGGAGGGGCCAGGCGCTCACCCGCGTGGTGGCGCATTGCTTGACGTCGAGGAGCGCCTCCTCGGTGAGCCGGAGCGTCTCCTCGGTGGACTGGGCGAGCCGCCCGGGGCCGCCGGCCAGATCCCAGGTCCACCGGCCGAGCACGGCGCGCAGCCCGATCGCGTCCACCGCCTGCGCCACCGCGGGGAGGTCGAAGAGCGTGCCTGCTTCGCAGAAGGTGGTGGTGCCCGTGCGGAGCATCTCGAGGCAGGCGAGCTGGGTGGCGGCCGCTTCCTCCTCGGGGTCGATGGTCGCGTAGAGCGGCACGTACCAGTCCGGCACATAGCGATCCACCGGCACCTCGTCGGGCATGAGGCCGCGCGAGAGATGCTCGGACAGATGCACGTGCGTGTCGACGAAGCCGGGGAGAAGGAGACGGCCGCGACCGTCGATCACTCGCGTCACGGGCTCCGGCGGCCGCACGTCGACGGCGCGGCCCACCTGCACGATGCGCTCGCCGTCCACGAGCACGGAGCCGTCGAGGAAGATCCTGCGCGCGGCATCCATGGTGACGACGACGGCGTGCTCGACGAGGATCATGGGACGCCCTCCGGCCGAGTATGATACACGTCTGGGCGAGGAGGTGCCGACATGGCGCAGGGGACAGGGAAGGACGGCGACGCGGAGAGGGCGCGCCGCGCGGACACGCTGATCGCCCGCATGAAGGAAGCGCGCGGCTACATCTACCCGGAGTGGGAGTTCGCGGCCCGGCAGGATCCGGACTTCGTCGAGACCTACAACCGGATCTACGAGCTGGGCCTGGGCGAAGGCCGCCACGTCTCCGCCAAGGTTCGCGAGTTCGTGGCCATCGCGCTCCTCGCCTTTCGCGGAGGGGAGCGGGCCGGTCTGGTGGCGCACATGGAGCGCGCCCTTCGCTTGGGGGCGACCCGCGAGGAGATCTTCGAAGTGCTCGAGACCTGCCTCGTCCCGGGGGGCGCTCCCACCTTCCATCGCGGCCTCGGCGCCCTCCTCGAGCTCGAGGAGGGCGGGCGTGGACATGGGAGCGCGTGAAGAGTGCCCGTCGTGCCGGAACGGATCGTGGTAGGTTCGCTCGGGCGGCACCTACCGCCGCACACCTGATCAAGGGAGAGTCAGCATGCTGATGCGCAAACTGGGTCGTACCGGGCTACGAGTCTCCGCTCTCTGCCTCGGGGGCAACACGTTCGGGTGGACCACGGACCAGCAGGCGTCGGAGGCCGTCCTCGACTCCTACCTCGAGGCCGGGGGCAACTTCATCGACACCGCCGACGTCTATTCCCGCTGGGCCCCCGGCAACAAGGGGGGCGAGTCGGAGACGGTGCTCGGCAAGTGGATGACGGCGCGCAAGAACCGCCACGCCGTGCTCATGGCGACCAAGGTCATGGGGCCCATGGGACCGGGACCCAACGACACCGGCCTCTCCCGTCAGCACATCATGGAGGGCGTGGAGGACTCCCTGCGGCGGCTCGGCACCGACTACATCGATCTGTACCAGGCGCACTGGGACGATCGCGACGCGCCGCTCGAGGAGACACTGCGGGCCTTCGACGACCTCGTGGGCCAGGGCAAGGTCCGCTACATCGGCTGCTCGAACTACGTCGGGTGGCGGCTCACCCGCGCATTGTGGGAAAGCGACAAGCACGGCTACGCGCGCTACGAGTCGCTGCAGCCGAAGTACAACCTGGTGTTCCGCGACGAGTATGAGCGCGAGCTCGAGCCGCTGTGCCTCGAGCAGGGCGTGGGGGTGATCCCCTACTCGTCGCTCGGAAGCGGCTTCCTGTCGGGCAAGTATCGCCCCGGCGCGGCGCTGCCCACCACGGCCCGCGCCGCCAATGTGCAGAAGGGCTACATGACCGACCGCGGCTTCGCGGTGCTCGCCGCCCTGGACAAGGTAGCGGGCAAAGTCGGGGCGACGCCCGCGCAGGTCGCGCTTTCCTGGCTCGCCCATCGCCCGGGCATCACCGCGCCGATCGCCAGCGCGACCTCTCCCGCGCAGCTCAAGGAGCTGATGGGTGGCATCGACCTGCGCCTGGACGAGGAGGCGACGGCCGAGCTCGACCGCGCCAGCGCCTGGCGTGAGGCCTGAGATGCGCGGCCGGGCAGGGATCGGCCGCTAGTTGCGGCGTTCGGGGCAGGCCCGACATGGCCGTGCGCATCGTCCGATTGGGGGAAGCCCGGCAACCGGATGAGGGACTGCGCGTGGGCACCGTGCGGCGGCCGCCGCGCGGCGTGCGCAAGGAAGACTTCGCGAAACGCGACTACTACGATGTCTGGCTGCCCGAGCTGGCGCCGAGCGAGCCGCTGCGCGCGTGGGCGCTGTCCAAGCCGTTCACGCCGCCGCGCTTCACGGAGTACGCGCGGAAATACCGCCGCGAGATGAGCGAGCCCGCGGCCCAGCGGCTCATCGCCCTCCTCGCCGCCCTCTCGAGATCGACGAATTTCTCGGTCGGCTGCTATTGCGAGGATGAGCGTCACTGCCACCGCAGCCTCCTGAAGGCTCTGCTGCTCGAAGCGGGGGCCCGATGGAGCCCCTGATGGAGCTGCTCGGCGACAGCGCGGCCATGGCCGCCCTGCGCGCGAAGGCGAGACAGCTCCTGCAGCACGGCCACGCGCGTCTTCCGCCGATTCTCATCCAAGGCGAGACGGGAGCGGGCAAGGGCCTCCTCGCGCGCGCCCTCCAGGCGGGGAGCTCGCGGGCCAACCGGCCCTTCGTGGAGATCAATTGCGCGGCCCTCCCCGCCACCCTGCTCGAGGCGGAGATGTTCGGGTTCGAGCGCGGCGCGTTCACCGACGCCCGGCAGGCGAAGCCGGGACTGTTCCAGGCGGCCCACACCGGCACGATCTTCCTGGATGAGATCGGACTCCTCCCCGCCGCTCTCCAGGCCAAGTTCCTCAAGGTGGTCGAGGACAAGAAGGTCAGGCGGCTGGGAGCCACCCGGGACGAGACGATCGACGTCTGGATCCTCGCCGCGAGCAACGAGGACCTGCAGGCCGCCGTGCGCGAAGGCAGGTTCCGCGAGGATCTCTACCACCGGCTCTCCGTGGTGTCCCTGGAAGTGCCGCCGCTTCGGCGGCGCGGCGACGACATCGTCATGCTCGCCGAGCGATTCCTCGCCCGGGCGTGCGCCGACTACGGCCGCCCGGTCGCCCAGCTCGACGCGGCGGCGCGCGCCGGGCTCCTCGCTTACGAGTGGCCGGGCAATGTGCGGGAGCTCAACAACGTCGTGGAGCGGGTAGCCCTCCTGTCGGAAGCGCCCATCATCACGGAGGCCCTGCTGGGACTTCGCGCGAGCCCCGCGCAGGCCGCCCCGCCCATGGCGCGGCCCTCGACGCTGGACATGATGCGCAATCACCTGATGTCGACGCTCGAGCACACCGGATGGAACATCTCGGCCACCGCCCGCCTGCTGCGCATCTCTCGCAATACCGTGCTCGCCCGGATGACGAAGTACGGTCTCCACGCCGACCCCAGCGTGCCCTTCCGCCGGCATGTGTCACGAAAGCTGACGTTGCGGCCGGCGGGCTGGCCCGCGCCCGGCCCCCAGGAAGCCCCGGCGGGTCGGCGGCACGAAGCGTTCCTCCTCGCGCGATTTGCGGTTGGTGCAGAGGGAGAAGGCGAACGGCCGAATCCGAGCGCCCTCGTGGTCGGCAAGATCGAGGGACTGGGGGGGCGCGTGGAGGCCTCGGGCCCGGAGGCCGTGGTGGCCGTCTTCGGCGCCGATCAGGGCGAGGATGCCTCGACGGTAGCCGCGTACGCGGCGGTGGCGATTCAGAAGGCGGTGAGCGGGCCGGGGAGCGAGGCCGGCCGATGGCCGGGCCTGATCGTCGCCATCCACAGCGAGGGGATGGGGAAGCCGGCCACCACGCGCGTCGAGCGGGAGGCGATGTGGGGCGTGCTCGAAGCGCTGGTGACGGAGGGATCCGCCGGCGACATCATCGCGAGCGGCAGCGTCGCGCAGTTCCTGAGACGCCGCTTCTCGCTGAGCCCGCTCGGCGAGTCGGGAGCCCGCTATCGGGTCACCTTGCCCTCGGGGGCGTTGAACGCGCCCGAAGGCCCGTTCGTCGATCGGAGTGAGGAGCTGTCGCTTCTCCTGCGCCAATTCGACCATGTGGCCCAGGGGCGCGGCCAGGTGGTGGGAATCGCCGGGGAGCCGGGCATCGGCAAGTCCCGCCTCCTGTTCGAGTTCCGCCGTCGGCTCGCGTCAGACCAGAGCCGGTGGGTCGAGGGACATTGCTATTCGTTCGCCTCGGTGACTCCCTACTTCCCGATGTTCCAGATCATTCGCGACGTCTGCGACCTGGCCGAGGTCGACCCGCCGGAGGCGGTGATCGACAAGCTGGAGGCGGTCGCCGACCGCATGGGAGTGCCCCGAGACGAAATGGTGCCGCCTCTGGCCGCCCTCCTCGGGATCAAGGGCGAGGCGGACGACGAGACCACGGTCGCTCCAGAAATCATGACGTCGCAGGTCTTCGCGGCGTCGCGGGCCTTGCTGACCGGGCTGGGGCGGGAGCGGCCCCTCGTGATCGTGGTGGAAGACCTGCAATGGATGGACCTGACCTCGGAG
>WNGB01015428.1_pt1 | contig 10113 bp, 16 predicted proteins | sample 5400681 | NCBI WGS metagenome assembly WNGB01 (sample SAMN13153367, study PRJNA577476) | soil metagenome | isolation source: 115 cm soil or saprolite under grassland replicate 2 | place: USA:California | collected 2016-06-15
TCTGACCCGCTACCGCCCACCCTCTTCACCAAGGTCCGAGCAATCCCGCCACGCGTGCGGCGGTCGCCGGGCCTGTCCCGTTTTTCCTTCAGTCCATGCTCAGAAAAAGGAGTGCAGTCCATGACAACCCTGACGCGGCCGGTCAACGGCATCCTGGCCGTCGCCCCTGGCACGACTCTGCTCGGGGAAATCATCACCTGGAGTTGCTCGGGGGTGGCCATCCAGCACCTCAACCTCGTCACCGCCCTGCGCGATAGCGGACTCGACGAGTCGGTCGCTCGCGAGTTGGCCCCTCGCCACGCCTTTAGCCGGGCCTGCAAGAAGCTGTCCGAGCAACGCATCATCCGTCAAGTCGCTGAGGACGACAAGACCATCCAGTTCCAGTTCACCGCCGAGCACAAGGAAGGGGATCACTTCACGTACGATCTGGAGACGATGCTCTCCCTCCACAAGGAATCGGGCAAGGTGAGCTGCGACCTGCCCGGCCTGGCGACGTTGGCCCAGGAGGAACTGGATCGCTGCATCCAGGCCCGCACCGGCTCCGACGTCACCAAGGTCGTCCAGCGACTGTTCGAGCGCACGGCCGACCTGTTTCCCATTCGCGACCAGGGCGGTGCCTACTGGCGTGAGCCGGCACGCTACCCTGAGCGTGCCCGCTGGCAGGCACGGGTCGTTGATCTCCTCGGGCAGGGCGTGCGGCCGTGCCTGCCGCAGCGGACGATCCGGCGCGCAGACGGCGTGCAGATCGCCTTCCACTTCATCCCCCCAGGCACGTTCCTGATGGGCAGTCCCGAAAACGAGGAAGGGCGGCAGAGTCCCGACGAGCCACAGCACCAATGGCCAGTGACGCGCGGCATCTGCGAGACGCTGTATCTCCAGACCGTGACGCGCGGGTTCTGGCTCGGCATCCACCCCGTGACGCAAGGCCAGTGGCGGGCGGTGCTGGGGATCAACCCCAGCAGATTTCCCGGTGACGACCGCCTACCCGTGGAGCGGGTCAACTGGGAGGATTGCAGCACTTCGTGCGCGCGGTGGCCGCCAGGACGGGGCAGCGGCTGCGGCTCCCAACGGAGGCCGAATGGGAATGGGCCTGCCGGGCGGGCACGACAACGCCCTTCGTTGTTGGGCAGACACTCTCGACCGACCTGGCGAACTACAATGGCAGCTACGGTTACGGCGGGGGTGGGAAGGGCCTCTTCAGGCAACAGACCACCCCCGCTGGCAGCTTTCCTCCGAACGCCTGGGGGCTCTACGACCTGCACGGGAACGTCTGGGAGTGGTGCGAAGCGTGGGACGGCGGGCCTCGCGAACCAGACGCAAGAGGCCCTGCGGGTGGTCATCCCAGTACCGGCATCGGCGTGCGCGGCGGTGCCTGGGGCTGCGGTCCGAGGGCCTGCCGCTCGGCTTGTCGGGAGGGGGCCGAACCCGCCGCTGTGGAGGGCGGCGCAGAGGCGGCCGACTACGCCGCCGGCAATGCCTCGTGGGCGCTAGGCGAACATGCCGCCTCGCTGGCGACTGTCGATCACGCGAGTCCCGAGTTTGCCGCCGGCGGCGCCATCGAGCGTGCCGCTCAGGCCGCCTTGCTCCGCTGCGTTTTCGGCCTCCTATCGTTCTGCCCGGCGAGCGTCGAGCCGACTTGGCGAACGCTGGCCGGCATCGCTCTGGCGAACAGCCTCTACGACGAGCGGCGGTTCGAGGGCATGCCGATCTTGGGAGACGCACTTGAAGAGAGCGGCTGCGACAATGAGGACATCCTGAGCCATTGTCGCGGGCAAGCCCGCGCGCAGTGTTCGCTCCTGCGGTGTCTCTTCAGCAACCCGTTCCAACCGCTGCCGACGCTGTTGCCTTCCCTGCTGACATGGCACGGCGGTCTCGTCGCTCACCTCGCCCAGGCGGCCTATGAGGAACGGTCCCTCCCTCAAGGCACGCTGGCTCCCGCTGCTGTCGCAGTGCTCGCTGACGCCCTGGAGGAAAGGGATCTCGCGGCCGAAACACTGCTGACGCACCTGCGTGGCAACGGGCCGCACGTGCGGGGGTGTCATGCCGTGGACGCCCTTCTCGGGCGGGGGTAGGGCTGCCTTGCACCTCAGCCGGTAAGCCGTTCCCAATTCAGAGGAGGATTCGGGTGTCATGCTCGCCGTGGACAAGATCGAAGTCGGCAAGTGCTACTATCGCAAGCAGGGGCTGACGGTCGGCGTGCGCAAGGTGGAGCGGCTCGACGCTGCCGACGTCGCTTACCAGGTGCTGGCGGGTTCGCAACGCAAGCGGGGCAGTCACCAGCGCACGCGGCTGAAGAAGTTCGCGCGGTGGGCCGAAGGCGAGGTCGAAGAACTGCCCGACTACCGCCACCTGCACGGCTGCAAGCAGTTCGCGACGTTTGTGATGCGCAATACCCGCGGCGAACCCATCCTTCGCTGCGACGAGCGCAAGGCGCGGTTCTACCTGCGCAAGGGCTATGCGGTCGCGGTCGAACCGGGTGTGCTCCAGTACACCGACGCGAGGACGGAGAAGCGTCTGGAGGAACTGTACCGCGGCGAGTTCAGCGACTTCTTCCTGGCGGTCAAGAACGACCGCTGCGTGGTTTGCGGCCAGAGGGATGGCCTGACGCGCCACCACGTTGTCCCCAAGCGCATGAAGCCCAAACTACCGCGGCTGGATCGGTCGTGCCTGTCGAACGTCCTGTTCGTATGCCTGGACGGCCACGCGCGCTACGAGCGGACGCCAGAGCCCGAGGTCGAACTGGGCGACGACCCGCTGGCCTTCTGTCGATGCTGGCAGGCCCACTTCCTGGAGGTGATGCGGCCCCAGTTCTTGCCGGCGGGCTGGGATGTTGTCTCGGTCAAGAACCTCGACGGCGTTCGTCAGGGAGAGGAAATGCCGTGAGCGCAGCGTTGTCGGTACGCGAGGTGCTCCTTGGTCTATCGCCGGAGAAGAACGCAGAGGGAAGGCCGTTCGATCCAGGCGGCTGGTCCGCAGACCTATTGAGAGAGGAGGCCGTGCGATGAAGAAGGTGACCATCTGCCAGCGCCCCGCGTGACAGGGCAGCGAACTCAGCCGCCTTGGGGCGGAAAGATCAGCCGCAGCGTCAGGGCGTCGGTCGGCGCGATTTCGCTCGCCTGGCGCAGCACTTCTTCGATCCCCCACTCCACCGCGAGGAACCTGCCCGAAAGGACATCGGCGCGTCCCGAAGCCAGCAGCACGACCATCTCGCCCGCACGTTCCGGCGGCACGTCCTCGCCCCGCGCGAACAACTCGGCGAACCAGGGCAGCCACCGCCTGGCCTCCTCAGAGTCCAGAACCGACTCGGCCAGCGCGGTCCGCACGGTGCCCGGCTGGATCGCGAAGACGCTCACGCCAGTCCCCTGTACCTCGGTCGCCAGGTTCTCGGTGAGCCGGATCAGGGCAGCCTTGGAGGTAACATAAGCCGAGAGGTAGGGGATGGCCCTCGTCCCCGCCCCGCTGGCCACATTCACGATGCGGCCTCGCCGCCGCCTGAGCATGCCTGGCAGCACGGCCCGGCTGCACAGCAGCGGTCCTCGCAGGTTCACCTCGACGCACCGCCACCATTCGTCCGGGTCGGAGTCCGCCAGAGGCCCAATCGGACCGCCGCTGCCCGCGTTGTTGACCAGCAAGTCGACCGGCCCCAACGGACGTTCGACTGCTGCCACCGCGGCCTCGACGGCGACCCGGTCCGTCACGTCGGCAACGCAGGCCAGAGCACGGCTGCCTGTGGCGGTGATGCCCGCGACCGTTTCGGCGAGTTGTTCCGGGGAGCGGGCCAGCACGGCCACGGCCGCCCCTGCCTGGGCGAGGGAGCGTGCGATGGCCTGGCCGATCCCGCGTCCCCCACCCGTCACCAGGGCCACTTGACCCGATAGCTCGATCGGTTCGCTCATGCACGCGCCCCTCCGACCCACGCTTGCAGAGGCAACATGGTCCAGACGTGTGCGGGTCGCACGAACCAGTCCCTCCTCGTTTGACGCAGGAGGAAGTCGAAAAGGTTCGTCCCGAGACTGCCTACTACCGGGGCTGCTCGGCCGCAGGGTCGGCGAGGCTACCCAGATGGTTCTCGTCAGTGAAGACGAGCGATTCGGAGTTCACACAGAACCGCAAGCCCGTGGGCAGTGGGCCGTCCTCGAAGACGTGGCCCAGGTGGGCGTCGCAACGGCTGCACAGGATCTCGGTACGGACCATCCCGTGGCTGCCGTCGCTCTCTGTAGCGACGTTCGCGGCGGCGATGGGCTGGAAGAAACTGGGCCAGCCGGTGCCCGAGTGGAACTTGCCGCTCGATGCAAACAGCGGAAGCCGACAGCAGATGCAGGCGTATACGCCTTGCCGTTTGTTGTCGAGCAGGTTGCCGCAGAAGGGTCGCTCCGTGCCCTTGCCGCGGGCGATGCGATACTGCTCCGGCGTGAGTTGCTCGGCCCACTCGGCGTCCGTCTTGACGACCTTGGCGACCTCAACGGGGCCGACCAGTTGCCCTTGGCGGTTGAAGACCTTCACACGCACGTTCACCTCCTGCAACAGGATCAGGCAGCTGCCAAAACTTCGTATGCCTCGCTTCCCCGTCATTCTACGCAGACGCCGCGGCAAGGCGTCCCGTGGGACCAGCCGTTCCGCAGGTTGACGAGGTCGATGAGGGTCTCTGTCAACGGGTCTTGCCGGTTATGGTGCTGCTCCGAAAAACTCCGCGTGTTGATCACCCTGGCACAGCAGACCAGCACGCACCCAATGGCAGGCCAGGGCGAGGCGCACGGCATCAGCAAGATGGAGGCGGTCCGCAGAACCCTCGGTGAGATGGGCCACGACGCGACTCCCTCCAGAAGCAACACGCGGAAACGAGCGAGAGGCGTTCATCAACGACTTCCTCGCCCAGGCGTTTCCGACCCCGTACCGCTTTGGCACTGGCGATGCCACAGACACTGCCAGCAATCGTGGCGGGCAACTTGACGTAGTCGTCGAATATCCCTTTGCCCCGTCGATTCCAGCCGGGGGAAAGACGAAACTGTTTCTCGCTGCAGGCGTCGCCGCCGTGATAGAAGTGAAGTCCGATGTTGCAGGGCAGTGGAGCGAAGTTGTCAGAACCGCGACCCAACTTGCGCCAGTTCAGCGTCCACTGGACCGCGGCGGTGGGCTTGTGCTTGGGAACCAACCCGGTCCGAGGATTCCGCTGTTCGTGGCCGGATGCACAGGCTGGAAGCAACAGGATACGGTGGCGTCCTCCAAGCCGAGGTGTTTGCCTGTCGGCGTGAACACGTCCGGGACTACTTGGTTGACCGTTGCGCCTGAAGTCACCCGGACACAGGCAAGTTCAAGATTCCAGCCCATGTGCTTGCTCTCCCCGCCGCCGAGACAACTGGCTCAGCGGCAACAGCCAGCAGGGCAGGAGTGCCCACACCGTCGCCAAGGACGTGACGGCTGCGATGGTCGCGGCCTATCCCGTATGCCCACGGTCCATGACCAGTTCAACGCCCGTCAAGTGGGCCGACTCGTCCGACGCCAGGTAGAGGATGGTCTGCGCGACCTCGTTGGCAGCGAAGAACTGCTGTGAGGGCACCGCGCCGGCCATCGCCGCGAACGCCTCCTCGGTTCCGCCGTGTTCAGCGACCAGCCCGCGGAAGAAATCCACGGTCTGCCACATCGGCGTCTTGACGCCACCTGGCGTGACGACGTTGACCCGGACGCCGTTCTTCGCGTCCTGGCACTCGATGGCGGCGATCTTGGAGAACAAGCGGACCGCGGCCTTGCTCGCCCCGTAAGCACTCGCGCCGGCGAACGGCTTGATGCCGGAGACGGACGCGACGTTGACGATGCTGCCGCCACCACCTGGCTGCATGGCCCGGATGCCATACTTGGTCCCGAGAAAGACGCCGTCGAGGTTCACAGAGAGTACCTGACGCCATTCGTCCAACGACGTGTCGGTGACGGGCTTGGCGAATGACACGCCGGCGTTGTTGACGACAATGTCAAGCCGCTGGTGGGCCGCCCGAATGTGCTCCGTCGCCTGCTGCCAAGTCGCCTCGTCCGCGACGTCCAGGCGCAGCGGCGTGGCCTTGCCACGGCGAGACATGATCTCGGCGGTGACGGCCTGGACAGCTTGTTCGTTGAGGTCGGCGGCGAAGACCGTGGCCCCCTCGCTCGCCAGCAGGGCGGCAGTGGCCCGGCCAATGCCTGACCCGGCACCCGTGACGAGGGCTACCTTCTCCTGGACTCTTCCGAGGCTCATCCGTTACGGCACCTTTCGCTGGTTGGGGAAGGGTGGAAGTTCGGCACGCTGAAGGCCGTCGTACGCATCCGGCGACCTGGTGATGCCGCCTTGCCGACAGGACGCGTCACCGAAACCGCAAGTTCTGGTCGCCGAGAAGCACGCTCTCGATCCGTCGCGCCGGCTGTTGTCGGTTGCCACTGACTACCGAACGGCTTCTGTTGCTCGCCGGCAAGAGAGCGGGATCGAGGACGACATCCGGACTTTCGAGCCAAGCCAGCGCGTCGGCCTGGGCGACCTCAAGGAAGACTATCTCCGAGCACGCGCCCTGTCGAGCACCTGTGGCCTGGTTGATCGCGCCGTTGAGTTCCGCGGCGTGACCGCCATGAGAGGAACCCAACTCGGACTGAAGGGCGCGCAACTGCTTAATCGCCTGCCGGAGCAACGCGTCGGAGGCGGCTTGCGACAGATGACCACCCTGCTTGTGGCTCTGCAGCGTGATCGCGGTGGTCGACTTCGCGGTCGCAGCGGGCGTGGTCGGATGGCTCTGGGCCTGGCCAGCCGTTGCCCCCGGGTGGTGATGGTGTTGAGGGTGGAGGGCGTGGAGGGCCTGCCTGAGGTCGTGCAGCGCCTTGACGCGCAACCCCTTGTAATCGTGGTTGGCCTTGTGCAGCAAGGCTTCGACCGCGTGGAGCTTGGCGACGGTGTGGATGTGGTGGTGCGTCGCTTGGGTCGTTTTCGTCCCGTGGGTTGGTGTCGTGTTGTGGGTTGGTGTTGTCTTGTGGGTCGATGTTGTCCCATGAGACGGTGTCGTCTTGTGGGTCGAACTGCTCGCCTGCGGGGGTTTGGTGGGCTTCGTGTGCTGGGCAGCCGCGGGGGCGCTGACCAGGGACAACCCGGCCAGCAAGCCGGCAGCCAGGGCCGGCGCGCAAACACTCCGACGGATCCGCATGTGCTTCTCCCTGGGGAGAGAACCTCTTCTCCGGCCGGGGAAGGTCGCCAGGCCGGGCGCCCCGGCCGCAAAACCGTGTCCTCCGCAGCGTTGAGGGGGCGAAGGGATCCCGCGGAGCGGCCATTGTGGAAAGACTAGCATGAAATGCGCAACCTGGGGGCGGAAATGCCTCACTCGCCTCACCACCACGTGCTTGCTGCGCGCCGGACCCCTACCTATCCCTGCAGGAACAGGGGAAACCGGGGATTCAGGGGACAGCGCTCCGGAACTGCTCTCTGTGGTGAGGCTTGTGCCGTCCCCTGTTTTAAAAGGGGTCAAGTTTACTGCCCTGATGACGGGGCGCCAGGACGGGCAATTCAAAGGCGATCCCGCTACCAGCATCGCGGAGACGTTCGAGAACCAGGGCGCACTGAAAAAGAAACTGGCCCTTGAGTTCGCTGGCATGTCGGGGCTGGAGATGAGGGTGGAGGGCCAAGGCTCGGGGGCGTTAATTCGGGTATTTAAGACAAAGGACACCGTTTATCAGTTGATTGTCGAGGCGTTTCCACCCACAAGGCTTGAGGAAGTGGAGGGGGATGCGCGGCGGTTCTTTGAGTCGCTGAAGACTCCACAGCAGGAGCGGGACTGAAAAGGAGGTGTGCGGAGACGGAGCCGAGCCGAATCAAGAGGCCGCAGCCGACCGGGCCAGCACTCCCTGGCTGCTCACCCCACCTCATGCCCCTCCCCCTTCATCGCCTCGACGAACGCATCCGCCCACCAGACGGGGCTGTCGCCCTCGGGCATGACCAGTGGCTTCATCGTCGCCATGTACTCGTCAAACTCCCGCCGGTCGAAGGCGACGTGCCGCAGCCGCAGTTCGCTGAGGATGGAGGCAAGGAAGCGCTCGTGAAGGAACTCCTCAGGGTAGTAGGACATGACGCCGGCTCCTGCAGGGCTGAAGTGGGCGGGCAAGGTGAAGTGTACCGCTCCGGCAGGGCGGGCGCCAGGTCGGTAGCGGGAGTTGCCCCTCGGCGCGCCCCGCCGCACCACATCCCCGACGACGTGCGTTACCGCCCCAAGAGGTCACGAAGGCCCTGGAGAGGGCCTCGGTTGAGCGTTTGATAGGACTCCTTGCGGACCACTCGCCCCTGAGCGTCGAACCAGACGGCCACGGCCACTGCATCGCCGATCCACACCTCACGCCCGATGAAGAACTGCCGGTTGAGATCCGGCCTGTTGGGATCAATCGTCCAGAGGCCAGCCTCCTCGTCGGGAATCCGGCTGTAGTTGCCGGACGGGCCGCCCAGGAGGTTCTCGACTTCCTGAAGCGTCATCCCGGCCCGGAGACGGCGGACGTTCGCCTCCGTAACACCAGGTTGCCAGAGTAGCCGCTCCGTCACCCCCAGCGCCAACACCACCACTGTCAGCGCGATGCCGACCCACGCCACCCGCCGCGTCCAGCGCTTCATGGTCTGTGCCCTCCCTCGTGGTCAGGACTTGCCCCCAACCGCAGGAGTGGTAGAACACGCCTGCCGGCGCTCTTGGCCGGCACGCTCTGGGGCCTGAGTCTAGCTTGGTGCCTTGCACCGTGGGCGGTGTTGCGCCGCCCGAGCGTTCGGCCCATCGCACAGCAGCAGGAAGGCTGTTTCAGACCCGCGGCAGATGACCAGGTGACGAGGTGACCAGGTGACCGGAGCAAGCCGTGTCACCGTGTCACCGTGTCACCGTGTCACCGTGTCACCGTGCCACCGGGTCACCGTGTCATCTTCAAGGGCCCGAGAGCCTTCCTCCTCCCAGGTCACGCGGTAGACGCCCCGGAGCAGCGAGGGCCGCCTGGAACAGTCCGGGCGGCCTTCTGTCGTCATGGCTTCTGCCTTCCGAGGCTACAACCCCGAGCCATTTCGCCAGCGACAGGCCAGCCATGCACCCCGCCCGGAAGGCCAGCAGCGTCTCGACCGGGGACAGCCAGCGGCGATGGCGTGGGGTACTCACGACCGCGTAACTCCCACTCCGCTGACTACCCCCAGCGGTTGGGAGAGCACGGCGCGGGCCGCCGACTGATCACCAAGCCGCGACGCCAACGTCGCCAGGGCCAGTTCCTTCGGCAGACACTCGGAGAACTTCAGGCCGTCCAGGGCCGCCGCCTCCACCTGGGGCTCCATGCTGGAGGCGTCCGCTTCGGCCAGCCGCCGCACAGCCTTCTCCACGCTACCCACGTTCTCCGCCCCCTCGACCGTGATCGCGAGGGCGTCGTGGCCTGGCTGATTCAGGAACACAACTTTTTCCACGGGGTCAACCCCGCCGTCGTCGCGTCGTTGTTGCGGACGGATCCGACGATCGCTCCTCAACTCAGCGGTCTGGAATGTGTGCGGCCGTGGCTGTGGGATCTGGGGCCACGTGTCTACCGCGTCTACGCCTGCAAGTTCCACAAGCGATCCGCCGCGATAGCCTTTTGAACGCCCCCTGGCCACGATCCGGAATCCGGGGAAACGGGCCTCCGATCACTTTTTCATAGTATTATGGAATAGTGAAATGAGGGCGCGCTATCGTGGAACCTGTCCCATCCTGCGAAGTCAGCGACCACAGCCCCGCGGAGCGCCCGCTCCCGGCCGCTTCACCGGCACGCACGAGCGGTTCGCGGCCAAGCTGAAATACCAGGACATCGAACTGCTCATCAACGTCGATGGCAAGAAGGATTACACGTTCACCTTCGAGGACTGAACGTCATGGCCGGACGGCAACTCCTGTTCGATCAGGCGATGCAGGGCCACGCGCAGGGTGCTGCTGCGGTTGAACTCGACGCCGGCTGCGGGCTCCGCGAGGTGGGCAGTCAGGGCGTCGAGCAGTTCCAGTTCGGCGGCTGACAGCCTGAAGCAGATTGGGTATGTCCTCCCGAGGGCCGCGCCAACGCCAACGAGGATCTCGATCACGCCGCGGCCTCAATACTTCATCCGGCTCATCGTTGGGCTACCGCAGG
>WNGB01037327.1_pt1 | contig 10113 bp, 9 predicted proteins | sample 5400681 | NCBI WGS metagenome assembly WNGB01 (sample SAMN13153367, study PRJNA577476) | soil metagenome | isolation source: 115 cm soil or saprolite under grassland replicate 2 | place: USA:California | collected 2016-06-15
GAGCCAGGTAATCGACGCCGTGCGGGCGTTTCGCTGCTAAATACGCGATGCTTAAGCGGGCGCGATGAGTCATATCGAGCAGCTGGCGAGCACGGGCCAGCAAAAGCAGCAACCCGCCCGCGGGTTCGACAGCTACGGGTTACTGGCCTGTCTTGTAACATCCGTCTTCCTCATCGTCTGGATAATGGTTGCGACTAAGAGCCTTAACTTTGGTACCGTAGTTTTTCTGCTCGCACTACCGTGGGTTCTGCTTAGAGCCGGCGCAATTGTCACAGCCGCTCTACGTTTTCCCTCCTTTTTCGCACTCGATTTCCTTTTGGGAGTTACCGTTGTCTCAATTGCAGTGATGGGATGGAAGTTCTTCGTGCCAGTCTCGCTCTGGGCTCTGCTAATCGTGCTTCTGGTCGCAGTCGCGAGTATTCCCAAGCTTCTTCCGCGTCACCGGCGCGACCCGCTTTCTGCTTTAGGGGTGCTAAGCGTAATTGTCTCTCTTGTTGCAGCAACCGGCTGGTCTCAAGATCTGATTTTCCCCACAACCCCCCTTAACGGGAGTGTCGTGTTCAAGCCGTGGTCGGATTTTTTTATCCACGCCACGATGGTCGCGCGGAGTTTGGGGGCCAAAAATTTATTTCAGGTTGGTAACTATGAGTGGCACGGCTTTCCAGCAATCTTCTACCATTACGCCAGCTACTCCATCGCCTTGTGTTTAGCTAAAGCGGGATCTCTCCCGGCTTATGATACGGTAATAGGTTTCTGGGCGCCGTTCGGATCCTTCCTTACCGGATTGGCCAGTTATGCCCTCGGCCGAGCCATTTGGAGTCAAGGTGCGGGGCTAGCCGCTCTAATGGCTACGTTCCTGATACCTGACGCTGGGTTGTTAAACATTGCCCATCCTACTTACGCTTACTTCTGGGTCCAGCACATTTCCCCTGGGGGTCTGTATGCTGTTGCGGTCGCTGGAACCGCACTCATACTAATCAGCCAGGGAGCACGTGAAGGGCGGCGTCTCTGGATAGCGGCGGGAGCGGTAGTGGGCACTCTCGTCGCTTTTTTCAAGGTCCAGGTATTCGCCGCGGCATTTCCGCTGCTGATTTGTTTTGCCATCGTTGGCTGGCCGCCGCGCAAGCGCTGGCAATGGCTCGTTCTGGGTGGCTGTATTGTTGCCGCAGTAGCCCTTCTCCCGCTGGCTGACCGTTTTTACGTAGGACCGGACGTCCGTTTCAATTTCTCCGGTAGCCCTTGGTATTGGGAGCTCTTGGCGAACATGGCCAGGGGTACGCGCGTCGAGGGCTGGTATCAAGCGTTCAGCAGCACCGACCATCCATTTCCTTCTCATCTGGCGCGAGCGATCGGATTACTCATGGTCAGTGCCTTCGGAATTTTCGCGATTCTCGCACCCGTCGTTTGGCTTCTCGCAGCGTGGCGCAAAGGTTGGCAGTCGTCTGAGGGGATCGCGCTGGCCGCGGTAGCTATTCTGTTGCTCCTGACTTTTGGTTTGGATCGAAGTGGAACCTCAGATAATGCGTACGAATTCATATTTCGGCCGTTCGTGTGGGCGTACTGGCTGGTGGGCTCGCTTGCTGCTGGGCGTCTTTTTTCTATCGTGTCGGCACGTCGGCCGCAGCTATGGACCAAGGCGGTCGTTGTTATCATCATCGCGCTAACACCCCTTCCTGTGTGTTATGGCTCTGGGTTGCAGAGCGGCAAATGGGCGGGAGGAAACGTGCATTCCGGCATACGTGTGGATCGCGGTCTGATCGATTGCGCCTATTACATCCGTAGCCACTTTCCCACCGACGCCGTCGTTCAAGACTCTTATTTGGACAGATTCCTTATCCTCGCAGGACTCGGCGAAAGGCGTTCTTATGCAGCCAGGCTGGATATATGGACTAGAGCAAGCAAGGCTTTCCGGGATTCGCCTTATCGGGAGCAACTGCGAAAGCTGCAAAGGCTACAGCAGGCCACAAATATTCCGGATTTGCAGCGCAGCGTCCGCGAAACTGGCATTCGCTGGTACGTAGCTCATCCAGACGATCCCAACGTCTGGCCGGCGGACTTTCGCGATCAGCCGGCATTCGAGTCCAACGGCTATCGCGTCTACGACATGCAGCGTTGTTTCCAATTGCGCGGCTGATTTTTGCAGACCGTGTGACAGTCGCACTGCGTTTTTACTAGACGCTCGGCAGCAAACGTTGAACGTTCGCTGTTTCTGATATGCAAACATCTCCGCAATGCTCAATCGATCTTCACGGAATTAAGAAACTGCGCAGCGGCAAGGTGCGCGAAGTGTTCGATCTGGGCGAGACACTCCTCTTTGTCGTCACGGATCGGATCTCCGCATTTGACGTTATCCTTCCTGATCCCATTCCCTACAAGGGTGCAGTGCTCAATCAGATTTCAGCGTTCTGGTTCAAGCGATTCGACGACATTCGGAATCACTTTGTCACGGCAACGTTCGCCGAATTTCCGAAGGAATTGCTGCCGTTTCGTGAGCAGCTGGCCGGGTGTTCCATGACCGTAAAGAAGACTAAGCCGTTGCCGGTGGAATGCGTGGTGCGCGGTTATCTGGCTGGTTCCGGTTGGAAGGAATATCAGGAATCGCAGAGCGTTTGCGGCATTAAGCTACCGGCGGGACTCAGGCTGGCGTCGCAATTGCCGGAACCAATTTTCACCCCCGCGACGAAAGCCGAAACCGGTCACGACGAGAACATCGACATGAAACGATTCGCCAAGATTCTCGGCGACGAATTAGCAGAGCGCGTGAAAAAGCTTAGCCTGGACATTTATTCGCGCGGCCGCGCACACGCCGACCAGTGTGGAATTATCGTCGCAGACACGAAATTTGAGTTCGGCACTGTCGATGAAGATTTACTTTTGATCGACGAATGTCTGACGCCGGATTCGTCGCGCTTCTGGCCAAAAGACCAGTACGTTGTCGGGCAGAGCCCCCCGAGCTTCGACAAGCAATTCGTGCGCGATTATCTGGAAACGCTCGATTGGGATAAAACTCCACCTGCCCCGCGTCTGCCGAAGGAAGTGGTCGAAAAAAGTTCGGCGAAGTATGTCGAGGCATTTCGCCGTCTGACGGGAAGTGAGATCGCGAGCGGCTAGAAGAATCCTAAAAAAGCGCCGTCATGTTGAGCGGAGTGCAACATCTCTGGTTTCCACTCGTCGTGTCGAGCGAAGTCGAGACATCCCGTGGCGAAACCTAAAAGTATTTCCGCGGGATTCCTCGACTTCGCTGCGCTTCGCTCGGAATGACATTTGCGAGACGCCTTGTAAACTAGCGCCGCCCCGAATTCAGTCCTCCGCACATTTTCACTTCGACGATGCCTCCGACTCGGCCTGACATTTTGTTCATCATGACCGACCAGCAGCGGTTTGATACGATCGCTGCGCTCGGGAACTCGCACATCTACACGCCGAACATGGATCGGCTGGTGCGAAGGGGAATCAGTTTTTCGAGCGCATACGCGACCTGCCCGGTGTGCGTTGCCGCGCGCTACACAATCCGCACCGGATGCGAGCCGGCGACGACCCGTATTTTCAGTAATGCGAAGGCAAATGCTGTGGCTGGTCAAGCCGTGGAGATGGAAGCGCGTTGTGGGCCCTACCTGGGCCGAACGATGTCGCGGCTCGGTTATCGAACTTTTGGAGTCGGAAAGTTTCATACGAATCCGTGGAACGAAGACCTCGGTTTCGAAAAAATGTGGCGCTGTGAAGAAACTTACCATCCACCCAATCGCGAAGGCGATGACTACGGTTCGTGGCTTGCGCGGGAGCATCCGGAGTTCGATTTCCTCGAGCAACCCATGGGCGAACGGACCGAGATGTATTACCTTCCGCAGCGCAGCCCGCTTCCAGCGCATTTAGGCGGCGAATGGTGGACGGCTGATCGCACGGTCGAGGAGATCGCGAAGTCGGATGATTCGGGGCCGTTCTTCGGGTTTGTGTCGTTTGTTGGGCCGCATCCGCCTCTGGCTCCGCCGATCCCCTTCAACCGGATGTACAATCCCGATCGACTCCCAGAGGCAATTCTCGGCAACATCGAGGAAGATCATCTTGACGAAGAAATTCCTTTCATGCGTCACGCCATTTGGGCGGACGCAATTAATCCGGCACTAACAAAAATCGTGAAGGCGCGTTATTACGGCGAGGTCACTTATTTGGACTATTGCCTCGGGCGAATTCTCGATGCAGTCGAAGCGCGATCGAACTCCGAGAACGTTCTGATCTGTTTTTTTTCCGACCATGGCGATCTGCTCGGCGACCATCACGGCTGGCAGAAACAAAACTTCTTTGAGGCGGCCTGCCGCGTTCCTTTGCTGCTCAGTTGGCCGGCCACGCTGCCCGCGGGAACCGAGCGAGCTGATTTCATCAGCCTGGCAGATCTTTTTGGAATTGCGACCGGAGCTTCCGGCGCATGCGAGATGCGCGAGGGAATCGACGTTCTAAAAATGCTGCGAAGCGAATCCGCACCGCGCCAGCATCTCATCGGGATGGTTGAAGTTCCCGGCTCACATGATTTCAAAATCATGGTCCTTGCGGATGAGTGGAAATACATTTTCATGGCGAACGGCGGACGAGAACAGCTCTTCAATCGCAAAAAAGATCCTAACGAGTTGTCGAACTGCGTCAGCTCGTCGTCCGCAATCAGGGGCGACTTGTATGCTCTGGCGGTGAAAGCGTGCCGAGTCCCGGGCGCAACCGACGCGATCGACGGCAATAAGCTCCGGGCATTTCCGTTCCGTGAACGGCCGCCGACGCGCATCTATCAATTCGACCGGCCTCGCGGCGTGGTCGGATTTCCCGATAAACCTCAGGACGCGCTGAAAACCTTCGACCGCGCAACGTTAAGATCGTTGGAGTGAAAATGAAAATGGCTTCACCTGATCGGGAAGATCTTGGCCTCGGCCTTAAACCTGGCGACCCGCAGTATCGTGCTTACGTCGGTCCGCCGGAAGATTACGACTTGATCGCGGCGATGACGTTCAACCTCCTGACCACGCTAGGTCTGCGCCAGCATCATTCACTTCTGGATATCGGTTGTGGTTCGCTGCGAATCGGGCGGCTCTTAATTCCGTACCTGAACCGGGGGAAATACTTCGGCGTGGAGCCCAATGAATGGTTGGTCGATGAGGGAATCAGGCGGGAGCTGGGCGAAACGTTGGTGCAAATCAAACGCCCGACATTCTTTTTTTCCGATTCACCGGACACGATTGCGGAAGCAAAAGTCGCTTTCGATTTCGCGCTGGCCCAATCGATCTTCAGCCATTGCGGGCTCGATCTGATCAAGCGTTGGTTGTCTGCGATTTCGTGTTCGCTGGCTCAGGACGGAGTGCTGGCTGCCACATTTTTGATCGGCGAGCAAGACTCTGCGCAAAAGGGTTGGATCTATCCCGACTGCGTAAATTACCGGCCAGCTACACTCGAACGCGCAGCCAAAGACGTGAATCTGCGATTCGAAATTCTGGATTGGAAACATCCGCGCCAGACATGGGCTATTTTTGCTGCACCGAAATTCGATTCGAGCTGGTTCAAGGACAGGCCTCTCACTTGGAACACAGGACTCGAAAGAGCGCTCAACCAAAGACTGCGGAATGGATGAGCCAGCGCCAAGGTTGAAGATTGTGGCCGGAACTGATCGAGCAATGGCAGTTGTCGCCCGACGAAGTCGCTTACATCAACTTGCAGCAGGGATTTTGCTGCAGTGGTTGCAAGAATAATCTGCGAACGATGACCCTTGCAGCGGCGATCACGAGCGCTTTCGATTTCTCCGGAACGTTCGAGGATTTCTGTGTTAACCACTCGGGCATTCGGCAACTCACTGTGGTCGAGATTAACCCGGCCAAGAATTTATCGCGTTTTTTTCACGCGCTTCCCAAACATGCGCTCCATTCCTTTCCGGAACTGGACATGCAGCGAATGAGCTTCGCGGATTCATCGATCAACATCATCATTCATTCCGACACGCTGGAGCACGTTCTCGACTCGAAGGCGGCCCTGCGCGAATGCCGGCGCGTTTTGAAACCGGGCGGTCATTTGTTTTACACTGTGCCGATTGTGATTGGTCGCCTCACCCGAACACGCCGCCGCTTGCCAGCGAGTTATCACGGCATGCCGGGAGCGAAGCGAGAAGATTGCGTCGTGCAAACAGAATACGGCGCAGATTTCTGGTGCGAAATTTTCGACGCCGGTTTTCGTGAAGTAACTCTGACGAGTCTCATTTTCCCCGCCTCCGTCGCCATCCATGCAATCAAAAGATAGAAACAGCGACGACATTTTTGCGGTGCCGCTGAAAGTGGACGACGTCGCCAACTGCTATTTTTACCACACGATCGAACTCCCCGGGCACGGGGTCGTAAACGGGGACTGGGACCTGCGCGCCGGAGTGGACAACTACTTGGGAAAGGTCGAGTTCGCGAGTAAACGCGTTTTAGAAATTGGTCCTGCCAGCGGGTTTCTGACCTTTGAAATGGAAAAACGCGGCGCTGGAGTCGTGTCAGTCGAAGTGACAGCGGAGCACGGCTGGGATTTCGTCCCCTACCCGGCTGCGCGATTGCAAGAAATTTTCGCTCCGCGTCAAACTGTGATGCAGCAGTTGAAACACTCCTATTGGTTTAGTCACGCTGCTCTACAATCCAAGGCCAGAGTCCATTACGGCGACGTTTACAATTTGCCTGCTGCGCTCGGAGAATTCGACATCGCGGTCATGGCAGCCGTGCTGCTCCATTGTCGCGACCCGCTGCGCATTGTTGAGCAGTGTGGAAAAAGAGCGAAATCACTCATCATCGTCGACAAGTTCCATCCGGACCTGGAAGGCGCGCCGGTCTGTCGTTTGGCGCCGACGGCGGAGAATTTTCTCTGGCACACGTGGTGGCATTTCAGCACGCAGTTCTTCACCCAATTCTTGGCGGTGATGGGATTCACGGCGACAGAAACTTCAACGCATCAGCAATATCACCGCGGGAAAGCGCACACGCTTTTTACGCTCGTCAGTGGACGAAAATCTTGGTAGAAAACAGTCTCCGTACGTCTGCGGTTATGATGAAACATCTAAAACACACTGTGACGCGGACAGGATTGCGTAATCTGGGGTGTCTTCTTTTGCTCATTGCAGCTGCCATCGCGATTGGGCCAACGGTAGCGGGGACTCGCTCCAGACCCGGCAGATGTCCGCCGTGTGCCGGCCTGGTGACCTCGGTTGAGAACTTCGACAGCGTCACAGTGCCAGCGTTGCCGATACAATGGTTAGCGACAAACGCGCTCGGCCCACCGCCACTCTGGGTCACATCCAATACCGGTCAACCCAGTCCGCCTGCGGATACACCGCCGAATGCCGCGTTCATTGATGACCCCGATGTGATAAGTGACAAACGACTAGACTCGATGCTCTTCTCTTTTTTTGAAGGCTGCTGTCCCCAGTTGTCATTCCGGCAAAACTTCAATCTTGAAGCCTCTGACGTTGATCAGACTGTCGGTTTCGATGGGGGCGTGCTCGAGCTCAGCACTGATGGTGGAAATACGTTTCACGAAGTTCCCGCCAGCGCCTTCGTAATGGGCAGTTACAACCGGACAATTAGCGCCGATCGAGGAAGCCCCATCGCCGGTCGTCAGGCATGGAGCGGCGATTCGGGAGGTTTCATCACGACAGTGGTGAACCTGCCAGCCATTCAGAATCCGGCAGGAGGTAGACTTCGGTGGCGAATGGCTAGCGACAACGCTGGGTCCAGCCAAGGCTGGCGTATTGATACGGTGAAGATTACTTGGTGCCACCAGGGACAGCCGTGCACCCCAATTCCCCGGCCTACGCCGGCACCACGCCCCGTGCCATCCGTCCCGCCAAGCCCTCACGCTACGCCGAGGTTTACTCCGGTACCTCGGCCAAGCCCGTAATAACCGATGAGACAGAGACGCCGACCTTTTACAGAATGCAGCCGACGGAGCCGAAGGACTGGACGCGCAGGTCGCGTGACCGAGTGAGCGGGAGCGAGCGAGTCAACGCGGCAACAATTCGCCGACCAGCGATTTCTCTTCTTTCAATTCCGCGACTGACGCGTCGATTTTCGCTCGGCTGAAATCGTTTATTGGAAGGCCTTGCACGATTTCCCATTTTCCGGCGCGCACACGGACCGGGAATGATGAGATCAATCCCTTCTCAACGCTATAACTGCCATCCGAACAAACCGCGACGCTGTGCCAATCGTTCGCTGGCGTGTCGGTCGTAAGCGAAACGACTGTATCGACAACTGCATTGGCGGCTGAGCCGGCGGAAGAAAGTCCCCGCGCCTTGATCACGGCAGCGCCGCGTTGTTGCACCGTGGCAATGAAATCTTCCTTCAACCATTTCTCGTCTCCGATCACTTCGTTCGCGGGACGACCGTCGATCCTGGCGTTGTAGAAATCTGGATATTGCGTCGAAGAGTGATTTCCCCAGATCGTCATGTTCGTGACCGAGCGAATACTCACGCCGGCCTTTTGCGCGAGCTGCGCGCGGGCGCGGTTTTCGTCCAGTCGCGTCATGGCGAACCAGCGATCGCTCGGAATTTCCTTCGCATTGTTCATCGCGATCAGGCAATTGGTGTTGCACGGATTTCCGACCACAAGCACGCGCACATCGGCTGCAGCATTTTTTTGAATCGCCTGGCCTTGCCCGATGAAAATCTTGCCATTGATCCCGAGCAGATCCTTCCGTTCCATACCCGCCTTGCGCGGCACGCTTCCAACCAGCAGGGCCCAGTTCACGTCGCGAAAACCTTCATCGAGATCGGCCGTCGGTACCACAGATTCAAGGAGCGGGAACGCGCAATCGTCCAGTTCCATCACCACGCCTTTGAGCGCGCCGAGTACGGCAGGAATCTCGATCAAATGAAGTCTGAGCGGTTGATCGGGTCCGAACATTTGGCCGGAAGCGATGCGAAACAGGAGGGCATAACCGATGTGCCCGGCGGCGCCAGTCACGGCGACTTTAATCGGAGTTTTCATGGCGCAATTAGCCATAAACGCTTCGTTGAGCAAAGCAAAGCCAAGTACATGTCATCTCGAGCGAAGTCGAGACATCCCGTGAACTTACCGGCACGCTTCGCGACGGGGTTCCTCGACTTCGCTCGGAATGACACGATGAAGATCAGCGGTAAATTCTGAACGCGATGTATCCAAGTAAGTTGGACAAGATCATCAATCTCTTTGAATCGCTTCCGGAAGATGAGCGGCGCGAGACGCTCGTTTCGTACGCCGACAATGCGAAAAGACAGGAGCCGCGTGAGGGCGAGAATTTTGATCTCGTCGATGTGCGCAAAGACGAGGAATGCACCGACACAGTCGGCGTTTATCTGTACGTCGACGAAGAGGGCAAGGCACACATTCGCATGACGCTCGGCCCGGAAGTGCAAACGCTCACTCGCGCGATGACAGCGATTCTTTGCAAGGGGCTCGACGGCTCGAGTCCCCAGGAGATTCTGGATCTGCCGAGTGATTTTGTGACGCGCGTCGTGGGCACGGAACTGGTGCGCCTCCGCAGCCAGACTGTGTATTACGTCCTCACGCGGATAAAAAGCATCTGCAAAGTTTGGGTAGACCGGCAGCGCATGGCGCAGGTGGCGTAGGTAGATGGAGGTCAGACTGCCAGCCATGATTCCGGCCTGGAGGCTGCTAGGTCGCCGAATCAGCCAAGCTGGCTGATATCAGAGTTAGTTTCCTTCGAAAAGCTCGCGTGATTTTGTTTGTCATTCCCAGTTAATCCTGCGCAAAAATCACGAGCAAATGAAAATGACGATTTCCGCAATTCCACTAATCGGTGTGATGACGCTCGTTTCCTGCGCCAACCCTCCGCCGCAACCGGCAAACTTCGGTTGCTCCGGAACGGATTCACCTGATCATCAGTTGCGCGCATGCATCGTTGAGTTTGGGAAATTCCCGCCGCCGCTTAACGAATCGCGCGTCGATATTCGCGACACGTCGGGCAAACTGGTTGCGTCGCGCAATTTTGGATCCCCCAAAGGCGACCAGGGCCGCAGCGTTGTCCATTCTGCGTGGACGCCCGATTCCAGTTTCTTCGTGTTCAGCACACAGAGCTCTGGCGGGCATTCGCCCTGGCATTGGAACACGTATTTT
>WNGB01015430.1_pt1 | contig 10112 bp, 9 predicted proteins | sample 5400681 | NCBI WGS metagenome assembly WNGB01 (sample SAMN13153367, study PRJNA577476) | soil metagenome | isolation source: 115 cm soil or saprolite under grassland replicate 2 | place: USA:California | collected 2016-06-15
GAGCACCCGCGTCCGGCCGTAGCGGATGGTCACGTGCTCGCAGGACAACGGACCCGCGGTCTCCGCGTTCATGCCGGGTCTCCTTTCTTCCCGCGCATCAGCTCGTTCCAGGCCGCGCGCAGCTCGTCGAGGGACTCGTCCCGGCTCGCGCCGAAGGTGGCGGCGACGCTCGCGTACCGCAAGGCCGCCTCCCGCAGCGCGCGCGACCGCTCCCCTCGCGACAGGGAGGGCGCGGTCGTGGACACGTAGGTGCCGTCCCCGCGGCGCACCTCCAGCACGCCGGCGTCGGTCAGGTGCTGGTAGGCCTTGGAGACGGTGGCCGGGTTGACCCGGAGATCGCGCGCGAGGTCGCGCACGGACGGCAGGGCCGCGCCCGCGGTCAGCCCGCCCGAGGCCACCAGCCGGCGCACCCCGTCCTCGATCTGGTTCCAGAGCGGCGCCGCCTCGGCCGGATCGACGCGTAGGCCGCGGGCGATGGTCACTGTACGACAGTAATAGTACACCGATGCAGTGAATGTCAAGCGGTATGCTGAGACCACCATGGCCGCGGCCGGTCCCCCTCCCGAGTTCCTCCAGGACCCGCCCCGCCTGACCAACACGTTCGAGGCGGACCCGGCGCTCCGCGACGCCGTCGAGCGGCTCTTGCCGTCCGACCTCCACGCCCGCCTCCTTCCCGCCTGGCGCGACCTGGGCGAGGCGGCGGCGGGACCGCTCGCCGACTTGGCGCGCGAGGCCGAGAGCGACCCTCCGCGCCACGTCCCCTACGACGCCTGGGGACGCCGCGTGGACGAGATCCGCGTCTCGCCCGCCTGGCACGCGCTGCACCGCGCGGCCGCGCAGTGGGGCCTGACCGCGATCCCGTACGAGCGCGACCTCGGCCCCTTCGCGCGCGTCCACCAGTTCGCGCTCCTCGCCCTCTACGGGCCGAGCTCCGCCGTCTACACGTGCCACCTGGCCATGACCGACGGCGCCGCCCGCACCCTGCTCGAGCACGCGGACCCCGCTCTCTCCCAGCGCGTCGTGCCGCACCTCATCAGCCGCGACCCCGACCAGCTCTGGACCAGCGGTCAGTGGATGACGGAGCGGTCGGGCGGAAGCGACGTCTCCGGGACGGCGACGGTCGCGCGACACGACGGCGGGGCCTGGCGTCTCTGGGGCACGAAGTGGTTCACCTCCGCCGTCACCAGCGAGGTCGCGCTGACCCTGGCCCGGCCGGAGGGATCGCCGGAAGGCTCGGCCGGCCTCTCGCTGTTCCTCGTCGAGCAGCGGAGGGCGGACGGCACGCGCAACGGCATCCGCATCCTGCGCCTCAAGGACAAGCTCGGCACGCGCGCCCTGCCCACCGCCGAGCTCGCGCTCGAGGGCTGCCTGGCCGAGCCCGTCGGCGACCTGGGCCGCGGGGTCAAGAAGATCACGCCCCTCCTCAACATCACTCGGCTCCACAACGCGATCAGCGCCTGCGGCATGATGGCGCGGCTGTTGCAGCTCCTGCGCGACTACGCGCGCCGGCGCGTCGCCTTCGGGTCTCCGCTGGCGCGGAAGGCGCTGCACCGCGAGACGCTGGCCACGCTGCAGGTCGAGTACGAAGCCGCCCTGGCCCTCACCTTCGATTGCGCCCGGCTGCTCGGCAAGGCGGAGGCGGGGGAGGCGAGCGAGGAGGAGCGCGCGACCCTGCGCCTGCTCACGCCGCTGTGCAAGCTGCTCACGGCGCGGCAGGCGGTCGCGGTCGCTTCCGAAGCGCTGGAGGGATTCGGCGGGCCGGGCTACGTCGAGGACACGGGGCTGCCGGTCTGGCTGCGCGACGCCCAGGTGCTGCCCATCTGGGAGGGCACGACGAACGTCCTGAGCCTGGACGCGCTGCGGGCGGTCGCGCGGGAAGGCGTGCTCGAGCCCTGGACCGCCCAGGCCGCGCGCCGGCTGGAGGCCCTCGCCTCCTCGCCCCTGGCCGAGAGCGCGCGAGAGATGCGCCGGCGTATCGAGGAGGTCCCCCGCGCGCTGGGCGCGCTGGCCGCGGCCGGACCGGACGTGGCTGAATCCGCGGGGCGCAGGATCGCGCTGAGCCTGGCCGGCCTCTCCGCCGCCGTCGCGCTGGCCGAGCAGGGCGCCTGGGCGCTCGCCCACGGCCGCGGGGAACGCGCGGCCCTGGCCGCGGAGCGGTGGCGGGCGCAGCGTGTCCCCGAGCTTCCCTCCGCGGACGAGGCGACGGCGCGCCTTCTCGCGAGCGCAGCTCTCAGCGGACTCACGGACTAGGTCGCCTCAGCGCCGGGCGCGCACCCGGCCCCGTCGCAGCTCCGGAGGCAGGAAGGGAGGCGGCGCGCCCTCCTCGACGAGGCCGGCCAGGGCCTCGAGGAGTCCCGCGCGCTGCCCCGCGGGCGTTCGCAGCAGGCGCGCATCCCAGTCCGCGAGCACGGCCTGGAGACGGTCGCGCGCGCCCTGCAGCTCCGCGAGCCGGTCGTCCATCGCGCGCAGCTTGTCGCCGGCGAGCGCGCGTACCGTCCGGCACGGGGCCTCGCCCCGGGCACGGACGGCCAGGATCCGCGACAGCTCCTCCAGGCTGAATCCGACGGCCAGCGCGTTGCGGATGAGCCGTACGGTCTGCTCCGTCCCCGCCGGGTACTCGCGGTACCCGTTGGCCGACCGCCGCACGCGCGGGAGGAGACCCTTGCGTTCGTAATGCCGGATGGTGTCGGTGCTGACTCCGGCCAGCCGGGCCACCTCGCCCGCACGACGCATCCCTGTCGGCATCACTCCGGATCTTAAGCGCGCCGAGCCTTCAGTCCTCGGTCCGGTGGTCCCGGATCTGGAAGCGCAGGAAGTCGTGGATCGCCCTCCGCGCCTGGCGGTTCGACGTGTCGATCGTGATCTGGCCGCCCCGATCCGTGGGCTCGTAGCGGTAGTGGATCGCGTCCCGCAGTCGTGTCATCGCCGCCGCGCCGGGCGGAACCTGTCCGTGGATGAACATCGGCATCGAGAAGTCGCCGGCGGCGAAGGACTGCGCGACGTGCTCGAGATGACCTCGCGCCTGGTCGCGCCCCGTCTCGTCCGCCGCGCTCGCCGCTTCCAGCCGGATCACGCCGCCCCGGCTCGTGATCGCGAAGTGATGCACCGTCACGGCGGGAGCCATGCCCGTCATCTCGTCGTGACGGTGATCCACGCCGGCGCCCTGCGCATCCGCCGGACGATGCGGGCCGCTCGCGTGGTCGCGCGCCTGACCCGCGGACGCCGAGCGAGCCCCCATCCATGTCGCCACCAGCCCGGCGACCATCACCACGTCCCATCGCTTCATGATGCCTCCTTGCTCCCCGGGACGGACGATAGACCGTCGAACTCGTTCGAGGGTCAAGCAAAAAGACGTGCCCGATGCAGAGAGCGACCCGCGATATGCTGCCCCTCCGATGGCGGACTCGCGAATCCTCGAGGTCAAGCGCACGTACCTCGAGATGACGGCGCCGGCCGATCTCAGGCCGGCGCGGAGCGCGGACCCGGCCGCGCGCGTCGAGCGCGTCGAGGGGTGCCCGGCCTCGTTCTACCGGTATCTCTACGCCGAGGTCGGCCGCGCCTATCGGTGGGTCGATCGCGTGGGTTGGAGCGACGAGGAGATCCGCGCCCATCTCGCCAGCCCCGCCGTATCTCTCTGGCTCCTGACCATGCGCGCCGCCCCCGCCGGATACTTCGAGCTCGAGGCCACCTCCGACGGTTCGGTGGAAATCGCGTACTTCGGCCTGCTGCCGGAGTTCATCGGGCGCGGCTATGGGAAGCATCTGCTCACCGAGGCCGTGGAGCGCGCCTGGTCCCTGGGCGCCCGCCGCGTCTGGCTCCACACCTGCAGCCTGGACGACACTGCCGCCCTCCCGAACTATGTCTCCCGGGGTCTTCGCGCCTTTCACGAAGAGACCTATACCGTCCCGGCGCCGAGCTAGACTCCCCTCGGCCTCAAACTCCGCCGCTTCCATCACTTGCATGTCGTCGTCCCTTCGACGACAATGGGTTGTTGCCTCGGACGCGGACCCCCACTACCTGTTGTACTTTTCCTCTTGACAGGCTTCCGCGAACGGGCGCACTATCTCGCCACTCGTCACCAAGAGCGGATCGCGCTCGGGGAAGCCCGGGCGAGGGATAGAACTCGGATCGACCTTCGGAGGCGTACATGTCCACTCACCCCATCGAGAACAGCAAGCCCGAGCCCCGCGCCCACAAAGGCGCCTCCAAAGGCCTCACCTTCGCCCGCTACTTCACCAAGCCGGGAAGACATCCGTATGACGAGCTGACCTGGGAGCACCGCTCGGCGGTGATCAACGACGAGCGCGGCCAGCCGGTCTTCGAGCAGCATGGGATCGAGGTCCCACAGGCCTGGAGCCAGACCGCCACCAACATCGTGGCCTCGAAATACTTCCGCGGGCAGATGGAATCACCCGACCGCGAGAGCAGCGTGCGCGGCCTCATCTCGCGCGTCGTGGACACCATCACGGCCTGGGCCGAGAAGCAGGCCTACTTCGCGACCCCCGAGGACCTCACGAACTTCTCGGAGGAGCTGACGCACCTGCTCGTCCAGCAGAAGGCCGCCTTCAACAGCCCGGTCTGGTTCAACGTCGGCATCGAGCCGCATCCGCAGGCCTCCGCCTGCTTCATCAACTCCGTCAAGGACACGATGGACTCGATCCTCGGCCTGGCCAAGACCGAAGGCATGCTCTTCAAGTTCGGCTCCGGCACGGGCTCGAACCTCTCGTCCATCCGCTCCTCCAAGGAGCCGCTGGCCGGGGGTGGCACCGCATCCGGTCCCGTGTCCTTCATGCGCGGCTACGACGCCTTCGCGGGCGTGATCAAGTCGGGCGGCAAGACGCGCCGCGCGGCCAAGATGGTGATCCTCAACACCGACCATCCCGACATCACCGAGTTCATCACCTGCAAGGCGGACGAGGAGCGCAAGGCCTGGGCCCTCATCGACGCCGGCTACGACGGCTCCTTCAACGTGCGCGGGGGCGCCTACGACTCCGTGTTCTTCCAGAACGCGAACCACTCCGTGCGCGTCACCGACGAGTTCATGCGCGCGGTTCTCGACGACCGCGAGTGGCAGACGAGGAACGTGATGGGCGGCCAGGTCGCCGAGACCTATCGCGCCCGCGACCTCATGAAGATGATGGCGGACGCGGCCTGGCAGTGCGGCGATCCCGGCATGCAGTTCGACACCACCATCAACGACTGGCACACCTGCTCGAACACGGCCCGCATCAACGCCAGCAACCCGTGCTCGGAGTACATGTTCCTGGACGACACCGCCTGCAACCTGGCCTCCCTGAACCTCATGAAGTTCGTGAAGGCGGACGGCGAGTTCGACGCGGAGGCCTTCGGGGCGGCCTGCCGGACCGTGATCACGGCCCAGGAGATCCTGGTCGACAACGCCAGCTACCCGACGGTGGCCATCGACCAGAACAGCCACGACTACCGGCCCCTCGGCCTCGGCTACGCGAACCTCGGGGTGCTGCTCATGGACCGCGGCCTGCCCTACGACTCCGAGGCCGGGCGCACCTACGCGGCCGCCGTCACCTCCCTCATGCACGGCGAGGCCTACGCGCAGTCCGCGCGCATCGCGGGCGCCATGGGTCCCTTCGCCGGCTACGCGAAGAACGCGGAGCCGATGCTGCGCGTGATCGACAAGCACCGCCAGAGCGCGCACATGATCGATTCCACGCAGGTGCCGCGGGAGCTGCTCCAGTCCGCGGTCTCGATCTGGGACGAGGCCTACAGCCTCGGCGTCCAGAACGGATACCGCAACAGCCAGGTCACGGTGCTGGCTCCGACGGGCACCATCGGGTTCATGATGGATTGCGACACCACCGGCATCGAGCCCGACATCGCCCTCGTCAAGTACAAGAAGCTCGTGGGCGGCGGCGTGATGAAGATCGTGAACCAGTCCGTGCCCGGCGTGCTCAAGCGGATGGGGTACAGCGCCGGTCAGATCGAGGACGTCATCAAGTACATCGACGAGAAGGAGATGATCGAGGGGGCGCCCCACCTCAAGGCGGAGCACCTCGCCGTCTTCGACTGCGCCTTCCCGCCCGCGAGCGGCAAGCGGTCCATCCACTACATGGGCCACATCAAGATGATGGCGGCGGTGCAGCCCTTCCTCTCCGGCGCGATCTCCAAGACGGTCAACATGCCGTCGGACGCGACGCCCGAGGACATCGCCCACGCCTATGCCGAGGCCTGGCGCCTCGGCCTCAAGGCCATCGCCGTCTACCGCGACGGGTGCAAGCGCTCGCAGCCCCTGAGCACGTCGAAGGACGAGAAGCCGGCGGCGGTGGCCGCCGCCGCGACCGCGCCCGAGGCGCGCCCGGCCCGCAAGAAGCTGCCGGACGAGCGGCACTCCATCACCCACAAGTTCTCGATCGCCGGCCACGAGGGATACATCACGGTCGGCATGTACGAGGACGGCAAGCCGGGCGAGATCTTCCTGGTCATGGCCAAGGAGGGCTCGACCATCTCCGGCCTCATGGACGCCTTCGCGACCTCGATCTCGATGTCGCTGCAGTACGGGGTACCGCTGGAGACGCTGGTCGAGAAGTTCTCCCACGTGCGCTTCGAGCCGAGCGGGTTCACGAAGAACGCGGACATCCCCTATGCCAAGAGCATCACGGACTACATCTTCCGGTGGCTGGCCTCCAAGTTCCTGTCCAGCGAGCAGGCGCAGGCGGTCGGGGTGCAGGGCAACGACCACACCGCCGCGGTGGAGCCCCGCACGGGTCCGGTGACTCCGCGTCCGTCGGCCGCGTCGTCCGGCACCACCGCGAGCGCGAGCAGCGTGACCTTCCGCAGCCAGGCCGACGCGCCCTCCTGCCATTACTGCGGCAGCATCATGACCCGCAACGGAAGCTGCTACCGCTGCTCCAACTGCGGCTCCACGAGCGGATGCAGCTAGGCCCGGATCGCATGGCTCTGAGCGCGCCTCCCATACGCCGCGACGCCGGGGGACCCGACGAGCTGTGGGACCACTGCCGCAACAGCCTGGGCATCGCGCGCCTCCTGCATCACGAGGGGCGCCCGGAGGCCCTGGTGGTGACCGCCTGCCGCCTGGCCGTGGAGACGGCCTGCCGCGCCGCCCTCGAGCAGGTGGGGCTCGAGTACGACGGCGATCTCGAGCTGGCCCTGGCCCGGCTGGGCGCGCCCCGCGACGTATGGGAGCTGCAGCAGGGCGGGCCCGCCGCGCGCCGTCTGGCCGCGGCCGAGCGCGGCGTGGCCTGGTTCGCGTCGTACCTGCGTCATGCCGCCCCGGGCCGGTCCTGGGGCTTCTGACGCGCATTGAGGAGGGGCATGGATAAGGTCCGGCAACTGGCGCACGACCTGATCGACACTCTCAGCGACGAGGAGGTCCGCCTCCTCATCGCCTACGCGCACCAGATCCAGGAAGGCCACTTCGCCGCCCTCACCAACGGCCTCGAGCAGCTGCTGGAGGAATCGGCCTGACCTTCCCCGCCCGCGGGGCCGCGGTCCCGCGGACGGCCGTCGTTTCTCCCGCCTTCCACCTCCACCGCCGCCGCGCTCTCCATCGTCTCTGCCTGGCCCTGGCTCGCCACGCGCGCGTCGTCCTCGCCGCCTCGCGCGTGGTGCGCGCGCTCGATGCGCGCGACCGGCTGGGGCGCATCGCCGCCCTGTTCACGTTCGTGTCCCACCTCGGCGCCGGCGGGGAGGAGACGGTCGAGCTGCGCGACGGCGTGGACGTGCTCTTCCGCGTGGCCGGACCGGAGGCGGCTCCGGCCGTGCTCCTGGCTGCCCTCCTGAAGGCGGCGGGGGAGCGCGCGCAGCTCGACTACGCGCGCGATCTCGTCTTCGTGAGGGTCGAGGTCGATCCCACGGACGCGGCGCGGCTGCCGCCGCACGCCGCCCTCATCGTGGCCCGGCGCCGGGCGCGCCTGTACCTGCCGTTGTGGGCGCGTCATGCGCGGAGCCCGCTGGGGTTCCTGCCGCAAACCACGCGCGAAGGGCTCGCGCGGCGGCGATTCGTCGCCTAGCCACTACAATCCGCCGATGTCTGCCGCCGCGCGAGGACCGCGCACCGCGCTCGTCTTCCGCGCGCTGGTGCCGTTCGTCCTCTACGCGCTGGCCCGCGACGTGGACGCCGCGGTCGGCGTGCTTCTGCATTCCAGCCTGGACCTGCCCGATTTCGTTCGCCGCGCTCTGTCCCTGTTGAACCCCGCCGACCTGGCCCGTCACGCGCTCCTATCCGTTGCCGTTGGCGTTGCGGTTTGGGTCGTCCTCGCGCTTCTCCGTTCTCATTCGAGCCCGGTCCGTTTTGTTGACGCCCTCGCCGAGACCGCGCCCTCGTTCGTCGTCCTCCTCCTCCGCCCGCTCCTCACGTCGATGGCTCTCGTCGCGCTCGCCCTCCAGCCCACCCATCCCTACGCGTTCACGCTGCCTGTCGCGCTGGGCCAGGACCTCTCGATCGCGGTCAGCGCCGCGATCCTGGCCGCGCTGGCCGCCGCCCACCTGCCGTCTCTTCGTCTCCCCGCCCCGGGCGCGCTCTCCCTCGCCTTAATGGCGCTTGTCGCCTACGCCCTTCTCACCCCGGAGTCCGCGCGTCGCTGGGAGGGCCATCCGGGCAACGAGCCCAAGACCCTGCGCATGGCCGTGGCCCTCGGCCACGGGCTCACCCTCGACGTCGAGGGCGTGAGCGCGGGCATGGAGGCGCTGAGCCCCCGACCGCTCCTCTCCGCGGCCGCGGATGCGGCCGGCGGCCTCGCCCGCGAATCCGCGCGCATGATCGCGGCGCTGGCGCACGGTCCGCGCGCGGTCGGCGCGTCCGCCATTCGCGCCACACGGATCACCCGTCAGACCATCCGCGGCAAGGAGGGCGGCGTCTTCACCGTCCTCGCCCCCGGGCCGTCGCTCCTGCTGGCGCCGGTGCTGCGCCTCGACCGCGCGCTGAACCTGGCGCGCGGCACGCCGGGGCGCCTGGCGGCGACCGTCCTCTTCTGGAACGCGCTGGCGGCGGCGCTGGTGGCGGCGGTCTTCCTCCTCGCCCGCGACGGCGGGGCGGGGCCGGGAGCGGCCGCCGCCATCGCCAGCCTGGCCGCCCTGCTCCCGCCGCTGCTGTTCTATTCGTACCAGTTCTATCCCGAGATGCTGGGCGCGCTCGCCCTCGCCCTCGCACTGCGCGCGATCCTCCTGAGGCCCCCGGAGTCCGCGCGCGGGGCGCTCGCCCTGGGACTTCTTCTCGCCTTCCTGCCCTGGCTGCACCAGAAGTTCCTGCCCGTGTGGGCGCTGCTGATGGCGATGGCCGTCGTGCGCCTGGTGGACGCGCTGGTCACCACTCGCACGCTGATGGCGCTGGTGGTGCCGCAAGCGGTGTCGCTGTATCTCACCGCCCTCTACAACTTCGGGATCACGGGCAGCGTTCGTCCAGACGCCCTGTACCTGGCCTGGGGACCCGCGGGCGTCAGTTCCTCGCGTTGGGGGCAGGGAGTCCTGGGACTGGCCCTCGACGCTCGTTATGGCCTCCTCCCCTACGTGCCCCTCTACCTTTTCGCGTTGGGCGGACTCGTCCTGCCCGGCGGGGCCGCGCGCGTGCTACGCCGGGCCGCTCTCCCCGTCTTCGTCTACTACCTGACCGTCGCCGCCGCCGACAACTGGAGCGGCGCCGTGTGCAACCTCGGCCGCTACATCCTGCCCGCGCTCCCGTACGCGCTCGCGCTGGTCGCGCTCGTGCTCGCGCGGGCCCGGGGCCGGCGCGGCGTGCACGCCCTGTTCCTGGCCTTTGCCGCCTGGAGCGCGCTGATCGCCGTGCGTCTGTGGAACGATCCCCACGCCGCCAACGATTGCGCGCTGCTGCTGGCGCGCAGCGCGATCGCGGACGGCAGTGCGTACATCCCGAACCTCTTCATCCGCGCCTGGTCGGAGGGCGCGCCGGGGCTGTGGGCGCGCGTCCTCGTGTGGGTGTGCCTGGGGGCGGGACTGGCCGCCTGGTTGGGGCGCGCCGCGCGGGGCCGCGCGGGCGCGCGCCCGGCCGCCGCCCTCTTCGGCCTGGCCGCGACCGTGCTCGCCGCCGCCGCCCTTCTCGAGCGCTGGCCGACGGGCCGGGTGGGGCCGCGGTTTCCGGACGCGGTCGAGGCGGGCCCAGG
>WNGB01022655.1_pt1 | contig 10110 bp, 12 predicted proteins | sample 5400681 | NCBI WGS metagenome assembly WNGB01 (sample SAMN13153367, study PRJNA577476) | soil metagenome | isolation source: 115 cm soil or saprolite under grassland replicate 2 | place: USA:California | collected 2016-06-15
GAAGTCGTGCACGTTAACTCAATCGGGTTCGCCTTCGGGCGGCCATTCGGTGCCGCCGCTGGCGTAGTTGCCGATCAGCTGGTATCCAGCCTATCCTCCGTGGACCCCTACCACTTCACACGGTCAAAGACACGACTCGATATCGAGGTAGCCGTGATCGCATCGCGCCTGACATACGGCAAATCTGGGCGCAACCTTGAATGCCGATTCCCTACTTAAGAATGGAGGCACCGATTATGGCGAAGATCCTTTTCGTTGCGACACACGGGACAGAAGACCCCACCAGGGCCACTTTCCCCTTCATGGAGGCAAAGGGAGCTGTCGAGGCAGGACATGAGACCGGAATCATCTTGATGATGGAGGCCGCACCGCTGATCAAAGACCACATTGCTGCCGAGGTCCAAGGTGTAGGTGTGCCGCCACTGAAGGAGTTGATGGACTTCCTGACTAACCACAATGTCAGGATCTCTGTTTGCGAGCCCAGCGGCCGCGCCCTCGGGGTCACCGAAGACGACTTCGCAGGCAAGAACAGCGGCTTCGGCACCTCGGTAGATGCCGCCAATGCCTATGCCGGATATGACCGAGTCGTGACATTCTAACGGTCCACATCGGGGAAGTTCTGCGCGCTGGGCACCGGGGTGCGGTTCATCATGAACGGCACCAACCACCGTATGGACGGTCCCTCAACGTTCCCCTTCCCCATGATGGGTGGTTCCTGGGCCGGGCACTTTGACCTCATCACCGGCCTGCCCGGGCGCGGGGACACCGTGGTCGGCAACGATGTCCGGTTCGGCTACCGCGCCATGGTCATGCCCGGAATCTGCATCGGCCACGGCGCGATCGTCGCTTGGGGCGCCGTCGTCGCGACGACGTGCCGGACTGCGGCATCGCCGACGGCAACCCGGCCAGGCTCATCCGCTCCCGCTACAGCGAGCCGGACATCACCCGGCTTCTCACCCTGGCGTGGTGGGACTGGCCCGCCGGGCACCTCACCCTGCGTCTGCGCACCATCATGTCCGGCAGCATCGACGATCTCGAAGCCATCGCCCCGGCCTGACGGTTCGTCCGGGAACACGAAAAGGGTGCCCAAGATCGTTATGTGGAGAACGAGAACCTGGACACCCTGCTGACCGCACTGTATGTGAAGCTGGATGATGAGATCGAAGGAACGCGGCGGATGGGCAGGCCGCCGTTGCTGACCGGCTCCGGACTCGTCTGCCTGGCCGTGGCCCTGCCCGGGTACGAGTCCGGGGCACGCTGGCTGCGCTTCGCCCGCAAGCACCTGTCCGGCATGTTCCCCGTACCTGCCGCAACAGTCCGGCTACAACAGCGGCTGCGGACAGCGTCACCGCTGGTGAAGAAGGCATTTCGGGTGCTCGCGACGGACACGGACTTGTGGTTCGACAACCCGGCTATTGCGCTTCCCACTCCCGATTCTTCTGGGCCTGCGCCTGTACCTGGTGCAGGTCAATCGCTACGTACAGCAGCGAGCCTCTCTGGCCAAGCCGCCTCACCATCGTTCGTCTGCCAGAATCTTGCGATCCGCTATGAGCGGTAGCACGGTCCTGGATGCGCGGTGCATCTACCTTGGATCCACCCCAGCAGCGGTAATTACGGACCGTACCCGCCGCTTCCGTGAACTCCGGGTATCGGCCGGACCCATGTTTGCTCCATGTTTGCTCGGATGTCGCGGTACGGCCCGGCAGCGGGCGGCACCACGCGGCAGCCGGTCTCCCGGTTTGCCGTACAGCCCGGCACGTCATAGCATCGCTCGGCACCACGCGCCGCTACTCTTAATCCGCTGCCGCACCGCCGCACATCACGCGGTCGGCGTACCGCCCGGCTGGCGTGTCCATGCTGTGGGTCCACGACCTGGGACGGGTAGGTAGCCGGCACATCCGGTTGCTGGCGATGCGCGGCGAGAATTCCATGACGTCGGCGGCACGACCGGGACTGCGCAGGTGAGGCCGATATTTGACCTGCTGCCGGTCTCCCATGCCGACCGGCGAGGTATACGCCAGGTCCACCGCAGGTATAAGGCCGGTCACCCAAACGTCAGCGGAAACCGTCCCGGGGCTCGTCCTGGCCGGGGCCGGAAAGCGATGCGTCGCTGCCGGCCGCCGCAGGCCGACATCACCCGGGGGTCAAAGTGACGTGCTTCCCGGCGGCTCAAACGGGATAACGGCGATGCCGGGCTTCACGAGGATCATGATGCTGTGCCCGTGGCAGGATTCCGTGGCTAAGCGTGGGCCAGACCCATGGATCGCCGGTGATCTCCCCAGGCCACCGACAGCACGTCACCGGTGGCCGGATGATCACCGCAACCGGGGAATCAAGCGGTTCGGTGAACCGCTGGTTCCGGCCGGATTCCGTCCGCCATATGTCCGTAACCACTGCTAGCACATCATGACACACAGCGGGACTACAGCAAGGCGGCCCGCGAGCCCGGGTATGCCCAGGCCACGGGCCGTTTCCGCAGGTGGTGGCAGGTGTTGGGTTCGAACCAACGTAGGCTAAGCCGACGGTTTTACATCAGACCGCTTGTGTTGGCCGGTGAGAGCAATCAGGTTCTCCCGAGTCGACCGACAACGGGCTCGATTAGCTGTCCTGCTCTGCGGCCTGTTCGAGCTGGCTGAGCGCGTGAAGCAGCGCCGCTGGTTTTGCCCGGTTCTTGTTCCCTGCGCCTGATCTCGGCTGCCGAGGATTCCCGGAGTTCCTGGAGGTAGGGCGGCAGCGACATAGCAATGAAGGATGTGTGCGCCAAACTGGCACGAGTAGTTATGGATCACACCGCTGTCAGGAGCGCTGTGGAGGCAGTGCAGCCGACAGGGCAGCCAGCGGTGGCGTCCTGGGGGAACTGGTGGATACCACGCGGGTTATCCAGGCCGAAGGGCCAGATGTGGGTTGACATGGTCCGCGCCTGCGGTGTTCCTGCTGCGCTGGCGATCAGTTCGAGGGCTTGGATCAGGCCAGCCCAGAAGGAGACGAACGAGATGGTCGGGATTTCCCCGGTGATCTCGTCGTCGCGGGTGTGGACGCAGCCGGCGCAGGCTGAGCCGGGCGTGTGCGCAGAGACGAGGACGAAGTCGTGGGAGCTGGACCCGACGCAGACCCAGTGTGAGGCAGCCGCGCGCTGGGCGGCCCAGCGGGATGGGATGTGGTCAACGCCGACGAGCAGCCGTGGGGCCAGCGAGGTCAGGCCCGGGGCAGCCGCCTCGCTGAATGTCTCGCCGGTTCCGGTGATGCGGATGCAAGGAGTCTGGAAGCTTGTGAGGGCGCGGGTCTTCTGCCAGCCCAGCAAGGACCTGCGGGCGAGGGTGTACCTGTTGAGGTTGGGCAGGTCGAGCAGGTCGGGTTCGATGACCCGCATGGCCGCGGTGACCGCCGGTATGCGCAGCAGGGTGTAGAGGGCGGCGTTAGTGATCGCGCCGCCGCTGATGACATCCACGTCGCCGAGCGCGGCCGGGCCGTCTACCTGGTATTGGCTGAGGTCCAGTTCGACGTGCCGGCCAGGGTGCATGTGCCATCGCCGATCAGCAGAAATCGGGCGTCCCAGGTGCTCCGCGATGCGGGGAACAGCCGCACGAAGGCCTTCCGCGGCCGCAGCGGCCGCGGCTGCCATCGCCCCGGCCGGCCCGGTGCCGCGCCACGGCGGGCCGGGCCGGGACCGGCTGACTGCCGCGGTCCATTCCGTGCCGCTAACCCGCACCGCGCCGGTCGGGCCCGGAGTGTCGCCGAGGGTGAAGGTCACGTCAGGGGTGGCGGATGGCCGCGATGATCCGCCGGGCAGCAGGTCGGCTGAGTAGTCGAGCAGGCTGGAGGGCAGGTCACCGCAGCGCAGCGGCGGCTGGTCGGTGAGGAGGCCGGTGGCGGGCACGTCGAGGTCGATCTGCAGGCCCATCATGGCCAGTTGGGCGTAGAGGGTGACCAGTGCGGTCTGCCCGGCAGGCGAGCCGATGTTGGCGTGGTCAGCGATGATCCGTGCGGTGGTCACGCGCAGGCCGTCGATGATGCGGTGGTGGTCCGCGCCGGGACCGGCAATGTCCAGTTCGATGAGCAGCGCGGTGCGCGCCAACGCTCGGTAGATGTCGTCACTCAAGGCTGAATTCCTCCTGGGGATCGGCCTTTGCCCAGGTTCCGTCCGGTTGCATCCGGACCAGGGCGCTGCCGGCGAGACCGGCCGGGCCGGTGGCGAAGTCGGGGATGACCAGGGAGAGGAATCCGGTGGCGGGTACCAGGGAGAACTGGTCGTCGATCATGGAGTGCCCGGCTTCACGGGGATGGGTGTGCACCTGTACCTGGACGGTCTCCCGGGTGCACCGCAGGTGGAGAAAGAACCAGGTGACCCACGCGGAGTCGACTTCGTACCCGCGGGAGCCCGCGTGGTGCACGGGGTGCACCACGCGGGTCAGCAGGCCGGGCTGGTCGAGGGAAGCGCACCAGTACACGACGCATTCGGCGCGCCCGGCACCGCAGTCACGCAGTTGCTGGAATGAGCTGTCCAGGACCGTCCGGGGCAGCCGCAAGGCGCTCACGCGCCGCCCTTGACTGTGCTCTGGCGCAGGACCAGCAGCATCCCCGGTTCGACGCCGGCGGCCTTGGCCGTCCTCTTGTCGTCCAGCTCGGTGCCGCCCTCGGTGAACAGGCTCAGCAGGTGGTTGGTCTGGACACCGAACGCCTGCTTGGCGTGGTTGAGGAGGACCTGGACGAGGGCGTCGGGCTGGTAGCCGATCTCCTTGTCCGCCCCGTTGAAGGTAACCGTCACAGTGTCGCGGTGCTCACTGGCCATGCGTTCTACCTCCTGTTTCCCGCTGATCACGTTCAGGATCATGTGGTGATCCTGCATCAGGATACACAGGGGAATCGCGAATCTGGTGAAGATTTAATTGCAACCTGGCGCAGGAGCTGCTTGCCATCCACACCGGCATCAGGAATACTTGCGCCGTGATCTTGGTGATCCCGGACGCGGGCCTCGCGCAGCTCGTCGCTTCTTCTGCACTTCTGGTGGCGACGTGGCCGGGCGCCTGCGAGGAGATAAAGCTGCTCATCCAGGTGCTGCGGATGTCCGTGCCGTCCCTCGCTGAGGCTCTTGCCCTCGGCGTGATCAGCGTGCTCGCCCCGGCCGCCGAGGCATCCACGTCCCTGATCTCCCTGGTGCACCGGACGGTGGTCCTGACCGCAGTAACCCGTAACGAGGCTGGCGACCAGGTCGGCGCACCGCATCTGCGGCCCGCTGAGGTCTGGCGGCTCGACGTCACCGACCTCCTGGTCGGCGGGGGATCCTGGCTCAGGCTGGCGGGGTGATGTCATCGCCACGACCAGAAGAGCCCGCAACTGACCGACCCGAAGAGTTCACACCTGACTGGTCAGTCCACCCTGGGGTCATCCTGCGCGGGGTGATGGAGGAACGCGGCATCCGGCAGTCCGAGCTTGCGGAACGGACCGGGCTGACAGCCAAGCACATTAACCAGATCGTGGCCGGAAGCATCGGCATCTCCACAGACGTGGCGCTGCTCCTGGAGCGGGCCCTTGACGCCGAGGCTGGGTTCTGGATGCGGGTCGAGGCCGACTACCAGGCGTATGTAAGCAGGGAAAAAGCGAAAGCTCAGCTCCAGGAATTCTCCCAGTGGGCCAGCAAGTTCGATTCCGAGACCCTGCACCGGCATGACATCACGGGCCCCCAGGATGATCCCGCCACGAAAGCCGAGAAGATCCTCAGGTTCTTCGGGGTGGCCAGCCCTGAGGCGTTCGAGCAAACCTGGCTACGCCCCAGGGTGTCCTTCCGCCGGAGCCAGGCATTCCCTGTGACTGAGCAGAACTCGGCACTATGGCTCCGCCTGATCGAACGCAACGCTCAGCACCTCGACGTGCCGCCAGTGCGGGATGCCGCCCTGCGCAAGACCGCACGCACCCTTCCGGCGATGACCACTCTCACCATCCCCCACGGCTTCACTGCAGCCCGCGCCGCGCTCGCCGAGACAGGCGTCGCGCTGACGTTCGTCCGGGAGGTACCGGGAACGCGGGTTTGCGGAGCCACCTGGTGGCTGGCAGCTGACCGGCCCGTCATCGGGCTGACAGCACGCAGCCGCAAGCCGGACATCTTCTGGTTCAACCTGCTCCACGAGATCGGCCACATCCTGCTCCATCCCAGGCGCACCACCTTCCTCGACCTGGACACCGACAAAACGGTCAGTGACCCCGCGGAACAGCAAGCAGACGCCTTCGCCGAGCAGGCGCTCCTGCCAGACGACGCCCGGGCAATGGTCGCCCGCGCAACCACCCGGGAACAGCTACTGCTCCTCGCCGCCAGGCTCGGCGTGGGCGTGACAATCGTCGCCGGGCACCACGGTCACGCAACCGGGCAATGGCACATCGGAGGCTCCCTGCGTGGAAAAATCACCGACGCTGATATCGACACAGTGGAAAGAATATCTGCCAGCCGATCATGAGAGCCCCTCCGCCGCCTCGGCGCGCTTGTGAGGACACCACGCGGTTTCAGCAGGCGTAATATCGATTGCCCTATCTGGCCACGCAGGTCAGGATCTCCTACCTGTCTGCAGCCGGCCGCACCGGCCGACGGTCGAAGGCTAAAGGAGGGAATGACTGGAATGTTCCGCGGCTTGCATATCGGCATAGATCGCTACGCTGACCCCAATATTCAGTGGCTGAGCGGAGCAGTGCGTGACGCCGAGGCCCTCCACGCCCTGTTCGCTGATACCTTCGGCACCGGTGCGGTGCTGTTGACTGACAAGGCTGCGACGGCTCCGGCGATACGTGGCGCCCTGGTGGCACTCGCGTCCGACGCCGTTGCCGAGGACATCGTGGTGATCACATTCGCGGGGCACGGCAGCGAGGATCACTATCTGATTCCCCACGACGGGGACATTCATCGCATCTCGGATACCTGTATCAGCCTCGGCGAACTGGCTGATCTTCTTTCTGCCATTCCTGGAACTACGTTGTTCTGCGCACTCGATTGCTGCTTTTCGGGAGGCCTCGGGGCTCGCGTGTTCTCGACGGGCCTCCGGCCCCGAGCTGCCCAGCCGGGATCGGCCATCGACGTCCTCGACAGATTCACGGGCAACGGGCGCGTCGTCTTCACCGCCGCAGCCGAAGACCAGCCCGCCATGGAGATCAGTGCGCCACGGGCACGGCCTGATGACCTTCCGCCTCATGGAGGCGCTGCAGGGAGCCCCGCAGGTCCGGCACGCCGATCAGGTCGATCTCTACCAGGTCATCGCCTATGTCACCCGTCGTGTCGAGGCCGACGCCGCCCAGATGGGGCACCAGCAGACACCCACGATGCGCGGGCGGCTCGATGGCGCGCCGCTGTGGCCCGTGCTCACGCCAGGAACGCTGTATGCGGAGCGTTTCCCGGAACGAGTGCGGCAGCTGGCCACGGCTGAACTGGAGAGCCTCGAGGCATTCGGGATCCCGGCGGCTATCCGTGCCAGCTGGGCCGGCTCCATCGCCACGCTCAACGAGCTGCAGCTCACGGCCATCAACGACTACGGCGTGCTGGACGGCGAGAATCTCGTCGTTACCGCACCAACCAGCTCCGGTAAGACCATGATCGGTGAGCTAGCCGCGCTGCAGAAGGCACACGCCCGGCAACGGGCCATATTCCTGCTCCCGATGCGGGCGCTCGTCAACGACAAGTACGACCAGTTCATCTGCCTGTATGACCCCGCAGGGATCCGCACCATCCGCGCGACCGGCGAGCATAGCGACCAGGTCCCCGAACTGCTGCACGGTCAGTTCGACATCGCGCTGCTGACCTACGAGAAGTTCACCGCCCTGGCACTCGGCAATCCACACCTGCTCAACGTGGCGGCCACGATCGTCGTTGACGAGGCGCAGATGCTGGCTGACCGGTCGCGTGGCTCAAACCTGGAATTCTTGCTGACGCTCCTCAACAAACGCCGCGGCCAGACCGGAAACCCGCAGATCATCACGCTGTCAGCCGTTGTCGGCGATATCGGCGGACTCGACCGCTGGCTCGGGGGACGCCGCCTGCAGTGGGAACAGCGCCCCGTACCACTGCTCGAAGGTGTCGTCGACCATGCCGGCGCTTCTCACTTCCGCGACGAGTCCGGTGCTGAACAAGCGACACCCGGGTTCATCCAGCCGCTTTATACCCAGGGCAGCCGCCGCCTGCTTATCCCGCTCCTGCGGCGGCTCCTCAGCGAAGGCAAGAAAGTCATCGTCTTCCGCGAGTCCCGCCCTGAGTCGGTCGCATGCTCCATGTATCTCTCGCGATCGCTGGGGCTTCCGGCGTTCACCGAGGTCAGCGCGCTCGATCTCGGCGAACCTTCGGCAAGCAGCCGCACCCTGCGGGAAGTACTGCAGGGTGGTGTGGCCTTCCACAACAGCGACCTCAGCCGGGATGAGCGACGGGTCATCGAACGGGCCTTCCGCGACCCCGGCTCGGACCTCAAAGTAATCGTCGCGACACCAACGCTCGCCATGGGCGTCAACACTCCCGCCGCAGCCGTGGCCATCGTCGGCCTGACCCACCCCGGCCCGGTCCCCGCCCCGTACACGGTTGCCGAATACAAGAACATGGTCGGCAGGGCCGGCCGCCTTGGCTTCACCGACCGAGGCGAGTCCTACCTCATCCCCACGGCAGGTCTGGACCCAGCACGAGCCTGGGATCACTACGTGAACGGCCAGCTTGAGACCCTCCGATCGCAGTTGGTTGCCGATGGGGATCCGCGCACCCTCATGCTCCGCGTGCTGGCAAGCTGTCCGGCCGACGCCACAGGTGCCGTCACCGAGGGCAACGTCATCGGGGTCCTCGACGCCAGCCTCGCAGCGTTCCAGGCCCGCGAAGGCGGTCAGTCACAGTGGAACCAAGACCGGCTCCGGGCCAGTTTCCAGCAGCTGGCCGCAGCCAGCCTGATCACCAGCCACCACAACGGCTTCCGCCTGACCGAACTCGGCCGCTTCACGGGAGAGTCCGGGGTGCACGTCGATTGAAAGGTCCATCAATGGCCCGCGTGGTGCCGTGTCATTGTCCCGGGGCTTGGCACGCGGCCGTGCCAGGAAGTCCTGGCCGCGGGTGAGCGGTGCCGGCGGGCACTCACCCACCGGGCATGTGCGCCGGCCCTGCGTGCCCGCGGAGCCGCCGGGCGCAGGGTTCACCTGCCGGCCGGGGCCCTGCTGGTCCCCCGCCGCCGGGCAGTCCGCCACTCCGTGCGGCCTCGCCTTCACGGGGGCGTGATGAAACGTGCCCGGCGCAGCTTTGAGTCGTTCGCTGCGCTCGCCAAGGCTAATGCCGCGCCCGGATACCGGCGGCACGGTTTCCCGGTGAACGGGGCGGCCAGCACAGGGCACGGGCGCGGCAACTGCGGCGGGACTGGCACTATAGAAGGTGCTGAGCAAGACGGGTTCCCGGCGCTTCCCCGTGACCGTCACCCATCTTCCGGTCACTCGCCGCCAGATATGCCACCACACCATCGCCTACCGGCCCGGGAAGGCCAGCGATGCCCTGACCGGGCACTACCGCCAGGCCCACCCCGGAACACCCGGCCTCCCCTTCTCCCGGTAGCCAGCCACACACAGATCGCCCACCGACCGCAAAGACCGCTGCCCGGCAGGGGCCAGACGGCCCAGCAGGACCACACCACAGACCCCAGCGGTCACCGGCCGCGGCCAGCCCACGGGGAGGGCACGCCCAATATCCGCCCCGGCGCGGCGAGGCGCCTTACTGCGGCGATCAACTGGGGTATGCCCACTAGGTCGATCTGCTGCACCAGATCGCCTCCAGGCCGTGCCGGAAACATCCGGATCTGCCGATGAGCGGTTGCGTCGGGAGCGGTCGACCAGCGTGCGGCTGGCATGCCCGACGGATAGACGAAAGGGGGTAGTTCTCGGGGGCGTTCCCCGGACTGAGGTTCGCTGTCGCCACCGTCGTCCCGACGCGGCGGTTGACGCCTCCGCACACTGCGACTTGACGCAACCCGAGTTCATGATGGGCGACCTCATCCGGCCGAATCAGTCGTCAGCGCTCCGCCTGTCATGCAAGCGCCGCCGGCGATCGGACAGGGCTGTCGTTCACTGCCCGAGAGGGCGGTAGCGGAGGTGTACGACGCCGTTTCGGAATCGGCG
>WNGB01025621.1_pt1 | contig 10109 bp, 9 predicted proteins | sample 5400681 | NCBI WGS metagenome assembly WNGB01 (sample SAMN13153367, study PRJNA577476) | soil metagenome | isolation source: 115 cm soil or saprolite under grassland replicate 2 | place: USA:California | collected 2016-06-15
TGCGCCGGGATGTGCCGCAGGACGCAATCACGATCGGTGTCGCTGCATATCGGGAGGAGAACGAACTTACCCTCGGCAAACTCTTTGCGCTGCCGTTTCGTGCGCAGCGCGAGTGGCGATTACCAAACGGCGAGGTTCCCGAGCGCGAGCCGAAACCAGCGGAAGAGCTCGCTGAATAACCTCAAATAGTCTCCTCGCATCGCAAAGCAGAGGTGTTCGCGACAGAAACAGGTGATCAATGCTCAGGCATCCGAGGAACCCAACGAAATTGGAGGCGAGAATGTTTCTTGCAACCGATCTGTTTTGCCGCGACGAATCTCGTTAGGGAGAAAACATCATGTCAAAACGATTACTCGTAGCTTTGCTGGGAGCGGGGTTCACCTGCGCGACTCTGAGCGCGCAAGAACTGCCGCTGATTCATCAACCAACATTAACTCCGCAAGACAGCGGGACGACCAACGGCCTGATCGCAGTGTGGCCAGTGAATCCACAAGTGGTCTGGGCATCCGGTCGCAACGGTACATTCACCGTCACCACTGACGGTGGGGAGACGTGGAACGCCGGCGTCGTGCCTGGCGCTGAAGCTTTGCAATTTCGCGACGTGCAAGCGTTCAGCGCTCGCGTTGCGTACCTGATGTCGATTGGGAATAACCCGACTGATTTCCGTGTTTACAAGACACTGGACGGCGGCGCCACTTGGACGATCCAATTCGAGAACCAGATTCCGACTGGTTTCTATGATGGGTTCGCGTTTTGGACGCCGCAGCGCGGAATTCTGCATGGCGACTCCATCAATGGAGTGTTCCCCGATTTTCGCACAACCAACGGAATGACATGGCAGGACATCAGCAGCAACATGCCGCCGGCCTTGCCCGGTGAATTCTCCTTCGCGTCGAGCGGAACTTGTGTCACAACCCAAGGTGGGCGGAATGCGTGGATTGCCACTGGCGGCGCGGATATTGCCAGGGTTCTTGCTACGAGGGATCAAGGCAACACGTGGAACGCGTACGACACGCCGTTATTTAGCGGACCCAACGGTGGCGCATTCACGGTCGATTTTCGCGATCCGCACCACGGAATCGTGGGCGGTGGCGATTTGGATCCCGGCAACCCCCACAACGCGGGCACCGCAGTTTCCAGCGATGGCGGCATAACATGGACGCTCACGAGTCCGCCTCCGGTAACTGGCGCGATTTTCGGACTGAGTTATGTCGGACAGACTGGTCGCGGTGGCGGAAACAATCTCGGCCGCGCCGTCGTGATCACCGCCAATGACGGAGGCGCAGCCTGGACCCCGGATGAAGGCACGACTTGGTTCACCCTGCCGGATGTGACCGGATTTTGGGCAGTAGCTTTCGCCACTCCCAAAGCCGGATGGCTGGTAGGAACAGACGGGCGAATCCTGAAGATTAGTTTCTAGCGGGCGGCGAAGGTAATACAAAGCTTTTCACGTAAGTCTCGGAGATCGGGCTATGTCAGTTGTTTTTGGCGTTTGAATACGCAGTTCAGGGCTGAGTCGCATGGGACTGATGGAAGGTTGTCCCTTCGAATGCTGCGATAGGGATTGTTACTGCTGATTTTGGGATGAACCGTTTTGCGAACAAGCTGAGCGAGCAATCGATCTCGCTACGCCGCGGGCGCCCTGAAATTCTGCAGGTCAACGTGGGCAAGCTCTGCAATCTCACGTGCCTACATTGCCACGTGAATGCCGGGCCGAAGCGCAAGGAGATCATGACGCGGGAGACAATTGATCGGATCGTTGATTGGCTCGCGAATTCGGAGATTCCAAAGGTTGACCTCACCGGTGGCGCACCGGAAATGATTCCCGATTTTCGCTATTTCATCGAGCGTGTGAAAGAGCTACAGCCGTCACGTCACGTGATCGATCGCTGCAATCTCACTATTTTGCTTGAGGACCGGTACCTCGATCTCGCCGAGTTTCTAGCCGCCAAACAGGTGGAAATCATCGCGTCGATGCCGTGTTATTCAGCGGAAAATGTGAATGCGCAACGCGGGGACGGCGTATTCGAAGGCAGCATCACGGCGCTGCAACTTCTGAACTCGTTAGGCTACGGAATCGATCCAGCGTTGCCGTTGTATCTCGTTTACAATCCGGTGGACGCGTTTTTGCCATCGCCGCAGAAGGAGCTTGAGGCCGATTACAAACGGGAGTTGCAAAAGCATTTCGGAATTGTGTTCAACAGGCTTTACACGCTTACGAATCTTCCGATCGGCCGGTTCGCCGCTTACCTGCGCCACAGCAATCGGCTCGACGAATACATGCAACTTCTGATCGAGGCGTTCAATTCAGCGACTATCGAAGGGCTCATGTGCCGCAACACGATCAGCGTCGGGTGGCGTGGTGAAGTTTATGACTGCGATTTCAATCAGCAGCTCGGGATGCAATGGAATAATGGGCAGCCAATTTTCTTATGGGACGTCAACCCCGATTCGCTCGAAAATCGCGAGATCATGACCGGCGATCACTGTTTTGGTTGCACGGCTGGCGCGGGCTCCACATGCGGCGGCGCGATTGTGTAATTCAGGCATCTCGCCTGACCTAGTCGCGCAGGCTTCCCAGCCTGCTGTTTTAGCGCGAACAGGATGTCCGCTTGACGAAAACAGGCTGGAAGCCTGTGTTACTTCGATACGACGATTACGTGCGCCGCCATAGGCAAAACGAATTCGTTTCCTCGCACGTATTGTTTGATGCCGCTTTCAATGGCAACGCGAATGGCCGCCAATGTCTCCGGCGATTGCCGCGCCAGGATGCCCGCGGTGCGCACGCCGGCGTTTCGTTCCGCTTCAAAATAGTAACTGGCGTGCGGATGATGCCACTCAACGGTGCGCGTTTCATAGCTCATCGAAGCTCCGTCGAACCCAACTCGTTCCAGCACCTGCCGACATTCGTCGCGTTCGCTGTACAAATATTTCGGCGGACCTTCGGGCAAGCCGACATCCAAATTCGCGTACGCTTCAACCGCGTCATTAACGATTTTCGCGCCGGGGTCAAACAGTAAAACCAAACTTGGCTCCTTGTTTTAAAACGCGACACGCTTCCGCGCATGCTTTTTCTGGATGTGAAACATGCAACAACCCGAAGTTCATAAGCACACGATCGAAACTGCCGTCTTCAAATGGCAGGTCCTGTGCGTCGCCTTGCCTGAATCGGATCTCCGGAAACATTCGCTTCGCAATCGCGACCATTTTTTCTGAGAAATCAATTCCTGTCGGAACCGCGCCCAATTGTTTCGCTGCAGCGGACACGTAGCCGGGGCCACAGGCGACATCCAAAGCCAACATCCCTGCCGAAACGGTGGCGTCTCCCAACAGCGAGGGAATGAATTGCCGCGTCAGCGACGACCACACGGAATCGTATTTGTCTGCCACGCGCTGCCAGCCCTCTTGCTCGAACCGAGCGAAGTCGTCTTGGGCTGTCACGATTGAGATTAAATTGCGCTTCGCACAGCGAAGTGGCTACAGCTACTCGAGAGGAAATTCGATTCGTTCTTCTTCTTCGCGAGCTACGAGTTTATTTCGCTCAATGATGCGGGCGCAGGTGTTCCACCGCAGAATCGCATCGTCGTGACCGGGCGGGCTGAGCGGTTGGGCTTTTTCGAACCAGTCCATTGCTTCGCGCAAAAGATCGTATGCCTGAAAACGGCAACCCGGGGTGTGCTGTCGCAGTTTCGTTTTAGCCCGGCGTTCAGCGATGATTCCGGAATAATACGCCCGCTCATATTCCGATTTCACGCGGCCAAGCAATTCTTTTGTTTGCGTCTCGCTGACGCCATAGGTCTTTTCGAAGCGATCGGTGAATGCGAGCAAAAGCGTGATAATGGCTCGTTGGTTATCGGGATCGACAACAAGAATGTCGAGGCAGATGCTCTCTGCTTCGCCGGGTTCGTTCAGTAAGCGGTAGCGCTCAGCCTTCTCTAGCGCGGCGGGAATGGCGTCTTTGTGGAGTTGTTTTAGCTCGGCCATGGCAAGCTGTGATTCGTTATATCGTACATTTGTAAATAGAAACTCGATTCACGATTCTCGATTCACAGTTTCTGAATCACTCTTCCTCTTTAACCAACGCCAGAACCAGCCCAGTGGATCATAAAATTCATCTACCACGCGTTCTTTCAACGGAATGATCCCGTTATCGGTAATCTCAATACTTTCCGGGCATACTTTCGTACAGCACTTGGTGATGTTGCAATAGCCGATGCCCTGTGTGTTTCTCAATTCTTCGATACGATCCTGGGTGTCGAGCGGGTGCATCTCGAGAGCGGCGACATGAATTAGAAAGCGCGGCCCGATGAATTTGTCGTGCATCTGGTGATCGCGCAGAACGTGGCAGACGTCCTGGCACAGAAAACATTCGATGCATTTCCGGAATTCCTGCACACGATCGATGTCCTCTTGCTGCATGCGCCATGTGCCGTCCGGCGCGTCAGGTGCGCGCGGTTTGAAGGGCTTGATTTTTTTCTTCACGCGAAAGTTCCACGACACGTCAGTTAGCAAGTCCTTTATTAGCGGGAACGCTTTCATCGGCTGAACTGTCACCGGTTTTTCGAGCGGCAGATCGCTCAAGCGGGTCATACACATCAACTTTGGCATGCCGTTGATCTCGGCCGAGCACGACCCGCATTTGCCGGCTTTGCAGTTCCAGCGGTAAGCCAGATCGTTCGCTTGCGTTGCCTGAATGTGATTGACCGCATCGAGGACAACCATTCCCTCGGAAACACCCGTGGTGTAATCGCGAAACTCGCCATCAGTCGCATTCCCACGCCAGATTTTGAAGGTGGACTGTTTTTGCGCGTTCATTGGTTTTCCTCAATCACTTGCTTCAAATAATGCGGCATTTCCGGCAGAGGTTCCAATCGGACTTCCATGTTGCCATCCTCGGCCTTGCGAATCACGGTATTTACCTTCGCGAAGCGCTCTTCCTTCTCGGGATAATCTTCGCGAAATTGTGCGCCCCGGCTTTCTTTTCGCTCGAGCGCGGCCCGCGTGATCGCCTCGGCAACTGTGAGCAGGTTTTTCAAATCCAGCGCTGTATGCCAGCCGGGGTTAAAATCGCGGTTGCCTGTGACGCCGACCCGCGCGGCCCGTTCCCAAAAAGTTCTCAAGTGATCGAGCGCCGAGCGCATCTCGCTCTCGTCGCGCACGATGCCGACGTTGTGCTGCATCGCTTCCTGCAAATCGCGCTGAACAGAGTACGGATTTTCACCACGACTGTTCTCGAAGGGCTTTAGTGACTGCCGGGCGTACATGTCGACCTGGTCGTTTTCGATTTTGCCGTGTGAATTTTCCTTCGCAAACTTCGCCGCAAATTCTCCGGCTCGTTTGCCGAACACTAAAAGATCAGAAAGCGAATTACCGCCGAGCCGGTTCGCGCCATTGATTCCAGCCGCGCATTCGCCAGCAGCGAACAATCCAGGCACATCGGACATCTGGGTATCCGCGTCCACATGCACGCCACCCATGATGTAGTGCGTGGTCGGCCCGACTTCCATCGGCTCCTTTGTGATGTCGATGTCGCCCAGCGCTATGAACTGGTGGTGCATGCTCGGGAGCTTGCGTTTGATGTGCTCTTCCGCGTTTGAGAGTTTTCTTTTGATCCATGAGATGTCGAGATACACGCCCCCATGGGGTGTCCCCCGCCCTTCTTTGATTTCGCGCACAATGCAGCGCGCAACATGATCGCGAGTCAATAACTCCGGTGGACGCCGTGCGTTCTTGTCGCCCTGGGTATAACGCCAGCCCTCTTCCTCGTTATCAGCCGTCTGGGCTTTGTAGTTGTCGGGGATAAGGTCGAACATGAAACGTTTGCCGTCCGCATTGGTGAGAATACCGCCTTCGCCGCGGACGCCTTCGGTCACAAGCATTCCGGCTACGCTAGGCGGCCAAACCATGCCCGTGGGATGGAACTGCACATACTCCATGTCGATCAACGCTGCGCCCGCATGATATGCGAGCGAGTGTCCATCACCGGTGCAATCCCAACTGTTACTCGTGATCTTGTAAGCTTTCCCGATGCCACCAGTCGCGAGCACGACTGCCTTCGCGCGAAAAATCTTAAAGTGTCCGCGCTCGCGATCGTAGCCGAATGCTCCAACTACGCGCGGACCATCTTTCAGCAACGCGATGATGCAAACCTCCATGTAAATATCGATTCCCTGATGTATCCCGTGGTCTTGCAATGTTCGGATCATTTCGAGGCCGGTACGATCGCCCACGTGTGCAAGGCGCGGATATTTGTGGCCACCAAAGTTCCTTTGCAGAATGCGACCATCCTTGGTCCGATCGAACACCGCACCCCACGCCTCGAGCTCACGCACACGAACTGGCGCTTCCTTCGCGTGCAACTCGGCCATCCGCCAATTGTTAACGTATTGCCCGCCGCGCATGGTATCGGCGAAATGCACTTTCCAGTTGTCGCGATCATCAACATTGGCCAACGCCGCGGCGATGCCGCCTTCCGCCATGACGGTGTGCGCCTTGCCGAGAAGACATTTGCAAACCATGCCTACCGACACGCCGGCCGCGGATGCTTCGATAGCTGCACGCAGTCCCGCGCCGCCGGAACCGATGATCAGAACATCGTGCTCGAAAGTGTTGTAGTCGGGCATGGTAACAGCAACAAACTACGGCTACACAAGCCGCACATCGTGCCAGACGCCCATCGCGCAGAGTCGTACATAAAGATCAGTAAAGCCGACCCAGAATAGACTCAGCCACGCCCAAAGCATGTGCCTGCGATTCAGACAACTCACACAGGCATAGGCGCGATAACAGGCTGGCGATTTTGCAATTTGATCGCGAAATCCTCCGATCAGATGCCGCAAGGAATGGCATCCAAATGTATAGCCGCTGAGCAAGTACACGTTGATGGCCAGCACGATCGTACCGACGCCGATGCCGAATGAATTTTTGCCCGTCGCCGGATCGACAAACCAGAGCGCTTTCCAAACATCATACGTCAGAATCAAAATGAACAAGAGCGCCAGATAGAGAAAATAGCGATGCACATTCTGCATGATAAGCGGGAATGAACGCTCGCCCCAGTAGCTTTTGCGTGGTTCGCCCACAGTGCAGGCCGGCGGGTCGGCCCAGAACGCTTTATAGTAAGCGCCACGATAATAATAACAGGTGAGCCGGAAGCCACCTGGCGCCCAAAGAATAAAAAGCGCCGGCGAAAATAGAAGCCACTGCGGCCACCAGCCCGGTTTCGGTCCAAACCAACTATGGGGCGAATCGCCAAACAGTTCTGGCGAATAAAACGGCGAGACGTAATTGCCGAAGAAATAATCGTTTCCCTGAAACGCCGCCCACGTGGAGTAGACGACGAAAGTCGATAATCCGATGAAAACGAGCAGCGGCTGGATCCACCAAACGTCCGCGCGCATGGTTTGGCCAAATGCCCGCCTAGTCATTGGGATTTCTGCGTTTGGCATAAGGAAGGTCTCCGCTTGCGTGGCAAGATCGACATGCAATGAACTCAAAGTCAATTTCAGGCTTTACAAAAATTTGTTAACCGGACATTTTTTTACAGCCGTCTGCTGTTTGCCGTTATGTTCGCAATTGACGCTGTGCTTTGCTGGAATCACGCGGGCGCAATGTTGGCGACAAGACGCCTTCAGTGGCCCGTCAAATTCGAACCGACTACAAGCTGACTGTTCGTATGCCCGATGACTCTCTTTCCAAGCGTCTCGCCCTGATCAATACGCTTCTGCGGCCGATTCAGAAGACCATCCGTGTACTTTTACCGGACTTCGTTGATCGAAATCTAAAAAGCAAAACAGTTCGTGCGGCGATAGTGACTGCCGTCGACGCGGCGTTGGTTCGTCAATTTCCCATTGCGCGCATTTTTCCGCCGGAAATGCGACAGCGATTGATTCGAAGCCAACTTGATCTTGTTCTCGACGAATTAGTATTAAAAGACAGCCTTCCGACCGACGACTTGGGCACGAGCTTTCGGAGCTTCATTGTTACCGCGAAGTCTGCGGTAGCGACGCCAGCAGATGTAATCGAGGCCGCGATGCTTAAGCTGCTCGGCGCGGATTGGACGGCAACCCCATTGCCGATTGATGCGTTCACTTTCGAACTGACAACGGAGAACCCGCAATTATCGGTTCGGGAGGCGTGGGAATTGGCGTACGCACTGCAAAAAGAACCGGGGATCGCCCATGCTGAGCCGAATCTGATTGTGCCCCTCGAAAATGTCGCGCCGGACGAAGGGCCAGCCAGCGGGGTTAAGAGCTTCTTCGGCAGGAAACCGCTATCCGGCAGCGCACCGCCCGAATGGAGTCTGGACAATATCCATGTAAAGGAAGCTTGGGCGAAGGCTGAGGACGATCATCAACCATCACGCGGGGAAGGCATACTAATCGGCCACCCTGATACTGGTTATACGCAGCATATCGAGAATTGGTCGAATAATCCGGCAGAACGGCGTTTGTTGCCGCAATTCGGTTGGGATTTCTGGAAGCACGATGCTGATGCGACCGACGATCTGGACTCGGCACTGGGTTCGTTCTTCAGCGCGGGTTTCATTGGAAATCCCGGACACGGCACCGGCACATCCAGCATTATTTTTAGCGACGAAGGTCCGCGCAGCAGAATACAATACGTCACCGGCGTGGCGCCACGCGCTCGTTTAATTCCATATCGCGTCGCGCCAACGGTTGTAATTTGGGACCGTGCCCGTTTGGCGGACGCAATCATTCGTGCCACGGACGCAGGCTGTCATGTTATTTCCATTAGCATGGGAGGTTTGCCGCTCGATTATCTCGAGCGGGCGTTGCACTACGCGGTGAGCAACGGCGTCATTGTTTGCTGCGCCGCCGGAAATATTTTCGGGGCAAACGACACGCTTCACGCTGTGGTCTGGCCAGCGCATTATCCGGAAGCGCTCGCAGTCGCGGCCAGTAACGCAAATGATCAACCCTGGAGCGGTTCGTCGCGCGGACCGGAAGTGGACATCACCGCGCCGGGCGAATCGGTGTGGCATGCGATCGCGAAAAAAGGCAAACCGCTGACTGACGTAGCGCGCGGCGACGGGACCTCGTTTGCCGTGGCCACTACTGCTGGCGTCGCCGCGCTTTGGCTCGCATATCACGATCGCGAAAGACTCATTAGCCTTTATGGCAGGGAACGAATCCCCGGAATCTTCAAGCACATCGTCATGACGTTCGGCTTTCGGGCAATCCCAAACTGGAATACGAGTTTGTTTGGACCGGGAATCATCGACGCATTGCAAGTGCTGCAAGCGCCGCTGCCGGCAGTAGCGGTTCTTCCTTCTTCCAAAGCACGCCCGCAACCTCAGGCAAAGTTCGATCAAATCGCCAGTCTCTTCGACGATGTGCCGCGCCCGCAGCTACGTCGAAGCCTGGCTAAATTACTTAATACACCTGAGTCGCTTTTGCCCAAACGTCTCGATGAGGTTGGAGACGAGCTCCTGTTTCATTTTTACAGCGACGGGAAGTTGCGACAGGATTTTCGGACGCAAGCCAAGTCGGGCAAATCGGTGTCGCCAAAAACAAGAGGCGCTTCGGCAAAGAAAACGATGCGAGCGCAACCGGCGCAAGCGCTCGCGGCAATGAGCTCACCGCGGCTCGCCGCCCGCATTGCGCGCTGAACAGAAGATCCCGAAGCGTCACCCAAGATTTTGTAAAGGGTGCTCGACTTCGCTCGGAATGACGTTGGTTCCTGAATGCTGTCTGAGCACCGTGCTCACTCGCCGTCCGCTCCATCAACTGGCAGCTTCGCCTTTTTCCACGCTTCCCAACTCCCGGGAACATTCCAAAGCTCATTGAAGCCCTGCTGCTTCAAAATGCTCGTGGCGATGCTGGCGCGGTATCCGCTGCCGCAATAAACGGCCGTAGGTTTTTTACGATCAAGCTCTCCCGCCCGGTTGCCAAGCTCCGGGACAAAAATGTGCTGGGCGCCGGGGACATGCCCCTTCTTCCATTCACCGGGCGAACGGACATCGACAACCTGCAACGAAGACTTGCGTTCATTCAGCTCGTGCACGCTCATCTGCCCGATACTTTCCAGCGGAAACCCCGCTGCGTGCCACGCTTTCATTCCGCCGATCAAATAACCGGCGAATTTTG
>WNGB01018433.1_pt1 | contig 10108 bp, 8 predicted proteins | sample 5400681 | NCBI WGS metagenome assembly WNGB01 (sample SAMN13153367, study PRJNA577476) | soil metagenome | isolation source: 115 cm soil or saprolite under grassland replicate 2 | place: USA:California | collected 2016-06-15
CGCGCACCACCGGCCGTTTCTCGATCGTGCCCACCCCCAGGATGGCCACCTGCGGTTGGTTGATGATGGGGGTGCCGAAGAGGCTGCCGAAGACGCCGGGGTTCGTGATCGTGAAGGTGCCGCCCTGCACCTCGTCCACGCGGAGCTTCTTGGCCCGGGCCCGGTCGGCCAGGTCGTTGACCGCCCGGGCCAGACCCAGCAGGTTCTTCTCGTCGGCCCGGTGGATCACGGGGACGATCAGCCCCCAGTCCAGGGCCACCGCCAGCCCCACGTTCACGTCCTTGTGGTAGACGATCGAGTCGCCGTCGATGCTCGCGTTCAGGACCGGGAAGGCCTTCAAGGCGTCGACCGTGGCCTTGAGGATGAACGGCAGGTACGTGAGGCGCACTCCGCTTCGCTGCTCATAGGCCGGGCGGTGGTGTTGGCGGAGCTGGTCCACCCGGGTCATGTCGATCTCGAAGACGGTGGCCACGTGGGCCGAGGTCCGCTTGGAGAGCACCATGTGCTCGGCCGTCTTCTTGCGGATCGGCGACATGGGGACGACCTCGCCCCGCGCCCCCGACGAGGGAGTGGCGGGAGCGGCCGGAGCCGGGGAGGCCATCGACGGGGCCGGCGGGGGAGTCGGCGCGGCGGGGGCCGCGGCCCGGGTCTCGATGTGGCCCAGGATGTCCTGCTTCGTCACCCGGCCCGCGATGCCCGTCCCCGGGACCTCACGGATGTCCAGGTTGTGCTCGGCCGCGATCCGCCGCACGACCGGGGAGGATCGCGTCTGGCGCAGCTCGTCCGCCGTCATCTCCGAGCGGGGCCGATCCGGCCGGGGAGCCTGCTCCGGCTCGAGTACGAAGTTGACGGGCGGAGCGGGAGGTGCATCAGGCGGAGCAGGACGCGCGACGGACCCTGCGGGAGGTGCTTCGGGTGCGGCCGGCGCCACCACGGGCGCCACCACGGCCGCGCCCTCCGCCGCGATCACCGCCACCACCGTGTTGATGGGGACCGTGGCCCCGGGCTGGACCCGGATCTCCTTCAGGACCCCGGTGGCGGGGGCGGGGATCTCCGCGTCGACCTTGTCCGTCGAGATCTCGAAGAGCGGCTCGTCACGCTGCACGCGGTCGCCGACGTTCTTCATCCACTTGGTGACCGTCCCCTCGGCGATCGACTCCCCCATCTGGGGCATGATGACGTCGGTCATTCATCGACCCCCACATCCCGATCCATCCCGATCCTTCATCGACCCCCCCCTCCTTACCTCCCCCACGTAGGGGGGAGGGACCGCTTGTGCACGTCGGGCTCCGCGTCTTCATCGGCCCCCGGCACGCTAGTAATCATACCGCCCTTTCCGTACGCCCAATGGAACGCGGCGAAACGGAGTGGAACGTGGCGGAACGAGGGCCGTCGTGGGCCGCGGAACGCGGTGGAACGCGGTGGTCATGCACAGTCAGTGTACAGTGGTATACAACGAACCATATAAGACCCGATGGCGCGCGGAGGTCCTGTGGCGCCCGGCGACGAAGCCCTCCCACAAGGCTGTACAGGGAGGGATAGCGAGGCCGGCGCGACGAACGGAGTGAGCCGTGTAGTCGTTTGTGAGCGCGTATGCGCTCACCCAACTTGCTTCCCTTCACCTTCCAGGGGCCGCCGCTGGGCCACCACGAGAGACAGCAACTCGCCTGAACTCGAAGGAGCCGGAGCCCGAAGGAAGGGCTGCTCGTTGGTCAACGTCCAAGTCGGTTCCTGGTCGAGAGCCGCTGCAGGCAAGGCTTGGCCAATTGAGGACCGGCGACGAGCAGCGCGACGAGCGCTGTCGAGTGCGCTTGACTCGCCTTCGTTGGCGGACTACCCTCCAAAGCCAGTCATGTCGTGGTGGATTCGACGTCCCGTCTTCGCCGTGATCGCGCTCGCGCTCCTCGCCGGCCTGGGCGCGGGGTACGTCGATGACTGGTTCCACACCGACGACGGGTGCGTCGTCGAGACGCATTGCATTGCGTGCCAGCGGGCGGTGGGATCGATCGGGGTCATCGGCTCCAACCTTGCCACGCCCCAGGCTCTCGAGCGCGTCGACGGCATCCCGGCTCCGCCGGCCCTTGCAGCTCGTCAGGCTCCGAGCCGCCACCAGGCCTCCCGGGGCCCTCCTCAGGCCTAGCCAGAAGCTCCCCACGACCGGCCGCGTCGGCCGGTCATAGGCCGTTCTGCTTGCCAGGTCCACGGCTGCGCTGCGTGGACGAGGAGTCTCCAATCATGAGATCGGATGCCAGACCCTTCGCCGTTTTGCTCGTGACCCTTGCCGTCTTCGCTCTGGCACCCTCCCGTGCTTCCGCGGCCGGGTCCGGCTCGATACGTGGGCGCGTGCTCGGCCCCGACGGGCAGGCGATGCCCGCGATCAGCCTCTACCTCCGGAACGACATCACGGGATTCAAGGCCGACGCCACCACCGGACCCGATGGCGCCTTCCAGTTCTTCAACGTCCCCTTCAATCCCTACGAGCTGCACGTGGAGGCCCAGGGCTTCCAAGCGGTGCATCGGTCGGTGGACGTAAGGTCCGCCGTGCCGCTCGAAATCCCCGTCTCCCTCAAGCTAGCCGGGGTGTCGGAGACGGTGACCGTGACCGCCGAGAAGACGGCCGCCCAGCTCGAGACCGACAGCTCGATGTCGCACGTCGACATCGACAAGTCCTACATCGCCCGCGCTCCCGCGACCCTCGCCTCGCGGGCCATGGAGGAGCTGATCAGCGCCACCCCAGGCTTCGCCAAGGACGAGAACGGCCGTTACCACTTCCAGGGCTTCCACAGTCAGGGCCAGTTCGTGGTCGACGGCCAGACGATCTCGGACCAGACGGGCATCAGCTTCTCCAACTCCATCGACCCCGGCATCGCCCAGTCGCTGGAGGTGGTCTACGGCAACGTCCCCGCCGAGTATGGCGAGAAGGTCGGCACGGTAATCAACCTGGTGACGAAGTCCGGCCTGAGCACGCCGTTCCGCGGGGAACTCCACGGTGGCGCGGCCCGGTTCTCCACCTACGAGGGAGGCGCGTCCCTCGGCGGGGGCTCGAAGAACTTCGGAGCCTTCGCCTCGTTCAACGGCGCCTGGTCGGAGCGCTTCCTCGACCCGGTGAACCCCGATAACCTGCACAACACCGGCGACACCCAGCGCGGCTTCCTGCGTCTGGACTACGCATCCGACGACCTCAGGGACCAGGTGCGGCTCACCGCCCTCCTGGGACGGACCAATCGCGACGTGCCCAACACCTACACGCAGGAGGCCGCGGGCCAGGGCCAGACGGTCAGGAGCCGGGACCAGAACTACAACCTGGGCTGGACCCACGTCTTCTCCCCGAAGGCCACCCTCGATGCCAGCGCGTTCGGGCATCTGGCCAGCTTCAAGCTCCTGCCCTCCTCGGGGGACACCCCGGTCACCGCGCTCTCGGATCGCAGCCTCGACAACTACGGCCTCAACACCGCCCTGACCTGGGTCCCGAACCCCCATCACGACGTGAAGGTGGGCGGGGTCCTGAAACGCTTCCCGATCGGCGAGAGCTTCAGTTTCGGCATCACCGACCCCGGCTTCAACGACCCGGACTCCGACGCCTACAACCCCGACCTCGCGCCGTACGATCTCACGCGGGGCGGGCACCCGCTCTTCTTCCAGGGCAAGCGCACCGGGACCTACGGCGCCGGCTTCGTCCAGGACAACGTCCGCTACGGAGGACTCACGGCGAACCTCGGACTGCGTTACGACCACAACAACCTGCCCGCCAGGGAGGACCAGATCCAGCCCCGGATCGGGCTGGCGTATTACGTCAGGAGTACCGGAACCGTCCTCCGCGCTTCCTACAATCGGATCTTCCTGACCCCCGAGTACGAGAACATCCTGTTCGGCTCGTCGGAGCTCGCCGCCTCCGTCGTCCCGCCGGAGGTCAAGGATTCACGGGAGCTCGGCGGTGGCGTGCTGCTCAATCGCTCGGAGCGCCAGAACGCCTACCTGGTCGGCGTGCAACAGGCCATCGGTTCCAGGCTGCGGCTCGACGCCGACGTCTGGTGGCGGAGGGCCACCTACCCCGCCGACCAGGACCAGTTCCTGAACACCGGCATCGTCTTCCCGATCACCTTCACCGAGGGCCGCCACAACGGCTGGGACGTCCGCCTCGACCTCGCCGAAACCCACGGTGTCCGCGGGTTCGTTTCCGTGGGCCACACCCACGCCCTCTACGTACCTCCGCCGGTGGGCGGGCTGTTCCTGGACGTGGGGGCGATCGACGCAATCACGGGCGGACCGTTCCTGATCGACCACGACCAGAAGCTCCAGGCCCAGGGCCAGCTCCTCTGGGACCTGGGCCAGAGTGGCTTGTGGCTGGGGGCCAACGTGCGCTACGACTCGGGGCTCGTCACCGACGCTTCGCCCGACGAGCTGGCCCCCGACAGGGACAACGCGTTCGCGGCGCCGTACGTGGTGATCCACACCGGCGGCGACCTCGACCCGAACCGCATCAAGGCCCGCACCATCGCCAACTTTTCGCTCGGCCTCGACCTGCATCGTCACCACGTCCCGGTGTCGATCCAGGCCGACCTGCTCAACGCCTTCGACACCACGGGCGTCTACAACATCCTGTCCGTCTTCGGCGGGACGCACGTGATCCCGCCGCGCACGCTGTCGCTGCGGCTGCGCTACAGTTTCGGCGGCAAGCGGAGCTAGCCCGACTTGGCTGACCGCAGGGGGCGGTCTCCGACGCCCTCTGCGGCCGCGCGGGAGGCAGGGCCTTGAGGCCGTCGCGAGTCTGTCCCTCGCGTAGGCGAGCAGCTCGCTGGTCTCGGGATCGAGGTAGATTGAGTAGCTGCGCCAGTGCGCGACGAGCGCGTCCGCCACCCCGCACGCTAACGAGGACGGGTCGCGACCACTGAAGGGCTAAGCCCCACACGCTGCGTCGTGGACAGTCGGCTGAGAAGGGACCGGTTCACTTTTACTCCGATCTGGAGTATAATCTCTACCGTGACCGGCCCCCTGACAGCCCGCGCCGCGCTGCTGCAGGTTCTTCGGCAGGCGCCCGGCTATGGCTCCGATCTCATCCGGCGATTCGAAAGGGCTTCTGCCGGTCGTGTCCGCCTTGCTCCTGGGCGAGTCTACCCGGTGTTGAAGGAGCTCCAGGCCGAGGGCCTGGTCAAGGCCGTCCGCCTGGCGCCCAGGGGGCGCCGCGGTGGGCGAGCGCGCATCTACTACGATCTCACTCCGAAGGGGCTCGCGGCCTCGACGATGGACAGGAGCGTCCTCTTCGCGTTGCTCTCGCCCTCGTCTGGGTTGCCCGCCAGCGAGAAGGATCGTGAGCGCATGGCGGAGCGCCTTATAGAGGCGGAAGAGCTTTCGGAGTTCGGTGCGACGCTCGCCGCCGCGGTTCGATAGCCAGTTCGATGGCCGCCGGGAAGTTCGTGAAGGCCGCGGCGCAGCTGCTCCGGATCCTCGGTGAGGACCGGTGCGCCATTGCCGGCGGCATGGCGGTGAATGCGCACGGTTTCGTACGCGGAACGCGTGACGTCGACGTGATCGTGGCGATGCCACTCGCCGAGGCCCGGAGGCTTCTATCGGAGAGTGGAGTAACGGCGCGGCTCTTCAAGGGAGACGTGGTCGAGGGCGACTTCCCCTGCTTGAAGGGCGTCATCCCGGTCGGCTCAAGGCCGGCCGACGCGGTGCCCTTTGACGTGTTGCCCACCCTGGTCCCGCTCGAGCCAGAGCGGTTCGTGGATCTTCTCGTGCGCGGTCAACGGCTCCGCGTGGTGGATCCCGATACCCTCATTCGTTTGAAGCTCAAGGCCGGGTCTTCTCATGACCTGTATGACGTCGCGATCCTGGCCAACCTGCACCCGGACTGGATGGAGCATGCCCTGGCCCTCGCGGTATCACACGGTACGGAGATGGGCGAGCGACTGGCGACTCTCATCCGCGAGCCACGCGTTCGGGGACAGGCCAAGGAAGTTCAGCGACAGGACCGGGCACTGCAAGCATTCGCGCGCCGCGCGGCAGCCAAGAGGACGCCTGGTAGCGACTCGGGCACGTGACGCAAACACGGGGCACTTGGAATCCCCCCCCTTCGAGGCGCGGCGCGCGGTGGTTGCGTTCGATCCGCGGCTGGGTCCAATTCGGGTCCAATACCACGTTCTCTGCAGGCACCGCGGACCCAAGCGGAGGCCATCGAAGGCCGGGTCGACCTTGACGTTCACCAGCGTCGTCGCGCGTTCCTCGCACGCGCGCTGCGATCTCCGGGAGCCGAAGCGTTCGGCCGACCGGGAGGGGCACGATCAGCATGGCCAGGGCGACGGTGCCGAGCGCCCACCTGGCGGAAACGCTTGGCCTCGACATCACCGCGGTGCCCGTCGGTGCCGGGAGTGGCCGCGGGCCGCCAGCGTTCTGATCCTGCTTCACACGGTGGAAGTCGTAGGTTTGAATCCCACCTGTTTCTGCTGTTGAACATTCGAGGGTTGGGTCACGACGCTTACGCGCCGTTGGGAGCCTGCGAGGGATCAGTGGGGATCGGAGCCCTGGGCGAACGGGCGATCATGGCTGAGTCTGGCTCAGCGTGCGTCAGCGAAGTTGTGCAACGACGGTCTCTCGGCGTTTCAAGTCTCGATGCTCTACTCCACCTTTGTTCAACGCCCAGCAGCGATCTAACCGATGCAGAGAAGGCGCCCCAACCACTCCTCCACGCACGCGGCGCCTGCGTTCTTGAGGGGCCTGGAACTCCAGGAGCAGTGACTGACTCCCCCAAGCCGCCGGACGCAGCCGTTGCCTTACGTTGGCCGAGGCTCGAAACCAACGGGTACGGTCGCACGGTCGGTCGCGCGGCAAAACAGCTCGAATATCTCCTCGGCGATCTTGGCTCCGTCCTGGTCGGTGAGCATGCGAGTTGTGGCCGCGATCGTCCCCTCGTCTCCCCTGGCGGGAGTCTTGGTGAGTTCCTGGATCAGCATATCGACTTGCCTCTGAAGGTCAGGCTCGTCGAAAGCCGCGTCACCTCCCTGGAGGCGTATGATGTACCCTGCCGCTGCTTCCAGGCGCCTTTGAATCGACCCGGGGCCTATCAGGTGTTGGACAGCCTGCCACAGTTTCTCCTGGGTGTAATCAGCGGCCATCGTTCTCTTCTCCCTTCCCCACGCTGCATCCCCTTTTCTATTACCGCGTGAGGTTGTACGCCACAGGGGCGGCGGGGCCGCGACGTCCGGCACGGAGGCCCGCAGCTTGTCATGGAGAGCCCTGGGGCGCGTTCGTCGTCTCGCGCCAGTTCGCCATGCTGGTGCTCAACCGGTCGAGACAGTAATCCAGGTAGGCGGGACTCGGCTTCGCACCCGCAATCGGCACCAGCTCCTCACCTACGGGGGTCAGGGGTACAACGCTCAGTGCTGGCTTGGGCGCTTCCGAGAGAACTTCCCCTTCGAAGCGCCTGCCGTGGTACTCGGCACGCTGCGGGCCAGTCTCCAGAGAGAGGTGCACTCCGGTATCTCCAAATCCGCGCCGGCCGCCAAATCCCCCGATCTCAGTCACGAGGCCGATCGACTGGAGATGCAGCATGTTCCCGAAGGTGAGACCCTCTTTCGCGAGCACCTCGCTGTCGACGGCAACCGGTGCGTAGTGGCAGTACGTGCCGTTCATGGACCAGACATAGGAGCAGAAGTGCGTGAAAGACTTCGCGTCCCCCTGCGAGAGTACCCGGACAGCTTGTAGGGTGCGCCGCGAGAAGGACCCCTGCTTCACCGCCTGGCCCGCGAGAATGCGGGCCCACAGGGACTGCATCGTCTCGTTCGACACGTCTTGGGCGTCGTTAGCAAACTCGGCAAGCCAGTCTTCGTCGAATTCCTCTTGAGAGGTGCTCGCTGGAAGGAGTGGGACGGCCTTCCCGATGATCGACTCAAGGTTGCGCTGCCGGCGGGCTTCCCGGACCTGGATTCGCAGGTTTGATCGAGCGACAAGCTCGGCGGCTTCGGTTTCCGCCCTCGCGAGGCGACGGATGCGCGTCGGCTCGTAGAGAACGCCGATTCCGTTGCGTAGCGCCTCGATGATCTTCGTTGCGGGTTCGGAGAGCCCCGCGAGATCCTTGATCTCCAAGGTTTGCCCCCTGCTGAAGTGCTCGAGGGAGTCTACGCCTGGCTCGGGGCAGGGAGGGTCCGGACGCCAGTTAGTGGTTTTGTCCTTCCTCAAGAACCAGCACGCCGCGCCGGAACCGCTCCTCCACGCACGAGGCGCCGAGGTCCTCGAGGGCCTGGAACTCGAGGAGCAGGCCCTCGGGCCCCGGGACCTGGACGGCGAGGGGCACCTCATACTGGACGAGCCCGGGCCCATGCGGGGAGGCCCCACGCACCAGGAGGGCGCGCTGGCCGTCGTCGCGTGCCCGCTCGGGCAAGGCTTCGGCCAGGGGGAGCTGGATCCTCAGCTCCTCGGTCCCATGCAGTGGGCCCTGGGCCCCACTTGTCCACCGTGCGGGTGTGCGTGGCGGTCACGCCGGCCGCGGTGCCCGTCCCGACCCTGACCCAGGCTGCCGCGGGCTCCGCGTCGACCGGAGGGAACGCGGTCCCGACCGGGGCGAGCCAGAGCGCGAACGGCGCGGCGACGACCTCGTAGGAGGTCACCGGTTCGCCCTCGCCAGCGCCTCCTCAAGCAGCGCGGGGTCCGTGATCGCGTAGCGGCGGAACATCGCCGCGGTCTCCCAGCCGCAGAGCGCCATCACGACGTGCTGGGGGATGCCCTGGCGGACCATGCGGCGGGCGGCGGAGCGGCGGAGGTCGTGGACCGTCTTCGCCGGCTGGCCCGCGTCGCGGCAAGCGGACGCCCAGGGCCGGCGGAAGTCAATGACCGGGCGCCCATCGTCCCCGCAGAACACCCGCGGCGAGACGACGCTCCGGGCCCGGAGCGCGTCGCGGTGGGCGAGCCTGCGCGCGACGAGCGCAGCCAAGCCGGGCACGGGCCCGTACGGGAACACCCGGGCGGCGTTGGTCTTCGACTTGTCGAGCCGGATCGTCCGGTTGGTCTCGTCGACCTGGGACCACTCCAGGCCGGCCGCCTCGCCCCGGCGCCACCCCGTCCACCAGAGGAACTCGACCAGGTCCGCGACGGCCCCGGGGAGCCGGCGGCGGACGGCCTCGAACTGGTCCGCGTCGAAGAAGACCCGGCGCGCGTTGTCGACGCGGAGGGAGGCGAAGTCGGGGACCGCGGCCAGGAGGCCGCGGCGGCGGGCGAGGCGAAGGGCGCGCTTCAGCCACGCCAACTCGAGGTTGACGGTGCCGGGCGCCCTGCCCTCCGCGAGCCGGGCCGCCTTGTACCGCTCGACCGCGTCCACCGTCACGTCCCGGACCCTGGTCTTCGCGCCCAGGAACGCCTCCACCTTCCCGAAGTAATGCTTGATGCTCTGGGCGCTCGTGCGGCGGCTGTTCGCGGCGTGGTCCTCCTTGACGAGGCGGTGGAGGTCCGCCACTACCAGCGGGGCGCCGGACAGCGCGCCCGCGTTGGAGGCGCGGACCCTCTCGAGGAGCAGGTCGCCCGCCTCCTTCTTGACGGTCGTGTGCGTCGACTCCCTGACCGTGTGCCCACCGGCCCGGTACGCCATCCACCAGACCCGGCCCCGGCGGTAGAGGCCGCCCGTTCCGCGGGGGCGCCTCACGACAGCCAGCCCCCGGCGGGACGGAGCGCGGCGCGTAGCAGCACCATCTCGGTGGCGAAATCGCCCCCCGCCTGTAGGGCGTCCCAGGCCGTAACGACCGCCTCGCGGAGCGCCTCCACCCTGCCGAGATCGCCCTCGGCCTCCGCGGCCTCGAAAGCGTCCAGGGCGGCGTCGATGAGCTTGAGCACCTGGTCGTCCGCGAGGTCCTGAAGCACCTCGCCCGTCTTCGGTCTCGTGGTCATTGGCCTCTCCTCACCACCAATCTACCACGAGTTTACAGTTAGACCACAGTCTATACTGTAACTACTTCATAATACTATATATATTCTACTGCACATCTTAGTAATCATAGATGGCCCGGATGGCTTTGCCCACCTTGTCCGCGTTGGGCAGGAAGTGCTCCTCGAGGGGCGGGGAGTAGGGGACGGGGGTGTCCGGGGGGGCCACGCGCAGGACGGGGGCGTCCAGGTACTCGAA
>WNGB01021317.1_pt1 | contig 10106 bp, 6 predicted proteins | sample 5400681 | NCBI WGS metagenome assembly WNGB01 (sample SAMN13153367, study PRJNA577476) | soil metagenome | isolation source: 115 cm soil or saprolite under grassland replicate 2 | place: USA:California | collected 2016-06-15
TGTCGACCGTCGCGGCCCCCGCGTCGGCCGACGGCGCGGCCGTCGCCGCGTCCTGGTCCATCGCGACGGACCCCTGCGTGTCACCGCCCGACCCGCCACCCACGACGGGATTCTGGCCTGCGCTGCCGAACACCGCGGGGTTGTGGCCGCCGTCCGCGCCGCCCGGCGGCGTCGGCGGCGCAGTACCCCCACCGAACAGAGGGTTGACGAGGGGGCCCTTGTCGTTGTCGCCCCCGTCGCTGTGGGGATTGGGGTCCTTGTCGGGACCGCGGGGAGTCGCGGTGTTCGGCCTCGGCCCGGTTGCGTTCGGATCGTTCGGGTCGCCGGTGTTGATCGGCGCAGTGCTCCACCGCATCGGCGGGTTCGCCGGGTCGAACTGCACCGCGGTCGGCAGCTCTCCCCCGGGTTGGTCGGGATCGGTCAGGGTCTGCGTGGGATCCAGTCCTTTATGGCTCTTGACAAGACCGGCGATGGTCTTGTCGTCGAGATCGGGCTGCTGGCTGTCATCGGGGCCGTCGAGCGGGTTCACGCGGTGGCCGAGCACGTCGTGGGCGCCGGCGGGCGCCTCGTCGATCGGGCTCGCCGGGCCCGTCGCCGTGGTCCCGGCTTGATCGGGATCCGAGTACTTGGTCCCGCCATCCGGGCTCGTCTTCTTTTTCCAGTCGTCGAGCGTCTGACCCTTGCTGTCCTTGACGCCGGGGTCTTGGGCCGCCTTGTGCTGTGAGCCGTCCATCGGCACGAACTTCTTCTTGTCGTCGCCGAACTGGTTCGGCATCAGGCCCTTGAGGTTGTCGTCGCTGACGAGGCTCGGGTCTCGTTGAGGGTCTTCGGTGGGGGGCATCTCGGGCCCGGTGGCAGCCGGTCGGGCGCTGAGTTCGCCGTCGAGCGGGTTGGTGCCGCCCGCGTCCACGCCGTGCTTGTGCGCGTCCTTCTTCATGTCGGCAATGCCGGGACCGTCGTGGCGGGCGACCGGCTTGCCGAGCGGGTCGGTGAGGGCTGTCCCCCCGGGGACCTCCCCGGTCGTGTGCTTCGCCGTGTCCTCGAGGTCCTTGAGCGCGGTGTCGCGGAACACATCGAGACGGGTTGCCGCGTCCGGGATCTGGTGCGGCACGTCGGCCCCGAGATCGACCTCGATGCGCTCCGTGCCGTCGCCGGTGTCGACGGTGGCCGCAGACTGGTCGGGCTGTTCGTGCGCCTCGGCCTTCAGCTCGCTGAGCTCCTCGGAATCCTTCTTCGCCATCGTCGTGCCCCTTCCGGATTGGTCCGGCTCGATCCACGGTTGACGGTACGGATCGAAGTGCGGATGGGCATCGGCAACGCGTTACCTATTTCTCAGGGCGCCGGCGCCCGCCGAGCCTGGCGATCACTCCCCCGCCTCGTCGCCGACCGACGCGTAGATCCCCTCGTACGAGCGGGCCATGATCTCGCACGCGTCGCAGACCTCGCGGTCGATGACCGGATTCGCGGCCTTTGTCCGCCAGCGCTCGACGCCGCCGAGGGCGGCGACCCGGATGGCGTCGGCGCCCGCGCCCTTGTCGAGCGCGAGCTTCTCGGTCACACCGCCGGGGCCGACGATGCGTCGCACCTCGTCCTCCTCGTCGGCCGAGAGCTTCACCGCTCCGCTCACGACCATGTGCACGAGGCGAAGCTCGGCAAACTCGTGCGCGGAGGACTCGATCGCCTCGAGCTCGGCCTCGAGCCGGCTGGTCGCGTCGGGTGCGTCGCGTTCGAGCGACCGCGCGACCTCCCGGAGGGCCAGGAGCGCCGAGCGCGCCTTGAGGGCGCGGGAGCGCGGAAGGAAATGCTCGTCGAGAAGGCGCTGGAGCGCGCGCAGTCCGGACACGTCGACGAGCGCGCGCGAGACGTCGGAAGCTGTCGACGCCCGCCCGGTACGGAGCTCCTCGATGGCGAAGCGGACGCCGAACATCCCAAGGCGGTGGAGCACCTTGCGCCGCGCCTCGCTGGGGACGGCCGGTACCTCGGAGCGCGCGAACCGGTCGGCCGACAGCAGCAACCCTTCGATCTCGGGGAAGGACAGCGCGGAGACCGCTCGCAGCGTCGCGGCTTCGTGCTCTTGCAGCGTCAATCCCGTCTCGGCCGCAAGCCCGGCGACAGCCACTGTTGTGAGGCAGAGCGCCTTCAGTCGCTTGTCGGTCGCCAAGGGAGCGGTCCATGAACGCCTCGAGAAAGTCCGTGTCGCGCCGGTGGAGATGTCGCAAGAGGTAGATGACGGCATCGGCGTCGCTCGGCCGTTCGTCCTCGACGGCGAGGAACTCGCGGGTCCGCGCCGATGTGCTGTCGTCGAGTGATGCGAGGCCGGGCGTGTCGATCAGCGTCAGGCGCCGCAGCATCGACGACGGCCATGCGACGTCCAGGCGCGCGATGTCCTCCCTGGCGAATCCGTTCAAGTCGATCTGGAGCGCGCCGTCTTCGCGCGTATGAAGCAGGTCGTGAACAGACCGGTCGCGGTCGACGGCGCGGACTTCGTATCCGAGGCCCTCGTGATACCAGGTCACGATGCGCGTGCACTCTCCGGCGTCCGTCGGGGCGAGCCGTTCCGCGACCAGCGCGTTGAGGAGGGTCGACTTGCCCGCCTTGACTTGCCCCGCGATCGCCACCCGCAAGGGGCCCGCGAGTCGTTCGCGGATCGCGGCGACATCGGCCGCGGCCGACGTCCCCTGCGCCAGGTCGGCCGCGAGGTCACACGCCGCCGCTGTGCGCTCGCCGACACCGACCGGTGCGCTCACAGGCGGCGCTCCAACTCGTCTGCCTGCCGCCGCAAGTCGTCGAGCCGTCCCAGCCGCGCCCGAAGCTGATCACCGCGTGCGTCTCGTGTCGCATGGTCTTGCTGAGCATTCGCTTGCGCCTGTTGCACGACCTCCGTGTACGTGCGGAGGAGCTCGGTGACACGCGCCCCGAAGCTGTCGCGCAGCTCGCGGTGACTCGTCCTGATGAGCTCCGACAGCTCGTCGCCGACCTGGAACTGGACTTCGTCGAGGAACTCGCGGACTGCGACCCGAGCCTGTTGTCGACGCCCCGCCACGCGCTGGCGACGTTGCTGCACGAGCTGCCCACCGCCGAAGAGGATGCCGATCCCCGCGGCGACGGGCGTCGTGAAGATCAGTGCTGCGCCGGCGGCGGGGAGGAACCGGGAGAGCAAGCTGAACGTGATGAGCGCACCGGACCCCCCGCGGATCGCCGCCCAGCCCTGGCTCGCGCCCCGACCGACCTTCGTCCCCGTCAGGCGGTCGATCGGACGCGCGTTCCAAAGCGCCCGCACGTCGGTGCGCTCGCGACCGCGACCCACATCTGGGAGCTCGAGGTGCTCGTCTTGCAGAAGCGTCGAGATCTCGGTACGGAGCTCCTCGACCCGCGAGTCGACCAACGCGAACACGCCGGCAGTCGCCTCGGCCACACGTTCCTGGAGCCGGTCGCTGAGCTTCTCCCAGCCCTTCTGCTTCTTCAGCTGCTCGACGGACTCCTCCATCTCGCGGCTGACGCCGCGGAGCTCCTCGCGGAATCGGTGCCCGACCTTGTTCGAGAGATCGTTGATCGCGTCGTTCAACAGCACCGACCAGCGAGCACCGGGGCCGCGGAGGTGCTCCAGTCGTGCCTTGGCGTCCTCGAGCGACTCGACCGCCTGGCGGAGCGAGGCGTCATCCTGGTCGAGCAGCTCCAACTCCATGCGGTGCGCTTCGGAGAGCTGATCGAGTGGCCCGCGTGCGTCGTGCAGCGCGCGGGCAGCCGCGCGGCGGCGGTTGCGGTCGATGACATCCGTCGCCAGCGCGCCGAGCAGCCGAGGAAAGCCGCTCTCGCTGTTCATCGCCGCGTCGTGACGAGTGAGCGCGGCGTCGCGCAGCACCGACGAGATGGCGTACATCGGCGCGCGAACGCCTGCCGCGCTCAGGTGTTCGCCGTCGAGCTCGGCGATCCGGCGCCACTCCGGGTACAGGTCGATCTTGGTGAGGCAGAACAGCACGGCCGGACACACGTCGACGGCGCGGCACACGAAATCGACCTCCGGGCGAGTGAGCTCGGCGGAGGCGTCACTCACGAACAGAAGCGCGTCGGCATACGGGAGGAACGCCAGCGTCGCAACGGTCGAGGCCCCGCTGAGGGCGCCGGCGCCCGGCGTGTCCACCAGGGCCAACCCTTGACGCAGCACCGGATGCGGGATGCCGACGTCGATGCGATCGATGCGGCGGACGTTGTCGGGGTTTCCTTCCTCCGACACGTACTCGGCGATGGCGTCCAGAGGGATCTCGTCGACGGTCTTGTGGCCGCCGTCGCGCCGATGCGCTACCGCCTGGGCGGGATCGCGGTAGTAGACGACGCTGATGACCGACGTCGCGATGTCGTCGTCCACGGGACAGATGGATTCGCCGAGGACGGCGTTGATCAGCGAGCTCTTGCCCTGCTTGAAGTCACCGACCACGCACACGACGGCGGGCTCGTCGAAGATGGCGGCGCTCCCGCTGCGCAGCCGGCCTGCGAGATCGGGACGACGGAGTTCGTCGAGCAACTCGGCCGCGGTTGTGAGAGTTTCGGCTGCCTCGAGGGGCGCCGATTGTTGGTCGCCCGTTCGTGTGGTCATTCGTTGAACCTGCCCGCGCGATCGTGACAGGTCTGTTCGGCCGATGTCCACGAGCGCGATCTAAGGTGGGGCGACCAACTGCCCGGCAGGGGGCGCGCCCGTGACGTATTTCCTCGGCGTCGATCTCGGCACGACGTTCTCGGCCGCGGCGCTCGCCCGCGACGGCCGCCATGAGATCTTCGTGCTCGGCACGCGAGCACCGTCCATCCCGTCCGTCGTCGTGATGCGAGAGCACGGGGAGGTGCTCGTCGGCGAGGCGGCGGAGCGACGGTCGCTGTCTGAGCCCTCCCGGACCGGTCGCGAGTTCAAGCGCCGCTTGGGTGATCCCACGCCGCTGCTGCTGGGAGGCACGCCGTATGGGGCGGAGGCGCTCATGTCATACCTGCTGCGCGCCATCGTCGAACAGGTCGTCGAGCGCGAAGGCGAGCCCCCAGTCGCGATCGTGCTCGGCCACCCCGCCAACTACGGCCCGTACAAGAAGGAGTTGCTGGTCGAGACGGCGCGGCAGGCCGACGTCGGTCAGGTCAACTTCGTGAGCGAACCGGAAGCCGCCGCCGTGTACTACGCCTCACGGGAGCGGATGGAGCCGGGTCAGGTCGTGGCCGTGTACGACTTCGGCGGCGGCACCTTCGATGCTGCGGTGCTGCGCAAGACCGAGGACGGATTCGCGCTCGTGGGCACGCCTGAAGGAATGGAACGGCTCGGCGGGATCGACTTCGACCAGGCGGTCTTCGCGCATGTGACGGGGGCGCTGGGGGGATTGGTCGAGGAGCAGGATCTCACCGAAGCCAGCGCGATGAGGGCGATGGCGCGTCTGCGCGACGACTGCCGCGCCGCCAAAGAGGCGTTGTCCACCGACACCGACGCGACTATCCCGGTCCTGCTCCCCAACGTGCAAACCGATGTGCGCATCACCCGCGACGAGTTCGAGGAGATGATCCGCCCTCGCGTCGCCGAGACGATCGCAGCGCTGAAGCGCGCCGTCCGCAGCGCCGGGATCTCGACCGACGATCTGGCCCGGATCCTGCTCGTGGGCGGGTCGTCGCGCATCCCGCTCGTCAGCCAGATGGTGCGCGACGCGACCGGGCGGCCGGTGACCCTCGACGCCGATCCCAAGTTCGCCATTCCTCTCGGCGCCGCGCTGGCCGGGGAGCAGCACGCCGCCACCGCGGTCCCGGAGACGCCGATCGCCCACGCCGAGCCACCACCTCCGGTCGCACCGGAGCCACCCGCCCCGGTGCCCGAGCCACCACCTGCGACATCCGCGCCTCCTCCGCCGAGCGCGCCGGTGACGCCATCGACGGCCGCGACCGCGACACCCTCCCCCAGCGCACCCTCAGCCCCAACGTCCGGAGGAGCAGCAGCGCCGCCGCCGAGCGGCCCATGGACGACCGTGCCGCAAGAGCCGAGGCGGCGGCGCTCTCGGTTCCCGTTCCTGCTCGCCGGCGGCATCGTCCTCGCCGTCGTCTTCGCGGTGGCGCTGATCTCCGTGTTGGTTCTCGGGGGAGGCGGAGGCGGAGGAGAGAAGAAACCTTCGGGTCACGCCTTGACGGCAAGCGAGGAGACGCTCCGCACCCACGTGCCGTCGGAATTCCGGAAGACATGCAAGAGCAACAAGAAAGACCCGTTTGGAGGGCAGGTCGCCGCGCTGCAATGCACTCCCAACACCCAGAACGCCGACTATGTCGAATACGTCCAGCTGGACAGTGGTGGCTCGCTCGACACCGCCTATCAAGGCGTGCTCGATTCAAGCCATGTCGCACGGGATTCTGGCAGTGACTGCACTTTGACGGGGAGCGAGGGCGCACTCACTCAGCAAACAGGGAACGGCGCCGAAGTAGGCCGCTATCTGTGTTACGTCGACAAGGGCACGGCGTTCGAGTGGTGGACCGTGAACGACCTCATGATCCTGTCGTTCGCCGTCGACTCGTCTGGCAACCTCAGGGCGCTGGATGCATGGTGGCAACAGAATGCCGGTCCCTACTAGCTCGGCGATCGCGCGCGAACCGTGCACGGTTGACGCCCATTCGCCCAGCCATCGAACGCTTGACCTCGACTCCCCGGTCAGACTCTCCGAGGGGCGGGAACGCTCTTCTCGTGAGCGGTCTCGGTCCCGAGGACCGCTGCCAGCTCACCCCGCCTTGAGATACCGAGCTTGGCGTACGCCGATCGCAGGTGGGCGTGCACGGTCCTCACGGACACGAAGAGCTGGTCTGCTATCTGCTGATCCGGTTGGCCCCGCGCGGCAAGCATCGCGACTTCACGCTCGCGCACCGTCAGATCGTCGTCGTGATCCGCGGCCGCCAATGCCGGGGTGCAAACGCCGCCGCAGCGGTCCATCCAGGCACGGGCTCGGTTCGCCGACGCCGTCGCGCTCGCCTGCTTGCCCGCCCTTCGATGCGCGGCCGCGGCGCCGGCAGCGGCTTCAGCGGCGTAGAGATAGCAGCCAATCTCAGCGAAGGCGCCAGCGGCTGCATCGAGCGCAGCCCCATCGCTGCACACCAGACCCTGCGCGTGTGCTGCCATCGCGCGCACCAGCACCCCATCGACGCTTCCAGCTAGGTCGCGCAGCCGGTCAGCCGCTTGCACGGCCTCACCGAACCGCGCCAGGTCATGGAGTGCGAACGCCTCCACTGTCCGGTGCTCTCGGCACGCCGCGTCCCTCGCCCCATCAGCGATGTGTCGTACGGCAGTCGACCGCTCCCCTCGAGCCATGCAAAGCCACGCTCGCGCACGCGTGAGTTCCAGATCCCAGCCTTTGGCGAACAACACATCCGAGTGCTCCGTGCCCTCCAGAGCGTGGTCGGCGAGGTCGAGTTCTCCGAGCAGAGCGGCGGCCATGGCCAAGCGAACGAGCACGCCTCGGAGTGAGCTGTCGTCCTGCTCACGCAGCACGAGCTCCCCTTCCTTGAGCCGCGCCAAGGCGCTTCGCGCATCTCCGCGAAATAGCGCGATCGAGCCCAAGAGGCGGCACCACAGCCCGCGCCGGTGATCGGCATGTTCGAGCGCACGCGCGTAGCCCGTGGAGGCCACGGATTCAGCCTCGTCGAGGCGACCGGCCGGCCATAGCGCGTCAGCCAAACAGGTGCGCAGCATCGTCGCGGAGGCGCCACCTTTTCGAGCGTCGGCACTCGCGATCGCTTCGCTGGCCGCTTGGATCGCAAGGTCGAAGTGCCCCGCCTCGATCGATGCGGTGACGGCTGCCAGCGTGGCAGTCGCTCGGAGGCGGTTCGACAATCCGGGATCTCGCAGGACGGCGGTCGCGTGCTCGATCCTCTGTCCGGTTGTGCCCGCGGAGATGGCCCGCATGAGGGCGCGAACGGTTTCGAGGTCGTGCCGCGCCGTGGGTTCTTCCATTCGCTGTGCCGCTCGTCGCACGGCGTCGTCGGCGTCTCCGGCACGGCCGAGTCCGCCGAGGAGCAGGTGGGCGATGCCCGCCGCGAGCGTCGCCCGCTGCACGTCGGAAGCGGCAAGATCTTCAGCGGACTTCCACGTCTGCACCGCTTCTTCGAAGCGGCCCTGACCGACGAGCGACTTTCCGAGCAGGTAGGTGGCCTCGAAATCCGGACCAGCGCTCATTGCCAGGCGCACCAGCCGTTCGGCGAGGTTGACCTCGCCGACCGCCCACGCGTGACGGGCGCCTTCGACCAGCACGTCCGGGTCCGATCGGTCCCCGCTCTCGGCCCGCCAGGTCGCCACACGCAAGGTGTTCTCCGGTCCGAGCTCGGGGTGCGCTTGGAAGGCGTCAGCCAGTCGACGACGTATCTCACTCGACTGCAACGTCGGCATGTCGGCCCGCACAACCTCACCGAACAGGGGATGCGCAAGCCCGACCTGCGTACCACCGACTTCATTGCGAGAGCGGACGATCCCCCGGCGCTCGAGGCGAGTGACGACGTGGAGAGGAAACAGCTCTGGAAGGCAAGCAACCGGCACCGGTTCGCCCACCGCGAGAACCTCGAGAGCCTCACGCTCGCGATCGTCGAGGGCCCCGACACGTGCAGCAACGAGGTCACGGAGCCGCTGGCTCGGCTCGAGCGGACCGTCCCAATGCCAGAGATCGTTATCGCAGCGCAGTGTCCCTTGCTCGAAGCCTTGCGCCACCAGCTCGCGCAGGAAGAGCACGTTGCCCTCGGTCCACCGTTCGAGCGCGTGCAACGCAGAGCCGTCCACGGCGCCTCCGAGAACGGAGGTCAGCAGCTCGCCCATTTCCGTGCGCGACAGCGGTTGCAGCTCGACACGAACCGCGAGGTCCTCCTTCCAGAGGGCGAGAATCGGATCCGGGACCGGCTGACCGCTTCGTACCGTCACCACAGCCGACGCGAGTCGCCTCGTGACGAGCTGATGGACGAGCATCGCGGAGACGCCGTCGAGGAGATGCGCATCGTCGACGCCGAGCACGAACCGACCGTCGGCACGCCGACTGAGGTACTCGATCACTGCTCGCAGCGTCGCGTCGCGACCCCCGCCGACCGCGTCCGGGGAAACGAGATGGGCCAACGCACCGAACGGGATCGGGCGGGCGGCGTGTGTCGCCACGGCCCACTCCGTGCTCCACCGCTCGCCGTTGGCTGAATCGATCAGCTCATGGGCAAGTCGCGTCTTGCCGACGCCTGCTGCACCGGCGATGACGACGCTGCCGCCCTTGGCGATGAGCTCGCGCGCATATGCGATCTCGTCGGACCGACCGACCAGCGGCCACCGATCGAGGGCCGTGGGCCCTGCGGCCGAAGCGAACCTGCCCATAAGCGACTCCCCACTGCCACGGTAGCCGTCTGCGACCGCGGCCACCCCCGGTCAGAAATAGGCAACGCGCTACCGAGGTGGACGCGCACGTCGATCCCTATCGTCGACGTGTGGACCGCGCCGAGGCCCTGCAAGCCCTCCCGGGCAAATACGCAATGGCTCTGCGCCTCCGAGACGAGGGCGTCGAACCAGACGCGGTGGCGCGGGCGCTCGACGTCGAGCCCGAGGCCGTCGGCCCGTTGCTGACCCTCGCCGAGGCGAAGCTCGCCGGCGTCATGGAAACGCGGTGAAGGCCGGCTCGAACCAAATGCGCGAAAAGAGGAAGTCGTGAACATCCGTATGCGCAACCGGCTTGTGGTAGCGCTCGTAGGTGCTGCGCTCGTCGCGCTGGCGGCATGCCAACCCGTCAAGCCACCCGCTTCCTCCTCCTGAACGAACGAGAAAGGTGAACCAATGCGGAACTTCCTCGCAGCAAGGTGGCGTCGTTACGCGCTGGCTTTCGTTGTCGTCGGCGCGAGCTTCGGTGTGATGGGGGCTCAATGCCAACCGACGAAGCCGCCACCGTCGGGCCCGTGTATTAACGGCGTCGACGAGCGGGCGTGCTTGACGATAGATCCGACCGAGGACACCTTCACCAGCAATGGCGAGTCCAAGACCTTCACCGTGAAAAACCTCGGCCCCGACCAAACGCTTCCCCTGAATGTGTCTGTGCCCAGCATCGGCTTCCTCGCCCAAAACGACACCTGTACAAACAAGGGGCTCGCGC
>WNGB01033274.1_pt1 | contig 10106 bp, 10 predicted proteins | sample 5400681 | NCBI WGS metagenome assembly WNGB01 (sample SAMN13153367, study PRJNA577476) | soil metagenome | isolation source: 115 cm soil or saprolite under grassland replicate 2 | place: USA:California | collected 2016-06-15
GGTTGAAATCACTGGAGACATTGGGCGCCTCGGTATAGCCGAGAATGCCCTTGAGCTGCTGCTCGGCGGCGCGTTTCACGGCGCCATTGATTTCGTCCTTCGTGGTGGCGCGCCTCGCGAGGAACTTCAAGTCGACCACCGAGACGTTCGGCGTCGGCACCCGGATCGCCACACCGTCGAGCTTGCCGGCGAGTTCCGGCAGCACGAGCCCGACGGCTTTTGCAGCGCCGGTGGAGGTCGGGATCATGTTGAGCGCGGCGGCGCGCGCGCGATAGAGGTCCTTATGCACTTGGTCGAGCGAGGGCTGGTCGTTGGTGTAGGAGTGCACGGTCGTCATAAAGCCTTTGTCGATGCCGACGGCGTCGTTGAGGACCTTAGCGACTGGCGCCAGGCAATTGGTGGTGCACGAGGCGTTGGAGACGACCCTGTGCTCTTTCGTGAGTTTGTCGTGATTGACGCCATACACGACCGTGAGGTCGACGCCGTCCGCGGGCGCTGAGATGAGGACGCACTTGGCGCCGGCGGAAAGGTGCGCTGACGCCTTGTCCTTCGACGTAAAGATGCCCGTGCATTCGAGCGCAACATCGACGCCGAGCTCCTTCCACGGCAAGGTCGCCGGGTCCTTGATGGCGGTCACTTTGATCAGGCCGTTGCCGACGCTGATCGCGTCACCCTTGACCGTCACCTCGCCGGGAAACCGGCCATGCACGGAATCGAAGCGCAGGAGATGCGCATTGGTTTCGACCGGCGCGAGATCGTTGATGCCAACCACCTCGATATCGTTGCGCCCGGCTTCGGCGATGGCGCGCAGCACGTTGCGGCCGATGCGGCCGAACCCGTTGATACCGACCCGAACTGACATTTCCGGCTCCTTGGCTCCCCTCCACGGCTGTCCCGCGGCCTTAGCGCTGCGCGGGCGCATGAGACGTTGAACACGTTAGCTCACGAGACACTAGATAGGGACGTTCGGCGCGGCCGTTAAGTCTTGCCGAGTTTGCTCAACGCCGCCTTCGCAACATTCTCCGGCGTGATGCCGAAATGCCTGTAGAGGTCCTTATAGGGCGCACTCGCCCCGAACGTCGTCATCCCGACGAAGCCGCCGTCGGACCCGATTATCTCGTCCCAGCCTTGCCGCACCGCAGCCTCGACGGCGACATTGACTTTGGCCGTGCCGACGATGTTCCGCCGCTCGGCGGCCGGAAGGGCGCGCAAAAGCTCGAAGCAGGGCACCGACACCACGCGTGCGGACACGCCGCGCTCGCGCAGCAATTTGCGTGCCTCGACCGCGATGGAAACTTCCGAGCCGGTGGCGAACAGCGAGACCTCGGCGGCCTTTTCCGCCGGGACGAGCTCGTAGGCGCCGGCGGCGCAACGGTTCATCTCCTCAAAGCCCAGCCGCAACTGCGGCAAGTTTTGGCGGGTGAGCACGAGAATGGTGGGCGCGTGCGAATTCTCGAGCGCGAGCTGCCAGCATTCGACGGTCTCCACCGCATCACATGGGCGGAACACGTAGAGATTCGGAATGGCGCGTAGCGCGGCGAGATGCTCGACCGGTTGGTGCGTCGGGCCGTCTTCGCCGAGCCCGATCGAGTCGTGGGTCATCACATAGATGACGCGTTCGCCCGCGAGTGCGGCGAGGCGGATCGCCGGACGGCAATAATCGGAGAATACGAGGAACGTGCCGGAATAGGGAATGACGCCGCCGTGCAACGCCATACCGTTCATCGCCGATGCCATGCCGTGCTCGCGCACGCCGTAGTGGATGAAGCGCCCCGAATAGTTCGCAGCCGAGAACACCGTCATGCCCTTGGGCTTGGTGTTGTTGGAGCCAGTCAGGTCGGCCGAGCCGCCGATCATCTCCGGCACCGCCACGGTCAGCGCTTCGAGCGCAGTCTCCGACGCGGCGCGGGTGGCAACTTCTTTCGGCGTGGCGGCAAGCTTCTCCTTCACCGAGCGCATGGCGGCAGCGAGATTATCCTTCGGCAACTCGCTGCGAATGCGGCGCTCGAATTCGGCCCGACGCGCCGGTGCTGCCGTGTTGAGACGACCGTTCCAGGCTTGGTGCGCTGCCCTGCCGGCTCGCCCTGCGCTGCGCCACAGCTCGCGCACTTCGGCGGGAATGGCGAAGGCAGGCTCCGCCCAGCCGAGTCGTTCCCGCGCGCCCTTGATTTCGTCGCTGCCGAGAGGGGAGCCGTGGGACTTCTCCGTTCCCGCCTTGCTCGGCGCGCCGAAGCCGATGGTGGTGCGGCAGGCGATCAGCGCCGGCCGATCGCCGGACTGCGCCTCCTCGAGCGCCTTGGCGATCGCCTCGGGATCGTGTCCGTCGACGCGGCTTGCCGCCCAGCCGGCCGCCGCGAAGCGCTGCACCTGATCGACGGAATCAGCAAGCGACAGCGGTCCGTCGATCGAGATGCCGTTGTCATCGAACAGCACGATCAGCTTGTTGAGCTTGAGATGCCCGGCGAGCGCGATTGCCTCCTGGCTGACGCCTTCCATCAGGTCCCCGTCGGAGGCGAGCACGTAGGTGCGATGGTCCGCCAGTTCGGGGCCGAACACCGCGGCGAGGTGGCGCTCGGCAATGGCTATGCCGACGGCGTTGCCAAGTCCCTGGCCGAGCGGGCCCGTCGTCGTCTCCACGCCCGGCGTCAGGAAGTTCTCGGGATGGCCGGGGGTGATCGAGCCCAGCTGGCGGAAGCGCTTGATCTCTTCGATCGTCATCTTCTCGTAGCCGAGGAGATGGAGCAGCGCGTAGATCAGCATCGAGCCGTGACCAGCCGAGAGTACGAAGCGGTCGCGGTCGGGCCAGGCGGGATCCGCCGCATCGAACTTGAGAAAGCGCGTGAACAGCACGGTCGCGACGTCGGCCGCCCCCATGGGCAGGCCGGGATGGCCGGATTTGGCCTGTTCGACCGCGTCCATGGCGAGCGCGCGCAGCGCATTGGCCATGCGATCATGCCGCGCGCGTGCCGCGGCTGCGCGCTCGTCCCGGCGGACGGTCGCAGGGGACGCCGGTGCAGCAAGAAGCGAATTGGGGCTGGTCATCGCCGGGCCAAGCGGTTCTCGGGCGAGGCTCTAGCACGCGGGCCAAGCGAGTCAAAGAATGCCGCCGCCTAGCTCGGTCGCCATTCACAGGGGGCGAGGATGAATTGCGGTCAAGCGTTGACGAGGAGTGCACACGCAACGTAGGGTTCTTCTTCTAACTGCTTGCCGACGCAAAAGATTTCTCCGGCCATAGGGCTGACGAATCGGCTATGTAATCCGCCGGGCCAAGGGGTCGGTCGAGAATGACGGAAGCGAGCGCCATCGAGGCCGCCAGCAAACGTCTTGCCCTCGCGCTCGATGCGCTCGCGGCCGCCGTCGAGCGGCGGCACGACGCGGACCGCGGCGAGCAGACGCTCGATGCTCAGCTGCACGCGCTCGGCGCCGACCGCTCTCGCCTTGCCGCGGAGCTCGATGCCGCGGCCGCACGCAACCGGACGCTGGAGGCGGCCAATCGCGAGGTTGCCGAGCGGCTCGATGCTGCCATCGACACGATCCGCTCCGTGCTCGCGGCGAACGAGCGCTGAGGGTGCCATGGCGCAGATCAACGTCACCATCAACGGCCGCCAGTTCCGGATGGCCTGCGAGAATGGCGAAGAGGCGCGTCTCACCCGTCTCGCCGAGGAGCTCGACGGGCGCATCCGCCAGCTGCGGGCGAGCTTCGGCGAGATCGGCGACACGCGGCTCACGGTGATGGCAGCGCTGGCGCTCGCCGATGAGCTCTCGGAGGTGAAGGAAAGATTGCGGCGGCTCGAGCCGGAGCTCGCCACCCTTCAGGAGGCGAGCGTCGTATCCGCCGACCGCGCCCAGGCGACGCAAGCAGCGGTGGTCGCCGCCCTCAATGCGGCGGCCGAGCGCATCGAGAGCCTCACCAGGCAGCTCAATCAGACAGTCGTCGACGCCGGCGTTCCGATGGGCTAAGGCGTGCATTCATCCAGACGCACAGTGAGGTCCACTTTCGCCACGATGAAACTTGACCGCCGTCATTTTCTGCATTTGGCAGCAGGCGCTGCCGCGCTGCCGGCCTCCTCGCGCATCGCCGCGGCACAAGGCTATCCGGCCCGTCCGGTGCATTGGATCGTGTCGTTCACCGCCGGCGGTCATTGGACAATATCTCTCGGAGCGCTTGGACCAGCAACTCATCATCGAGAACAAAGTCGGCGCTGGCGGAAACATCGGGATGGCTGCGGTGCTGGGCTCGCCGCCTGACGGCTATACGATCGGATTCGCCGCTCCCAACAATGCCATCAATGCGACCCTCTACGAGAAGCTTCCGTTCGACTTCATTCGCGACAGCGTGCCGGTCGCGGGCACGATGCTGCTCACCAACGTTATGGTGGTGCACCCGGACGTACCGGCCAAGACCGTGGCCGAGTTCATCGCCTACGCGAAGGCCAATCCGGGCAAGATCAACATGGCCTCCTCGGGCAACGGCACGTCGGTGCACATGTCGGGCGAATTGTTCAAGGTCATGACCGGCATCAACATGCAGCATGTGCCGTACCGCGGCTCGGCGCCGGCGCTGCAAGACCTGCTCACCAACCGCGTCCAGGTTATCTTCGACAACCTGCCCGGCTCGATCTCGCACATCAAGGCTGGCGCGCTGCGCGCGCTGGGTGTGACGGCGGGCAAGCGTTCGCAGGCGCTCCCGGATGTGCCGACCATCGGCGAGACCGTGCCAGGCTACGAGGCGGTGGTCTGGTACGGAATCGTGGCGCCCAAGGGCACGCCGCCCGAGATCGTCGCTACGCTCAACAAGGCAGTGAACGAGGTCCTCGCCGATCCGAAGCTCACGGCGCGGCTTGCGGAGCTCGGCGGCGAGCCGATGCCGATGACGCCCGCCCAATTCGGGAAACTCATCACGGACGAAACCGAAAAGTGGGCCAAGGTGGTGAAATTCTCCGGCGCCAAGGCGGACTGAGCCCGGCGGGACGTCAGCCTGCGATTGCCCAACAATCGCAATTTGTGAGTACACGCCGTTTCACGGGTAGCATCGCAACCGCCCAGGCACTACATTGCCCGCGCGGGGCTGCGAGGTGCGTGAGGAGCCATATCCCCGGGGCCTTATCGATCCTCAAGGGAGCTGTCCCTGACCGGGCTCGTGGGCTCGGACATATGGCGCCCACCTACTTCGTAGGGAACCCGGGATCGACGCTCCAACGGCCATTGCGGCTCCGCACTCACGCCCCGGGTCGATGGCTCAATCCACCTCGATCGAAGACACCAAAGCCGAGCTGCGCCGCCAAGCGCGCGCGCGCCGCGATGCATTGCCCACTGGCATGCGTGCCGCGGCGGCGCAGGCCATTGCGGAGCGGCGGTTCCCCGTCGCGATAACGCCGCAGACGATCGTCTCGGGATTCATGCCGATCGGGAGCGAAATCAATCCCATCCCGCTGATGCGCAAGCTCGCTGGCTGCGGCGCGCAGCTCGCGCTGCCGGCGGTGGCCGGACGTGGCAAGCCGCTCACCATGCGCGCCTTTGCCTTTGGCCAAAGGCTGGTTGCCGGCACTTGGGGCATCCGCGAGCCCGCGCCCGACGCAGCCGAAGTCTTTCCCGATATCCTGCTCGTGCCGCTCTTGGCGTTCGACCGCAGCGGCCAGCGCATCGGCTATGGCGCCGGCTACTACGATCTGACGATTGCGCACTTGCGCGCGCGCAAAACCGTCATCGCCTGCGGCCTCGGCTTTGCCGTGCAGGAAATCCCAAGCGTGCCGACGACGGCGCGCGACGCGCGCCTCGATCTCGTGCTAACCGAGCGCGAGGTCATCGACTTCCGAGCCGCGTGAGGCATGCGTATCCTCTTCATCGGCGACGTCGTAGGGCGCAGCGGGCGCGCGATCCTGCTCGAGCGCCTGGGTGCCCTCGTGCGCGACTGGAAGCTCGATTTCGTGGCGGTCAACGGCGAGAACGCCGCCGGCGGCTTCGGCATTACCGAAGCCATCTACCAGGAATTCGTCGATGCCGGCGCCGACGTGGTCACCGGCGGCAACCACTCCTGGGACCAGAAGGAGGCGCTGGTTTTCATCGAACGCGCGCCGAGGCTGCTGCGCCCGGTCAATTATCCCGCCGGCACGCCCGGCCGCGGCGTGGCAATGATCGACGCGAAGAACGGCGCGCGCGTGCTCGTCGTCAACGCCATGGGCCGCATCTTCATGGACCCCTTGGATGACCCGTTCGCCGCCGTCGAGCGCGAGCTTGCTGCCTGTCCGCTCAAGCAGGCGGCCGACGCCATCATCATCGACATCCACGGCGAGGCCACGAGCGAGAAGCAGGCGATGGGCCATTTCTGCGACGGACGCGCGAGCCTCGTCGTCGGCACGCACACGCACGCGCCGACCGCGGATCATCAGATTCTCCCGCGCGGCACCGCCTTCATCTCCGACGTGGGCATGACCGGCGACTACGATTCGGTGATCGGGATGAACAAGGAGGAGCCGCTGTCGCGGTTTCTGACCAAGATCTCGGGCGCGCGCTTTGAGCCGGCGATGGGCGAAGCAACCTTGTGCGCGCTCGCGGTCGAGACCGAGGACGCCAGCGGGCTGGCGCGGCGCATCGGGGCGGTGCGCCTGGGCGGCCGGCTCGAAGAGGCGCGGCCCAAATTTTGGCAATAGCGCCTGCTTCTCGCTTCATCGTGACGGTGCCCGACACGAATTTGCCGTGTCCGCGCCTAGCTTGCCGGCGGTGCTCTGGCATCGACTAAAGGGCGCGGCCGCGATCGGCCGATTCGCAATACCGGCGCCGTTCGGTGACGGGCGCGCGGCGACGGGGCATGCTCGCGGGCCGCAGCCGGTTCTGGATTTCGGCGCAGCCGCGTCCTATTTTCGATGCGAGGCGTCCCAATAACGCGCCGACATCATCGATATCCGCGGTTTCGCCGATCGCGCTTTTTCCACTTGCGCGGCGCGGGGCCGTCGAGGAGCAAGCCATGGCCGGCCATTCCCAATTCAAAAACATCATGCACCGCAAGGGGCGGCAGGATGCGGCGAAATCCAAGCTGTTCGGAAAGCTCGCACGCGAAATCACGGTCTCGGCCCGGATGGGATCGCCCGATCCAGCCATGAACCCGCGCCTGCGGGCGGCGATCATCGCTGCCCGCGCAGAGAACATGCCCAAGGACAATATCGAGCGCGCGATCAAGAAAGCGACCGGCAGCGACGCGGAGAGCTACGACGAGATCCGCTACGAAGGCTATGGACCGGGCGGCGTCGCCGTCATCGTCGAGGTCCTGACCGACAACCGCAACCGCACCGCAGGCGAAGTGCGCGCGACCTTCACCAAATCCGGCGGCCATTTGGCCGAGACCGGCGCGGTCTCCTTCATGTTCGATCGTGTCGGCGTGGTCGAGTACGACGCCAGGGTCGCAAGCGGCGATGCCATGCTGGAGGCCGCGATCGAGGCCGGCGCCGAGGACGTGGTGTCGAACGAGGGCGGACATGAAATCTATACGACGCAGGAATCGCTGCGCGAGGTGGGGAAGGCGCTGGAGGCAAAATTCGGCGAGCCGCGCAAGGCGGCCCTGGTGTGGAAGCCGCAGAACACCGTTGTCGTCAACGACGAACAGGGCGAGAAACTCTTCAAGCTGATCGAGACGCTCAACGAGCACGATGACGTGCAGAACGTCTACGCCAATTTCGAAGTCTCGGACGCGCTCTTGCAGAAGCTGAGCGCGGAGGCTTCAGCGAGCCGGCCGGCGACGACGCGCTGATCGGGGCGGGCATCAACGCTGCTCGGGTTCATTCCGAGTGCAGCTCACCAACTCGTACACTAATCGGCCCCGCGAAAGCGGGGACCCATGCCAGTAGGATGCGTGGCATTGAGCGAAAGCGACGGGAATATTGCGAACGGCCTAGGCTGTTGCCGCGGGCGGGGCTATCAACGGGCGATCATGCGCGGCCTGATTCGCATTCTCGGCATCGATCCCGGTCTCCGCCGCACCGGCTGGGGCGTGGTGGCTCTCGACGGCAATCGCCTGAGCTTTCTCGCCTGCGGGTCGCTTGCGACCGACGAGAAAGCCGAACTCGCTGCGCGGCTCCTCGCCATCTACGACGGCTTGCGCCGCGTGGTCGAAGAGCATGCGCCGCACGAAGCCGCGGTCGAGGCGACCTTCGTCAACAAGGATGCGTCTGCGACACTCAAGCTCGGCCAGGCGCGCGGCATCGCCATGCTCGTGCCGGCGATGTCCGGGCTTCCGGTTGCGGAATACGCCCCGAATCTCGTGAAAAAAACCATCGTTGGCGCCGGTCATTGCGAGAAGGCGCAGATCCGCATGATGATCGGAGTGCTGCTGCCGAAAGCCGACCCGCAATCGGAGGATGCCGCCGACGCGCTCGCGATCGCGGTGTGCCATGCGCACCATCGCCGCAGCGCCGTGCTCAAGGTGGTGGCGGGCTGAGGCACGCGCATGATCGGCAAACTCAAAGGTATCATCGACAGTTACGGCGAGGATTTCATCGTTCTCGACGTCAATGGCGTGGGTTACCTCGTGCAATGCTCCGCCCGCACGCTGCAGGAATTGCCGGGCGTGGGGCAGCCCGCCGCGCTTTCGATCGAAACCTACGTGCGCGAGGATCAGATCAGATTGTTCGGCTTTCTCACCGACGTCGAGCGCGAGTGGTTCCGCTTGTTGCAGACCGTGCAGGGTGTCGGCGCCAAGGTCGCGCTCTCCGTGCTCGGCACACTCAAGCCTGTCGATCTCGCCTCCGCCATCGCCATGCGCGACAAGGCGATGGTCGCGCGCGCTCCCGGCGTTGGCTCGAAGGTTGCCGAGCGCATCGTCACGGAATTGAAGGACAAGGCGCCCGCCTATGCCGATATCGACCCGGCGGTGATCCGGCTGTCCGGTGCCGTCGAGGATAAGCGTGCGCCGCAGCCGATCGTGGATGCGGTCTCCGCGCTGATCAACCTCGGATATGGTCAGCCGCAGGCGGCGGCCGCCATCGCCGCCGCCGCGCGCAGCGCGGGCGAGGGAGCGGACACCGCGCGGCTGATCCGGCTCGGATTGAAGGAACTCGCGAAATGACGCATTCGAGCGCTATTCGATGCTGAGCGAGCGCGATCAGGAACTGATCGTCGCCGCCGCTGACGCGATCAGACGGCGTTACCGTAACGACTGGCAAGAGGTCGGCGCCGCGCTGCGCACGCGCGATGGTCGCATTTATACCGGGGTCAATCTCGATGCCTATTTGGGCCGCATGGCGGTGTGCGCCGAGGCCGTGGCGCTCGGCCGGGCGGTCACCGACGTTGGCGAGACCGGCATCGACACGATCGTGGCGGTGCGCCATCCGGATCCCCACGAAGCGGATCAGGCGATCGTCGTCGTGTCACCGTGCGGGAGTTGCCGCGAGTTGATCTGGGATTACGATCGCAACGCCCGCGTCATCGTGCCCGGCGCCAACGGTCCCGCGGTCGCCGCGATTAGCGAGTTGCTGCCGAACAAATACAGCCGGGAGCGCACGCTGTGAGGATGCTTCGGTGAGCTCAACTCCCCGCCGCTTGGTGACGGCCGAGCGCCGCGATGACGACAGCGCGGACGGCTCGCTGCGGCCGCAGCGGCTCGCCGAATTCATCGGCCAGCAGCAGGCGCGCTCGAACCTTTCCGTGTTCATCGAGGCGGCGCGTGCGCGGCGCGAGCCGCTCGACCATGTGCTGTTCGTCGGTCCGCCGGGGCTGGGCAAGACCACGCTCGCGCAAATCGTGGCGCGCGAGCTTGGCGTGAATTTCCGCGCGACGTCGGGTCCGGTGATCGCCAAGGCGGGGGACCTCGCGGCGCTGCTGACCAACCTCGAAGATCGCGACGTGCTTTTCATCGACGAGATCCACCGGCTCAACCCGGCGGTGGAGGAGATTCTCTATCCGGCTATGGAGGATTTCCAGCTCGACCTCATTATCGGCGAAGGGCCCGCCGCGCGTTCGGTCAAGATCGATCTCGCGCGATTTACCCTGATCGGCGCGACCACGCGCGCCGGTCTCATCACAAATCCGCTGCGCGACCGCTTCGGGATTCCGGTGCGGCTCAACTTTTATTCCGAGAGCGAGCTCGAAGAGATCGTCAACCGCGGCGCGCGCGT
>WNGB01014490.1_pt2 | contig 10105 bp, 8 predicted proteins | sample 5400681 | NCBI WGS metagenome assembly WNGB01 (sample SAMN13153367, study PRJNA577476) | soil metagenome | isolation source: 115 cm soil or saprolite under grassland replicate 2 | place: USA:California | collected 2016-06-15
CCGCTCCCGACCGCGGGGGAGTGCTGGCCGCTGGGGGCGGCCGGGCCGCTGCGGCTGCCCGGGTCGCTGTGGCTGGCCGGGCCACCCCGGCCCCGGGCCCACCGGGGCGGGCCCAGCCGCCAGAGCCGCCCGGCGTTCGGGGCGAACACGCTGACGAGCAGCAGGCCGCCGATCACGATGCCGGTGGCCTCCTGGTTGAAGTTGGTGAGCAGCAGGGCGTTCTGCAGCCCCGCGAACGCGATCACGGCCAGCACCACGCCGGCCAGCGACCCCTTGCCGCCGAAGATGGATACCCCGCCGAGCAGCACGATCGCGACGACGTCCAGCTCGAGCCCGAGCCCGTTGTTCTGCACCGCGGTGGCCAGGCGGAACGTCCACAGCACCCCGCACATGGCGCAGACCAGGCCGGACACGACGTACAGCATGGTCTTGACCCGCTTGACCCGGATCCCGGCGAACAGCGCGGCCTGGGGGCTGGCCCCCATCGCGTAGAGGGACCGGCCGGTGGCGGTGGCGTGCAGCACGATCCCGAAGATCACCGCCAGCACCACGAAGATCGCGATGTTCCAGGGGATCTGGGTGTGCGGCAGCGGCAGCACGCCGATGTTGGTGTAGGTGGCGGGGAAGTTGGAGACCGTGTTCGCGCCCAGCAGGATGAGGGCCACCCCGCGGTACAGCGCGAGGGTGCCGATCGTCACCGCGAGCGACGGCAGGCCGACCCGGGTCACCAGCAGCCCGTTGATCAGGCCGGCCACGATCCCGAGCAGCGCCACGACCACGAAGATGGCCAGCATCGGCCAGTGATGGCTCCACAGGACGCCGAGCAGGGCACTGGACATGCCCAGGATCGAGGCCACGGACAGGTCGATCTCGCCGCTGATGATGATCAGGGTCATCGGCAGCGCCATGATCGCGATCTCGCCCGAGGTGACGCCGGTGTTGAAGAAGTTGCCGCTGGTCAGGAACTGGGGGGAGCTGACGGCGCCAAAGATGATGATGGCCACGACCAGGAGGCCCAGGCCGGTTTCCCAGCGCACCGAGCCACGCGCCGCGGTCGCGAGCAGCCCGGCCGGCCCGGTGGCCGGGGCGGCGGGTGACTGGGTGGCCGGGCCGGGCGCGGCGCGCGTGTTCGGGTCAGGTTCCAACGCCAGGGCTCCTTCGCCGCAGTGCGGTCGTGAGGCGCACAGAGATGATCCGGTCGAGCGTGATGGCCAGCAGGAGGAGGAAGCCGGAGATGGCCTCCAGCCAGAGCTGCGGGAATCCCAGCACGTTCAGCGCGGAGTTGATGCTGCTGAGCAGGAGCGCGCCGACGGCGGCCCCCACCGCGCTGCCACTCCCGCCGAAGATGGCCACCCCACCGACCACCACCGCGGAAATAACGGTCAGTTCGTAGCCGGTCCCCGCGGTGGAGTCGATGGTCTGGTACTGCGCGGCCCAGAGCACGCCCGCCACCCCGGCGATGGCCCCGCTCACGGTGAACGCGGTGAAGATCCGCTTGCCGACCGGGATGGCGGCCAGCCGGGCCGCGTCGGGGTTCGAGCCGATCGCGTACAGCTCGCGGCCGGACCGGAACGCACGCAGGTAGTACGCGCCGATCCCGATCACCACCGCGATCGCGATGGCCAGGTAGGGGATGCCCGCCACGGTGGCCCGGGGGATGTTGGTGAAGGAATTCGGCAGGGTCTGGGCGGTGACCTCGTTACCGCCCACGATGAGGATGTCGATGCCCCGGATGATGTACAGCGTGGCCAGCGTGACCACCAGGCTCGGCACCCGGCCGACCGCCACCGTGACGCCGTTGGCCATCCCGCAGGCGAGCCCGATGCCCAGGCCGATGAGGAAGACCAGGGGGATCGGGATGCCGGGATGGTGGCCGAACATCGAGGCCGACACGTAGGCCGACAGGCCCAGGATCGAGCCGATCGACAGGTCCACGTTCCGGCTGACCACGACCATGGTCTCGCCCAGGGCGAGCAGTGCGTAGACCGTGGTGTTGATGAGCAGGAACTGGAGGTTCTGCTGGTTCAGGAACGAGGGCTGGATGCTGGTGGTGACGGCCACGAACACCAGCAGCACGGCGATGATGCCGGACTCCCGGACCCGGAACACCCGCTCGGTGAGCCTGCGGGAACCGCTGCCGGGCGGGGCGCCGGCCGGCTCGCGGCGCTCGGTCACGGTGGTCGTCATGAGGCCTCCTGCAGCTGGCCCGTCGCAGCGGCCATGATCTTCTCCTCGGAGGCGTCCGAGTGCCCGAACTCCGCGGTCAGCCGCCCCTCGCGCATGACCAGGATCCGGTCCCCGATGTGCAGCACCTCGGGCAGTTCGGAGGAGATCATCAAGATGGCGACCCCGTCCCGGGCCAGCTGGACCAGCAGCCGGTGGACCTCGGCCTTGGTGGCGATGTCGATGCCGCGGGTCGGCTCGTCCACGATGAGCAGCGCGGGCTGGCGGCCCAGCCACTTGGCCAGGACGACCTTCTGCTGGTTGCCGCCGGACAGCCGGGACACCGGGTCGACCAGGCGCCCGTACTTGAGGTTGAGCCGTACCGCCCAGTCGGCCGCGAACGCCCGCTCGGCCGCGGAGCGGACCAGGCCGGCCTTGCGGAGCCGGCCGAGCGACGCGAGCGCCACGTTCTGCTGCACCGACATGTCCATGACCAGGCCCTGCTGCCGCCGGTCCTCGGGGACGAAGCCGATCCCGGCGGCCATCGCACCCGTCGGTGAGGCCCGCCGCAGCTCGCGGCCGCGCATCACGACCCGGCCCGCGTCGTAGCGGTCGATGCCGAACACCGCCCGGGCCACCTCACTGCGCCCCGACCCGACCAGCCCGGCCAGGGCGACGATCTCGCCGGCCCGCACGTCCAGCGAGATGTCGGTGAACACGCCCTCCCGGGTCAGGTGCTCCACCCGGAGCACGAGCTCGCCTGCCGTGCCGCGCTCGCCAGCGCCCCGCTCCACCATCTGCCGGCCCACCATGGCGCGGACCAGGTCATCCGCGGTCAGCCCGGCCAGTTCGCTGGTCAGGACGTGCCGGCCGTCGCGCATGACCGTCACCCGCTGGCAGATCTCGAAGACCTCCTCCAGCCGGTGCGAGATGAACAGGACCGCCGCGCCGCCCGAGCGGAGCGTGCGGACCACATCGAACAGGCGGGCTACCTCGGTGGCGGACAGCGCCGCGGTCGGCTCGTCCATCACGATCACCCGGGTGTCCAGCGACAGGGCCTTGGCGATCTCGACGATCTGCTGGTCCGCGATGGACAGCCCGCGGCTGATGCGGCCCGGGTCGAGCTTGACTCCCAGCCGCGCGAACAGGGCGGCCGAGTCCGCGTGCATCCGGCGCCGGTCGATCCGCCGCCCGGCCAGCAGCGGCTGGCGGCCCATGAAGATGTTCTCCGCCACGGTGAGGTCGGGGAACAGGGTGGGCTCCTGGTAGATGACCGCGATCCCGGCGTCCCGGGCGCCGGCCGGGCTGTGCAGGGTGACCGGCTGGCCATCGATCAGCGGCTCGCCGGAGTCCGGCTGGTGCACCCCGGCCAGGATCTTCACGATGGTGGACTTGCCCGCGCCGTTCTCGCCCAGCAGCGCGTGCACCTCGCCGGCGTAGAGGTCGATCGTGGCGTCGGTGACCGCGCGCACTGCGCCGAACGATTTGGTCGCGCCGTGCAGGGCCAGGACCGCGACGGCCGCGGCGGCTTCCGGGGCTGGGCTGGTGCCGGTTGCCGGTGGTGCCGGGGTGGCCGCCGGGGCTGGGCTGGCGCCGGTTGCCGACGTTGCCGGCGTTGCCGGTGGTGCTGGTGGTGCTGGTGGTGCCGGTGGTGCCGGGGCGGCCGGTGGTGTCTGGGCGGGCGGGCCGCCCGGGCCCGGCGCGGGCGTCCCGGACGCCGGGGTCTGCGACGCGGGGATCACGCCGTGGCCGTCGCCAGCTGTCACACCCCGGTCCCCTCTCGTGATCTGGGTGGGGTCGCCCCGATCCGGCAGCAGGCCAGCGGGGGTGCCTGAAGGAGGATGTGCTATAACGTTTCAAGTATGTGAAGCAGTGTCGAGCGAAGTGCCGACCCTGTCAATAGAGGTCCTCAGCGATGCCCGAATCGTTACAGACAGGTTTCGTGGCCGCTGTGGCCGCTATTGTGCAGGCCAGGTCCGGGCCCCGCTGGCCTGCCAGTGCCGCTCCCGGTGCGGTTGCGGGGCTGGTCAGGGCTCATCAGGTGGCAGTCGGTCCCGTGGGCGCGTCCGGTTGACGCGTTCCCGTGCTCCGCACGACACTGACCGCACAGGAGGAGCCGTGGCGGACACGCCGGTCAGTATCAGGGAGGTCGCCGCCCTTGCCGGCGTCTCGCTCGGCACTGTCTCTAACGTGCTCAACCGCCCGGAAGTGGTGGCCGAACCGACCCGCACCCGGGTCCAGGCGGCCATCAAGCAGCTGGGCTTCATCCGGAACGAGTCGGCCCGCCAGCTCCGGGCCGGCCGCAGCCGCACCATCGGGCTGGTCGTCCTGGACGTGGCCAACCCGTTCTTCACCGACGTCGCGCGGGGCGTGGAGGACGAGGCCAGCGAGGCCGGGCTGGCCGTGATCCTGTGCAACAGCGACGACCAGAAGGCCAAGGAGTCCCGCTACCTCGAGGTGCTCGAGGAGCACCGGGTCCAGGGCATCCTGATCACGCCGGTGTCCGGGGCGGACAAGCGGCTGGCCAGCGTGCAGCGCCGCGGCACCCCGGTGGTGCTGGTGGACAGCCGGTCCCCGTCCCGCGGCCAGTGCTCCGTGTCCGTGGACGACGTGCTCGGCGGCGACCTGGCCGTGTCCCACCTGCTGGAGGCCGGCCACGAGGAGATCGCGTTCGTGGGCGGCCCGATGAGCGTCCGGCAGGTCAGCGACCGGCGGGATGGGGCGGTCCGCGCCCTGGAGCGGGCCGGGCGGGACGGCGCCGGGCTGCACGTGATCGAGACCGCCGCGCTGAACGTGACGGCGGGGCAGCGGGCGGGCGCCGCGCTGGCCGCCCTGCCCGCCGGGACCCGGCCCAGCGCCGTGTTCTGCGCCAACGACCTGCTCGCGCTGGGCGTGCTGCAGGAGATGACCACCCGCCGGATCGCGGTGCCCGGCGGCCTGGCGATCGTGGGTTACGACGACGTGGACTTCGCGGCGGCGGCTGCCGTGCCGCTGTCCTCGGTCCGCCAGCCCCGCCATCAGCTCGGCCGGGCCGCGGCCCAGCTGCTGATCGAGGAAGCGCTCGGCGACGGCACGCACCGGCACCGGCAGGTCGTGTTCGAGCCGGACCTCGTGATCCGCGCGTCGAGCCGGACCGGGGCCGGTGCGCACCCCGGGGCCGGTGCCCACCCCGGGGCCGGTGAGCATCCCGTGGCCAGTGAGGCGGCAAGCTGACGTCATGCGAATCGCCCTGTTCGTGACCTGCCTGGCCGACACGCTGTTCCCCGAGGCGGGCCGGGCCACGGTCCGGCTGCTCGAGCGGCTCGGACACCAGGTCGAGTTCCCGGAGGCGCAGACCTGCTGCGGCCAGATGCACGTCAACACCGGCTACCATCGCGACGCGCTGCCCCTGGTCCGGCGCTACGTCGAGGTGTTCGAGGGCTGTGAGGCGATCGTGGTCCCGTCCGGCTCGTGCACGGGCTCGATCCGGCACCAGCACGCGATGGTGGCCCGGCGGTACGGCGACGAGGCGCTGGCCCGCCGCGCGGAGGCGGTGGCCGCCCGCACCTACGAACTCTCCCAGCTGCTGACCGACGTGCTCGGGGTCGAGGACGTCGGCGCCTACTACCCGCACCGGGTCACCTACCATCCGACCTGCCACTCGCTGCGGATGCTCCGCGTCGGCGACCGCCCGCTCCGGCTGCTCCGCCACGTGGCCGGGATCGACCTGGTCGAGCTGCCGGACGCCGACACCTGCTGCGGGTTCGGCGGGACGTTCGCGGTCAAGAACGCGGATACGTCGACGGCCATGCTGGCCGACAAGATGCGCAGCGTGCTGGACACCCAGGCCGAGGTGTGCACGGCCGGGGACAGCTCCTGCCTGATGCACATCGGCGGCGGCCTGTCCCGGCTGCGGGCGGGCACCCGGACCGTGCACCTGGCCGAGATCCTGGCCTCGGCCCCGGATCAGGCGGGTGCCCGGTGAACGCGCCCACCTTCCTCGGCCTGCCCACCGCGCCGCGCGGCGTGGGGCACCTGCGCGGCGCCGAGCCGTTCCCGGCCGCGGCCCGCCGCGCGCTGGCCGACACCCAGCTGCGCCGCAACCTGGGCAAGGCCACCAGGACCATCCGGGCCAAGCGGGCCCTGGTGGTGGGCGAGCTGCCGGACTGGGAGGCGCTGCGCGACGCCGGCCAGGCCATCAAGGCCGAGACCATGGCCCACCTGGACCGCTACCTGGAGCAGCTGGAGGAGCAGGTCACGGCCCGGGGCGGCGTGGTGCACTGGGCCCGCGACGCCACCGAGGCCAACGAGATCGTCACGGGCCTGGTGCGTGCGACCGGGTCCGCCGAGGCGGTCAAGGTCAAGTCGATCGTCACCGACGAGATCGGCCTGAACGACGCGCTGGCCGCCGCGGGCATCACCGCCCACGAGACCGACCTGGCCGAGCTGATCGTCCAGCTCGGCCACGACCGCCCGTCGCACATCCTCGTCCCGGCCATCCACCGGAACCGGGCCGAGATCCGGGACATCTTCCTGCGCGAGATGGGCGACGTGGATCCCGGGCTGACCGACTCGCCGGCCGCGCTCACCGAGGCGGCCCGGACGCACCTGCGCCGCCGGTTCCTGTCCGCGAAGGTCGGGATCAGCGGGGCCAACTTCGCGATCGCGGAGACCGGCACGCTGTGCGTGGTCGAGTCCGAGGGCAACGGCCGGATGTGCCTGACGCTGCCGGACACGCTGATCACGGTGATGGGCATCGAGAAGATCCTGCCCCGCTGGGACGACCTCGGCGTGTTCATGCAGCTGCTGCCGCGCAGCTCCACCGGGGAGCGGATGAACCCGTACACCTCGATGTGGACCGGGGTGACCCCGGGCGACGGCCCGCAGGAGTTCCACCTGGTCCTGCTGGACAACGGGCGCACCGCGGCGCTGGCGGACCAGGCCGGCCGCCAGGCGCTGCACTGCATCCGCTGCTCGGCGTGCCTGAACGTCTGCCCGGTGTACGAGCGGGTCGGCGGCCACGCCTACGGCTCGGTCTATCCCGGCCCGATCGGCGCGGTGCTGTCCCCGATGCTGACCGGGGTGCAGGACAACGCCTCGCTCCCGTACGCCTCGTCGCTGTGCGGCGCGTGCTACGACGCCTGCCCGGTCAAGATCGACATCCCGTCGCTGCTGGTCCACCTGCGGGCCCGGTACGTGGACGAGGCCGCCGAAGCCCGCTCCTCGAAGCGGGCGCACCTGCCCAGCCCGGAAGCGGTGACGATGGCCGCGGCCGCATGGGTGATGGCCAGCCCCGCGCGGTACGAGGCCGCGCAGCGGGGCAGCCGGGCCGGACGCCTGCTGGGCCGGGGCGGGCGGATCCGCCGTCTGCCCCCGCCCCTGTCGGCCTGGACCTCGGCCCGCGACGCACCGCAGCCGCCCGCGCAGACGTTCCGCGACTGGTGGCGCACCGGGCACGGTGATACCGGGCACGGTGACACCGGGCACGGGGAGGCCCGGTGAGCGCCCGGGACGAGGTGCTCGGCCGGGTCCGGACCGCGCTGGCCGCCGGACCGGGCGGCCCCGGCACACCCCCGCACGCCGCCCCCCCGCCCGCCACACCCCCGCCCGGCGCCGCGCCCGCTTACCGGACCCGCGGCGAGCTCGGCACCCCGGCGCTGCTCGATCTGCTCGCCGGGCGCCTCATCGACTACCGCAGCCAGGTGCGGCGCACCGGTCCCGCCGAGGTGCTGGACACCGTCCGGGCGGCCCTGGCCGGGCGGGGCGCCCGCCGGGTGGTCCTGCCGCCCGGCCTCGATCTCCCCGGCCTGGACCAGCCGCAACCCGGCCAGCCCGGCTCCCTCGACGGCGTCGGCCTGTTCACCGACGGCAGCCTGTCCGCCCAGGAACTCGACCGCATGGACGGTGTCATCACCCGCGCCGCCGTGGCCATCGCCGAGACCGGCACCATCGTCCTGGACGCCGGGCCGGGCCAGGGCCGCCGCGCGCTCAGCCTCATCCCCGACTACCACCTGTGCCTGATCGACGCGGGGCAGGTGGTGGCGCTGGTCCCCGAGGCCATGGCCCGGCTGACCCCGGGCCGCCCGCTGACCTGGATCAGCGGCCCGTCCGCCACCAGCGACATCGAACTCGACCGTGTCGAAGGCGTCCACGGCCCGCGCACCCTCGAAGTCATCCTCATCGGCTGAGGGGCCTGGCGCGGCCGCGGGCGGCCACCGCGATACTTGAGGGCATGGGAAGTCCGGTGGCCGGGAGGCGGCACATGCGGGCGGTCGTGTACCGGGATTACGGGGTCGTGCCGGAACTGGCTGAGGTCGCCGAGCCGGCCTGCCCGGAGGACGGCGTGGTCATCAGCGTGGGCGCGACCGGGGTGTGCCGGTCGGACTGGCACGCCTGGAAGGGGCATGACCCCGTCCCGCTCCCGCACATTCCCGGGCACGAACTGGCCGGGACCATCGCCCAGGCCGGCCCGGCGGTGACCCGCCGGCGGCCCGGCGACCGGGTCACGGTGCCGTTCGCCTGCGGCCGCGGCCGGTGTGAGTACTGCCGGGCCGGCTCACTCCGGTCGCCGAGGCCAGGTCATGAGGCGATGCGGTCCAGTTCGGCCAGATCGTCCCCGGACAGGGCGAGCTCCGCCCCGGCGACGTTCTCGCGCAGATGCGCGACCGATGAGGTGCCGGGGATGAGCAGGATATTCGGCGAGCGCTGCAGCAGCCAGGCCAGCGCCACGGCCATCGGGGTGGCCCCGAGACGCGCGGCGACCGAGCCCAGCTCGTCGGACTGCAGCGGGCTGAAACCGCCGAGCGGGAAATAAGGCACGTAGGCGACGCCCTGCGCGGCCAGCGACTCGATGAGCTCGTCGTCGACCCGGTGGGCCAGGTTGTAGAAGTTCTGCACGCACACGACGGGGGCGATGGACTGGGCCTCGGCGATCTGCCCGGCGTTGACGGTGCTGAGACCCAGGTGCCTGATCAGGCCGTCCTGCTGCAGCTGCGCGAGCACGCTGAAGGGTTCGGCGATCGAGCCAGGCGTGGGGCGGTCGAGCCCCCCGACGCGCAGGTTCACCACATCCAGGGTGTCCAGGCCGAGGTGGTCCAGGTTGTCGCGGACGGCCTGGCGCAGCTGCTCGGGAGCCAGCGCCGGGAGCCAGCCGCCCTCCGCGTCCCGGAACGCGCCGACCTTGGTCACGATGTGCAGCGACCCGGGGTACGGGTGCAGGGCCTCCCGGATGATCTCGTTGGTGACGTACGGGCCGTAATAGTCGCTGGTATCGATGTGCGTGATGCCCAGCTCCACTGCCTCCCGCAGCACGGCCACGGCCGCGCCGCGGTCGGCCGGCGGGCCGAACACGTGCGGGCCGGCCAGCTGCATCGCCCCGTACCCCATGCGGGTGACGGTCAGGTCCCCGCCCATCGTGAATGTCCCGCCGGGAAGTGTCGTCGTCGGCATGGAATATCCCCTCTCGTGGCCGCGGGGGCGGGCATCCCCCGGATGCACCCGGCCCGCGGCGGCGTCAGCATGTCCTGACTCCACCCTCTACCACGCGGCGTTGAACAGGCAGAGACCGCCGATCCTGGGAGTGGCAGGGCCAGGCAGTCCGGCTCCGCCGGTCACCGTCCGGGCCGAGGATCGCTCCGGCCGGTCCCCCTCACTGACGGGCCCGCGTGACCTGGTCCGCGGGGCGGGTGTTGATCACCCGGTCCGGGGTGATGCCGTGGCGCTCGGCCCGCACGCAGCCGTTTTCCAGCCAGTCGAGCTGGCCCGGGGCGTGCGCGTCGGTGTCGATGGAGAACACGCAGCCTGCCTCGGCGGCCAGGCTCAGGAGCCGGCGCCCCGCCCGGGGGGCTGGAGGCGTTCACCATCGTCAGCGACGGCCTCGTGGCCGCGGTGCCCCCCGGTCATCCGCTCGCGGGCCGGGACGCCGTCATCCTGGCCGAGGTCACCGGGTACCCGATCGTCAGCC
>WNGB01015448.1_pt1 | contig 10105 bp, 5 predicted proteins | sample 5400681 | NCBI WGS metagenome assembly WNGB01 (sample SAMN13153367, study PRJNA577476) | soil metagenome | isolation source: 115 cm soil or saprolite under grassland replicate 2 | place: USA:California | collected 2016-06-15
GACTGATCCTGCAGCGTCTCGGGTCCTTCCCCAAGGCCGGACAGCGTGTCGACGTGCCTCCGTATCGGCTGACCGTAACGTCGGTGGAAGGGGCGCGGATTGTCGCCATACGTATCGAGCGAGTCGAAGCGCACGCGGAGGCAGGACCGGTCTCCGGCTGAAACGGGGCCAAGAGCGGTGATCCTGTACACGGGACGTTCTACAAGGGCCTCTGGCTGGATCTGGGTCGACAACTCCCGCTTTGGCGCCATGGAGGGCGGCCGCGGCGGATCGGGCGACAGACAAGGAATCGGCGGATCCCGAGTGCACGGTTGACCGGACGGCGAGGCTGGACGAGAGTGAATGGCCATGGCCCACAAGGAAGCGGGGACGCGCGCCGTCATGGCCGCGTTGCTCGGCAACCTCACCATAGCCGCCTTCAAGTACTTCGCCGCGTACATGTCCGGCTCGTCTTCCATGCTGGCGGAAGGTCACCACTCACTGGCAGATACGACGAACCAGGTCCTGCTGCTCTTCGGTCTCAAGCGCTCGAAGCAGGGACCCACGGCCAAGCACCCTTTCGGCTACGGCAAGGCGCAGTTCTTCTGGTCCTTCGTCGTGGCCCTGGTTCTGTTCGGTGTGGCCGGCGGCCTCTCGATCAAGGGCGGTTTCCTCAAGGTCCTGCATCCCGAGCCGATCGACAACCTCGGCTGGTCGTACGTCGCGATCGGCATCGGGCTCCTCTTCGACGGCCTGGCCTTCCGTCTCGCCTTCGGAGCGCTGCGCGCGGAGATGGAGACCGAGGGTCAGACGAGTATCGTGCAGGCGTTTCGCGACTGTACCGACGCCACGGTCATTACCGTCCTGATGGAGGACGGCCTCGCGCTCACCGGCCTCGTCGTGGCCGGGATTGCCATCGGCGCCGCCAAGCTGACCGGCTGGTACGCTCTCGACGGTTACGCCTCGATCCTCATCGGTCTCCTGCTGATGGTCTTCGCCTTCCTGCTCGCCATGGAAGTGAAGTCGATGCTGATAGGCGAAGGCCTCAAGCCGCGTATGGTCGAGCGCATCCGGACCGCCGTCCAGGGGGATCCGGCGGTCAAAAAGGCGCTGGACATCCGTACGATGGTCTTGGGGCCGGATACCGCGTTGGTAGCGGCGGACGTGCTCTTCGAACCGACGACGACGGTCGCCGAGCTCGAGTCGGTCATCGACCGCATCGAGGCGCGCATCCGCGAAGTGGTCCCGGGGGCGCGGTGCTACATCGAAGCGGAGGGTCTCAAGGCACCTCTGCACGCCGCGGCCCTGCCCCCGCAACCTCGGCCCTGAGCATGACCGATCGTGCGTAGACAGGGCGTCACAACCGTCGTCGCGGAGCGCGAGGAGGCGGAGCCCGAGAAGAAGGTGTGGCGGGCGCGCGCGTCCACGCGAAGCGCGCACCGCCGCCGAGGCTATCCGGGCCCCACCGCCGACGGGGAGGGCGGCTCGATCGGCGTGAGGGCGAGGCAGTCGGCGACCTTCTGCTTCATTCGGGCCACGAACCGGCGGGCGACAGGCTGCTCATAGCCGGCCGCGGAAAACGCGTCATCCCATTGCGCGTCGGTGAGCCGCGCGAGGCGGCCACACACCCAGAACGATAGGCATCGACCGTTACATATCTTCGTCGTTGCCGCTGCCGACCGCCTCTCCGGCCTGGGCGCGCAGCCGGCGGCTCAGGGTCGAGAGGCTGACCCCGAGGCGCTCGGCGGCGGCGCTGCGGTCGCCGTCGCACTCCTGCATCGCCCGCTTGATGGCTTCGTCCTCGGCCAGGGTGGCGGCGCGGCGGGCGACCTCGGGAAGGGGCCCCGAGAGATCCATGACGTCGCCGAGGGTCGGTCCGATCTCGGAGTGCTCGCCGAGGCGGAGATGCTCGGGCCGGATCTCCGCCCCGTCGCAGAGGATGGCGCCGCGCTCGAGGCAGTTCTGCAGCTCGCGCACGTTGCCCGGCCAGGAGTGCCGCTGGAGCGCCGCCCGCGCCGCGTCGCTGAGATGGAGGCCGCGACGCCCCATCTCGCGCGCGTACTTCTCGAGGAACGCGTCGGCCAGGCGCAGGATGTCGCCCCGCCGGCGGCGCAGGGGGGGGATCTCCACCGGAAAGACGGAGAGCCGGAAGAACAGGTCCTCGCGGAACTGCTTCGCGGCCACCGCTTCCTTGAGGTCGCGGTTGGTGGCGGCCACGACGCGGACGTCGACGCTCAGGGTCTGCACGCCTCCGACGCGCTCGAACTGCTTCTCCTGCACGAGGCGCAGGATCTTGCCCTGCAGGAGCAGGGGCAGGTCGCCGATCTCGTCCAGGAACAGGGTTCCGTGATGCGCCATCTCCGCCTTGCCGACCTTGCGGCCGGTGGCCCCGGTGAACGCCCCCTTCTCGTGTCCGAACAGCTCGTTCTCGAGCAGGGCCTCGGGGATGGCCGCGCAGTTGATGGCCACGAAGGGGCCCTTGGCGCGCGCGGAGAGCTGGTGGAGCGACCGCGCCATCAGCTCCTTGCCCGTCCCGCTCTCGCCGAGCAGGAGGACGGTGGCATCCGTGGAGGCGGCGCGCTGGAGGGCCATCATCGCGTCCCTGAGCGCCGGGTCCTCGCCGATCAACCGCGGCAGCCCGATCCGCTGCTGGTACTCCTCCTTGAGGAGCACGTATTCGGTGAGCAGGCGGCGGCGCTCCAGGGCGCGCTCGAGGAGCAGCACGAGGTGCTCGGTGTCGACGGGCTTGGTCAGGAAGTCGGCCGCGCCCTGCTTCATCGCGCGCACGGCATCGTCCACGGTCGCGTACGCGGTCATGACGATGACGGGCACGTCGGGATCGGCTTCCTTCGCGGCCTGGAGGACTTCGAACCCGCTGCCCGCGGGAAGCTTGAGGTCGGTGAGCACGACCAGCACGCGGGAGGACTGCAGGCGGCGGCGCGCTTCGTAGGCGTCGCCCGCCTCCGCGACGGTGAGGCCGCGCGCCTCGAGCGTCTTGCGCAGCATGCCGCGCAGGGATTCCTTGTCCTCGACCACGAGCACGTCGGGTACGGCGGGAAGGTTCGGGACGGTGCCTACCGTTCGCGGAGCCAGCCCGGCGGGATGCTCTTCCGCCGCGCGTCCTCCTCGAGGTCGGTCAGGGCCTGCTTCGCCCGCTCCACGTCGGCCTTGGCCCTTTCGAGGTCGGCCATCGCCTGCGCGAGCTGGGCCTGGCGGTTCTGCTCGCGGTTGGGGTCCATCAGGTTCGTGGGGTTGCGGTCGTTGCGCAGGTCCGCGATCCGCTGCTCGAGCGGGGGGACGCGCTGCTCGGCGCGACCGACTTCCCGGCGACGTTCCATGGCCCTCTCCCGCCAGTAGGATTCCGTCGTCTCCGGCGAGACCGGTCCGGACGGGCTGGGCGCGGCCGGGGGCGCCGCCGCGGAGCCGAGCACGTTGACCGACCCGCGGCCCGCGCCCCCCGCCGCGGGAGAGGGGGACGGCACCGCCACCGGCTGCTCAGGCAGGTCGGCGTTCGTGAACACGTGACCCGGGTCCTTCGTGGCCCCCGGCTTCGGCGCCGGGCTTCCCGCCTTCGCCGGAGGCTTCTCCGTGGCCGCGGACCGGGGACGAGTGGCCGCCTTCGACGGCGACGGGCTCGGTCTCGGGCTGGGCGTCGGCGTGTCCGCGCCGGTGACGGCGGCCACGGCGGCCATGACGGCCGCGCTCAGCAACAGCAGGCGCATATCAGGACCTGTCGGCGACCCGCCCCTCGAGCCTGGACGCGCGCTCGGCCATGGCCTGGGCGTCCGGGGCGCCGGGATTGAGCCGCGCATATTCACGATACTCGCGGATGGCCTCCGTGACGTTGCCGGTGCGCTCCAGGGCGCTGGCCAGGGTGCGGTGAAGGAGGGGCGCACCGGGGTCGATGCCGACGCCTTCGCGGAGCAGGGCCACCGCCTCGTCGCTCTTGCCGTCCGTGAGCAGGATCTCGGCAAGGAGCCCGCGCGTCACCGCCGCCTGGGGGCTCTTCTCGAGGATGTCACGATAGGCCTGGACGGCGTCGGCCTTGTTGCCCGTCTTCTCGTAGGCGTGGGCGAGCTCCTGCTGGGCGACGAGGTCATCCGGATTGAGCGCCTTGAGCCGCTTGAGGTAAGGCAGCGCGGCCTCGGGATGCCCTTCACGGGCGGCCAGGGCGCTGGCTTCCCTCAGGATCCGGACGTCGTCCGGCGCGATTTCGAGCGCCCGCGCGTAGGTGCTGGCGGCCTCGGCTTTGAGGCCGAGCTGGTCGTAGGCTCGGGCGAGGTCGGTGACGAAGTCGGACATCTGTGGCGCCAGGCGGATGGCTTCCTGGAATTGCCGGATCGTCTCCACGGGTGGCGCTCCCGACGCCAGGAGCGCCTTCGCGTACGTGTCCCGGTAATACGCGTTGTCGGGCGCGTCCGCGACGGCGCGCGCGAGGGCGATCGCCGCCCCCGCGGCGTCTCCCTTGGCCAGGAGCCGCCGTCCCTCCTCGAACGCCTGCTCGGACACGGTGTGGGCCTCGGCTGCGGCCACCGGTGCGGCGGGAATGGTCGGAATCGTGAACAACTCCGGGTTGGGCCGGGATGGCTCCCCCATGCGCAGGTGTGTGGTGGCGTAGGCGAGAAGACCGAGGACCACCGCGACGCCGACGAGCCCGAGCCACGGAGAGCCCTCCGGCGGAGGCGACACGTCCTCGGGGACGGAGGCCACTGCGGGTTGACCGACGGGGACGTCGCGGAGGTCCTCGGAACACCGGACGCAGTACTCCCAAGTGGCCTTGTTGCGCGTGCCGCACTGGGGGCAGACCCGGAAATCCGCTTGCGCCATTGGATCAGCTTACACCCGCTAATCGCCTGCGCAAGCTGAAAAAATCCGTCACCCGACGGCTACGACCTCGCCGGCCCTTTCCCTGGCGGAAAGGGCCGGCGAGTGGAGATCAGCGGCAGACCGACGAGCCCTGCTTGTACTGGACAGGGTTGGCCTCCAGCAGCCTGTCCGCCCCGGGCTGCGGGCCGAAGAAGATGTCGGCCAGCGCCTGCGGCTGGGCCGCGACCGCGATCGGCGGAGCGGGCGGAGGCGGCGCCGTGCTGGCATTGAGGCCGGTGTCGAGGACGAGGCGTCCGCCGGCGACGCGAACGGCCTGCAACCGCTGGCCGGCCAGGGTGATCGACCGTTGGTCACCCGAGCTGTTCAGGTCGTAGGCGGCGTTGCCGGTCTGCGCGCCGACGGCAAAGAGGATCGCGTCGAAGCTCGACCGGCAGGGCGGCCGCGGCGTCGGGGCGAATTGCGAGTCGGGCAGGTTGAAGCGGTTCCCGCCGAAGAACACGCGACCGGCCGGCGGGCTGGCGTCGTTGAAGGCCGTCGCCGGCTGCACGGTGCCGCGGAAGAGGTTCGGGAAGTCGATGGTGAACAGGACCCGCGCCGGTCCGCCGACCGCGTCGGCAAGATCTGGATCGCTGGGCTCCTCGTCGTCGCGGAGTCCCCACATGTGGAAGGGCGGCGTGTCCGCGGGCGGCGGGGTCACGCGGTTGTCGTTGCCGCTCTCGGCGAAGACGTGCGGCCGGTCCTGGCTCCCCGTGCCCGTGTAGTTGAGGAGCGCGAGCGAGTTGCCGATCGGCTGGTTGCCGCCCACGTCCGCGAGGAGAGCGGCCGTGCCCGGGGCCGCGGTCATGACGCGCCAGACGCGGCCGTGGATGTCGGGGAAGTAGACGCGGGTGGCCCGGCTGGAAGCCGAGGTGCCGATGAAGCCGGCCCGGAGCTGCGTCGGGTTGAACACCGACGGCCCCGCCACCAGCGCGTTCTCGTAGGCCATGCCCGTGCGATCGCCCACGTCGACGGAGGTGATGAGGTCGCCGGTCAGCAGGTCCATGGTGAAGAGGGTCGTGCCTTCGGCCGCCGCGTTGGACCCCGAGCCGTAGCCGGAGCCGGTATACGCGACGAACTCGACGCCGCCCGGAGCACGGGCGGTGATGTTGTCGCCCGCGCTCACGAAGGCCACGGCGGGCACGGACCACGTCTGCCCGAGCTTGGCGTACTGCGTGCCGTCCGTGTTGCCGCTCGTCGTGTTGTTGGCGGCGCCGGTCAGTCCATCCGTGTCCGGGTTGCCGCGGCTCCAGAGCGGGATGGGCGGGGAGGTGAGGAGCGAGCCCTGCGTGAACGGGCCGGGGGCGGTGACGTCGAGCGCGGTGTAGTACTTTCCGCCAATGCCGCGGCCGAACACGAGCACCGTGCGCCAGACCCCGGCGCCGGAGACGGTGACCGAGCCGATGTTGCGGGTGAAGTCTCCAGGCACGAAGACGTCGGCGAACCGCACCGGCGACGCCATCATGTAGGTATGGGGGTTGCGCCCCTGCGTCTTCATCCGCTCCTTCAGGTTCTGAAGCTGATCGAAGGGAACGAAGGCCCACATCTCCTCGCCGCCTTTTTCATCCGCTCCGTTCAGGCACGTGGTGCCACCACTGGTATTCGAGCACGGCCCGGCCCGGAACGCGTGGAGCATGCCGTTCGTCGCGTGGTACACGACGCTCATGGCCGGCTTGAGCGACATGCGCGTGGTGCCGGCGGCATCCGTACCGTCCTTGTCGGGATTGCGGAGCCCGAAGCCGAGGAGGATGCTCGCCCCCGTGTCCGCCGCCAGTCCCGCGCTGGTCCGCGGCCCATCGCGATAGAGCTTGTACTCGCTCGTGTGCGTGGCGGGAACGGATTCGAGGGGCGGTGTGACGACGCCGGGTGCCGCCAGCGTCGACTCCGCCAGGACCCACGGCCGCGCCGAGAACTGCAGCGCGCCGCAGGTCGTCCCGTTGAAGACGCAAAGGGGGAGGCCCGTACGAACGGCGGTGCCCCCGCTGCTGACGGGGAGGGTGGCGCCGACGGTGTAGGCCAGGATGATCTGGCGGGCTTCCTTGCGGGCGAGAGCGAGGCTGGTTGCCGCCGATGCCGGCGGGGCGCAATCTGGGGGCAGGGTGCCGCCGGTGCTACTCGCCGTGCAAGCGCCGAACTGCGCCTGCAACTGGGCAAACGTGAGCATGGCGGGCGCGGAGCCGCCCGTGGGCGGCGGCACCGGTGACGCACCGATCCCGAGGAAATTGTCGAGAAGGCCCGCGGGGTAGGTCCCGGCCGAAGCCGCGGGATCGACCGTGGTCGCCGGCGGCCAGATGGCGAGGCGGTAGCTCGAGATACTGGTGTTGGTCACCGGATCGATGAGCCCGAGGACCCGATCTGCGTTGATCAGGCCGCGCGTGTACACGCCGTTCCCGTTCGTGGTGTAGATGCGCCGCCGGATCGCGCCGGTTCCGGCGCTCGCGATGGTGACATCCGTGCTCGTCGCGCCGCCGCGGAGCGTGTCGAACGTGTACTGGCCCGTGCCCAGGCTGAGCGACACGCGGGTGGCCAGCTTCTGGCCCGCATCGCTGTTGTCGCGGGTCGGATCCCAGGCGGGCGACGCCGCCCCGCCGATGTTCCGGAACGCCTTCAAGTGGCCCTTGAACTGCGGCATCTCGAACGTGGACTGCAGGAGCACGGGCACGGACGAGTTGTAGCGGTTGTCCGCGCGCAGCGGGTCGGGCGAGGGGACGGGGGATGCGCCCGGCGAAGGCGACGGCCCGGGGACGCCTCGGATCAGCTCGAACACCGTCTCCGTGATCGACTGCTGATCCGAGAACTCGCCGCTGGCCTGGCCCTGGTCGATGGCGGCCTGCACGGCGTTCGCGAGGTCGGCCACGTTCGTGGCGACGAAGGCGTCCTGGCAGGTGGTGCAGGCGGCGCGCTCGGCCGCGGTGGGCGCCGTGGCCCACTGCTGGGCGCTGCCGGTGCCGCTGGTCGCCTTCACCATGCCGCTGCCCGCCCAGGCCACCCAGTTCGCGTGATCGATCTGGGACTGGACGCTGCCGAGGGCGACGACGTAGGTCGTGGCCGAGGAGGCGGGCACCGCGGGATTGATCGGAGCGTAGAGCAGTTGAGCTCGATAGGCGGCCCTGAGCGCGCGGTTGTCGGCTGCGGTCCCGGTGGTTTCGTCCCCGGTGGTGGCCGTCGGGCAGGAGTCGTCGCCACCGGTGACGAGGACCACGAACGTGCGCGGTGGAGGCGTCTGGCTCGAGACGGTCCCCCAGATCGTGTTGAAAGTCGTCTTGATGCCCGTGAGCGCTTCCGCGATCGGAGTAAAGCCGAGGGCCCGGTTGCCGGCCGAATTCGGTTGCGAGGTCAGGTTGCCGTTCGTGTCCTCGGCATAGCCGTCGAGCGTGCCGTCCGCGTTGATGCGGATCTCCGGCTGGAGGAACGGATTCGCGATGGGGTCGAGCTGCAGGCTCTGCGTGCAGGGGGCCAGGCCCACCTGCTGTTCGAACCCGCCGCAGGAATTCGCGGCCGTCCATCCCGCCCAAGAGCCGCCTTTGGTGCGGTCCCCGGCGCCCCCGAACACGAACTTGACGGGCGAGGAGCTGGACGGCGTCGGAGCCGCGCAGGTGCCGTTCACGAGCTTGAGCTGGACGTAGGGAGGGTTGGCCGTCGTGTTGCCGCCCGGAGTCCCCGTGCTCACCGCGCACGCGATCCCGCTCGCCAGCACGTCCACTTGCGAGCCGTTGTAATAGCGGCGCGCGAAGGCCCGGTAATACGACACGCCGCCCTCGGTGAACGTGTCCGTGGCCGTGGCCGTGCTCAGGAGGTCGATGTCCCCAAGGGCGCGGCTTCCGGTGGCGACGCCCAACAGGGCGGTGACATCCGACGAGAACCCGATCTTCGCCGCGAACGCAGGCGTCATCTGCGAGCCGCGGATGGTGAACAACTGGGAGCCGCTCGACCGGGTGATCTCGAAGAAGTGATCACCGCCGGCCGTGCCGTTGTACACCACGGTGTAACGGTTGCCGGGGCGCGCGTCGTTCATCGCCGTCTCGATGGCGACCGCGAGCGCGGTTCCCGTCGCGTACCGTGAGGCGCGGACGGTGCCGGACCGGTCGGTGCCCCCCTCGCTGAAGGTGAACGGCTCGTCCGCGGTCACGAGATACGACCGCAGGTCCACCACGAGCGGCATGCCGACCATCGAGGGCGAGGCCGTGCTCGTCGTCGAATACGCGAACCGGATGGGCGGCGCCGGCGACGCGCCCGCGCTGACCCCGGGATCGAGGGTCGTTCCCGCCGGCTGCGTGTAGCGCCCGAACAGGAAGCTGAGCTTGTTCTGGTTGGCCTGGACGATGTTCCGGATGACCTGCTTGGCGAGGTACAGCTTCGAGCTGGTGTCGTCACCCGAGAGCTGGTTGCCCCCGAGGGTCTGCGACATGGGCGCCGAGCTGTCGAGCACCACGATGGCGTTGGCCCGTACCTGGAGGTTGAGCACTTCCAGCGGGTCGATGCCGGCGGGGACGGCCGTGTTCGCGCCGCGATCCCCCGCGAGCAGGAACACGAGGCCGGCGACCACACCGGCCGTGGCCGCGCGGCGCCACGCCGACGACGGCACGCGCGAGGGCTGGCCGCCCTCGGCCTCGACGACGATGACGTTGGTGCTCATGGCCTCTCCGTTCACTTGGCGCCGGTGTCGGTGCCGGTGCCGGTCACGGCAGCGCCGAGGGCGGCGGTCACGCCTGCGCCCGTGATGGGATCGCAGGCGCTGAACCCCGCCCCTTCCGGACCCTGCCCCGCCTGGCCCGTGCGCGTCCCGCACACCGAACCCCCCGACCCGGTGCGGGAGAGCAGGATCTCGATGACCTGGACGGCGGCGTTGCCGGCCACGCGCGCGTTCGACATCTGATTGCCGGTATAGGGGGCCACACCTTCGGCGACCAGGAGCAGATGATCGTTGTCGACGCCGTAATCGCTGAACAACCCGTTTTCCGGGGCGGGTATGACGGGCCGGCGGATCCAGAGCGTGAAGGCCCCGTTGAGCGCTTGGCCGAAGATGGTGCTCTTGTACTGGTAGGGGGCGTTGGTGCCGCCGTCATCGAGGACGACGCCGTAGCCCATGCCGTTTCCGCGCAGGTCGCAGGGGAACCCTTCGAAGTTGCGGCTGGCGTTTCCCCACTGGTCGTTGCGGGCATAGGGGGCCCTCGCGCCGCCGCCGATCGGCGTGCTCGGAGTGACGGGACCATTGCCCGACCAGGATGGAATGTCGTTGCGCGCCCTGGGCAGGATGGTCTCG
>WNGB01033126.1_pt1 | contig 10104 bp, 8 predicted proteins | sample 5400681 | NCBI WGS metagenome assembly WNGB01 (sample SAMN13153367, study PRJNA577476) | soil metagenome | isolation source: 115 cm soil or saprolite under grassland replicate 2 | place: USA:California | collected 2016-06-15
CGCTCCGTTTGTTCCTCGGCGAGCGATGCCTGCGCGACGCGGACGCCACGAGCATGGCGGTGTCGCTGGAGGTCAGGGCCCCGTTCGTGGATCACGCATTCGTGGAGGCCACTCTCGCTGTACCGGCCCCTGACCGCTGCGCCGGCGTGCCCGACAAGCCCTTCGAATGGGACCTCGCGGCCCCGATCCTCGGGAAAGGGCACACCCGCCGCCGAAAGCAGGGATTCATCTTCCCATTCGAGCGCTGGCTGCGCGAGGAGGGGCGGGCCCGCGCTCTGAGCGCAATGCTCGCATCGCCGGACCGCGTCGAGGCGGCCGGGCTCCGACCCGATGGTGTGCGCGACGTTTTGGCGCCGTTCTTCGCGGGCTCGACTTCCGTCCCCTGGTCGCGTCCCTGGTCGCTCTTCGTCCTCCTCCAGTGGTGTGACCGCCACCATGTCCATCTCTGAGATGGAGCGGCCACGATGAACGATCCCATCTCGCGCCACCTGGCCGTCCTTTCCTGCCCGGAGTGTGGCTCCGCGCTCACACGGGAAACGGACCAACTGGTGTGCGCGCGCGGGCACGCGCATCCCATCCGCGAAGGCATCCCTCGCTTCGTGCCCACGGAGGCGTACGCCGGCAGCTTCGGGTTCCAATGGAAGACGCTCGGCCGGCTGCAGCTCGATTCCGTGAACGGAACGGGTTTCTCGGCCGCCCGGTTCCACAACATCACCGGATGGGGAGAGGCCGAACTCCGTGGCCGCCTGGTGCTGGATGCCGGCTGCGGCGCGGGCCGGTTCGCGGAAGTGGTGGCGCAGTTCGGAGCGGACCTCGTGGCTCTCGACTTGTCCGATGCCGTGGAGGCGTGCCGCGAGAACCTGATGCCGGATCCTCCGCTCGTTTGCCAGGCCTCCATCTACACCATGCCTTTCCGGCCCGCGTCCTTCGACTTCGTGTATTGCATCGGCGTCATCCAGCACACGCCGGATCCGATCCAATCCATCCGGTCGCTGGCACGGCTGGTCCGGCCGGGGGGGCGGATCGGGCTCTGGATCTACGAGGCGGACTGGAAGAGCTACGTGGGCACGCTCGGCTTCAAGCGGCTCCTCCGTCCGTGGGTGAGCGGCTGGCCACGGTCGAGACAGCTCGCGTTCTCGCGCGCGCTCACGAGCGCCTTCTTCCCGGCCGTGCGCGCCTTGCGCCCGCTCGGCTTGGCCGGGAAGGCCGGCGTGCGACTGCTGCCCGTGGCCGCGGGACATCTCCTCCAGCTGCCGCTGACCGCGGAGCAGCTCCGCCAGTGGGTCCTGCTCGACACGTTCGACATGTATGCGCCCGCCTACGACCAGCCCCAGCGGTATGGCACGGTGGCGCGCGTGCTCGCCGAAGAAGGGTTCACGGACATCCAGCGGCATCCCGAGGGCGCCGTCGCCGTCACCGGACGCCGCGCGGGATGAAGCGGATCCTCTACATCCACAACAGCGCCGATCGCTACGGGGCCAGCCGCTCGCTGGTGCGCCTCGTGCGCGCCCTGCCTCGTCCGGCCTGGCAGCCCGTGGTCGTCGTCCCCGAGGACGGACCTCTCCTGGCTGAGCTCGCGTCGGTGGGAGCGGAGACCCATGTCCTGAGAGGGCTCGGGGTCATCACGCGTCCGGCCGTGGCCACCTGGGGGGGGCGTGTGCGCTTCGTCGCGCGCGCCTTCGCTTCTGCCGCCGTCCTCGCGCGACTCATGCGGCGCGAGAAGATCGACCTCGTGCACACCAACACGGGCGTGATCGTCTCCGCCGGCCTTGCCGCGCGCCTGGCGCGCCGCCCCCACGTGTGGCACGTCCGCGACTGGTTCCAGGAGTTCGGCGGCGTCTGGCCGGCCTACGCGCGCTACATGCGCTGCTCGGCGGACGAGATCGTCGCCGTCTCGCGGGCGGTGGCCTCGCAGTTCCCGTCCGCGGCCGGCGTGACCGTCATCCACAACGGGTTCTCCCTGGACGAGTTCGTCCTTCCCGCCGAGAACGCCGCCCTCCAGTTCCGCGAGGGCCACGGGCTCGGCGACGGCTTCCTGGTGGGTTGCGTCGGACGCATCAAGGCCGTGCGCAAGGGACAGGAGGTGCTGGTGGAGGCGCTCGCCCTTCTCGCGGCGGAGGGGCGCCGGCCGAGATGTGTCATCATCGGCGCGCCGTCCCCAGGGAACGAGTCGCACCTCGTTGCGCTCCGCGAGCTCATCGAGGCGCGCGGGCTCTCCGCGCAGGTGGCCTTGATCGGGGAGATCCCCGATACGCGGTGGGCCTATCCTGCTCTCGACGTGCTCGTGCTGCCCTCGGCGCAGCCGGAGCCTTTCGGTGGCGTCGTCATGGAGGCCATGGCCATGGGCGTGCCGGTGATCGCCACCGCGGTGGGTGGCTCGGTCGAGCAGGTGGCGGAAGGACAAACCGGCTTGCTCGTCCCGCCCGCCGATCCGGCGGCCCTGGCCGCGGCCATCGCGCGCCTCATGGACGATCCCTCACTGCGGCGCCGCATGGCCGACGCCGGTCCGGCGCGCATCCGCGAGCACTTCGACCTTGGGCAGATGGTCAGCCGGCTCGTCGCCGTCTACGAGCGCGTTCTCGTCGGGCGCTGATCGTGCCGCGGGCCCACCTCACATCCCTCGCTTCCGGGTACGACGCCACCGTCCAGGCGGGCCTCGAATCGGTCGGGTTCTTCGCCCGCGTCCCAGCGCGCGGCACCGTGCTGCTCAAGCCGAACCTGACCTATCCCGTCTACCGCCCGGGAGTGATGACGTCGTTCGAGTGCCTCCGCGCCGTGACCCACTGCCTCCGCGATCGCGGCTACGAAGTGATCATCGCCGAGTCGGATGGCGGCGGTTACAACCGGTTCTCGATGGACGCCGTGTTCGAGGGGCTCGGCATCCCCGCCCTGGCCGCCGCCACCGGCGCGCGCGTGGTCAACCTGAGCCACACCGAGCCGGCGCGGCTGAGCGTGAACGTGGGCTGGCGGCAGGTTGCGGTGCGCATCCCGCGTCTGCTGCTGGAAGGCATCGACGCGTTCGTCAGCCTTCCGGTGCCGAAGATCCACATGAACACGCTGGTGTCGCTGTCGATCAAGAACCAGTGGGGATGCATCCAGGAGCCGGGCGACCGCCTTCGGCTCCATCCCTACTTCGCGGAGGTGATGTACCAGGTGAACCGGCGCCTTCCCCTGGCCCACGCCGTGATCGACGGCGCCTACGGGCTCAATCGCAGCGGGCCCCTGGGGGGCGACCCGGTCCGCCTCGACTGGATCCTGGTCGCCGACGACCTCGTGGCCGCCGACCGTCTGGCCTGCCGGCTGCTCCGCATCGATCCGGAGGACGTCGCGTACCTGCGGCACTTCCGCCGGCGCGGCTGGTGGTGCGAAGAAAGAGAGATCGCCCTCGAGGGGCGGATCGAGGACTTCCAGCGCGAGCAGTTCTATCTCGTGCGCGAGTGGACGGACATGCCCGGCGTCGCCTGCTTCAACAACCGCGCGCTGGCCTGGCTGGGCTACCACTCGCCGGTGGCGGGACTGGCCCATCGGCTGCTCTACCTCTTCCGCAAGCCGTTCTACGACTACGACGCCGAGCGTCGAAAGATCGGCGAGCGTAGCGCTCGTCCGCCGCATGGACCCGCGGCTCCCTGACGGAGTGCCGGTCGCGTTCCCGGTGCTGACCGTCCAGGTTCACGCCCTGGACGCGGCACGCGCGCTCGACATCATCGAGGGCTGGATCCGCGGGGGGGGCCGGAAGTACGTGTGTGCCCTGACCGTGCACGGCGTGATGGAGGCCCATCGCCAGCCGGCGGTGTCCGCCGCTTATGCCGGCGCCGGGCTTGTGGTCCCCGACGGGATGCCGCTCGTCTGGGCGGGGCATCTGAGCGGCCATCCGGAGACGGGCCGCGTGTACGGCCCGGACCTCACGCTTGCCCTCTGCGGCGTGGCCGCGCGCGAGGGCTGGTCCTGCTACTTCTATGGCGGTGGGGAAGGGGTCGCCGAGGCGATGGCACTGGAGATGCGCCGCCGCTTTGCCGGCCTGACGATCGCGGGGACGCACATGCCGTCGTTCGGACGAAGGTCGGCCGAGGAGGACGCGAAGGACGTGCAGCGGATCAACGACTCGGGGGCATCGATCGTCTTTGTGGGGCTGGGTTGCCCGAAGCAGGAGCTCTGGATGCTGGTATCGCTACCTCGTGTACAACCCGCTCTTCGTCATGCGGTTCGCTTGGCAGCGACTGACGCGGCGCCGCGCCCGCCCGCCGCGCCCGCACCATCCAGCCTGAGCCGCTCTCTCCACCTGAGGCCGGCGATCAGGATCGCGCCCGCCCCGCACAGCCCCAGCCCGGGGCGGAGGCCGGGCGGCCGATAGACCATCGTCACCGTCGAGTGGCCCCGCGGCACCCGGACGGCGCGATGGCGTCCGACGGGAAGGACCTCCGCATCGTGCGCGTTGACGGTTGCGCGCGACCCCGGGAAGAAACCGTCGAGCACGACGAGCGCGGTGTCCCGGTGGGCGTCGACTTCAAAGATGACGCGCCCCGGCCGCTCATCGGACGTGCGCACCGTTCCGGCCGCCCCCTCCACGTCTTGCGGCGCTCCCGCGATCCAGACAACGTCGTCGCCCGGGCTCGTTGCCGGGGCCGCCTCATGCAGGCCAGGCCCGTCGAGCGGGTCGAGGGAGAGCACATGACTGACTCCGAGGCCCGAAGCTGCGGGACGAGCGTCGGGAGCGTCCCGCATGCGACCCCGCGGGGGAGGAGCCGGGACAGGAGGATCAGCGAGGTCAGATCGTCGCTCAGTGCCGCGCGCACGTGGGCTGGCCGGTTGAAATGCGAGTAAGAGTGTCCGCCCAGGTCGCGAGAGTGAGTGCCTCGTGGGCCTGCGGCCTGCGCGCGCGCTCCTGCCAATAGGAGGGACTCCCTTCCGGACGGCAGGTGAAAACGCGCTGGAGTCCGGGCAGCCTCTGCACGGCATCCACGACCATCGGCGACGAATGGACCAAGGAAGGAATGCCGCGGCGGCGGGGGCGATGAGGATCACGGCGACGTAACCGTGGCGGCCCCGGCTGCCCGCGGGGCGGGAAGGCGACATGGCGGTGATGCTAGCAGGCAAATGCGTGTGCCTGCTCACGTTCGGCGAATGTCGGTCCTGCGTTTCCCTTGACACACATAAGGTACCGCGCTAGGATCTCGCGACTAAGTAACAGACTACGTAGGGGTTTCGCGGCCAAACATGCCCGTCAAGCTCGGCGAACTGCTGCTGAAGGAGAACATGGTCACTCCTCAGCAGCTTCAGGAAGCCCTCGGCCATCAGAAGATGAACGGGGGCAAGCTCGGGAAGGCCTTCGTCAGCCTCGGCTACGTGCGTGACGAGGAGATCACGAGCCTCCTGTCGCGCCAATACGGTGTGCCCTCCATCAACCTCGATCACTTCGAGGTCGACCCCGCGATCATCAAGATCATCCCGTCCGAAACCTCCCGCAAGTACCAGATCCTCCCGCTGAGCCGCTCCGGCGCCACCCTCACCATCGCCATGGCCGACCCGACCAACGTCTTCGCCATGGACGACATCAAGTTCATGACCGGCTACAACGTAGAGCCGGTCGTGGCGTCCGAGACCTCGCTCGAGGAAGCGATTGAGAAATACTACGGCTCGACCCGATCGCTCCAGCTCAAGCAGGACGGCGGCGGCGGCACCAGCGACCGCCAGGTGACGACATCCTCCAACTTCGGCAAGCTCGGCGAGGCGCCGTCGCTCAAGGACGTGATGGACGGGCCCACCCTGAGCTTCGACGACATGGCCTCGGTCGGATTGTCCGAGGTCGACATCGACGCCATGGGGGGCGAGGAAGCGGACGTCGAGACGGTCAAGACTGAGGACGACGAGATCGACCTTGGAGCGCTGGCCAAGTCCACCGAGGCCGCGCCCGTCATCAAGCTCTCGAACGTGCTCCTCATCGACGCCCTCAAACGCGGCGCCTCGGACATCCACATCGAGCCCTACGAGAAGGAGTTCCGCGTCCGGTTCCGCATCGACGGGATCCTCTACAACGTGATGGCCCTGCCCATGAAGCTGCGCGACCCCCTCATCTCGCGCATCAAGATCATGGCCAAGCTCGACATCTCCGAGAAGCGCCTGCCCCAGGACGGCCGCATCAAGATCCGGCTCAAGATCGAGGACCGCAGCCGCGACATGGACTTCCGTGTTTCCTGCCTGCCCACGATCTGGGGGGAGAAGGTCGTCCTGCGGCTCCTGGACAAGAGCAAGCTGATGCTCGACATGACGAAGCTCGGGTTCGAGCCGGAGCCGCTCGAACGCTTCAAGCGCGCGATCTCCAAACCCTACGGCATCGTCCTCGTGACCGGACCCACGGGATCGGGCAAGACCAACACGCTCTATTCCGCGATCGCGGCCCTCAACAAGCCGGACACGAACATCATGACCGCCGAGGACCCGGTGGAGTTCAACCTGCCCGGGATCAACCAGGTCCAGATCAAGGACCAGATCGGGCTGAACTTCGCGTCCGCCCTGCGCTCGTTCCTGCGCCAGGACCCCAACATCATCCTGGTGGGAGAGATCCGCGACTACGAGACGGCCGAGATCGCGGTCAAGGCCGCGCTGACCGGCCACCTCGTCCTCTCCACGCTGCACACGAACGACGCGCCCTCGACGGTGTCCCGGTTGGTCAACATGGGGATCGAGCCGTTCCTGGTCGGCACCGCGGTCAACCTGATCCAGGCCCAGCGCCTCATCCGGAAGATCTGCGGCCAGTGCAAGGAAGAGCTCAAGGACGTCCCCAGCAAGACCCTCATCGACGTCGGCTTCACGCCCGAGCAGGTGGGGACCTTCAAGCTCTACAAGGGGCGCGGCTGCGGCGTGTGCAACGGCACCGGGTACAAGGGACGCGTCGGCCTCTACGAGGTCATGGAGATCTCGGATGGCATCCGCGACATCATCATGACCGGGGGCACCGCGGTCGAGATCAAGCGCAAGGCCCTCGAGGAGGGGATGCTCACGCTGCGCATGAGCGGCCTCGAGAAGATCAAGAATGGCGTGACCACCATCGAAGAAGTGCTCCGGGAGACGGTCCTTTGATGGCGATCATCCGGGAGTTGAGCGCCACGGTAGTGGCGGTCAACGGTGGGGAGTTTCAGAGGGGGTCGCGAGCGCCCGTCGGGGGGATGCGCGAAGTGCCCCCTCTGAGATTGAAGCTGGTTTCAGGGGGGGAGCTCACGCCCACCCTGGTAACGCGTGACGTTCCCCCCCTGAGATCAAAGCAAGCTAGGGGGACAGCGTGGCGGTAAGCCTTCACCAACTGCTCAAGACGATGACGGAGATGGGGGGCACCGACCTCCACGTCACCACCAACTCTGCGCCCCAGATCCGCGTCGACGGCAAGCTCCGGCCGCTCGACCTCGCGCCTCTGACCGCGGTGGACACCAAGCAGCTCGCCTACAGCGTGCTCACCGACGCCCAGAAGCATCGGTTCGAGGAGAACCTGGAGCTCGACTTCAGCTTCGGGATCAAGGGAATGGCCCGCTTCCGCGCCAACGTGTTCATGCAGCGGGGCGCGGTGGCGGCGGTGTACCGGACCATTCCCTACGAGATCCGGGACTTCAAGCAGCTCGGCCTGCCTCCGGTGATCGCCACCATCTGCGACAAGCCGCGCGGCCTGGTGCTGGTGACCGGACCCACCGGGTCCGGCAAGTCGACGACACTGGCGGCGATGCTCGACAAGATCAATTCCGAGCGCCACGACCACATGATCACGATCGAGGATCCGATCGAGTACCTCCACGCGCACAAGAAGTGCGTGGTCAACCAGCGCGAGCTGCACGCGGACACGCATTCCTTCACCGCCGCCCTGCGCGCCGCCCTGCGCGAGGATCCCGACGTCGTGCTCATCGGCGAGATGCGCGACCTGGAGACGATCGAGTCCGCCCTGCGCATCGCGGAGACGGGCCACCTCACCTTCGGCACCCTGCACACGAACTCGGCGGCGCAGACGATCAACCGCATCGTGGACGTGTTCCCGGCGCACCAGCAGTCCCAGATCCGCGCCCAGCTCAGCCTGGTGCTCGAAGGGATCATGTGCCAGGCCCTGCTGCCCAAGGCCTCGGGCTCCGGCCGCTGCCTGGCCATGGAGATCCTGGTCCCCAACGCGGCCATCCGGAACCTGATCCGCGAGGACAAGATCCACCAGATCTACTCGAGCATGCAGACGGGCCAGGAGAAGTACGGCATGCAGACCTTCAACCAGTCCCTGGCCACCCTTTATTTCTCGAAGCAGATCAGCCTGCAGACCGCTCTGGGCATGAGCTCCAACCCCGACGAGCTGCAGGACATGATCAACCGCGGCGCCGGCCTGTCCACTCCCCAGGCTGGAGGCCGGCCCCCCGTTCGTCCGGCGGGTCGATAGAAGGCCCGACTAGGAGGTCTTGATGCCTGCTTACGTCTGGAAAGGCAAGACCCGCGACGGCAAGGCGGTGTCCGGCGAGCGTTCGGCCGAGAACAAGGAAGCCGTGATGGCGCTCCTCCGCCGCGACCAGATCCTGGTCTCGTCGGTCAAGGAGAAGGGGAAGGAGATGGTCCTTCCCAAGTTCGGAGGCGGTGTCCCCGCCAAGGAGCTGGCGATCTTCGTGCGCCAGTTCTCGGTCATGATCGACGCCGGTCTCCCGCTCGTCCAGTGCCTCGAGATCCTGGGCACCCAGCAGGAGAACAAGACCTTCGCCAAGATCCTCCAGCAGACGCGCATCGACGTGGAAGGCGGCGCCAGCCTCGCCGACGCCATGCGGAAGCACCCGAAGGCCTTCGACGACCTCTTCGTCAACATGATCGCGGCGGGCGAGGCCGGCGGTATCCTCGACACCATCCTCAAGCGCCTGGCCACCTACATCGAGAAGGCGGTCAAGCTCAAGGGCCAGGTCAAGGGCGCGATGGTGTACCCGGTCGCCGTCATCGGGATCGCCGGCATCGTCATCGCGGTCATCCTGTGGAAGGTCATCCCGACGTTCGCCGCCATGTTCGAGGGCCTCGGCGCCCAGCTCCCGCTCCCGACCCGCATCGTGATCGGGCTGTCGAACTGGTTCATCCGCATCCTGCCGTTCCTGGTGGTGTTCGTCATCGCGTTCGTGTTCCTGTTCAAGAAGTACTACGCCACCCACCACGGGCGACGCGTGGTCGACCGCATGGTCTTGAAGCTCCCCATCCTCGGCGTCCTGATGCAGAAGATCGCGGTCGCGCGGTTCTGCCGCACCCTGGCCACCCTCATGGCCTCCGGCGTGCCCATCCTCGACGGCCTGGAGATCACGGCGCGAACGGCCGGCAACGCGATCATCGAGGACGCGATCATGGCCGTCCGCAAGGGCGTGGAGAGCGGGTTGACCGTCGCCCAGCCCCTCAAGGAGAGCGGCGTCTTCCCGCCCATGGTCGTGCAGATGATCGGGGTGGGCGAGCAGACGGGCGCCCTCGACGCCATGCTCTCGAAGATCGCCGACTTCTACGAGGAAGAGGTGGACCAGGCCGTGGCCAACCTCCTCACCCTGATGGAGCCGGTCATGATCCTCTTCCTCGGCGTCACCGTCGGCGGCATCGTCATCAGCATGTACCTGCCCCTGTTCGACCTCATCAGCAAGCTGAGCTGACGGCGGCGGGGCTTCTACCCGGCGGGGCCGTGGCGACGGACTGGACGCAGGAGTATCGGCTCAAGCGGCTGATGCTCTTCCGCGTGGTGATGATCACCACGCTCCTGCTCGTCGCCATCTACGTCGAGACCGTCTCCGAGACCCTGCTTCCGGTCAACCCGCTCTACTTCCTCATCGCCGGGACGTACGGGTTGACGCTGGTCTACGCCCTGGCCCTTCGCTTCCTGCCCCATCGGGACGTGCAGGTGTACGTGCAGGTCACCTTCGACCTGCTCGTCATCACCGGCCTCGTCTACCTCACCGGCGGGCCGGGCAGCCGCGCCGGCTTCATGCTGCTCTACCCGATCTCCGTCCTGTCCGGCAGCGTGCTCCTCTATCGGCGCAAGTCGGTGGCGCTGGCCGGCGTGGCCACGCTCTTGTACGCGGCGATGCTGTGGGGCGTACGCGGCGGCTGGGTGCCGGCGGGCCAGGCTCTCTC
>WNGB01043576.1_pt1 | contig 10104 bp, 9 predicted proteins | sample 5400681 | NCBI WGS metagenome assembly WNGB01 (sample SAMN13153367, study PRJNA577476) | soil metagenome | isolation source: 115 cm soil or saprolite under grassland replicate 2 | place: USA:California | collected 2016-06-15
GACGATGGGGGCGTCGGCCGGCAGGAACCACCCTGCGCGCGTGGAGAACTGCGGGCTCTCGATCCAGACGTTGATGGCACCGGGAATATGCCCGTCGCCGTGCTCCTCGGGGCTCCGCACATCGAGGACGCAGCCTCCCTTGGCCAGGATGTCACGGACCTGCGCCGCCGAGCGCGGCGCCACCTCCCCCGTCGAGGGCAGCATCCGGGCGCGGTTCTTCGCGATGATGCGATCGAAGTTCGGGGGCTTGGGTGGCAAGCCCGTCATGAGCCGGGTCACGAAGGCGTCGACGCCCTCGGCCCGGAGCGCGGGGTTGAAGCGGCGCTCGAAGCCGATGGTGGAGGCCGTCTTGCTCGACATGGCGCGCCCGCACGTGGACCCGGCGCCATGAGCCGGATACACCTCCACGCTGTCCGGCAGGACCAGCAGACGCTCGGTCAGGCTCCGGTAGAGGTTCGCGGCGGCCATCTCGCCGCCGAAGTCCGGCCGGCCGACGTCGCCGACGAACAGCGTGTCACCCGTGAGAACGAACCACGGCTCGCCGCCCCGCGACAGGTCGGTCACGAGGAGGGAGATGCTGTCGGGGGTGTGCCCGGGCGTGTGGAGGATCTTGAGGCTCACCGCCCCGATGGAGACCTCGTTCTCATCCTCGACGGGTGTATGCGGGTAGGCCGCCTCCGCCGCCGGGTGGATGCGGATACGCGCGCCGCACTTGGCGGCCAGGGCCTGGTTGCCGGACACGTGGTCGGCGTGCACGTGGGTCTCGAAGATGTCGGTGATCACGAGCCCCTTCCGGCGCGCCAGGGCGACGTACTCGTCGACGCGGTCGCGGGCCGGATCGACCACGGCCGCCCGTCCGGCTTGCCCGCAGCCGACCAGGTAGGAGAGACACCCGGTTTCCTCGTTGAGGATCTGCTGGAAGATCATGCCCGAATATTCCCACAGGGCCGGATGTTTACGCAAGGGCGCTCGACCATGTCGACCATTCAGTATCCTTGACGCTCCAATGGCTGATAGACTAGACTCCGCCCAATTGTGAACCGGCCGGATCGGAGGAGCGACTGAAGCTCAGGGTTCTCGGAGCCTACGGCAGCGAGGGGCAGGGCCAGCGGCCGTCGGCATTTCTCGTGGACGACTCCGTCCTCGTCGATGCCGGCACGGTCGGCGGGGCCCTCACGGTGGCCGAGCAGGTGGAGATCAGGCACGCGTTGATCAGCCACGCCCACCTGGACCACATGGCCGGGCTTGCCTTCCTCACCGACACCCTGGCCATGGTCGCCCCGGAGCGGCAGGTGACGGTGACCAGCATCGCGCCCGTCATCGAGGCGCTTCGCATCCACGCCTTCAACGACGCGCTCTGGCCCAACTTCACGACGATCCCGTCCGGGTCGAGCCCGGTGCTCGGGTTCCGCTCCCTCGTCGAGGAAGGCGAAGCGCGGGTAGGCGAGCTGTGGGTCACCCCGGTGCCGGTCGAGCACACCGTGCCGACCACCGGGTACGTGGTCCACGACGGCGAGACCGGCTTCGTCTACAGCGGGGACACGGGGCCGACCGAGCGCCTCTGGCGCGTGGCGCGGGAGATGCGCGGTCTCAAGGCGCTCATCGTCGAGACCGCCTTCCCGAACCGGCTCGACGCGCTCGCGCGCGTGTCGGGTCATCTCACGCCCGAGATGCTCCGGCGCGAGATCGACAAGATGCCGCCCGATATCCCCATCTGGATCTTCCACATCAAGCCCCAGCTGTTCCAGGAAACGGCCGAGCAGCTCGCCACGATCGACCCCGCGCGCATCCACACGCTGGAGCAGGGCAAGACCTACTCGCTTTGATCGGCGGGGGCCTCGCCGGGCTCGCCGACCTGGCGCATGGACCTTTCAGCGGCCGTCTTGCCGCCGGCCGCCGGCGACGGGGGCGAGGGCCCGGCTCGGTCGCTCGCGAAGCGGGAAGACGCCGAAGCACCCTCCGGTGTGGATGAAGCAGACACGCTGGCCGAAGGCCCTGGCCCACGAGAGGGTGTCGGCCAACCCGGCGGACATCCTGACCGTGCAGGGATCCAGCAGCACCCCCCTCCTGCCGGGCGAAGCCCACCATGCTGGCGAGATCCCCTCGCTGGTGGCCGGGACCCGGTCGCCGGCGAGCTGCTTGTCCCATGAGCACGCCGCCAGCCCGACTGCCCCCGCCGACCGTGTTCCAGCCATGTTCCGGCCATGTTCCCGATTGACACCCGGGAAAGGAACGGGTAGCGTGGGGTCATGCGAGTGGAGGTCCACGACAACCAGATCGAGTCGGCCCTGAAGACCTTGAAGAAGGGCATGCTGAAGGACGGCCTTTTCAAGGAGATGAAGAAGCGGGCCTACTACGAGAAGCCATCCGTCAAGCGGAAGCGCAAGCAGGCCGAGGCGCGAAAGAAGCGGCGGAAGGCGATGAAGCGGACGGAGACCGAGGACTAATCCGGCGCCCCTCGCTCGCTTTCAAGGTCATGCTGCTCGCGCCCAGCATGCCCGATACCTTCTCGATCTTGTTCCCTCTCCTGCTCCCGCCACCCCGCTCGTCCGGCAGCTGCGCGGCACCGTCGTCAGCCGTCTGGCCGGCGACCTAGGTCTCTCCAGGCGACCCCGCCGGATCCCCCTTCCCCCGGCCAGGCCGAAGTCCGCCAGACGCCGGTGAACCGCCGGCTCAGCCCACCTTGACGGCGAGCGCGGAGTATTGGTCCAGCAGCGGCAGCACCCGGTCGCCGCCCGCAGACGGCAGGGGGAAGAGCACTCGCGCCACGCCCAGGTCGCGCCAGGTCGCCAGCTTGCTCTCATCCGGACGGGCGCCGAAGAGGCTCACGGTCACGGTGGCCGGATCCCGACCGGCGCGCTCGGCGCGCTGACGGAGGTCCGCGATGGCGTCGTCGATGGGGTCGCGGCCGACGATCGGCATCCAGTGACCGTCGAAGTCCACCGCGCGCTGGCGCGCGTGCGCACCGCCGCCGCCCACCAGGATGGGAGGGTGAGGCTTCTGCACGGGCTTGGGATACGACCAGATCTTGTCGAAGCTCACGAACTTGCCGTGGTACTCGGCCTCGTCCCTGGTCCAGATCTCCTTCATGGCGGCGATGCGCTCCCGCAGGATCTTCCACCGGGCCCCGAAATCGGTCCCGTGGTTCTCCATCTCCTCGGCGTTCCACCCGCCGCCGATCCCGAAGAGCACCCGTCCCCTCGACATGTGATCGAGGCTCGCGACCTCCTTGGCGAGCGTGATCGGGTCGCGCTCGATGACGAGGCAGATGCCCGTGCCGAGCTTGAGCCGGCTCGTCACCGCCGCCGCCGCGGCGAGTGTGACGAACGGGTCGAGCGTGTGCCAGTACTCCCGTGGGAGGTTGGGACCGCCCGGCCACGGGCTCTTGCGGCTGGCGGGGATGTGGGTGTGCTCGGGCACGAAGAGCGACTCCAAGCCGCGCTCTTCCACGGCGCGGGCGAGGTCGTCGGCCCGCATGGCGTAATCGGTCGAGAACTGGTAGACACCGTAGTGCATCGGTCGATCCTCCTACCGTCTTATGCGGCCCAGATACGTGGCCAGCCCCTGCCCCTCCCGGTCCTGGAAGCTCACGGCCACGCGGAGCTGCTCGAGGTACTGCTCCAGGGTCTTGCCGCCGAGCACGATGGGGCGCGAGCTGAAGAAAGCCCGGACATCGCGCTCCCATTCCGCGCTGACCAGAGCCGTGATCCCCTCCCACATCCGCCGGTAGGCGCTGCCCGGATACTGCCCCGCCATCGTCTCCCAGTGTTGCTTCACGAACTCCCACGCGAGCCCCCGGCTGTACACGCCGGTGAGCAGCGCCCGGACGAGGAAGGGCGCATCCTGGCTTCGGACCTCGCCGTTGATCGTGCGCTCGAGCGTCCGGCTCAGCAGCTCCGGCTGGCGGAAGCCGGCCAGCGCGTAGAGATAGCGTTGCTCTTCCTGCGGGGTGCGCGCGCTCTTGAAGCGATCCAGGAACCAGGCGTACTCCTCCTCGCCGCCGGCCCACGCGACGATGGCGATCAGGGCCGGCAGCACGTTGGGATCCACGACCAGCTCGTCCTTGCGGTGGCGGGCATAGAGCTCGCGCGCCCGCTCCTTGGTCGCCGGATCATCGCCCAGGGTGCCGAGGACGCGGAGCAGATCGCCTCGGAGCTGGCGCTCGAGCTCGCCCTCGCCGGGCTGAGGTTCCCACCCGAGCCGCTCCACGGCCGGGGCAACGCGGTGGCGCACCAGCGCGGCCAGGCCCGGCCGCAGCTCGGACCCGATGACCCGATCGACATAGGCGAAGGATGCGATCAGCACGGTCCAGACGGGGCGATCGGTCTCCGCGGTGAAGCGAGCGGTGAGCTCCAGGTAATCATACGCGGACATGGCGCCCGACTGCGTCAGCGCGAAGCAGTCGCTGACGAGGTTGAACCGGTCGATGGGCATCACCCGCGTCAGCGCGCCGAGGAGCTTCTTGAGGAGCGGCGCGGCGTACCGCACCCGGTAGAACCCGTGCCCGCCCGCGTTGACGACCACCCAGTCGGCGGCGGCGGGCAGCGGCACCGCCAGCTCTCGATCCTCCAGCAAGAGGTGCTTCTCGACGACGCCCCGCTTCACCGAGGCCCGGAGCAGGATGGGGATTCGCCACTGCCCCTCCGGTCCGCCCTCGAGGTAGGTGAAGCGGCGCTGCGTGAGCCGGAGCCCGGGCCCCTCGGGCTCGACGGTCACGAGCGGGTAACCCGGGTGAAAGATCCAGCCGTCCATGATCTCGGGGATAGGCTGGCGGGCCGCGTCCCCGAGCGCCTTCCAGAGATCGGTGGTCTCGGCATTGGCGAAGCGGTGGCGGTCCAGATAGAGGCGCACCCCGTCGCGGAAGACGTCCGGACCCAGGTGCTGCTCGAGCATGCGGAGCACGGACGCGCCCTTCTCGTAGGTGAGCAGGTCGAACATGGCCTCGCAGTCGCGCGGCGCGCGCACCTCGAACTCGATGGGCCGCGTGTTCTGGAGGCCGTCCACTCCCATGGCCGCCGCGCGGGAGACGCCGAAGGTGACCCAGCGCTTCCACTCGGGTTTCCACGCGGGTCGCGAACGCCTCGTTGAGCCAGATGCCGTTCCACCACGCCATGGTGACGAGGTCGCCGAACCACATGTGCGCCACCTCGTGGGCGACCACGTCGGCGACGCGCTCCAGCTCCGCGTGCGACGCGGCGGTCTCGTCGACGAGGAGGGCGGTCTCGCGGAACGTGACGGCGCCCAGGTTCTCCATGGCGCCGGCGGCGAAGTCGGGAATGGCGAGGAGATCCAGCTTGTCGCCGGGGTACGGCAGGCCGTAGTAGCCCTCGAAGAACTCCAGCGAGAACGCGCCGGCGGCAACGCCGAAGCGCGCCAGCTGCTTCTTGCCGGGCACGCACCAGATGCGGAGCGGCGTCTCGCCCACCATGACGGGGTCGGTGGCCTCCAGCTCGCCCACGACGAACGCCACGAGGTACGTGGACATGCGGATGGTGTCGGCGAAGCTCACCGCTCTTTTGCCAGGACCCGCGGGCGCCTCGGTCGCGACCGCGGCGTTCGACACCGCGGCGAGGCCTTCGGGCACCACCAGGGTGACGCCGAAGACGGCCTTGAAGGCGGGCTCGTCCCAGCACGGGAACCCGCGGCGGGCATCGGTGGACTCGAACTGGGTGGCGGCGATGGTGTGCGACACCCCGGCCGCGTCCTTGTACGTGCTCCGGTAGAAGCCGTGCAGCCGGTCGTTGAGCACCCCCGTGAAGGCGAGCCGCAGCCGCCACTCGCCGGGCGGGATCGGCGCCGGGAACAGGAGCCGGGCGCGCTCGGCTTCTGCCTCCAGCGCCACGCTGCCCTGCACCGCGACACCGTCGGCGCCCTCGACGGCGACCGACTGGATGAGAAGCTCCACCGCGTTCAGGACCACCTCGGTCACGGGCTCCGTCACGGTGACCGAGACGGTTTCCTCCCCGGTGAAGGTCGCGGCGTCGAGGTCGGGTTCGAGCCGGAGGTCGTAGCGGGCGGGGACGACGGTCGTCGGGAGTCGGTATTCCATCACCTGACCTCCCGGGGCAGAGCGCGTGGAGTCCGGCCGCGACGGTCGATCATCGTCGCCAGGATACCACCGCGCCTGCGCGGACACACTTGACATCTCCCTGCCCTGACGCCACACTCGCCACCGTCGAGCGCACCTCGGTCGAGGTCACAGGAGGCGCCATGGACAGCGTGCGGGACAGGGTGGCCGTCGTCACGGGTGGCGCGAGCGGGATCGGGCGCGAGCTGTGCCGGGGCTTCGCGCGCGCCGGCGCGCGCGTGGTGGTCGCCGACGTGGACGAAGCCGGGATGGACGGGACGGTGACGGCCGTGAAGGAGGCGGGGAGCGAGGCCATCACGGTGAGGACGGACGTGAGCCGCCGCGCCGACGTGCAGACCCTGGCCGAGCGCGCCTTCAAGCAGTGGGGGGCCGTCCACGTGCTGTGCAACAACGCGGGCGTCACGGTGCACGGCGGCCTCGAGTCCGCCACCCACCAGGACTGGGAGTGGGTCATCGGCGTGAACCTCTGGGGCGTGATCCACGGCATCGAGGCGTTCGTTCCCCGGATGATCGCCGGGGGCGAGCCCGGCCACATCGTCAACACCGCCTCCATGGCGGGCCTCATCGCCTCGCAGGGACTCGGCGTCTACAACACCACCAAGTACGCGGTGGTGGGCCTGTCCGAGACCTTGCAGAAGGACCTGCGCCCGTACAACATCGGCGTGTCCGTGCTCTGCCCGATGGGCGTGGCCACCGCCATCCGGGAAAGCGACCGGAACCGCCCCGCACACCTGAAGAACCCCGAGGACCGGCCGGGCGGTGAGATCACGTTGATCGGCCGGACGCTGGCGCCCGAGCAGGTGGCCGAGCAGGTGTTGCGAGCCATCGTCGCCAACCGCCTGTACATCATCACCCACGCAGAGAGCCTGGAGCCGCTGCGCCGTCGCTTCCAGCGCATGGAACGGGCGATCGAGGAGTCGTCATGAACTTCGAGCCGATCGAGGGATGGGGCAAGCTCCCCGAGGGCTGGCGCTACGTCGAGTGCGCCGGCGTGGCCGTGGACAGGAAGGACAACGTGTTCGTCTTCACCCGCGGCGAGCATCCGGTCATCGTCTTCGACCGCGACGGGCGGTTCCTCCGCTCCTGGGGCGAGGGGCTGGTCCGCCGCGCCCACGCCGTCACCATCGACGCCGACGAGACGGTCTGGCTCACCGACGATCTCCACCATACGGTCCGCAAGTTCACGCCCGACGGCAAGCTCCTGCTCACGATCGGAGACCCCGACAAGCCGAGCGAGCTCCAGGGCGGCAAGCCCTTCAATCGACCCACCCACGTGGCGATCTGTCCCAAGACGGGCTTCCTCTTCATCTCCGACGGCTACGGCAATTCCCGCGTGCACAAGTACGCGCCCGACGGGCGGCACGTGATGTCCTGGGGCGAGCCCGGGACGGACCCGGGGCAGTTCAACCTGCCCCACAACTTGGCGACCGACGCCGAGGGCCTGGTCTACGTGGCCGACCGCGAGAACCACCGGGTGCAGATCTTCGACGGCCAGGGCCGCTACCAGGGCCAGTGGAACCACCTGCACCGCCCCTGCGGGCTCTTCGCCGACCGCCGCGACAACGCCCACTTCTACATCGGCGAGCTCGGCGCCGGGATGGCGGTGAACGAGCAGACGCCCAATCTCGGCCCTCGCGTGACGGTGCTGACCCTCAAGGGCGAGCGGGTCTGCCGCTTCGGCGGCCGGTTCGCCGGCGAGAAGCCGGGTGAGTTCGTGGCCCCGCACAGCGTGGTCACCGACTCCCGCGGAGACCTCTACGTGGCCGAGGTGTCCTACACCGCGCGCGGGCAGCACGAAAGCCCCCCACGCGAGATTCGATCGCTCCAGAAGTTCAGGAGAACCGAATAGCGCGCTCGGGCATTGGAAAGAAGCGGCCGGTCGCTCGCGCCACCACGTGGCGGGTCTCGAGATCCTCCAGAGTCCCGGCCAGATCCAGGTATTTCCCGGTGTCCCTCGTCGCCCGCCCCCGGCCGAGCAGGGGGCGGTCGAGGGGCGTGGGCTTGAGGTAGCGCACCGTCAGCTCGCCGGTGACGTAGATCCCACCGGTGTGGTGCAGCGCCGCCCCCGCCAGGATCTCGTCGAGGTACCCGGCCACGATGCCGCCATGGGCCGCCCCGGGCGGACCCTCGAAGCGCGCGGGGATGATGATCGGAGCGAGCACCTCGCGATCGGCGCGGAAGCAGCGGACGCGGAGACCGATCTCGTGGTCAGGCCCGCAGCCGAAGCACTGGTGGAACCGCGCGCCGGGCGCGCTCGAGCGGAGCTCCTCGAGCCCGGCGAACATCGCGTGAAAGGGTACCGGGATCGATGGGCCGTGCGTCATGGCGGTGACTATACCCGGGTCCGTGGCGGGCTTTCAACCGATGGACAGCGGCGCGGAAGGCCCGTATACTCCGTCGGGAATCACACTCCAAACGCCCCCAGAGCCAGGAGGAGAAACTGATGCCCGTGACCGTGAAACCTCTTCCGGACGGCCCGCTTCAGGTGAAGGGCGAGTGCGAGGTGCTGGACGCGCAGGGCAATCCGATCCCCGCAAAGGGCGGCGACATCTATCTCTGCCGCTGCGGTCACTCCGGGAACAAGCCCTTCTGCGACGGGAGCCACAAGAGGGTCAGCTTCAAGTCCTAGCGAACTCGGAGGAGGCTGTGCCCCCCAGGGTACCCTGCGAGCCGCCGGACGCCGCGGGGCTGGGGCCCCGCCGTCCGAGGCGAGCTATGCGGAGAGATCGCGCCGGCAAAGACGGCGCCCGAACGGAGATCGGTCAGCCCCGCTTCTCGCCCCCGTCGCCCGGCCTCACCATCTGCTCCGGACGCACGAGGCGGTCGAACTCCTCGGCGGTGACATGGCCCAGGGCAAGGGCCGCGTCGCGGAGGGTCGTCCCCGCCTCGTGCGCTCGCTTCGCGATCGCCGCCGCCCGGTCGTAGCCGATCTGCGGCGCCAGCGCCGTCACCAGCATCAGGGAGTTCTCCAGGTGCTCGCGGATGCGACCGTGGTTCGGCTCGATCCCCACCACGCAGTGCTCGCGGAACGATGCGCAGGCGTCCCCCAGGAGCCGGACGGACTGCAGCAGGTTGTGGCAGATCAGCGGCTTGAAGACGTTCAGCTCGAAGTTCCCTGACGCCCCTCCGATGTTGATCGCGACGTCGTTGGCGAGGACCTGGGCGCACACCATGGTGAGCGCCTCGGACTGGGTGGGGTTGACCTTGCCCGGCATGATGCTGCTCCCCGGCTCGTTCTCGGGGATCCGGAGCTCGCCGAAGCCGGCGCGCGGCCCGGACGCCAGCCAGCGGATGTCGTTGGCGATCTTCATGAGCGCGCAGGCGAGGGTCTTGAGCGCCCCGCTGGCCGCCACCGCCGCCTCGTGGGAGCCGAGCGCCTGGAACTTGTTGGGCGCGCTCACGAATGGATGGCCGGTCAGCGTCTGGAGCACGGTGGCCACGCGCTCGCCGAAGCCCTCCGGCGCATTGAGCCCGGTGCCCACCGCGGTGCCGCCGATGGCGAGCTGGCAGAGGCCCGGCAGCGCTCCCCTGACCACGGCGAGCCCCTGGTCGAGCATGGCCACGTAGCCGGAGAATTCCTGACCGAGCGTCAAGGGCGTGGCGTCCTGGAGATGCGTGCGCCCGATCTTCACGATCTCCCCGAACGCGCGGGCTTTCTGGTCGAGCGCATCCCGCAGCGCCTCGACGGCCGGGATCAGCCTCCCCGCGATCCGCTCCACCGCCGCCACATGGATCGCCGTCGGGAAGACGTCGTTGGAGGACTGGGAGCGGTTGACGTCGTCGTTGGGGTGCACGGGCTTCTTCGAGCCCATCCGCCCGCCCAGGATCTCGATGGCCCGGTTGGCGATCACCTCGTTGGCGTTCATGTTGGTCTGCGTCCCGCTCCCGGTCTGCCAGATCACGAGCGGGAAGTGCTCGTCGAGCTTGCCCGAGATGACCTCGTCGGCGGCCTGGATGATGGCGCGTGTCCGCTCCGGGTCGAGGAGGCCGAGGTCCTGGTTCACGACGGCGCACGC
>WNGB01017756.1_pt1 | contig 10103 bp, 14 predicted proteins | sample 5400681 | NCBI WGS metagenome assembly WNGB01 (sample SAMN13153367, study PRJNA577476) | soil metagenome | isolation source: 115 cm soil or saprolite under grassland replicate 2 | place: USA:California | collected 2016-06-15
AGCTGGATGCGTTTGCCGGGCATGACGGTCAGGTGCCCTCGGCCTTCGAAGCCTTCTCGGCGAGCTTAAGCCACGTTTCGGCCATCTGCAGCAACACGGCTTTATCGCGCGGGCTGGATGTCTGCTGCGCGATGTTGACACACTCAACGGCAAGCTGCTTGTAGCGATCGGCTGACAACATGTTCCCCGAACCCGACTCGCATACCGAGAACGACAACGCACCAAATGCCGATTTGTTTCCGCATGGCTTCCCGATAAGCCATGCAGGAGGAACCAATTTTGTGCCGCGAAGTTGGCCTCACGCTCCATCAACCGCGGTGCGTGTCATGAGCGACTCGAAAACATTTCGAATGTACGCCGAGGAGTGTAGACGATTGGCGCGTGCGATGCCGGCGCATAAGGATAAATTACTCGAAATGGCTAAGGCGTGGATGGCGTGTGCCGAAGCGGCGGAAGAGACGCGCGCCGCGGAGAAGGAAAATCCCGGCGCCCTGCAATGAATCGTCTTGATAGAAGCACCGACGCAGGAACCTCATTGGTCGATCATCGCGATCAGACGTTGCGCATCCTTCGGCGCCGCGGCTTTTTGGTCGTTGTCGAAATAAACGAGAACCTCGCGTTTCTCACGCTTCCACGCCGCGATGGCGTCCGCCCAGCGCCGCAACGTTTTGGCCGGATAACTGCCGCGGTACCGTCCTCCAGGCCCATGGCCCCGTACATAGACGTGACGCGCGGTGGTTTCCCAAGGCGCCGGGGCGTCTCCATGGTCGGAAAGACACAACGCCACGTCATGCCGGCGCAGGATACCGAAGATATCGTCCTCGTACCAGCTTTTGTGCCGGAACTCGAACGCATAGCGATGGCGCCGCGGCAGCATGTCGAGAAACGATTCCAGGCGCGCCCGATTCTTGGAAAAATGCGGCGGAAGCTGAAACAGGACCGCGCCGAGTTTCGGCCCGAGAGCGTTCAAGCGCGTCTCCATCAACTCGATCGAATTCCCGCATTTCGCCGTCAGACGTTTCCAATGAGTGATGAACTTCGACGCCTTCCAGGAAAACAGGAAGCCATCCGGAGTTTGGTTGCGCCAGGCGCGCACGGTATCGAGCGCCGGCGTCCGATAGAATGATCCATTGATCTCGGTCGTGGAAAACTTCGTGGCGTAATACCTCAGCCAGTCCTTCTTCGCCAAACCTTCCGGATAGAACGGACCACGCCACCCGTCATAGGTCCAGCCCGACGTGCCGATCCAGATGCCGCTGTGATTGGACCAGCTCGTTGCCGTCTCTCCGATCGGGAATCGCCGGCTCGGCATGAAAGCCCCTTGCGTGTCATCCTCCTAACCGGCGGCACAACACCCGGTTCCGAAAGCTCCGGCCCGCCGGAACATGCCCGCTCATTCCGTGCGCGGTAGGTTGCAATGATCTCGCTGCTTTGCGGCGTCTCGCCGCCCGCAGCCCGAGCCGATCGAAATCATGCTACAGACCCTCGCAGAATCTGCGCCGTTGTTTCAAGGGAACTCCGACTGATGGCCCGGAGAGCTGGAAGTGCCGACCTGCCGTTGCACGGCGGGCAAGTGCCGCCGTGGCTGGCGGACCGAATGACCCGGTTGGGCACGGTGATGAGCGAAGCGATCGTGCACCATTACGGGAGGGATGAGCTGTTGCGCCGCCTCGCCCATCCGTTCTGGTTTCAATGCTTCGGAGCCGTGATGGGGATGGACTGGCATTCTTCCGGCATCACCACGAGCGTGATCGGCGCGCTGAAGCGGGGACTGGCTTCACTGGAAAAGGAGCTGAGGATTCATGTCTGCGGCGGGCGCGGGAAACATTCCCGGCGGACTCCGCACGAGCTCGTCTCCATCGGGGAACGCGTCGGGTTCGATGGATCCGCGCTGGCGACGGCGAGCCGCCTGGTGGCCAAGGTCGACAGCGCCGCCGTGCAGGACGGCTTCGATCTCTATCTGCACGGCTTCATCGTTGCCGACGACGGGCGCTGGGTCGTCGTCCAGCAGGGAATGAACGGCGAGCGCAGGCAGGCGCGCCGCTACCATTGGCTCTCCGAGGGACTGAAGAGCTTCGTCGAGGAGCCGCACACCGCCATCGACGGCCCGGAGCAGGGCGAGATCGTCAATTTGACCGATCGCCGGGCGCAGGCCTCTCGCCGGATGCAGGTTGAAGTGCTTTCCTCCCTGGGACCGGATGGAATTGCGCGGGAGCTGTCGGCACTCTCGGCGCGCGAAGCCAAAGCCGTCGCGCCGCCGGCACAGCCGCTGCTGCCGCACCTCGTCCTTCCCGCGCATCACGACGTCCGCGCGAGCGACGTGGTGCTGCGGCGGCTCCATGGCAATCTGGCCGCAGCGGCCGATCGCGGTCCCTCCGACTTCTCCGACCTGCTGCTCATCCCCGGCGTGGGAGCGCGGACCGTGCGCGCGCTTGCCATGGTGGTGGAAGTCGTGCACGGAGCGCCCTACCGCTTCACCGACCCCGCACGGTTCTCGTTCGCCCACGGCGGCAAGGACAGGCACCCGTTTCCGGTGCCGCTTCGGGTCTACGACGAGACGATCCGCGTGCTGAAGTCCGCCGTCGAGCGCGCGAAGCTCGGATTGGAGGAAGAGCTGGGCGCGCTGCGGCGGCTGGATGAGCAGGCCCGGCGGCTCGAGCGCCATGTCGCGGGTCCTTCCGTGGAAAACCTGATCGGGGACGAGGAAGAGCGCTCGCATTCATACGGCGGCCGGAGCGTCTTCGGATGGGCGCGGCCGGTTGGGCCTGACGGAGCAGAAAGCCTCGCGCCGGACCAGCGGAAACTCAATCAGGCCTGAAGCTTCGACGCTCAGTCGTTCGGCTTCAGATGCGCGGACACACGTTGACTCGTCATGCGCGGGCTTGTCCCGCGCATCCCGCTTAGGATGGCAAAGCAGTGCCGACCTAAGCGAGATTGCCGGGACAACCCTCGCCGCTGTGGCGGCTCGCCCGGCAATGACATGCAGCGTCAACCTAATTGAAACATGCTCCAGATCGCCATCCCCTCGATCGCAACGCGGGATCGGCCCGCCCCTTCCCGGCCTCGCGTCGAGGAGACCAAACGGCCTCCCGGGGCGTTGACCTCCTGTTCATCGGCACGCCCGCCAGAAGATGACTGAACTCGACGCCTCCGCAGTCGCGAAGCTCCTGACCGAGTTCGGGCAGCGCACCGCTTTGCGCGGCGGCAATCCCTACCGCGCCCGCGCCTACGCACGGGCCGCCGAAAACCTGCTCGCGCTCAGCCAACCGCTGCAGGACATCATCGCGCAGGATCGGCTGCGCGAAATCCCCGGCATCGGCCAGGCGATCGCGGACATTGTCGCCAAGCTGCACAGGACCGGCACGCACCCGGCGCCGGAGGCCATGCGCAAGGAGGGAATCGAGTCCGACATCCTCCCGGACGGCTCCCTCGACTCCGGCCGCGGTACTCGATCGTTTCGATTTCGTCGTCGCCAGCGTGCACAGCCGATTTCGGCTGGGACGCGAGGAGCAAACGCAACGCATCATTCGCGCCGTCTCCGATCCCCATACGACCATCCTCGGTCACATGACCGGACGGCAGCTGCTGCGACGGCCCGGTTACGAGGTCGATATCGAGCGGGTTCTCAAGGCCTGCTCCGAGCACGGCGTCGCGGTGGAGATCAATGCCAACCCGTGGCGGCTCGATCTCGACTGGCGCTGGCACCGAAGGGCGCGGGAACTGGGCTGCCTGATGAGCATCAACCCCGACGCGCATTCGACGTCGGAGCTGGACCTGACCCACTGGGGGGTCGAAATGGCACGCAAGGGCTGGGTGCCGAAAACGCGCGTCCTGAATTGTCTGAATCTCAGGGCGTTCTCGCAATATCTGCCCGACCGACGGACGTCTCGTCCCCGGGTTCCGTCGGCGGGTACCGCACGCGGAGGTGCGCGGCCGCTATGCGGTCCGCCGCCAGCTCCAACGCAGCGGCGGCGACACAGCGCGGTCGCGGTGCTGTCCTCCCAAACCCGCGGCGAACCACGCCGCCGCGGCACCGGCGACCAGGGAAGCCGCGGTGATGAAGCCGATGATGACGGAGCTCGCTCGTGCACGCCGCGCGGCGCGGCGCGCCTCGTCGACGATCTGCCCGACGCGCCGATCGGCGTCGGCCGGGGCCAATCCGGTGCGCACCGCGACCAACCGCACGAGATAGGTCCGGTCATCCCCGGCAATGTCCCGCCGGCCAAGACCGGTCATGAGGATGCGACCGGCTTCGGCACGAGCCTCCGGATCGACCGTGTCCGGGCGCCGCTCGGAGCGAAATAGGCGGTCGAGCTCGTAGGCGAGGAAGGCAGGCTCCCCTTGCGCCGGACGTTGCATGGTCGTGCCGGCGCTCACGGAAGCAATGGTGGTCGCGGTCGCCCAGGCCAGCAATGCGCCCAGCAGGACCGCAAGCGCCCATACCAGCAGGCCATGCGCGCCGTCACGGAACTCGATCTCTGCCTCGTTCGTAGCCCAGCTCGAGCGGACCCGCCCGGCCAGATACCCGCCGAGAGCGAAGCTGCCGAGCGCGACCAATAGGATCCAAATGCCGGAAAGCAGCATCAGTGCGATCGACGTATCGCGCCAGGTCGGCGAAGGCGATGCGACGGCGAGTCCCACCGCCGAAGCGAATGCCATGAGCGTGGCAAACACCACGGCCGCGGTGATTGCGCCGGCTATGACCGGACCCCAGTGGATGTAGGAGAGCGGCCCACCCGGTATCGGGACGGGACCCTCTGCCGGGGCGGATGGTGGAATCGGCCCCTGAGTCAATACCTCGGCCATGGTCTACCTCGCCTCGTCGGCTCAACGAAGACCGAAGAAGGACAGGATGGCTAAGATCACGACGATCAGGCCGACGAGATAGATGATCTGGTGCATGGCCGCCTCGTTAGTGCCGCTGACCTCGCGCGACCACAAAACGTTTTGCGAGCGCCGAAGGTTCCTTCCGACGGAGAAGGAACGGGACAGGAAGCAACGAACTTGGTCTGTCGCCCAACCGCGGGCCGCCCGTTCGGCCGGCGGGAATGCGCTCTAGAGCGGACTCCGATGAGATCGACGCACTCTCTGGCGTCATTGCCGGGCGAGCCGCAATGGCGGCTCGCCCGGGGGTGACGAATCCGAGTTTGCGAACGCTGAATCAATTCGATCGGAACATGCTTCAGGCCCGCGAGCGGCGGGTGGCTTTCCGTCGCGGCGCGGGTTTCCGGTTGCGCGCGCCGGAGCGCAGCGGCATCGTTGCCTTGGATCGCCGGGCCCTCGCCGATTTCCGCGGTCGCGGCGCGGACGCCGCTTTCTTGCGCCCTTCCGACTTGGGATTGACCCGCTGCTCGGCGATCGCGGTGAGTTTCTGGTCGGCCGCCTTCTCCTCCTTGAGGTTTGCCTGAAGAAGCGGGACGGAGCTGTTGCGGCCAAGCTCCCTGGCCCAGGCAATCAGCGCGCCATAGCGGGTGATTTCATAGTGTTCGACCGCCTGGGCGGCGGCGACGATCCCGACGTTCAACACGTCGTCGCCTTCGATCTCGCCCATCAGGTCGTTGCCTTCTCGCAGAATACCGTCGATTGCGGGACACTTGGTACCGCTTGCCTGGCGGTCATTGAGCTTGAATACCTGTTGCAGCCGCTTGATCTGGTTCTCGGTCTCACGCAGATGCTGCTGCAGGCCGCGCTTGAGCTCGGCATCGTGCGCGTTCTCGATCATTTTCGGCAGCGACTTCACGATCTGGTTTTCCGCGTAGTAGAGGTCCTCCAGCCCGTGCACAAACAGGTCCTCCAGGCTCTTGATGTCCTTGAAAAACAGCCCCATCGGTTCCTCCTCCAGGTGTTGCTTGGCCGCGCGCGGGCGCACGGGGATAATGGGAAAGGCATGGATGGGTTCCATTCCAAGGAAACTTCAGCGCCGGGAATCCTCTCGTCCGCTCGCGCGAAAACGCCGGCAGCGCCCGTTCGAGCGCGGAGTTCTATCAATCAGGCGTGGTCGCGCAGCTCGGTCACACCCTCGTGCTGGGCGCAGTGGGCGCAGCAAAAGATTTCGTCGCCCTTCTCCAGCCCATGGCCGACGATGCGGATGCCGCAATGGGCGCAAGTCGGCGCAAGCGCATGGATCGCACACTCGAAACTGTCGAAGACGTGGGTAGAACCGTTCATCTTCACCTGAAACGACTTGTCGTAATCGTTGCCGCACGTTTCGCATCTGGCCATGGCTGCCTCCTGTGATGCCGGTTAGGGGTCAAACCCACGATCGCGTGCGCCGGTTCCCTCCCCCGCACGTCCCGCACCGAGAATGACGACGCGTAGTGCAGCGCAGTCAGTGGCCGAGCGCCCCGGCATTGAAGAAGAACGGCGTCTTGGGAGCCTGCTCGTGGACCTCGGTCCCCCTCTCCTCCTCCATGGGCTCCACGATGATGCGACGCCCATCGCGCGGCCGCGGGGAACTTGCCGGCACGTCGTCATCTTCGGCGACCGGCCCGCTTCGCATCCGCGGCGCCGACTCCGCGCCGCGTACGGTCTCACGCCGCGTCTCCTCTTTCGCGCGCCTGGTCTCGCTGCCGGGCTTCCCCGTTTCTCTCCGGTTGTGGCTCGGCTGCCCGTATTGCCGATCGTTCCACGATCGGGTGCTGCGTGAATCTCGCCCCGGGGCTGCGGTCGGAGGGTCCCGCCTGACGACCTCCGAGCTTCCGCTCGCCGGCTCCGCCGCTGCTTGCGTCAGCGCTTCAGGTTTAGGGGGAGGCATGGGCACTTCAACCCGCGCCGACCCGGTCTCGTCGGCCGGCCCAGGCCCGTCCGCCGTTTCCGCCACGCCTCGCGTCCGATCCTGCGACAAGCCGTCCGTTGTCGGCCGTCGCAGTGCGACGCTCGCTTCATTCTCCGCCATGCCGTCGGTCGTCCGCGGCGTCGGTTGCGGCTTAGCCGTGACGACCGTCGACGGCGCCGATCGATCGGTCGGGATCACGCGCACCGCGCGCGTCGCCCGATCCGAGCCGGCATCCGCACACTCATGATTCACATACGGCCAGGTCTGCCGTTCGCACGGAACTTCATTGGTTGCCGTGGCCGCACCGTGGGGCGTCGCCGTGGGAGCCGGTACGGGCACCTCAGCCGCGCGCGACGAATTTTGCGCCGGCACAGCGGCCGGCTGCTTCGATGCATCGGCCGGGGCAGCGCGTTTCGCCGCCTCCGCGGTCGCGGCTAGCGATGATGTTGCCGGCTGCGGGACATTGGATGAGTCCGCGCGCTGGGCAACCTTGGCTGCCGGCGGAGGCCGCGAAACCCTGGGCGCTTGCGCAAAGAGCATGACCACCACGAAGGTGCAGGCAGCGCCGGCTGCGAAAGCTGCGACGACCTTGGGCCAGGAACGGCTGGGCGCGGCGGGCGCGGCGAAAATCCGCGAATCCTGCGGGGAACCCTGGAACAGCGAAGTCATCGGGATGCCTCCCGGCGGGTTGTCGGTGTCTCCTCCCTTCGTCGGCTCCCGCACCAACTTCAACGCGGCAGAAGGCGGCGCGGTTCCTCTATGCGTTCGCACAGCACGCTTGACAACGTTCAAAGCCGAAGCGTCGGGTTATGCGAAGCCGGTTGATTGGCTCCTCGTTCTTTTGTTCGTAATGCTGAAAAGCCGTCCCGTAGGGTGGGCAAAATCGCCTGCTGGACGGCCCGTGGTGGGCGAGCCGCCACAGCGGCGAGGGACGGCGCGCCGGCGATTTTGCCCACCGCTCGTAGGCCACATCAGCGCGCCTTTGATTTGCCCACCCTACGAAATGCCCCCGCCGCCGCATTTTCTGCGTGTGGTGCCGAGGGTCGCTGTCATCCGCACACATGAGAAGGGACCTCCCAACCGAGCGACCGATGTTCTTAGTTTCACCAGGACGCTGTGCCGCCGGGATCCCGGCTACTTTTTGGACTTTCGCTTTGGAACCTTCTTGCCCTTCTTGCGGGCTTCCGAAAGTCCAATGGCGATCGCCTGCTTGCGGCTTTTCACCTTACCGCCCTTGCCGCCTTTGCCGCGCTTGAGCGTGCCGCGCTTCCTCCTGCGCATCGCGCTTTCGACGTCGCGCGATGCTGATTTTGAATATCGCCGTGCCATGTGCTTGTCCTTCGTATTCCTTGTTCCCTTGCGTCGTTCCGTATCGGGCTCATGCGACTAACAATTCCTTCTTCCGAGGTTACGTGGCCCGTTGTGCACGCGGGGATCCTCCATCGGGCGATCCGCCTTCGAGCGGGCGCTGCTTCTCGCGCGGCGGGAGCGAGTCGGGGACCACATCCGGATCCTCTCTTCCAGCCGGATCATCCGGCAAGACATCCGGCTCGTCCCTGCCCGGAAGCGAGTCGGGAACAAGGTCGGGCGCAGGTCGGCGCCTTCGCCCAGGCTTCGGTGCCATCGCGTTCTCCGGGTTACAGCGCGCGGCTTCCCGCCGCCTCGCCGGCTTTAACGCGCCGGCAAATCCCGGAGTTCCAGGCGGTGCCGCTCTGTAGGTTGGGTTAGCGGCGGCCCGTGCGCGATTGCTTCTTGGGGTGGACGCTATTCCGCGCGTAACCCAACACTTCGGCTAACGTTGGGAATGTTGGGTTACGCGCGGTTCGAAGTCATCGATCCGACCCACACGGCTGCGGCCGCGCTAACCCAACCTACCCGCTACTCGCAGCCCCGTGCGCGCTCGTTCACAACCCGCGGCGGGAGCGGACGCGAATCCGCGCGTTCTTCGGAATGCGCAGGAACTTTTGGAGCTCGGGGTCGTCGAGGAACGACCAGAGCGCATCGATCTTTTCCCGCTCGGTACGCAGGTCGTCGCCGACGACGCGCTGAACGGCGCGCAGCACAAAAGCAAGGAAGGTGTCCTTCCTCGTCAGCGCCGCCTCCACCTCGTAGGTCCGGACAAGCCGCCGCACAGCCTCGATGGTGGCCTCATCGAAACGACGGTCGGTCGGGGCCAAGTGCTCCCATACGAGCGCCTGCGCCCGGCGGACGGCGTGCTCGATGAGGAGATCGGGCTCCATGCTACGAACCTTCGGCGCATCGCTCCCGTCGCGCTCGCCCTGCGAAGCGGCGGTCTTGGCCCTGCATTTCCACAAGAACGGTTTCGATGGATCGAAAGTTCCGCCTGCCGACGAGTCATGTAAACGGCCGGACTCTTTCTCCCTCATTGTCACTGCAACAGCTTCGTCAGGTCCGCCGTTTTCTGCTTCACCTGTTCCATGGTGCATTGCCGCGGCGACTTGTCCGGTCGCCGTCGGGTTTAGATCGCACCGCCTTGCGCGAGGAGGCTCAAGGCCGTGCGGCTTGTAAGTTCGCGCAGCAGGTTACTGGCGCGGCGCTACCGGAGCCGGCGGAGCCTCCGAGGGAGCGGCGCCGGTCGTGGTCTGCGCCGGAGGATTCGAGGCGGTATTCGTGCGGTCGCTCGCGCTGTAGGCAAGCATGCCGACGATGAGCAGGGTGACGAAGGCGAGCCCGCCCCAGATCATCCCGCGGCTGGTTTCAACGGCATCCGGGTCGCCGGCGGGCCGGCGCATGGGATCGAGCAGCGGGTCACGATAGGGATCGCTCATGACGTCCTCCACTTAAAAAGAAAAGGTCGGAGAAGGAACGCATGGGCGCAGCCTCGTGTTCCGGTGGTGTCTCAGTTCAATTGTGGCAGCGCCGTTTTTTGGCTGGGAAAAGTTGCGTGGATAGAAGAACGGCCTATTCTCGGATGTGGAGAAACGGCGCGACACCGCGAGCCCCTTTCCAGCTTGATGGGCCTCTCCTAAGGCAACTTGGGTACGCCACAAATAGCGCAAAGGTCTCGAGGGCCTCGGTTCCCGCCGAGGAGGCGGCGTTTCTCGATCATGAGGTCACATGCCCCGAGGACCTCGAGGTGAGCGCCGCCCCGCCGAACGCGGCGGTAAGGCCCGTGCCGCCAAGCTCAGCCCCGAAAAGCGCCGAGAAATCGCGCAAAAGGCTGCTCGGGACCGCTGGCGCGACCGGTAATAACCCCCTCGTTAACCTCCCTCTTGCACAACCACAACAACTCGGCTAACGTTGTTCCCAACAACCCCGGGGAACGACCTGTGACCTCCGCTGTGACCACGCTACTTGCCGCAAAGGC
>WNGB01040901.1_pt1 | contig 10102 bp, 8 predicted proteins | sample 5400681 | NCBI WGS metagenome assembly WNGB01 (sample SAMN13153367, study PRJNA577476) | soil metagenome | isolation source: 115 cm soil or saprolite under grassland replicate 2 | place: USA:California | collected 2016-06-15
CCCAGGACGGCCGCGGCAAGCTGGTGCCGGCCAAGATCCTGCCGCCGGACGAGCGGCCCGACGGCGAATTCCCGTTCGTGCTCTCGACCGGACGCCAGCTCGAGCACTGGCATACCGGCGCCATGACCCGCCGCGCCTCCACGCTGGACGCGCTCGAGCCAGGCGCGGTCGCCAATCTCTCGCGCGGCACCATCGCCAAGCTCGGCATCAAGCCCGGCGACATGGTGCGGGTCACCACCCGGCGCGGCACGATCGAGCTTGCCGCGCGGCAGGACGACTCTATTCCGGATGGTATGGTGTTCATCCCGTTCGCCTTCGTGGAGGCGGCGGCAAACTTGCTCACCAATCCGGCGCTCGACCCCTTCGGGAAAATCCCCGAGTTCAAATATTGCGCCGCCAAGGTCGAGCCGGTGAGGCAAGCCGCGCGGGTTGCGGCGGAGTGAACAAATAGGGTGGGCAACGGCGCGCTGATCGGTGTTAGCGCTCGGCCTCATGCTGAGGAGCATCGCGGCGCGGCAAATCGACGCCTCCTCCACAGATGAAACCGCGCCGCGATGCGTCTCGAAGCATGAGGCCGACCAAAGCTTCGGACCGCCTCGTCCTTCGAGACGCGCGCGCATATTGCGCTTGGCGAATCCACGGTTCTTGATGCGCGCTCCTCAGGACGAGGGCGGAGCAGCATCCCGTTCGGCGAAGCAGGGATACTTCATCGGAGAAATCGTCCCTCGTCCTCATATGGCGCGATGCCGCCTGCGCTGCTAGGCTGGAAGCATTCAAAGAAAGACCGCCGAGCGAGGCGGCGCAGCACGGGAGGACAGCATGGCTCAACGAAAATCGCTGAATGTGAACGGCAAGGCGGTCCGGATCGCCATCGATGATCCCGGCATGCCGCTGCTTTATGCGCTGCGCGACAACCTCGGGCTACACGGCCCACGGTTCGGTTGCGGGCTCGCGCAATGCGGCGCCTGCACGGTGCACGTGGACGGCAAGGCGGTGCGCTCGTGCGTCACGCCGCTCTCCTCGCTCACCGCCCAGCAGAAGGTGGTGACGCTCGAAGGCCTCGGCACGCCGCAGCGCCTGCACCCGGTGCAGCGCGCCTTCATCGAGGAGCAAGCGGTGCAATGCGGCTACTGCATCAACGGCATGATCATGGAGTCCGCCGCTTTCCTCGCCAAGACCAAGAAGCCGACCGAGGCGCAAGTCAAGGAGGCGCTCGCCAACAACCTGTGCCGCTGCGGGACGCATGCCCGCATCGTCAAAGCGGTCATGCGCGCGGCCACGGCGTGAGGGAGGCGATCATGACGATTCACGCTTCTCGACGCGACCTGCTCAAGGGCGGTGGCGCGCTCGTCGTCACCTTCTCGTTCGGCGGCCCAATCGGCGAGACGTTCGCCCAGGGAGGCAAGCCGCTCGCGCTCACCGAGGTCGACTCGTTCCTGGCGATCGATGCCGGCGGCGAGGTGACGCTCTACACCGGCAAGGTCGATCTGGGCACCGGCGTCGCGACGGCGCTGCCGCAGATCGTCGCCGAGGAACTTGACGTGCCGCTCAACCGGATCAAGCTGATCCAGGGCGACACGGCGCTCACGCCCGACCAGGGCACCACGTGGGGTAGCCTCTCGATCCAGCTCGGAGGCATGCAGCTGCGCAATGCGGCCGCAACGGCCAAGGCCGCGCTGCTCGAGGAGGCGGCGAAACGGCTAGACGCCAAGAAAGAGGATCTCAAGGTCGTCGACGGCGTGATCAGCGCCGGCAACAAACGGGTCAGCTACGGCGAGCTGATCGGAGGCAAATCGTTCGCGCTCAAGCTCGACCACGCCAAGCCCGCCGCCGCGAAAGATCCCAAGGACTACAAACTGGTCGGCAAGCCGGTGCCGCGCGTCGACATCCCGGACAAAGTGACGGGACGCTTCACCTACATGCAAGACTTCCGCGTGCCCGGGATGCTGCACGGGCGCGTCATTCGCCCGGCGGCGATCGGCGCCACGCTCGAGAATGTCGACGAGACATCGCTCAAAGACGTCGCCGGCGTCGTCAAGGTCGTGAGGGAGGGCAATTTCCTCGGCGTCGTCGCCGAGAGCGAGTGGGGCGCGATCAAGGCGGCCGAGAAGCTCAAGGCATCGTGGTCGAAATCGCAGACCTTGCCGGACGCGACAAAGCTGTGGGACGAAGTGCGCGCCAGCAAGGTCGCTAAGGACGAGGTGACGAGCAACGTCGGTAACACTGCCGAGGCCATGGGCCAGGCGGGCGCCAAGACACTGCAAGCCACGTACGACTTTGCCATCCATACCCACGGCTCGATCGGGCCCTCCTGTGCGGTGGCCGAATTCAAGGATGGCAAGCTGACCTCGTGGTCCGCCTCGCAAGCGACGCACAATCTGCGCAAGCAGCTCGCGACCATGTTCGGCATCCCCGCCGAGAGCGTTCGCTGCATCTACATCGAAGGGTCCGGCTGCTATGGCCGCAACGGGCACGAAGATGCCGCCGCAGATGCGGCGTTGCTGGCGAAAGCAGTCGGGCGGCCGGTGCGGGTGCAATGGTCGCGGGCCGACGAGCACGGCTGGGATCCCAAGGGTCCGCCGACGCTCATCGATCTGCGCGCTGCCGTGGATGGCGCAGGCGCGGTTACCGCCTGGGAATCGGAATTCTTCATTCCGCAGCAGACCGCCGGCAGCTTCAACGTGCCGCTGGTCGCCGCGACACTGGCAGGCATGCCCGCCGGCGAAGACGTCGCGCCCGGCAACATTTTCCAGAACTCGGCGATCCCCTACAAATTCGCCAACGTGAAGACGGTGTGCCGCCGGCTTGCATCAACGCCGTTCCGCCCGTCCTGGATCAGGACGCCGGGCCGGATGCAGAACACCTATGCCAACGAGTGCTTCATCGACGAGCTCGCTGCGGCGGCAAACGCCGATCCCGTCGAGTTCCGGCTGAAGTATCTCGATCCCAACGACAAGCGCGGCATCGAAGTGCTCAACCGCGCCGCCGCCTTGGCGAAATGGGACAAGCGGCCCTCGCCAAAGCGTGATGGCCTATATCGCGGCGGTGGCCGAGGTCGAGGTGAAACGGTCGACCGGCGACATCCGGGTGACGAAATTCTATCTCGCCCACGACTGCGGTCAGATCATCAATCCGGATGGGCTGCGAAACCAACTCGACGGCAACGTCATCCAGACGTTGAGCCGCACCTTGATCGAGGAGCTCAAATACGACCGCTCCGCGGTGACCAGCCTCGACTGGGCGAGCTATCCCATCCTGCGATTCCCGCAGGTCCCGGAGCTCGTTTACGAGCTAATCGATCGGCCGAACGAGCGCCCATGGGGCGCCGGCGAGCCGGCCGCCGCGGTTGTGCCCTCGGCGATCTCGAACGCGGTGTTCGATGCCATCGGCGTGCGGCTGCGCTCGGTGCCCTTCACGCCGGACAAGGTGATGGCGGCGATGAAGGGAACGGCCTAGCCGTCGTAATGGTTTGAGCCAAACCGTCTCCCAGCCGAAGTCGGGTTCACCCGGCTTCGGCCGCTCTAGACATCATGGAAACGCCCGAGGTCCTCAGACGCGAAATCAAGGCGTTGGCCTTCGATCAGTACGGCACCATCGTCGATATGCAGAAGGGGCTCACCGAGGCCGTCAAGCCCTTTCTCAAGCGCAAGGGCTGGGACGGCAAGCCGAACAGCTTCGTCACCTGGTGGCGCCGCACTCACTTCGAGAACTCGATGATCGATGCGCTGTGCGATCGCGGGCACACGCCCTATCGGCGGATCGGGGAGCGCGCGGTGTCTTACGTGATGGATCGCTGCGGCATCCGGTATACGCCGGACGAAGCGCGGGGGCTCGTGAGCGAGATCGAGAAGCTCAAGCCGTTTCCTGATGTGGTGCCGGCGCTCGAACAGCTTCGATCCAAAGGATACAAGCTGGCCATTCTCTCGAATGGCGACCGCGACATGCTCGAGGCGGCCGGGCCGCACATCGGCTTTGCATTCGATCACGTCATCTCGGTCGAGGAGGTCGGCTATTTCAAGCCGCACTGGAAGACCTACGCCAAGGCCGCCGAGATCGTCGGGGAGGAGCGGTCCGACATTCTGTTCGTCGCCAATCACGCCTTCGATTGTATCGGAGCGAAGTCGTACGGCATGCGGACCGCGTTCATCGACCGGCGCAAGCGGCCGTTCGGCCACACGCCGCATCAGCCCGATCTCATCGTGGCCGATCTTGCCGAACTCGCCGCGGTGCTGGCCTGAGTTTGCGCGCCGCTTGCTTTTGCGCTGATCCATGGCCATGGTGCGGACATGACTCTCGCCGCGATTAAGCGTGGGACTCTCGGGGCCGTCCGCCACGACTGGACGCGCGAGGAGGTGCGCGCGCTGTTCGAGCTTGCGTTTCCCGAATTGATCTTTCGCGCGCAGCAGATTCATCGGCTGCACTTCGATCCCACCGAGGTGCAGATGTCCACGCTGATCTCGATCAAGACCGGCGGCTGCCCGGAAGACTGCGCCTATTGTCCGCAGAGCGTGCACTACGACACCGGCGTCAAGGCGGAAAAGCTGATGCGCGTCGATGCCGTCATCGCCGAGGCGCAGGCGGCCAAGCGTGCGGGCGCGAGCCGCTTCTGCATGGGGGCGGCGTGGCGCGAGCCCAAGGATCGCGATCTCGACCACGTCTGCGAGATGGTTGAAGGCGTCAAGGCGACTGGGCTCGAGACCTGCGCCACGCTCGGCATGCTCACGCAGTACCAGGCCCGTCGTCTCAAGGCGGCCGGCCTCGATTACTACAACCACAACCTCGACACCTCGCCGGAATATTACGGCGCGATCATCACCACGCGCACCTATCAAGACCGCCTCGACACGCTCGGCCACGTGCGCGACGCCGGCATCCACGTCTGCTGCGGCGGCATCGTCGGCATGGGCGAGAGCGCCGAGGATCGCATCGGCATGATCGCGACGCTTGCGAATCTGCCGGCCCATCCGGAAAGCGTGCCGATCAACATGCTGGTCAAGGTCGAGGGCACGCCGCTGGCGCGGGGGGAGCCGATCGATCCGATCGATTTCGTGCGCACCATCGCGGCATCCCGCATCACCATGCCGAAGTCGGTGGTGCGGCTCTCGGCCGGGCGCGAGGACATGAGCGAGGAGACGCAGGCGCTCTGCTTCATCGCCGGCGCCAACTCCATCTTCTACGGGCCGAAGCTGCTCACCACGCCCAATCCCGGGCGCGACCGCGACCTGCGTCTGATGGACAAGCTCGGGCTCGTGCCCATGGGAAAATGAGCGCGCTCGCAGGGACGAGGGGCCATTTTGGCTTGGAGGCCGTCAATGCACTGCCGCGGCTGCGCGCGGCATCAGCGCGCCGCGATGGCGGATGACCTGCGCCGCCAGCCGGTGCGCGGCGGCGGCGGCATCCGTCGGTCTCTGGCCGCATAGACGTGCCGCGATATAGGCGGCGTTAAAGCTGTCGCCAGCCGCTGTCGTGTCGATCGGCACCACCACCTCCGGCACGGGTACGAATTCGTTTTGTCCGCCGCTTGCCACCAGCGCGCTGTTGGGTCCGTTCTTCACCACGATCTCCCCAATCCCGAAGGCTTGCAGCCGCTCCACGGTTGCTTCGGGACTCGGATCGCCCCACAACACCGCTTCGTCGTCATAGGCCGGAAGCGCGATGTCGATGCGCTTGAGCGCCTCCATGAACACTGTCCGCGTCCGCGCTAAATCTCCGCGCCAGCCGCGCGGACGAAAATTTCCGTCGAAGGCGATCTTCGTACCTTGCTGCCGCACCATCTCGATGAGCGCGAGAAAACGGCCGATCCCGGTATTGGAATAAAGCGAAAGGGTGATCCCTGAAAAATAGACGAGCTTTGCTTTCGTCAGGCCTTCGGCCACGCGTCCCCAGTCCGGCAGCTCGAACAGTTCGCGCGCCGGCGATTCGCCGCACCAATCGTGGCGGTGACGCGTTCCGGCGGTATCGGTGTCGACCACCGCGAGGCCCGGCAGGCGGCCGCGCACTCGCAGCACCAGATCGCTGGCAACACCCTCCGCCGCGGCAAGCGCGAGGATCGCGTCGGAATAGGGATCATCCCCCAGCGCCGTCGCAAAGGCGGCATCGATCCCGGCACGGGCGAGATAGACCGCCACGTTGAAGGTGTCGCCGGCGCAGCCGACGCCGAAGCGGCCGTCGCCGCCGCGGACGAATTCGACGATCGCTTCTCCGACCGCGACCGCGCGTGGCCCCTGCTTGCTCATGGTGCCGCAAGATAGCGCGCATGGAGCGCCGACGAAACGCGGCGTCACACCGCGTGACGACCCGCCATCGCTGCTCAGTGCCGCTGTCCATGCATGACGGACTGGACGGGCACCAATGTTACATTGTAACGTTCGTCCGAAAGGATTTGCCCGACCAATCATGCCCACGGACGTACCTCACCCGCATCACCACCATCGCCCCGGCCAAGGACACCCCCCGGCCGCGATTTTGCCCTCGATCCTGCGCATGTCGGTTGTGCAGCGGCTGGGCATTGCCGCTGCGCTGATCGTGCTGCTGTGGGGCGCCGTGCTCTGGGCGATGAAGGTGTAAGTCGATGACCGCCGCGCTGCGATTCCGCAATCTCACGCTCGGCTACGACCGGCATCCGGCAGTGCACCACCTCGACGGCACGGTCGAGAGCGGCGCGCTCGTCGCCGTCGTCGGTCCGAACGGGGCGGGCAAGTCGACCCTCTTCAAGGGCATTGTCGGTGTGCTTAAGCCGTTGGCCGGCCGCATCGAGCGCGGCGATCCCAATCCGCAAGATATCGCCTACCTCCCGCAGGCCGCCGAGATCGACCGCACCTTCCCGATCAACGTCTACGACATGGTGGCCATGGGCCTTTGGCGCCGCGCCGGATCCTTCGGCGGCATCGACCGTAAAGCGCGGGCGTCGATCGAGGAGGCGATCGCCGCCGTCGGCCTTTCCGGTTTCGAGGACCGTGCGATTGCGACGCTCTCGGGCGGGCAGATGCAGCGCATGCTGTTCGCGCGTCTGCTGCTGCAGGATGCCCGCGTGATCGTGCTCGATGAGCCTTTCACCGCGGTCGATGCCAAGACGTCCGCCGACCTGTTCGATCTGGTGCGGCGCTGGCACGGCGAGCGACGCACGGTGCTCACGGCTATGCACGACATCGATTTTGTGCGGGCGAACTTTCCGGAGACGCTGCTCTTGGCGCGCGAGCCGGTCGCCTGGGGCCGCACCGCGAGCGTGCTCACGCCGGAAAACCTGCTCGCCGCGCGCCGCATGTGCGAGGCCTTCGACCAGCAGGCCGGACCCTGCGCCGACGAGCAAACCCCGGCCTTGCGGCCGAGCGGTGAAGTTGCGGGCGCCGGCGTCCATCATCCGCGACGGTAAATACTCGAGAACCCGATCTCGCCGGCCCGAGATCGGAGGCGAACCAACGACGAGAGGCGGACGCAGGTGTCGACGCTCTACGAAATCTTCATCGGTCCGTTCAGCGAGTTCGAGTTCATGCAGCGGGCGCTGGCGGGTGTGCTGGCGCTGGCGCTCGGCGCGTGTCCCATCGGCGTGTTTCTGATGCTGCGGCGCATGTCGCTCGTCGGCGACGCCATGGCGCACGCCATCCTCCCCGGCGCCGCAGTGGGGTTCCTGCTGTCGGGTCTCAACCTCTTCGCCATGACCGCGGGCGGGCTGATCGCCGGCTTTGTGGTCGCCTTGCTGACGGGCTTGGTCGCGCGCACCACCGAGCTCAAGGAAGACGCGGCGCTTGCGACCTTCTACCTGCTCTCGCTCGCGATCGGCGTCACCATCATCTCCCTGCAAGGGACCAACATCGATCTGTTGCACATATTGTTCGGCAACGTGCTCGCGCTCGACGATCAGACGCTGCTGCTGATCGCCACCAACGCCACCATCACCTTGATCGTGCTGGCCTTGATCTACCGGCCGCTGGTCATCGAATGCGTCGATCCCGGCTTCATGCGCACGGTCAGCCGGGCCGGCGGTCCGGCGCACCTCGCCTTCCTCGTGCTGGTTGTGGTCAATCTGGTCAGCGGATTCCACGCGCTCGGCACCCTGTTAGCAGTGGGCATCATGATGCTGCCGGCGGCGATCGGCCGTTTCTGGGCGCGCGATATCACGCTGATGATTCTACGTGGTCTCGCTGCTGTTCGGCCACGTCGGCGGCCTGGTGCGGCAGCTCTTCCCCGGCCGCCATCTCGAAGCATGACTATTGCGCTCGCAGAGGAGGATGCCATGGTGACCCGACGACGCCTGCTTGCCGCGACGGCTCTCGCCGCGCTGTTTGTCGCCGCTCCCGCGCGTGCCCAGGAGCGGCTCCACGTGGTTGCGAGCTTCTCGATCCTCGGTGATTTCGTGAAAAACGTCGGCGGCGACCGAGTCGCGGTCGCGACTTTGGTCGGTCCCAACGGCAATGCCCACGTCTATGCGCCCTCGCCGAGCGACGCCAAGAAGGCTGCCGATGCCAAGCTCGTCTTCGTGAACGGGCTCGGCTTCGAAGGCTGGCTCGAGCGGCTGGTCAAGGCCTCCGGCACCAAAGCGCCGATCGTGGTCGCCACCAAAGGCATCAAGCCGCGCGAGCGCGCCGGCGACCACGGACACGATCACGACCACGGGCGGGCGGACCCGCACGCCTGGCAGTCGGTCGCCAACGCGAAGATCTATGTCGCCAATATTCGCGATGCGTTGATCGCCGCCGACCCTGCTGGCAAGGACACCTATGTCGCCAATGCCGCGGCCTATCTCGCCAAACTCGACGCGCTCGAGCGGGAGGTGCGCGAGGTGATCGCCAAAGTTCCCGCCGATCGCCGCCGCGTCATCACCAGCCACAACGCCTTCGGCTATTTCCAGGACGCTTACGGGTTAAGCTTCACCGCGCCGCAGGGGGTGTCCACCGAGGCCGAGGCATCCGCCAAGGACGTCGCCGCCATCATCACTCAGATCAAGAAGCAGAAGGTTGCGGCGGTGTTTTTGGAAAATGTGACCGATCCGCGCCTGGTGCAACAGATCGCGCGTGAAACCGGAGCCAAGGTCGGCGGCACGCTCTATTCCGACGCGCTCACCGACGAGAAGGGCGACGCCCCCACCTATATCGATCTCATCCGCCACAACTTGCGCCAGCTCGCCGCAGCGCTGGTGAGCTGATCGATCGGAAACATCTCAGTCATGCCCGCGCTCGTCGCGGGCATCCACGGCTTCTTTGCGGGTCGATACTGCAGGTGGAAGACGGATGCCCGGAACAAGTCCGGGCATGACATGGGGGTGCTCAACGGCACGCGCGCAAATCCATTTGACCGCGAAGTGTCCCGGTTGTTGTGCGTCAAATCCGACGCAACACGCTCTAGTTGAGCGATCCATTGTTCCGATCAATCGGAAACAATGGAGTGCGCCTACCAGCGGTTGTTTTGCCATGGGCGAGGGGGCTCGAGGTGAGCAGGACTTTCATCGGCTGCGTTCTCTCCTGTATTTTCCTGTTTTTTTGCAAAAAACACGCCGCGCGCGGCCGCACGCGCGAGCGCGCAACGAAAACCCGGCGCGGCATGCCGCCCGGGCTCTTGGCGTAGTTTCGGTGAATACGCTCTTCTGGAAGATTCTCGTTACAGGAGTCAAGCGGAAATTGGACTGCCGTAAGTCTCTAAACTCGGGCGGACAGACGGCGCAATGCGCCTCGCTTATTGCGCGCTACGAGGCTGATCGATCGTAGGGGTTCTGCGCCTTTGCCCACCCTACGTACCGCGCTGTGCTCCGGATAGCATCGCCCGGCGGATGCATATATACGAGGGCCAAACGGAGTTGCGCGAATGTCCGATAAGGTCCCCGTCACCGTGCTGACCGGCTATCTCGGCGCCGGCAAGACCACGCTGCTCAACCGCATCCTGTCGGAGCCGCACGGGAAAAAGTACGCCGTCATCGTCAACGAGTTCGGCGAGATCGGCATCGATAACGACCTCATCGTCGGCGCCGACGAAGAAGTATTCGAGATGAACAACGGCTGCGTCTGCTGCACCGTGCGCGGCGATCTCGTGCGCATCATCGACGGGCTGATGCGCAGGAAGGGCAAGTTCGACGCCATCATCGTCGAGACCACGGGCCTCGCCGACCCCG
>WNGB01015456.1_pt1 | contig 10099 bp, 8 predicted proteins | sample 5400681 | NCBI WGS metagenome assembly WNGB01 (sample SAMN13153367, study PRJNA577476) | soil metagenome | isolation source: 115 cm soil or saprolite under grassland replicate 2 | place: USA:California | collected 2016-06-15
ATGGCCGCCTTCGTCACCGTGCTCCTCTGCGCCAACCTCATCGGCGCCTCCAAGGTCGCCCAGATCTGGGGGGTCACCTTCGGGGCGGGGGTGCTGTTCTTCCCCATCAGCTACGTCTTCGGCGACGTGCTGACCGAGGTCTACGGCTACGCGCGCGCGCGCAAGGTCGTGTGGGCCGGGTTCGGAGCGCTCATCTTCGCCTCGTTCATGACCTGGGCCGTGCTCGCCTTCCCGCCCGCGCCCGGCTGGCCGCACCAGGCCGCGTTCCAGACCGTCTTCGGCTCGACGCCGCGCATCGTGCTGGCCTCGCTCATCGCGTACTTCTGCGGTGAGTTCTGCAACTCGTACGTGCTGGCCAAGATGAAGCTGCTCACCCGCGGCCGCTTCCTGTGGATGAGGACGATCGGCTCCACGATCGTTGGCGAAGCCGTCGACTCGCTGATCTTCTATCCGCTGGCCTTCCTCGGCGTCTGGTCCAGCGACCTCGTGGCCAAGGTCCTCGTCAGCAACTACCTCCTGAAGGTGGGCTGGGAGGCGGTCATGACCCCGGTGACCTACCGCGTGGTCCACGCGCTCAAGCGCGCCGAGCGGGAGGACTACTACGATCGCGACACGAACTTCACGCCCTTCTCGCTGAGTGCCTGAGCGCGCGCCGGAGGCGGCCGATCCGTTCCCGGCCTGGGTGGATGCGCTCCAGCGCCGTCATCGCCAGACCCTGACCTTCGCCGAGGTCCGCAAGGGACTGCAGGCGCTGTCGTCTCTCTACGTCGAGCGCCGCCAGAAGATCGCGGGCGGGGCCGCCCTCGAAGGCAGCGGCAAGCGGGCCGCCTTCGCGCTCTACTACGGACCGGCGCACTTCCTGCTCGTGCGCGCGATCGTGCGCGCGCTGGGCGCGACGTCGCGGCTGCGCACGGTCCTGGATCTGGGCTGCGGGACCGGAGCCGCGGGCGCGGCCTGGGCGCTGGAGACGGGGGCCGCCGTGGAAGGCATCGACCGCAGCGGATGGGCCGTGGAGGAGACGCGATGGACGCTCGCGCGCCTGCGCCTGCGCGGCACCGCGAAGAAGGGCGACGCCGCCGCGGCCACCCTCCCCGCCCCGCCCTCCGCCATCGTGAGCGCGTTCGCGGTGAACGAGCTCGACGCGGACACGCGGACGCGCCTCCTGGCCACGTTGCGCGAGGCCCCGGTGCGGGGAGTGCGCGTCCTCATCGTCGAGCCACTCGCGCGCCGTGCCCTGACCTGGTGGGACGAATGGGCGGCCGCGTTCGCCACGGCCGGGGGACGGCAGGACGAGTGGCGGCTGGGCACCGTGCTGCCCGAGAGCGTGGCCGAGCTCGGACGCGCGGCCGGGTTGGACGCGCGCACGCTGGGCGGCCGGTCGCTCTTCGTGCCCGGAAAAAACGAAGATGATCGATCCGGTTAGCGGATGGAGGTTGTGGTCGGCTTGCCGGGGCCACCCTGCCCCGCGCGGGCCAACTCCTCTTCGACGACACGCGCGAAGCTCTCGTAGGGTTGCGCGCCCACCACCAGCCGCCCGTTGATGAAGAAGGCGGGCGTCGAGGAGATTCCGTAGCGCTGGCCCTCCGCGATGTCCTTCTGCCACTCCGCGCTGTGGCGGCCCGATTCGAGGCACTGGCCGAAGGCCGCGGCGTCGAGGCCGAGGGCGACCGCGCTCTGCTTGAGGTCCGCTTCCCCCAGCTTGTCCTGGTGCTCGAACAGCACGTCGTGCATCGCCCAGAACTTGCCCTGGTCGTTCGCGCAGGCCGCGGCCTCGGCCGCACGGGCCGCGTTGGGATGGATCTGCACGAGCGGGAAGTCCCGATAGACGATCCGGATCTTGCCCGGGAACGACTCGTCGAGCTTCTTGAGGGTGGCCGTCGCCCGCGAGCAGAACGGGCACTGGAAGTCGGAGAACTCGACGATGGTGACCGGTGCGTCCGCCGGCCCGCGCGAGGGGTTGTCGCCGACGGGGACGGCGATGCGCGGGGGCTCGAGCATCACGTGCACGTTGGCCTTGGCCCGCAGGCCGCTCAGGAACTCGGCCTGCCGCTCGCCGACCCGCTGCTCGCGGAGATGGGCCTCGATGCGCTTGAGGGCGTCCGCCTCCGTCATCGTGCCCATGCGCGCCTTGTTCTGCTCGTAGAAGGCCTTCTGCTCGGCCTCGGTCACGGGCGCGACCTTGGACTCGACCTCCTGTTTGAGGAGCTCGGCCGCCGTCACCTTGCGCGCCGCCGCCTCGCGTTCGAGGAGGCGCCGCGCGATCTCGTCGTCGAGGATCTGGCGCTGGGCCTGGTACTGCTGGGTGCGGAGCTGGAACAGACGCGGACCCGCCGCGTCCTCGAGCTGGCGGGCGGTGAACGGCTCGCCGTCGATCGTCGCGACGACGTCGGAAGGCACGCCCGCGGCCGGGGATGGCGACGGCGGCGCGGCCGATTTTGGCGGGGGCGCGGCGGCCTGAGCGTTGGACGGCGCGGCCATCGCGGCCGCGAGCACGACGAGACCCAGCGAGCGAATCATCACGCCTCCTGGCATCCCATCAAGATACCAGTCCGCCCGCCGGTCCCCAAGCGCGCGGCCGCGCCGGGGGGAGCGTCAGCGCTTCAGGACGGCCCGGATGGCCGCGTCGAGCTGGCTCACGTCGGCGCCTTCGATGAGCGTCCCGTTCACGAAGAACGTGGGCGTGGCGGACACTCCGAGGGCCATGCCGTCCGTCTGGTCGCGGCGCCAGTCCACGCGATGGCGTCCCGACTGCAGGCAGGTCGAGAAAGACGGGCTGTCCAGCCCCAGGTCGCCGGCCTGGCGGATGAGGCCACTCAGGTCGAGCTCGCTCTGGTTGGCCAGCATGCTGTGGTACATGTCCCAGAACCGGCCCTGCTCCAGCGCGCACATGGAGGCCTCCGCGGCCCGGCCGGCGTCGGCGTGGGTGCGCTCGATCGGGAAGTGCCGGTACGCCAGCCGCAGGTCGGACGCATAGGCGGAGGCGAGCTGGTCCACCACCGGGCTGGCCTCGGCGCAATGTGGACACTGGAAATCGCAGAACATCACGACCGTCACGGGGGCGTCGGCGCGTCCCCGCATCGGCTCCCCCCCACGCAAGAGGCGGTCCTGGGAGAACGCGGTCCCCGTGGCGGCGGCCAGCGCCGCGGTCATCACGCTTCCGATGAGGCCCAGCTTCCAGATCTTCATATGAATCTCCCGAGCGGGCCGGGCGAGCCCGTCCTTAGGGGAGTCTGGTAGCAAGAGACGTGCCCGCCGCGCTCAGCGGGTAAAGGCCAGGGCGGCGCAGCTCACCACGCTCGCTGCATCGATATTCCACTGCTCGTAGTGCAAAAGGGTGCCCTGGGACGGCCGGACGGCCGCCACCAGCGTGTAAAGCGGGGAGGCCCCACACCACCTCAGCGGGTCGCCGTCCACCTGCAGCATCGACCAGAAGCCCGTAGGGTCGGCGGCGGTCAGGAGGCGGCATCGCTCGCGATCCCGAGCGGCGACTTCGAGCAGGGCGCCATCCTCGGCGCGGGCCGCGAACCGGTCGCCGTAGCGACGGCCCACATGGGCCATGTCCACGCCCGCGATCCAGACCAGCCGATCCGCCTCGGAGGCCGCCATCCCGCCCAGCGCGTCCAGTACGCGGCGCACGCCTTCGTCGTCTTCGGGCCAGCCACCGACCTGGGTGGCCCTGGCGAACGGCCCGCAGAGGATGGGGACCACGCGCACGGCGGGCCCGTAGAGGTGCTGGAGGAACAGGACCTGGAACTCGATCGAATGCTCGACGGAGTGGCAATAGTCCTCGAGGCACTCCGCGCCCGCCGCTTCCGCCACCCGCGAGACCAGCGCGTGATCGATCGTGGTCTCGCCCAGCGGCGTGCGGAAGGGCTTGTGGGTGAGACCGAAGCGCTCCGGTTGCCCATAGTGCGACGTGCCGAGGATGACGAACGTCTTGTCGCGCTGCTCGGGCCCGAGCGCGCCGTAGGCGGCGCCGTACGAGCGCCATCCCCCTTCGGGACTGACGTGCGGCGCCGCGATGGCCACCAGCTCCCCCGCCCCCGGGGCCACCTTCGGGGCCTCCGCGAGGTAGCGCGCGAGGAGGACCCGCAACTCGCCCGCATCGCTCGGATAGGCCGCGCCCGCGTGCTGCGGGGCACGGGAGGCCTCCTCCGCGAACGACCGGTGCCGCTGCGCGCGGATCTGCTCGAAGACGTCGTTCTCCAGGAAGCCCCCGCGGCTGAGCGTGTCGAGGAGGTGCTCGATCACCCCGCCCACCTCCATCGTGCCGGTGAGTCGCACCAGCACTTCGCGCAGGTCGGCCTCGTCGTGGCATCCGTCGAAGAGGAGAAGGCAGGGCGCGAGCGGCGGGGGCAGGATCAGGACGGACTCCGCGTAGCGGAAGGGGTCGCGCACGAGCAGCCCCGGCGAGTCCGGCACCGGCGATGGCATCATCTCCAGGGTGCGGCGCAGCGCGGGCAGCGGCGAGGTCATGCTCGAATCAATGGTACTGCCCGGTCAGCGCTTCCCCATCACCTTCAGGATCCCGAGCGACATGTCGGGCACGTAGGTGATGAGCAGGACGCCCAGGCCCAGGATCAACAAAAAAGGCAGGACGTGGCGATACAGCGACGGCAGCGGCCTGCCGAAACGGGCGGCGGAGAGGAACAGGTTCAGCCCCACGGGAGGCAGGAGGAAGCCCAGCTCGAGGTTGGCCAGGAAGATCACGCCGAGGTGGATGGGGTCGACCGCGAAGGCCCGGCCCATCGGGATCACCAGCGGCACGAGGATGATGATCGCGGAGTAGATCTCGAGCACGCTGCCCAGGACGAGGAGGACGAGGTTCAGGACGAGCAGGAACATGAGCTGGGAATGGATGTGCGTCCTCACCCAGGCCAGGAACTGCTCCGGGAGCTGCGCGTCCACCAGGTAGCTCGTGAGGCCGAGAGCGACGCTCAGGAGGATGAGGACCGCGCCCACCAGTGCGCCTCCCTCCACGAGCACGGCGGGAAGCTGGCGCAGGCGGAGGTCGCGCGTGACGAAGCAGGCCACGATGACCGCGTAGGCGCAGGCCGCGGCCGAGGCCTCCACGATCGACACCTTGCCGCTCGCGAAGAGCGCGATGATGAGGAGCGGGAGGCTCAGCTCCCACTTGGCCGCCCACATCCCGCGCAGCGCTTCCGGGCCGGAGAAGGGGTCGCGCCGTCCCCCCGAGCGCACGCCCACGCGCACACCGTACGCGCAGGCGAGGGCGACGAGCAGGAGGCCGGGCAGGAGGCCGGCCAGGTACAGCTCGTCCGCGGGCACGCCGGCCACGATGGCGTACAGGATCACGGGCAGGCTCGGGGGGAACAGCAGGCCGAGGCTTCCGGACGCGGTCACCAGCCCGAGCGAGAAGCCGTCCGGGTAGCCGGCCTTGGCCAGCATGGGCAGCATGAGGCCCCCGAGGGCCATGATGGTGAGGCCCGAGCCGCCGGTGCCGGTCGTGAACGCGGCGCAGGCCACGGCGACGACGATCGCGAGGCCGCCCGGCATCCAGCCGAAGAGACCCTCGAAGCACCGCAGGAGCCGCGCCGACGATTGTCCCGCGGCCAGCACGAAGCCCGCGGTCGTCAGGAGGGGGATGGCGGGGATGGTGGGCGAAGCGATGAGCCGGTAGACCTCGGCCGACACCGCCCCGATCGGCGTCCCGTCCTTGAAGAAGAAGAGGAGGGCGAGGCCGCCCATGGCCACGAACACGGGCGCGCCCAGGAGCGCGCCCCCCAGGATCAGCGCCGTCACCGGCCACACGAGTGACGATCGGGTGATCGCCCACGCCGTGGGGGCGTCCGGGGGCGGGATGAGCCCCAGAGAGAACGCAACGCCGATCGCGGCCACGTCCAGGACCCGTGCCCGCCATCCTCCGGGCGCCGTCCAGGCGAACCACGCGGCCATGAGCGCGAGGCTCACCGGGATCACGCACTCGCTCGCCCATTCCGGAATGCCCGCGCCCAGGATCTTGCCCTGCTCGCGATTGGCGCGGACCAGCTCGACCCCGGAATACGCGAGCACGGCGAGCACGGCCGCGGCCACGCCGGCCGCGAGCAGGCCGGCCAGCCGGCGCGCGCGGGCGCTCTGGAGCAGCTCCGCGGTGGAGAGGGTGAGGTGCGTGCGATGGCGCGTGGCCACCAGCCCGCCCACGAAGGTCAGCCACAGCGTGACCTGCTGCAGGTAGGCGGCGGAGCCCGAGATGTGGAAGCCGAGCGGCCGGCCGACCGCTTCCGTCAAAGGCAGGAGTGTCGCCAGCGCGAGGGCGACCACCAGCACCCATCCGTCGGCGCCGACGCGCCCGCCCTTGGGGACTGGGGTTTCGGTCACGCGCCCGCCGTCTCCCGCGGCCGCAGCGCCGTCAGCATCATCCCGACGACGAACACGGTGAGCGCTCCCACGACGTTGTACCAGAGGAAGTGCACGGACGTGTACGTCGCCACCAGCCACACCGTCGCCATGCCCGCGAGCAGGCCCCAGAACGCGCCGAGCGCGGACGCGCGCGGCGTGAGCACCGCGAGCCCGAACACGCCCAGGATCGAGCCGTAGAAGTACGACCCGAAGCGGTTCACCACTTCGATCGCGGAGCCCAGGCGGCCGGCCTGCAGCGCGACCAGACAGGCGAACGCGCCCCAGAACGCCGTGAGCGTGCGCGACATCAGCAGCTCGTGTGCATCGCTGCCGCCCGTGCGCACGAAGCGCTTGTAGAAGTCCACCATGGTCGCGGTGGCCAGCGAGTTGAACTCTCCGGAGAGCGTCGACATCGCGGCCGCGAAGATCACGGCGATGACCAGCCCGGCCAGCCCGCGCGGGAGATAAGTAAGGATGTACGTCGGAAAGATGTAGTTGGTATCCGAGTACGCGGCCGCCTTGATTCCGAGGAGCCGCATCAGCCATTCCACGAGCTTCGACGGAGCCGCCTGGGCGGGTTCCGTGTCTCCCACCATCTTGATGGCCTGCTTGCGCACCTCGTCCAGGGAAGCGTTCGCGCGACGATACGATTCGGCGTCCGCATCGTCACGCGTGCGTGCGTAGGTCTCGGCAGCCGTACGGCGAACGGCCTGGGCGGTCTCGAAGCGCGCTTTCACCTTTGTGAGCTCTGCGGGCGGGGCGAGGCGCTCCAGCTTCGCCAGCTCCACCCGGTTCCACAGCAGCGGCGGGGGGTGGAAATGGTAGAAGACGAACACGAGCACGCCGGTGAGCAGGATCAGGAACTGCATCGGTACCTTCAGGAACGCGTTGAAGAGCAGGGACAGGCGGCTCTGGGTCAGGCTGCTTCCGGAGAGGTAACGCTGCACCTGGCTCTGGTCGCATCCGAAGTACGACAGCATGAGGAACGTCCCCGCGATCACGCCGCTCCAGAGCGTGTAGGGAGCGGTCAGGCTGGGCGAGGTGTCCATCACGCGCAGCCGGCCCGTGACCTGGGCCAGGGCCAGCGCGTCGCGGACGCGTATCGTCTCCGGAAGCTGCGCGAGGGCCACCCCGAAGCACAGGAAGATCCCGAACCAGATGATGGCCATCTGGGCGACGTCGGTCCAGATCACGGACTTGTTGCCGCCGTACATGACGTACACGATCGTCGACCCGCCCATGAGCAGGATCGTCGCCGGCTCGCTCCAGCCCAGGAGCACGGAGAGGACGAGGGAGGGCGCGTAGAGCGTCACGCCGACGGAGAGGCCGCGCGAGCAGAGGAAGAGCAGGCTCGTGAGCGTGCGGGTCCGCGAATCGAAGCGCCGCTCCAGGTACTCATAGGCGGTGAAGACGCCCGCGCGGTAGAAGAACGGGACCAGCGTCAGGCAGAGGATGACCATCGCGAAGGGCAGCCCGAAGTACACGACGAGGAACCGCATCCCGTCGTTGTAGGCCTGCCCGGTCGTGCCGATGAAGGTGATGGCGCTGATCTGCGTCGCCATCACCGAGAGGCCCACCGCCCACCAGCGCATCTGGCGGCCGGCCAGGAAGAAGTCGTCGATCTTCAAGTTGCCGCGGCCGGACCAGAGACCGAAGGCGATGATGGCAACGAGGTAGACGACGAGGACGGCCCAGTCGAGCGCGGACAACGATCAGTACTTCCAGGACGAGAACACGGCGATGAGCGCCATGACCGCGAGCGCGCAGAGGATCACGGCGGCGTAGATCCTCGGCCAGGTGCCGAAGATCGGGACGCGCTCGTCGTCGTCCGGTGCCATCGTCACGGGCATCGTGTCCTCCTGGGGCCGACGGACATTATGGGCGCTACTCGAGTGGGCGGCCCTTGGTCTCGGGCAGGAGAAGGGCGAGCAGCGCTCCGGCCAGGAACGCGGCCGCCAGCACCAGGAACGCCGCCCCGAAACCGAACCGGGTGGCCAGCAGGCCCACCACCGCGGGCGCGGCCGCGCTCAGGCCGCGGCCCACGTTGTAGCTGAGCCCCATCGCGGTGGCCCGGATCTCGGTCGGGAACAGCTCCGACGCGATCGCGCTGAAGCCGGAGAAGAAGCCGGTCCCGAAGAACGCGACGAGGGGGCCGAGGACGAGCAGCCAGCGGGGCTCGCGGGTGATCCCGTACAGGGGCACGAGCGCGGCCGCGACCAGCAGGTAGGCCACGTAGCTGCGCCGCCGGCCCACGGCGTCCGCGAAGAACCCGAACAGGGCGTACCCGAGCCACTTCCCCAGGCCCATCACGATCAGCCAGGTCGTCGTCTTCATGAGGCCGAGGCCGCGGCCGCCCTCCTCGATGGGCAGGGACAGATAGGCCGGGATCCAGGTGAAAAGGCCCCAATACCCGAACATGCCGCAAGCGTTCATCGCCGTCGCCACGAGGCCGTTGCGGCGCAGGTCCTTCCGCCAGAGGATCCGCAGGGAGCTCGTGGAGCTGCCGCGGGTGGCCTGGCCGCGCAGCCAGATCTCGGATTCCGGCACGTCGCGCCGGATCCAGAAGACGACCAGCGCGGGGAGGACGCCCACGAAGAACACCGCGCGCCATCCCATGCGGGGGAGTACGAGGGCGACGACCCCGGCCGCGATCATCTCGCCGATCGCCCACGAGGACTGCATGAGCCCGAGCGCCTTGGCCCGGTGCTCGGGCGGCCAGGTCTCGGCGATGAGGGCCGCGCCCGTGGTCCACTCGCCACCCATGCCCAGTCCCAGGATGAATCGGCAGATCGCGAGCTGGACGATGGTCTGCGAGAGGCCGCAGGCGCCGCTGGCCACGGAGTAGACCAGGATCGAGGCCATCAAGGCGCGCGTGCGGCCGACGCGGTCGGCCAGGAAGCCGAAGGCGAGCCCCCCGAGAGCGGAGGCGAGCAGGGTCAGGGAGTTCAGGAGCCCGCCCTCCGCCTTGCTCATCCCGAGGTCGCGCATGAGGTGCGCGAGCACCATCGAGTAGAGCATCACGTCCATCGCGTCGAGCATCCAGCCCAGCCCGCCCGCGACGAGCGACCGCCGCTCGGCGGCGGTCACGTGCTGCGGCCATTCGAGCAGGCCGGCGAGGTGGCGGGTGGGGCGGGCCAGGGGAGGCGGCGAGACGGTCGGCGCGGCCATCGCGCCGACTATAGCCGCGGGGGAGGCCTCGGAACCAGGGGAGACGGGCCTAGAACCAGGCGGGATAGCAGGTGGCGCGGTAGGCGCCGGTGGTCTCGCGCCGGATATAGCCCTCGGAGAGAAGGATGTCGTACTGGTCGTTGAACTGGTTCGTGCTCTTCACCGCCAGCTCCTCGCCGTCGTACTTCGTGCAGTAGCCCCTCTTATCCAGGTTGCGTCCGACTTCCTCGGGGAAATTGTGGGTGTCGAGCACCTGGTAGCAGTTCGCGCATCCGCGCGCCCGCTGGGTATTGATCATCTCGGGGTGCTCGAAGATAGCGAGGTCGATGGCCTGCTCGACCTCGGCCATGAAGCTGGGCGATTCCTGCGGGCAGTCCTCGCCCGACCCACCACCGGGAGGCAGGTCGCAGCCGAGCGCGCGGGCCGGGGCCGGAGGGGCCGGCGTCGGAGCCGGGATCTCCGCGGCGGCGGGGCTGCTGTGATGGCGGCAGGCGGCCGGGATCGCGAGAGCGGCGAGCGCGAGCAGAGCAGAGAACGAGTGGCGGGACCAGGACATGAGCGCCTCCTCCCA